>Ga0207657_10005540_pt1 | contig 13182 bp, 15 predicted proteins | sample KBSC33metaG_FD_184316 | JGI IMG/M metagenome (GOLD analysis project Ga0207657, IMG submission 184316) | Corn rhizosphere microbial communities from Kellogg Biological Station, Michigan, USA - KBS C3-3 metaG (SPAdes) (version 2) | ecosystem: Host-associated > Plants > Roots > Rhizosphere > Soil ...
GAACGTAGTCCGCACCTGGATACGACAGCGCGGGCGAAGAATTCGGAATCGTGAACGCCTGCGCCTTGAGAAGGGACTGAATCTGATTCGTCGGCGCTTTCGGCTCGTAGTAGATCGCATCGACGTCGCCCGCGATGTTGGTCGCGTAGTCGGCGTTGAACGCGAAGGTGTTCCTGTCGGCGTAGATCACCGCCGGCTGGCCGACGGTGAGATTCGCGCCGACCGAGCGGAAATGCTCGTTCAGGAGGTCCGTGGCGAAGCGCGCGTTCTGCAGCAGCACCATGTCCGTGGTGGCCTTCCGGAACGTGCGCGACTGCCCCATGAAGAAGTTCATCGTTCCTGCGAGCACGACCGCCATGACGACGATTGCGATCAGGAGCTCGACGAGCGAGAACCCTCTGCGCTGACGAATGGTCATCATCCCTCCTAGAACGCCGAGATGGTGATGGTTCGTGACACCGGCGCCGAGAGACTGGAGTTCGTCACGGTCACTGTCACCCGAGTGAAGTCGTTCTTCGGACAGCCCGATGGATTGTTGCAGGTCGAGGTGGCGGATTTGTCCCGCACCACGACCGTCTGCCGGTTGAAGCCGGGCTCCGGCACATCGCTGCTGCTGAACGTCGTCGTCAGGGTGTTGTAGTCCTGGTAGCCGCGCACTTCCGCGATCCGCATGTCCGCCCACGACTGCGCGCGCACGCGCACCGTGTCGAGCGTGGTCTCGTGCAGAAAGGAGATCGTGGTGTTCGCGAGCCCGAGGATGATGATCATGAGAATGGTCAGCGCGACCATGATCTCGACCAGGGAAAACCCGCGTCGCTTCATTCGAATTCGCATCAGAAGCCTCTCACCCAAGTCGTTCCGTCGTAGTGCCACCATTCCGCGCGGCCGGTCGCCCGCTCCACGCGCATGGCACGATTGTCATTCACGTATTTCGGATCGCCGATCGAGCGCCGCGACGTGATGTAGGCGCCACCTGCTTCGCTCGCGCTGCCGTTGCGGTAGAACGTCACGCAGGGAAGCCCCGACGTGGTCTCCGTGTCCGTGAAATCCACCGCCTGCGCTCCCATCGGCAGTGCCGGCGCGGTCCCGAGACCGAATTGCACGCGTTCGCCAAGTTCAACCGTGCGCGAGTGCTCTCCGGCGTCGAACGCGCCATTGTTGTTCGCATCCCAGATCACTCGCAGCCGATTGCCCGCCGTATCGAAAACCACGATCACGTTGTGCTGCTTGGCGATCGCTTCGCGCTGCGATGCGATCAGCGTGGTGCCGATCGACTGGATGTCGCCATTCACCTGATACCGCGAGATGTCCACGCGCCACAACGCGATCCCGGTCATGATGCCGATCATCGTGACGACGATGAGCATCTCGACCAGCGTGAAACCGCGATGGCGCAGCGTCCGAATCGTAGGCAACAGTCGTCGTTCACTCATGCGAGCTCCGAAACTGAATGAGCGTCCCATCTCTCGAGGACGGGGCGTTCATCGTACCTTGCAATCGACTTCAGGAGCGCGCCCGCATCGGGAGCTTCCAGGTCCAGTAGTGATGGACGATCCAGCGCCGACTGCTATCACACCAGGAATTCGAACCGTCACGCCGCCTGACCGTTTTCAGCCAGACATGGAGTGATTCATTTCGACTGGTGTCACGTTTTGCATCACATCGCCTTCACTTTTGCAACATCGCGAGGGCAGCGAGCTCCGCTGCAGCATCCATGCGCGAGGCGGACTGAGGAAAGGACGCCAGTTAAGGCCGGCTAACGCGCGATGAACGGCCCCATGCCGCCGAGCCCGCCATGATTCGTGACACTTGGGCTGGGCTACCTTATAGCATTGACCGCTATTTTTTTGCGAGGAATTCGTGTGGGCTGACACGCTGCAGACGCTGGAGCAACAGCACTTCCTGCGACTTCTCGCGTGGGGAGGCGCCAGCGTACTCATCGGTACCATCATTCTGGTCGTCTTCCGCGTCGCCCGAATCAAGGGCTCGCTGGCGACCCATCTGGCGGTCCAGTGCGTCATCTGGGGCGCCGGCGCGCTCCTCTGGGGCGGCTACAACTACCAGAGCGTCCCCCTCCGCGACTACGAGGCGGCCGCGTCGCTCGCGCGCATGCTCTGGCTCGTCATCGCCCTCGAGGCCGGAGCGATCGTCCTCGGCAGCACCTTCGCCCTGTTCGGCTGGGCATTCGGCAGGCGCATCGGCTCCGTCGGCACGGGCGTCGGCGTGGTTCTGCAGGCTGGCGCCCTGCTCTTTCTCGATCTCTCGCTCCTGCGCGCCATTCATCTCTAGCGTGCTTTCGGCTTCACGCGGCCCGCGATAACTTTGCGCGCCTATGGCCGGCTACTCCGATCCGATCAACCACGCCTTCGCATTCGCCGCGAAGCACCACGATCAGCAGGTACGGAAAGGAACGCGCTATCCATATCTGACGGCCGCACCCAACGTGGCCGTGATTCTGGCGCGGTACGGACAGGATGACTCCACGCTCGTCGCAGGGATTCTGCACGACGTCGTGGAGGACTGCGTACGAGACGGCTACACGGCCGAGATGCTGAACCGCCGCATCGGCGACAAATTCGGCCCGCAGGTGCTCTCGACGGTGCTCGAAGTCATCGAGCGCCGCTACGACGACGAAGGGATCGAGCTCTCGCATCTCGAGCGGAAGGACGATCTGCTCCAGCGCCTGTCCCAGGCCGGGTCACAGGCGCGCTGGATCGCCGCCGCCGATCAGCTGCAATCCGGCGGCACGCTGCTCGCCGATCTGCGGCGCACGGATTTTCCCGAGGCGGTGTGGTCGCGATTCACGGCCGGCCGCGAAGCGACGATCCAATGGTACCGGCGGGCCTACGAGCGACTCGTCGAGATCGGGTTCGACTACCCCATCATGGAGGAGCTGCACGAAATCGTGCGCTCGCTCGAGCATTACGCCGGCGCCGGAGCCCGCTCGGGATAGGTACGCGCGACATAGTCCTCGAGAATCGCGAGGAACTCGGGAACGATGCTGTCACCCTTGAGGGTGCGGTCGAGCTTCCCGTCGACGTACACCGGGGCCTTCGGCTCCTCGAACGTGCCCGGAAGCGAGATCCCGATGTTGGCGTGCTTCGATTCGCCGGGGCCGTTCACGACGCAGCCCATCACGGCAACGCGCATCTCCTCCACGCCGGGATGCCGCGCCCGCCACACGGGCATCTGCTCGCGCAGATACGACTGGATGTCCTCCGCCATGTGCTGGAAGAACGTCGATGTCGTGCGTCCGCATCCAGGACACGCGGTGACCTGCGGAGTGAAGGAGCGCAGCCCCAGTGATTGCAGGATCTGCTGGGCGACCTGCACCTCTTCCGTCCGATCGCCATCGGGCTTCGGCGTGAGCGACACGCGAATCGTATCCCCGATCCCCTCGGCCAGAAGAATCGACAGCCCCGCGGTGCTCGCCACCACGCCCTTCGTGCCGAGCCCGGCCTCCGTGAGCCCGAGGTGCAAGGGGTAGTCGCAGCGCGCCGCGAGCCGTCGATACACCTCGACCAGATCCTGCACGAGAGAAACCTTGGCCGAGATGATGATGCGGTCGTGGGGGAGCCCGACCTCTTCGGCGACGAGCGCCGAGCGAAGCGCGCTCTCGAGCATCGCCTCGATGTAGACGTCGTGCGCGTCGAACGGCTCGGGGCGCCGGGCGTTCTCGTCCATCATCGACGTGAGCAGATCCTGGTCGAGCGACCCCCAGTTCACGCCGATGCGCACCGGCTTTCCGTTCGCGACCGCGATCGAGACGATCGTGCGGAAGTTGTCGTCGCGGCGCTTGCCGCCGACGTTGCCGGGATTGATGCGGTACTTCGCGAGCGCGCGGGCACACTCCGGGTACTTGGCGAGGAGCAGATGCCCGTTGTAGTGGAAATCGCCGATGATCGGAACGTCGACGCCCATGTCCGAGAGCCGGCGGACGATCTCGGGGACGGCGGCTGCCGCGGGCTCGTTGTTGACGGTGACGCGAACGAGCTGCGATCCGGCGGCGGCGAGCGCTGCCGTTTGCGCGACGGTGAGCTCGACGTCCGCGGTGTCCGTGTTCGTCATCGACTGGACGACGATCGGATGTGCGCTGCCTACGGGGACATCGCCAACGAAGGCGGTGACGGTGCGGCGACGAGGCGCGAAGGGCATGCTGAAAGATAAGGAGGGCGAGGCGATCCTACACGCGAGTGCTGGCGATCCGATCGGAACGGAGTAGACTATGCTTGTTCTTGCTCACGCGCCGCGTTTCCAGCTACTGGAGTGCACATGATGGACGATCTCGACCAGCCGCCTCGGGCCTATACGACTGCGGACGTGGCATCGCAGCCGGAGCCGAAGCGGAAGCGCATGGGATGGAAGGGAAAGGTGACGCTCTCGATCGTGACCGTGCTCGTCGTGGCCGGGTTGGGGTTTGCAGCGTACGTCTGGACCGCGTTGCACTACACGTATTCCTCCGGCGACAGAGCCGGATTCATCCAGAAATTTTCGAAGAAGGGCTGGCTCTGCAAGACGTGGGAGGGCGAGATCGCGATGGCCAATCTTCCGGGAACGCAGCCGGAGGTCTTCGATTTTTCCGTGCGCAGCGATTCGATCGCGAACATGATCACGAAGTCGATGGGCCAGCGTGTGGACATCACCTACCAGCAGCATCGAGGGGTGCCGACGCACTGTTTTGCCGAGACGGAGTACTACGTGACGGGGATCCGGCCGGCGCCGCAATGAGCCGAAATTCGCCGTGAGGTGCCTCAGGGGCGAGTTAAGCCCCAAATGACAGCCTCAACTGGTATGTACTAAGTAGCTATTGCGGTGCCCACCAGCTCCGCATATCTTCTTCTCGGCACCACCCGTTCGCGAACATGCAGACCCGGGCGGAATACTTGCCTCGGGTCTTTTTTTATGTTCGTCAGTGGATGAGGCTGACGCGATGGCACACAGGCGCGCGTCACGGCAACATTTGTCAGGGTCAGCGCTTCCGCCCCCTGTACAAAATCATATCAGGAGTTGGAAATGCGTGTCACTGGCAAAGTGAAGTGGTTCAATGATGCCAAGGGTTTTGGCTTCATTACCCCGGACAACGGACAGAAGGATTGCTTCGTGCACTACAGCGCCATTCAGGGCAACGGGTTCAAGACGTTGGCTGAAGGCGATGCCGTGGAGTTCGAGATCGTCGAGGGTCAGAAAGGCCCCGCCGCCGAGAACGTGACGAAGCGCTAAATTCCTTCGCTTCACTACCACGAATGGGGCGTCACTCGCGAGAGTGGCGCCCCATTTTCGTGTGGGGACATGTGGGAGCGTCAGACCAGCGTTCTGCGCGCGCTGTCGATCTGGGCGCGAACGGCCTCGGGACCGGTGCCGCCCTCGGTCTCGCGCCGCTCGACGCTGGCGACGGCAGACAGTGCCTCGAAAACATCCGGGCCGAAGCTCGCGTGGGCGGCCTTGAAGGTCTTGAAGGGCAGCGCGTGCAGCTCGACGCCCGACACTTCGCTCTGCCGCACCAGCGCTCCGACGGCGGCGTGCGCTTCGCGGAAGCTCGTCCCTTTCGCGACGAGGTAATCGGCGAGATCGGTCGCCATCATGCTGCTGGTGAGCGCGGACTTCATGCGCTCCGGACGAAAGGTGATCTCGCCGAGCGCGCCCGCCACTCCGGGAAGCACGAGCAGCATCGTGTCGACCGCATCGAACAGCGCGCGCTTGTCATCCTGCAGATCCTTGTTGTAGCCGCTCGGCAGTCCCTTGAGCGTTGCGAGCAGCGATGTGAGATCGCCGAGGAGACGGCCGCCGGAGCCTCGGGCGAGCTCGAGCGCATCGGGATTCCGCTTCTGCGGCATCATGCTCGAGCCCGTCGTGAATGAATCGCCGAAGTGCACGAACCCGAACTCGCTCGTGCCGTACAGGATGAGATCTTCGGCCAGCCGCGACAGATGAATGGCGAGCATCGACAACGTGAACAGCAGCTCGGCCACGAAGTCGCGATCGCTCACGGCATCGATGCTGTTGGGCGAGAGCTGGGCGAAGCCGAGGCTGCCTTGCAGGAGCACGCGCGAGATCGGGAATGCGCAGCCGGCGACCGCGCCGGAGCCGAGCGGGAGCACGGCCGCGGCGCGTCCCGAGGCGGCGAGCCGCGCGCGATCGCGATCGAGGGGCCAGAAGTGCGAGAGCATCCAGTGCGCAGCCATCACCGGCTGTGCGCGCTGCATGTGTGTGTACGCGGGCATGAGCACGTGTGCCTGCGCCAGGAATTCGGCGTGCGCGAGCATGACGTGCTGCAGATCGCGCACGGCACCATCGAGCTCCATGCACGCATCCATCGACCACAGCCGCGTGGCGGTCGCGACCTGATCGTTGCGACTGCGGCCCGTGTGCAGCCTGGAGGCGACCTCGCCGATCTCCTCGTGCAGGAGGCGGTCGATGAGCGTGTGCACATCTTCGTCGGATGAGATGGGCTGCGCGCCCGCGCGAAGGCGCGCGGCGACGGCATCGAGCCCGTGCTCGAGCGCCAGACTTTCCTCGACCGTCACGACGCCAGCGCTCCAGAGTGCGATCGCCCACGCCTTGGAGAGTCGCACGTCGAATGGCCAGAGGCGAAAGTCGACGCCGATCGAGCGATTGAGCGCGTCGAGCGCCGGTGCGCTCTCGCCCGCGAAGCGACCACCCCAAAGCTTGTGCGCGGATGCGCCCACGAGCTTGAGCGCGGTCATGCGACCGCCGCCATCTCGAGCGCCTCGGTGGCATCGACGGCGGAAGCATCCGCGGTGCTGCGCTCGAGATCCTTGAGTGCGCGCACCCGCTGCGAGAGTCCGTAGAGGCGAATGAAACCGGCGGCGTCGCTCTGCTTGTAGACGTCGTCCTCGCCGAACGTGACGAAGCGCTCGTCGTACAGCGCCTCCGCGCTCTCGCGGCCGGCGATCGTGACGGAACCCTTGAAGAGGCGCAGCGTGATCGCTCCGCTGACGCGCTCCTGTGTTGCACTCACGAACGCATCGTATGCCTCGCGCTCGGTCGTCCACCAGCGGCCTTCGTACACGAGGTCGGCGTAGCGTGGCGCGATCAGATCCTTCGCGGAGAGTGTCCGGCGGTCGAGCACGAGCTGCTCGAGCTCGGAGTGCGCGAGCTGCAGCAGCGTGCCGCCGGGAGTTTCGTAGATGCCGCGGGACTTCATGCCGATCAGGCGGTCTTCGACGAGATCGATGCGGCCGATGCCGTGCGCGCCGCCGATGGCGTTGAGCTTCTCGACCAGGGCGACGGAAGAGAGCAGCTGTCCGTTGACGGAGACCGGTGTTCCGGCGCGGAAGCCGATGACCACATCTTCGGGCGTGCTCGGAGCGCTCGCCGGATCGGTCGTGAGCAGAAAGAGATCCGCCGGCGGAACGGCGTTCGGATCTTCGAGAATTCCCCCCTCGTGCGATACGTGCCAGAGATTGCGATCGCGCGAGTAGATCTTGGCGGCGGTCGCCGCAACCGGCACGTGGTGCGCGGCGGCATAGGCGAGTGCGTCCTCTCGGCTCCGGATGTCCCACTCGCGCCACGGCGCGATGACCGGAAGGTCGGGCGCGAAGGCGGCGTAGGTGAGCTCGAACCGCACCTGATCGTTCCCCTTGCCGGTGCATCCGTGCGCGAGCGCATCCGCGCCGACCGCGCGCGCGACGTCCACCTGGCGCTTGGCGATGAGTGGACGCGCCATCGAGGTGCCGAGGAGATACTTGCGGCCGTAGATCGCGCCGGAGCGGAGCGTGGGCCAGATGTAATCGGTGACGAACTCCTCGCGCATGTCCTCGATGAAGCACTCGTCGGCGCCGGAGGCGATCGCCTTCGCGCGAACGCCATCGAGCTCGTCCCCCTGGCCGATATCCGCGGCCACGCACACGATCTCGGCGTCGTACCGCTCGCGCAGCCAGGGAACGATGATGGAGGTGTCGAGGCCTCCCGAGTAGGCGAGGGCGATCTTGCGAATCATGGCGTCTCCGCGCGAGGAATAAATATGCGTCAATACTGCATATTTAACGGTTCGCCGCGGCTCATGTCAAGCGGCACGCCGGCGGAGCTCAGACCGGGGTCGGGCCCGCCACCGCCTTGAGTCGCTTGATCACCTTCTCCATGGCGGCTGTGGAGCGACAGACGATCAGGACCGTGTCGTCGCCGGCGATCGTGCCCATGACCTCGGGCCACTCTTCGGCATCGAGGGCGACGCCGATCGGCTGGGCGCCCCCGGGAAGCGTGTGAAGCACGATGAGCTCGCCAACACCATCGATGGCCGTATAGAGGGGCGGGAGCAGCACTTCGAGAGGGGGACGGGTATCCGTTTCTTCCGTCGTGATGGCGTAGCGGGAGCCGCCGCCCTGGAACGGAATTCGGGAGACGCGCATCTCGCGCAGATCGCGGGAGAGCGTGGACTGCGTCACGTCCCACCCTCGCTGCCTGAGCTGCTTGCGGAGCTCCTCCTGGTTCTCGATCGGGCGCGAATCGATGATCGCGCGGATGGTCGCCTGCCGCTCTCGTTTATTCGCCATGGGCAGAGAATAGCGCGCAGGGCGTGCGGCGGCGAGTGGCGGCCATTGACAGCGTCCGTCAGCAATTTTATGCATTCACTGTGCATAAATTTGCGATAGGTGTTCTCGGGGCCAGCGGATACGCGGGACGCGAGCTGTGCGAGCTCGTCGCCCGGCATCCCCGCGCGCGGCTGGCGTTCGCCACCGCGAGCGAGGGGCGAGGGACGCACGCGCGCTTCGGCGGCGAGGACGTCACCTTCATCGCCGCCGAGGATGCGCGCCTTGGAGATGCAGCGCTCGTGTTCAGCGCACTCCCGCACGGCGCCTCGGAATCGTGGGTGCGCGCGGCGCACGGCGCCGGCGCCAAGGTGATCGACCTGTCGGCGGATCTGCGCCCCGGCAACGGCATCGCGCGAGACGTGGCGCGCGTGCCGTACGGACTGACCGAGCTCGCGCGCGCGAGCGTGCGCGATGCCGAGATCGTGGCGAATCCCGGATGCTATCCCACGGTGACACTGCTCGCCCTCCTGCCATTGCTCCTGCGCCGGCTCGTCGCCCCGGGCGCGACGATCGTCGTGAACGCGGCCAGTGGCGTGACGGGGGCGGGGTTCACTCCGCGCCGCGAGCTCATGTTCGCCGAGGTCGTGGATGATTTCCGTCCGTACGCGATCGGGAACGAGCACCGGCATCTGGGCGAGATGCGCGCGGTGCTCGCGTCGCTCGAATGCGACGCGGAGCTGATCTTCACGCCGCACCTGCTGCCGGTCGCGCGCGGAATCGTGGCGACGATCACGGTACCGCTGGCGGAGCCACTGGAGGATGTGCTCGAGCCGTGGCACGAGCAGTTCGCCGGGGAGCCGTTCATCGAGGTGAGCGCCCTCGTTCCGACGCTGCGCGAGGTCGTGCACCGGAACATCGTGCGGATCACCGCGACGATGGCGGCAGGCGTGCGCGCTCCGACGGTCACGATCGTCGCGGCGATCGACAATCTCGTGAAAGGCGCAGCCGGGCAGGCGCTGCAGAATGCGAATCTCCTGCTTGGACTCGAAGAAACGATGGGGCTTCCCGTATGATGCGTGTGATCAAGGTCGGCGGCCGCGTGCAGCGCGATTCAGCACTCGCCGGCGTGCTCGCGGCGCTTTGGCGCGCCGAGCCATCGAGTTTTTGCCTCGTGCATGGCGGTGGCGACACCATCTCGGCGCTGCAGACGAAGCTCGGCGCCGCGCCGCGCTTCGTCGAGGGGCGGCGCGTGACGACGAACGGGGACATCGACGTGCTGCGAATGGCCCTTTCGGGCGTCGCCAACAAGCGGCTGGTCGCTTCGCTGAGCGCGGAAGGACTCGGAGCGGTCGGGATCTCGGGGGAGGATGGCTCGCTGCTGGTCGCCCGCCCCATGAACGTGGCGGTGCTCGGTCTGGTGGGCGAGGTGATCGCGGTGAACGACGCGCTGCCCCGCACGTTGCTCGAGGCGGGCTTTCTCCCGGTGATCTCGCCGGTGGCGCGGGATGGAGCATCCGGGAGCACGGGCGCGCTCAACGTGAACGCGGACGATGCGGCGGCGGCGATCGCGGCCTCGCTCGGGACGGAGGAGCTGCTGCTCATCTCGGATGTGGATGGCGTGATCATCGGCGGCGCTGCAGCGACGTCGCTGAGCGCTGACGAAGCCGCACGTGCGATCGAGCATGGGATCGCGAGGGATGGGATGGCCACGAAGCTGCGCGCCGCGCTGAACGCGCTGCGCGGCGGCGTGCCGCAGGTGCGCATCGGCGGGCTCGATGCGCTGCTGGATCCGGGGCTCGGTACGACGCTGCTCGCGACACCGCAGCTGGCATGATGTCGCTCCCGGTAGTCATGGCGGAAACGCCATCGGTGGAACACCAGCGCGAGTCACCCGCGCTCCTGCCCGTCTACAAGCGCGTTCCGCTCGAGATCGTGCGCGGGGAAGGCACGCGCCTGTTCGATGCGGACGGGCGAAGCTATCTCGATTTCACGAGCGGCATCGGCGTCAGCGCACTCGGGTACGACGATGCGGGGATCGCCGAAGCGGCGCGCGGCGCGCTCGAGTGCGGCGTGCTGCACACGTCGAATCTCTTCCACACGGCGCCCGCGAGAGCGCTGGCGGAGGCGCTCGTCGCGCGCTCGTTCGCGTCGAGCGTGTTCTTCTGCAACTCGGGCGCCGAAGCGAATGAGGGCGCGTTCAAGTTCGTGCGTCGATGGGGACGTGAAGCCGGCGGTGCGGAGAAGCACGAGATCATCGCGCTGCGCGGCGGCTTCCATGGGCGGCTCTTCGCCACGCTCGCCGCAACGGACCGGCCACAGTATCGCGCGCCTTTTCGTCCGCTCGCGGGCGGCATCGCGATCGCCGAACGGGACGTGCGCGAGCTGTCGCGGATCCTGGATGCGGACACGGTTGCGGCGGTGATCGTGGAGCCGGTGCAGGGCGAAGGAGGCGTGCGCGTGCTCGACGCATCCTTCCTCGGCGCGCTGCGCGAGCTCACGCACGAGCGGAACGTGGCGCTCATCTTCGATGAGGTGCAGTGCGGGCTCGGACGAACCGGCTGGCTCTTCGCCTACGAGCGCACGGATGTGGTTCCCGATGTGGTGACGCTCGCGAAGCCGCTGGCGGGAGGGCTGCCGATGGGCGCGATCCTCGTGAACGGGGAGATCGCGGCGGCGGTGCAGGCTGGCGATCACGGGTCGACCTTCGGTGGTGGTCCGTTCGTCGCGACCGTGGCGAAGCACGTGCTCGACCGGCTGTCGGATCCCGCGCTGCTGGCGCGCGTGCGCGAGAATGGCGCGTGGCTGGGGGAGTCGCTGCGCGCGCTCGCGGCGCGGCGCGATGAGATCCGCGCAGTGCGCGGCGCGGGCTATCTCTGGGGGATCGATGTCACGCGGCCGGCGGGGGAGATCGTCGCGAACGCGCGTGAGGCGGGGCTTCTGATCCTCACCGCGGGCGACTTCACGCTGCGACTGCTGCCGCCGCTCATCGCGACGCGCGACGAGCTCGCGCTCGGCGTGGCGCAACTCGAGAAGGCGCTGGGATGACAGAACAGGTCATGCTGCGGACGGCGCAGCCCGCGGACGTAGCGGCCATCGTGGCGCTCGTGAATGACTACGCCTCCGACCTGGTGATGCTTCCGACTACCCCGGAGCGCGTCGTGCTCGCGCTCGAGGACTTCGTCGTCGCCGTGGATGCGCGGCGGCGCGTGCGCGGGTGCGGGGCGCTCAAGGAGTATTCACCATCGCTGGCGGAGGTCGCGTCGCTCGCGGTGGCTCGCGACGCGCGAGGCGGGGGACTCGGCAAGCGCATCGTGGCGGAGCTCGAGGCGCTCGCCCGCGTGCGCGGCATCCACGAGCTGTTCGCGCTCACGATGAGTGCCGCCTTCTTCGAGAGTGCGGGATACGCGATCACGGAGCGGTCCCGCTATCCGGAAAAGATCCGGCGCGACTGCACCTCCTGCGCGCGCCGTTTCGGGTGTGCCGAGGTGTGCGTCGCGCGCATGCTGCATCGAGGCACTCTGGGTCGCGCAGCGTGACCAGGAGCCCCGGCGTGAGCGGGCTCACCAATAAAAGCCGATAAAAAAGGCAGGAACATCAAACGTTCCGCGGCGCCGTGCGTCTATGGAATGGCACGCACCGAGAACTATTCTCGGTCAGGATCGTTCGATATGCGTGCTTCTTGCATTGCACTGGTGTCCGGCGAGCGCCGGACGGCTCGTCGGGTAGCGGCAGGTCATCGCCGGCACTCGAGACCGCGACTCACGAACTGTAAGGGGGAACTGTTATGAAGCGTACGGCGATCACTGCCGCCGTTCTGGGGCTCATTGTTTCCGCAGGTGCCGCGCCCATCTCGGCGCAGGCAATCGTCAGCAGCCCGGTGCGATTCGGCATCATGGGTGGCGCGACCGTTCCGCTCAGCGATCTCTCCGATTTCAACAAGACCGGCTGGAACGCCGGGGCGCTCGTCACGATCGGCGTTCCGCTGGTGCCGGTCAGCTTCCGCATCGATGGCCAGTGGCAGCAGATGCAGGCCAAGAACGACGTCGCCTTTCCAGCGGATCTGCGGATCATCGATGGAACCGCGAACGTCGTCTACACGTTCGGCGCCGCGCTCCCGACGAAGTTCTATCTCATCGGAGGCGTCGGCGTATACAACGAGCGGTTCAAGGATCCCGACACGGACATTTCTGCGAGCGGTACGAAGTTCGGACTCAATGCGGGCGTAGGATTCAAGTTCCAGCTCACCGGATTCGCGACGTTCATCGAAGCGCGCTACCACAACGTGATTCACGGAACCGATGTTGGCGGCGGCGATGCGAGCGGCGGCGATGTGCGGTCGCTGCAGTTCATCCCGATCACGGTCGGCATCACGTTCTGAGCTCGACGACGTCTCGAGGAGTCGTCGCACGCAGCTGATGTAGTAGAGGGGCCGACGCGTGTGCGCGGCCGTCGATCGAAAACGGAAGCTGCCCGCGCTCACCTCGCCGACTGGCGTGCGTGAGCGCGGGCAGCTTCGCGTATGTCCTACATCATGAACGATACACGAGTGCGTGTCGCACGTTCCGATGTCCACACACTCTGGATCACAACTGAACTGTTTCATAGCGGACGCAGCACATCAAGACTCCAGTGTGCCGGGAACGAGCGGCTTCGTTTTTGCTTTCCTTACAGGGTGCGATGCTCGTTGTGT
>Ga0207657_10005543_pt1 | contig 13180 bp, 15 predicted proteins | sample KBSC33metaG_FD_184316 | JGI IMG/M metagenome (GOLD analysis project Ga0207657, IMG submission 184316) | Corn rhizosphere microbial communities from Kellogg Biological Station, Michigan, USA - KBS C3-3 metaG (SPAdes) (version 2) | ecosystem: Host-associated > Plants > Roots > Rhizosphere > Soil ...
TACCGTGGGTTCGAATCCCACCCCTTCCGCCATACTGTTAACAGGGCGCTGCTTTTTCGTATGCGGCACCTCGTCATTCCCATCTCTACCCCCAAGCCATCCGCCCCGTTTTACGGCCGTAAACATGCGGCGGAACGTCACGTTGTTTCCGCCCGCAATCGGTTGATTGTTCGCATCGTCAGATCATCTGAGTCAGCCCGCGCGACCCAGACGTTGAGCGGGACGCTTGAGCAGAGAAGGCAGGAAGGAAGAGAGGGTGGAATGCGTGATTCCATCAAAAGCCGGGTAGGCAATATTTTTCATCCGACCCCGTCGTTCGCGATGCTCGCGCTGTTGAGTCTTGCTGTTGCAGTTCCGGCGATTGTGATCGTGCGCACGTTGAATCCGAATTTCGTCCTGCATGCGTTCGGCGTCCTGTTGTTTTCGCTGGCCGCGATCACCGTTCTGCTGGCCTGTTCGATCAAGATTGAAGAAAGCCCGGAAGATTTGACGCTTTGGGACGTCGCTGGCGGATTGGTCATGACCGGATGCGCCGCCTCGGCGCTCGGCGAACCCGAATACGTCGTGCAGTTGTTCGAGCATCTGTTCGGGACTCGATCGGATTCACAATAGCGGAGACCGTGCTACAATACATCAAGACCCAGGCCGGGCCCCTCTGGCAGCCAACAGGCTGCGATGTCGGACTGGAATCCAGCAGGAGTGGCCCTTTGCGAAATGCGGCACGCGTACACTGCGATGTGTACGGATGCGTGTCTGCAACATCAGGAGGCCGCCCTTCCACAAACAAAGGGAAGCCCGGCTCATGTCCGATTTTCTGACCACCAATGTTTTTAACGCCGACATTCTAACGACGCTGTTTCAGGTCATTCTGATCGATCTCGTTCTGGCCGGCGACAACGCCATCGTCATCGGTCTTGCCGCCGCCGGTCTGCCGAAGGAGCAGCGCGGCAAAGCCATCCTGATCGGCATCGGCGCCGCGACGTTGTTGCGGATCGTGTTCGCCGGATTGACCACGCAACTCCTGCAGATTGTCGGCCTGCTGCTTGCGGGCGGAATTCTGCTGTTGTGGGTCTGCTGGAAGATGTGGCGGGAATTGCGCGCCTCGTCGACGGCGCATGCGCACATGGCAGACAACGGCGACGTCGCGAACGGCGAAGGCATGCCGCGCAAGACCTTGCTGCAGGCCACCTGGCAGATCATTGTTGCCGACGTTTCGATGTCGCTCGACAACGTTCTTGCCGTCGCAGGCGCGGCGCGCGAACATCCCGTGGTCCTGATCTTCGGTCTGGCGCTCTCGATTGCAATGATGGGCGTTGCGGCATCCTTTATTGCGCGGTTGCTGCAAAATCACCGCTGGATCGCGTATGTCGGCCTTGCGGTCATTCTTTATGTCGCAGGCGACATGATTTATCGCGGCACGCTGGAAGTCGTTCCGGAAGTACGATCGGGCATCATGGGCAGCGTGATCGCTGCGATCTCGTGAGCGGCCATGGTTAGATGATCGCGGCGGTCGGTCATGGGGGCTTCGATTCAAGCCCCCCGTGACCGGCAAAGAACGATACATGGAGCCGTCAGAACCAATCCGTAAAATAGTCGACCCCACCCACCATTCCCGTCCAGACAACGAAGGCCAAGCCGATAACGATCAACACGGCGAGACTGATCAAGGGGTGAATTTCGGGCCAGTGTTTGGATATCCCGGCCGCAGTCGGTTCACGGTCCATGGTAACCTCCACGCGCAATGAACTTTCTCACAATAAAAGTCCGTCATCCGCTGCGATCAAAGGTTCAAGGCCAAGGCACTCGCGAAGACAAATATTTGCTGGGGTTGCGCAGACGCGCGCCGCTTTACGGAGGCAAACTCAATCCGCATCGTGCGGTATGCCAGTACGCGTGACCGCGAACATTTGACATCCATCGAAAACAGGACACCGCCTCACCTGCGGAAAGTCTTGATCTCCGAGACGCTGCCGTCGCGATAGGTCAATTCCACCGACACCGATTTGGTCGTGGCCGGCAGTTTCAAATAAGGCTGTGCCTCATGAGGAATTGCCACCGGATCCTTCGGATTGCACGGCGGCATCTTCAGCACCTTGTCCGGCACCGCGGTATCGATACCGACGCGCACGTCGCGGATGGCGCAGCGATATGACATCAGGTGCGTGTAGTAGATCAGCAGGCCGTTGAATTCGCGGAACGACAGCCAGCTGGTCGCGGTCATGTCGAGTATCTTGCGTTGATCCTTGATCAGCGCGGCCTCGGGATCGAACCTGATCGGAAACGGTCCTTGCAACTCGCCGTTGGCGTCGACGTAGCGAACCATGATCGTGGCGGCCGGCGCATCGGCGGCGAGTTCGATCGATGGATTGGGCATCCGCTTGCGTGTTCGCGGGTCGAGCGTATCGAGGAAACCGGTTTCGCGGAATTCGCCCTGCTCTCCCGTGCGCCATGAGATGCCCAAGGTCGGATCGGCGATCGAGAACACGACGGTCCAGCCGCCATTGTGCCGGGAGAACATCGCAATCGGCGCGTTGACGCTGTCCTGTTGTGGTGGCGTTACGCGAGAAACAGGCGGCAGCGCCGCGACCTGCGTCTTGTTTTCGGCGGTCGGCTTCGCTTGCGTGGCCGTTGCGACGCCCGCGGTGCCATTGAGAAATACATCGTCGACCATTTGATCGAAGTACACCGGCACCTGCCGGTGCTTCACGGTCTCCGCCATCTCGCTGACAATGCGGCGCGTGCGTTGAGCGATCTGCACGAGGTTTTCGCCCGGTTGCAGCAATTGCCTGGCGAAGGTGCGAGTGAAGACCGAGTTTGGATTGTTGTCGTCGTTGGACAACCGGTCGAGCGCGGTCTGGCGAGGACCGGCGGAAAACACCGAAAACACTCCTTCCGGCAAACTCGTCATCGGCGCCAGTCCGCCACGACCGGCAACGGCGCGCGTGCCTGCCCGCTCGAACGGATTGTTGCGGCAGGCGTCGAGCACCAGGATCGCGGTTCGCACGCCGCGATCCTGCAAACGCTCGACCACGCGGTCCGCAAGTATCGACGCATCGCGAACGAGTTCTTCCTGACCTTCGGTCGCCGCCGGGACATCGGTCGGCAGCAAGTAGTTCTGGCCGGCGATCTCGAAGCCATGGCCGGCGTAAAAGAAGAACGCCGTATCGCCCGGCTCGATCGAGGTGTCGAACGCCAACAGGGTTTGACTGAAAGCTTGCCGCGTCTGATTTTCCGCGACCATGACGCGAAAGCCGAGTTGCTTGAGCACATCGCCCATGGTGCGTGCGTCGTTGACGGCTTTTTGCAGCTTCGGGACGTTGCGATAGTCGTTGTTGCCGATCACCAGCGCGACGCGCTTTGCCGCGTGGGCGGGTGCCGACATCAGCATGGCCAACGCGGTCACGAGGGCAGCCAGCGTGGCCAAATGGATCGACAATCGTTCAGGCATTGCATTTCCCGGTCGCACGGCCCTCGCCCGGCACATGCGGACCGCAATATGCCATAGTCGCGGAGCCTGAGAAGCCGGTTCATCGACGCGGACAAAAAGGCCGCCCGAAGGCGGCCATAGTCAGTGTTCAAGTGTTGGCGCACAGCCACTCACTCTGCCGGTGAGCTTGGCCCGTTTGGTGACATTCGGAATGTCTCTGTGGGCGTCAGATGCCTTTCAGGTATTCGACCAGATCGGTTTTGTTCTGCGGCGTCAGTTGCAGTTTGAACTGCTGGTCATAGTGATTGACGACATCCGGCAAGGTCGCAAACCGGCCGTCGTGAAAGAACCCGCCCTTCTGATGCGTCCACAGCCCCGCCAACGGCGCGGTGCGGTACATCCTGGTCGGCGAGCGGTCGGCCTGGAACGAGTCGATCCCCAGTTCACTTGGGCTGTGAAGATTGTGCCCGGGTTCGGTGAACAGCGGCGGCACGTGACAGGTGGCGCACTTGCCGACGCCATCGAACACGATCTTGCCGCGCTCAAACGCCGCCTTGTTGTAGGAGCCGGCGGGAGCCTTCGGCGCCGGCATCGACAGTTGATAGTAATGCAGCGCTGCAAGTTTTGGCGTCACGCGGTCCGGCTTCTCGCGTGTGTTCCATGCGCCGCTCTTGGAGGAGACGGCATATTGATCCTTGTCGCTGAATCGCGCGTCGAAGTACGTTCCCGAACCGTGCATCTGGGTGACGCCGACGTAGGCGTTCCAGTAGGTGACCGATCCCGATCCGGTCGAGGTCGCGAGATCGACGCCGGCGAGGCCGAATGCCGGTGGGATCAATGTTCCGGCCTGTTTGCCGTCAGGCCGGAAGGCCTTGCCGTCCTTGTTGAGAAATGCGTCGTAACGGCCCGGCCCCCAGCTTGCGAGAACCTTCTTCACCGTCGCCTCATCGACGCCGAGCAGGTCGGTAAACGGCTTGAGGTTCGGCGCCAGCGATACGATCGCGCCGACGTTGAGATCACGATTGGCCCAGCCGTCCAGCCGCTTGCCGATACCGGGCGCAAACGAATTATCGACGGTCGAGTGACAGAACGCGCACTGAATTCCCATCGACTTGACGCTGCCGTCCGCGTTGGCAAAAGCCGTAACGCCGACCACGGCGTTCAACTTCAAAAGCGCAATGGTGGTGGCCGGGTCGTCGAGATCGACCTTGCCGGCGGCGATCTGTTTTTTCAAAGCTGGCGGCAATGCATCGGCATCGACCTTGAGCCCGACCGCCAGTGCGGTCTTTGGCGAAACGCCGGGACCGACGCCGCCGTTCTTCGCCCCCGCAATGGCCTTGTGAAGTTGAAGCGCGTCGCCCCAGAACGCTTCGCTTCCGAACGTGTCAAAGCGAAACGTCTTTCGGCCCTGTTCGAGCATGGCGTCCGAATAGCGGCTGATATCCGCATCGAAGCCTTTTTGTTTTGGAGGGGCAGCAGAGGCAATCACCGCAACGGTCAAAACCCCACTACCAAGCGCAGCGGCGAACAAAGAGAGTTTGTTCATTTGGACTACCCGTCATCAATACGGTGCCAACGGTCATCGTTGTTTTTTTCGACATCCCTGCACGTCAGGCGCTGGGCAACGAGCACGCCGGTTGGATGATCGGGTGTCCCGAAGGTTCCCAAACATTCTGCGCAACCGAGTACCGGTGGCGTCAGGCCCGGAAACGACCATTTTGGCGGCAAACATTAAGCTTTTTCGGCTTACGAACCGATTGTTGCATTGACTTTGGCCATTTCGGCCCTATCTTCCGCCACGACGCGGCCCGGTATCGAAACGCGATGCCTTGGTAAGCCGCCCGATCGCGTAATGTTGATCCCCGTGCAAATTTGCGTGCCGTTCCGGGGTTGAGCGCGATAGTCCTTTCCGGGAATCAAAGCGGCGGATTCGACCAGAGGCTAAATGTCCTTTTCTCATCTCGGCTTGTCCGACAAGGTGCTCGCCGCCGTGGCGGCCACCGGCTACACCACTCCGACCCCCATCCAAGAACAAGCAATCCCCCACGTTCTCGCTCGCCGGGACGTCCTCGGCATTGCACAGACCGGCACCGGCAAGACGGCGGCATTCGTGCTGCCGATGCTCACCATGCTGGAAAAGGGCCGCGCCCGCGCCCGCATGCCGCGCACCCTGATCCTCGAACCGACGCGCGAACTCGCCGCCCAGGTCAAAGAGAATTTCGATAAATACGGGGCCGGCCAGAAACTCAACGTCGCATTGCTGATCGGCGGTGTCTCGTTCGGCGACCAGGATCTCAAGCTGACGCGCGGCGTCGACGTCCTGATCGCAACCCCCGGCCGCCTGCTGGATCACACCGAACGCGGCGGACTGTTGCTGACCGGCGTCGAACTGCTGGTGATCGATGAAGCCGACCGCATGCTCGACATGGGCTTCATTCCGGACATCGAGCGGGTCTGCAAGCTGGTCCCCTTCACCCGACAAACGCTGTTCTTCACGGCGACCATGCCGACCGAAATCCGCCGCGTCACCGAGACGTTTCTGCACAATCCCGAGAAGGTCGAAGTATCCAAGCCGGCATCGACCGCAGTGACCGTGATCCAGTCCCAGGTCAGCACCGGCCGCGAGCCGCACGAAAAGCGCGAGACGCTTCGCCGCCTGCTCCACGATGCCAAGGACCTCAAGAACGCGATCATCTTCTGCAACCGCAAGCGCGAAGTCGCGCTGCTGCATCGCTCGCTGCAAAAGCACGGTTTCAGCGTCGCCGCGCTGCATGGCGACATGGACCAATCCGCCCGAACCGCAGCGCTCGATCAATTCCGCAAAGGCGAACTGCCGCTGCTGGTTGCCTCCGACGTCGCTGCGCGCGGCCTCGATATTCCCGAAGTCAGCCACGTCTTCAATTTTGACGTTCCCCATCATCCGGACGACTACGTCCATCGCGTCGGCCGCACCGGCCGCGCAGGCCGCAGCGGGATTGCGATCTCGATCGTGACCTCCGCGGACCACAAATCGATCGCCGCCATCGAGCGGCTGATCGGACAGCCGATTCCCCGTGCCGAGATCGCGGCGTCCGACATCACCCCCACTGAGGCAGCCGCGCACGATTCGATTCGCGCAAACGAGGGCGCCACGGAGCATCGTGAGCGCGACGGCCGCAAGCCGCGGCGCCGGTCGCGTCGTTCGGGCGAAGGCCACGCAGGTGAAAGCCGCTCGACGAGTGAAGGCCGTCCCCCAAGGCAAGGTCGCTCCGGTGAAGGCCGTTCTACCTCTCCTCGCCCTCAGGTGGCTGCCGCGGCGATATCCGAGGCGCCCTCCATCGGCCGGGCTCTTGCCCCACAGCCGAAGCGCGAGCCTGCATCCGAACCAGCCGATCATTCGCACCTGCCGGCATTCCTGCTCCGGCCGATCCGCGCCCGCGGCTAAATCGCCGCGGCGTCGCCCGTTTACGGGTCGTTCATTGTCATCCTCTAGTTTTACCGCATATTTTTTACCTTTCCGCGGTTGAGGGACAGGCAGAACGGCCTGTTATCGGAGACGACATTAGTGGCTGGATTCGTCGACGAGCATGAACGCACCATGGCGTTCGCGGAAATTGCGCTTGGCCAGATCAAGTCGTTGCGCCTGACGGCCGTGCCGCGAAACTACGAGATCTGGTACGTCTACGCGACCGGCAACAATGCCGCCCTGAACAAGATCGTCAACGAAACGCTCGCGCGCCAGGGCACACTGACCGAGGCCGATCTCGAGCAGATCTACGAAACCTATCTGTCCCCGACCCGAACGACGGATCGAATCGACAAGGTCGGTGCCCGCGTCATTCATGAAATCGACGACGTCATGAATGTCATCACCGACGCGCTTGGGCTGACGTCCAACTTCAACGATAGCCTGGCGGATGCCAGCCAGCGGCTGTCGCAAGCGGCCAATCGCGACCACATCAAGTCGATCATCGAGATGCTGGTCCGCTCGACGCACGAGATGCAGCAGACCAACAAGGCTCTTGAAACGCGTCTGACCTCGTCGAAGCAGGAAATCCGCGACCTGCAACAAAATCTCGAAGCCATTCGCGCCGAGACCATGACGGACCCGCTGACCGGCCTCGGCAATCGCAAGTACTTCGATCGTGCCATTATCGACAGCGTCAGAATCGCGAAGCAAAGCGGCGAGCCGCTGTCGCTCTTGATGTTCGATATCGATCACTTCAAGTCGTTCAATGACAATTACGGTCACCTCACCGGCGATCAGGTATTGCGGCTGGTGGCGCTGTCGCTCAAGCAAAGCATCAAGGGCCGCGACATCATCGCGCGTTATGGCGGCGAGGAATTCGCCGTGGTGCTGCCGAATACCGCACTTCGTCAGGCCCTCTCCGCCGCCGACAACATTCGTCGTGCCGTGATGTCCAAGGAACTGAAAAAGAAGTCGACCGGCGAAATCCTCGGCCGTATCACCATTTCGGTGGGGGTATCGATGCTGAAACCGGATGACAGCACGGATTCCCTGATCGAACGCGCGGACGCTTGTCTTTACGCGGCCAAGCGCAGCGGTCGCAACCGCGTCATCTGCGAAGTCGACCCTGAGTTCTCGGCCGACGGCCGCAGTCAGGTCGCCTGACGGTTCATTGCACGCGCATCGGATCGCGATTGCGATCGATGGATTCACGCCTTCGAACGCTTCCCCTTTTTTGAAGCCTTGCCTCCCGAAGCCTTGCCGCCCTTCGTTGCTGTCTTGCCTTTTGGCGTGCTCCGACGCGGACGCTTCGAAGCCGCCGCCTGCCTGGCGGCGATCAGCGCGTCGCGCGCCCAAACGCTGAGTTCTTCGGGATCGTCGAAAAGACGCTCCGGCAATTGCCAGTAGGACATGACGGTGACCGTCCTGTCGCGCGTCTGGTATTGAAACGGCCGGCACCCCTCGGCCTCAAACCGCGGGATCGTGCGTTCGTCGGCCCGCAGGAATAGGCCCGCCTTCAACGCGAGAGCGAAATTGATTCCATCGGCCGAGATGCCGTAGCCGCTGAACATCCGCCGAATAGCGACCGGCCCGAAATCCGCGAATAAATCCAGCAGGAAATCCCGGTCCATCGGAAGGACCTAACCGCCCTAGCCGTCGATTTTGGCAGGCGTCAATTGCACCGATTCACCACAACCGCAGGCGCCGGTCTGGTTCGGGTTGTTGAAGACAAACTGCGCGGACATCTTGTCCGTCTTGTAGTCCATCTCGGTTCCCAGCAGGAATAGCACGGCCTTGGGCTCGACCAGGATCTTGACGCCCTTGTCCTCCACCACCTCGTCGGTCGGGCGAATGTCATGCGCGTATTCGACCGTGTAGGACTGCCCGGCGCAGCCGCCGTTCTTGATCCCGACCCGGAGGGCCACGATCTCTGAATCGGCACGCTTGGTCAGTTCATCGATCCGCGCCGCCGCGGCGTCGGTCAGGCGCATGACCTGCGGGCGCGGACGCGGCTTCGGCTTGGTGACTGCGGCTGGTGCGTTCATTGCGGCTGATCTCCTCGCGCCACCCGACAAAGCGACGGCGCGCCTACTATGCACTTAAAATAACAACGAAACCTCCGCTGTGAAGGCCTCATTGGTCGAATTCGAATAGAACCCTTCGCAGCAGCCAGCGGCATATAGCCCGCGCCTCGATATTAGATTAGTACATCTATCCAATAGATTGAAATATAGAAGTTTTTATACTATTTCATTGCGACGATCGGCCACCCTTCAAGTGGGGCATGGCTGTTTGCGCAGATGGCGTTCAGTGGATGCAGGATACTTTGCCAACATCGCGGCCGGGCGAATCGGACGACTGACCAGATTGCCTTTGCAGTTCGGGCAAATGCCGCCGAGGACGCCTTCCGCGCAATCTGCGCAGAATGTGCATTCGAACGTGCAGATCCGCGCGTCGGCACTCTCCGGCGGCAGGTCGCGGTCACAGCACTCACAGTTCGGCTTGAGCTTCATCATGGCCTGTCCTCCGGTTTCGCGCGCACCATCCTGCCCTAACGGCCCTTGAAGCGTGGCTGCCTCCGGCCCAGGAACGCGACCACGCCTTCCCTATGATCCTCGGTGAGGCTCGCAAGCGCAAACTGATCGACGTCCATATGGCTGGCAAGATCGTCGAGCGCGTGAGCAAGCCGATTGACGGTCAGTTTGGTCATGGCGACCGAGATCGGCGGCTGGCGTGCGACCTTCTCGGCCAGCGCCATCGCTGCCTCGAATGCTTTGCCGGGAGCCGCCAATTCCTCCACCAATCCCCAGTCATGGGCCTCGGTCGCGGAAATGCGCTGGTCGGCGAGAATGACCGCCTGCTTGGTTCGGGCTGGCCCGATCAGGTGCAGCATGCGCGGCACGCTCTGCCAGCTCATGTTCATGCCGAGGCCGATCTCCGGCACCCGCATGTGGGCATCCTGCGCCATGACACGGAAGTCCAGCGCCACGGCGAGTGCCACGCCGCCGCCGATGCAGAAGCCTTCGATGGCGCCGATGGTGATCTGCTCCATCTCCTGCCAGGCATGAGACAGGCGCGGCCCGAGCTTCAGATGCCGGCGCAGCGAACCGATATCCATCGTGGCACGCCCGCGGCCCTCCGGGTCCTTCAGGTCGAAGCCGGCGCTGAAGGCTTTGGCGCTGCCGGTCAGCACGACGACCGAGGTGTCGGCATCGTCCTCGAAACTGCGCGCCGCATCGGTCAGTTGCCGCAGCGCTTCCGGCGACAATGCATTGATGCCGTCGCCGCGGTCGAACCGCACCACGGCAATCCGCCCTTCCGGCCCGAGACCCTTTTCAATTTTGACAAAGTCCGCCAATTGCATTCGTCCTCATTGCTATTTCGAGGGCACCGGAAACCGCACCGTGCTGCCGATCGTGATCCAGTTGGAGTTCTCGCCGGTGATGTTACGGCCATAGATCACGTCGAACGAGAAAATTTCATTGGGCCGATAGCGAATGCCGGCCTGAAACCGCGGCCACGTCGCGCTCGGAATATCGGGAGCGCCGGCCTGCCCGAAGGCTTCGACCGTCAGTTGCAGGAGATCGGTGAACTTCCAATCGAACCCGACGCCGTAGGTCAGATAATGTCGATCCAGCACGCGATCCCACAGCCAGCCGCCGTTGATATCGATGCGCATCGTCTCGGAGAGCCGCAGCGTTGCCGGGATCGCGACATTCATCGAGGTGTTCTCGCCGGTCATCGCATCGAACGTGCCGCCGCCCATCACCGAAAATCCAAGGCGGCCGATCGCGGTGGGCACGATGTTGGTTTTGATCTTGGGCGCAAAGCTGGTGCCCCAGTCACCGCTCGAACGCGACCAGTTCGTCAGCATGCTCAGCTCGACCGGCCGCCCGATATCCACCACGCAGGACGGATTGGCCACCGCCGAGAAATCCGTGTTTCGCGCGGCGGAGAGCCAGCTTTCAAGCTTGCAGGATCCCACCTCGGAGATATCGGCGGCATCGACCGCGAACGCGCCGTTGGCGGCCCAGGCTTCTCCCGACAGGAGCATTGCAGCCGCCCACACTGCAAAGATTCCAAGAGCCAGATAGCTGCGCGCGGCCAGACGATCCATGTCAAAAAGCTATCAGAGTCCGGCCCTCGACATCGCAGTTATCTTGGGCTTATCCTCAAGGCATGACGGGACATCACGACGACCACGACCATCACCACGATCACGATCATTCGGACCTCTCGGAGACCGAGTTGCGCGTGCGTGCGCTCGAGACAATCCTGACCGAAAAGGGTTACATCGACCCCGCCGCGCTCGATGCCATCATTCAGGCCTACGAGACCAAGATCGGCCCGCACAATGGCGCGCGGGTTGTCGCCAAAGCCTGGACCGATCCAGCCTTCAAGCAGGCTTTGCTGGACGACGGGTCCAAGGCCGTCGGCACGCTCGGTCATGTCAGCCGCGTCGGCGATCATCTGGTGGTGATCGAGAATACGCCGCAACGCCACAACATGGTCGTCTGCACGTTATGCTCCTGCTATCCGTGGGAAATGCTGGGGCTGCCGCCGGTCTGGTACAAGGCTGCGCCCTATCGTTCCCGCGCCGTCAAAGACCCGCGCGGCGTGCTCGCGGATTTTGGCGTGGGCGTGCCGAACGACGTTGAAATCCGTGTCTGGGATTCCACGGCGGAAACGCGTTTCCTGGTGTTGCCGATGCGCCCAGCCGGCACCGACGGCTGGAGCGAGGAACAGCTTGCCGAACTCGTCACCCGTGACTCGATGATCGGTACAGGCTTTCCCAAAACGCCGGGCGCGCCGTCGTGAACGGCGTCCACGACATGGGCGGCATGGACGGTTTCGGCAAGGTCGAACCGGAACTGAACGAGCCGATGTTTCACACCGAGTGGGAATCCCGCGTGCTCGCAATGGTGCGCGCGATGGGTGCCGCCGGCGCGTTCAACATCGACACGTCGCGCTTTTATCGCGAGGCGTTGCCGCCGCATATCTACCTGGCGAGTTCGTACTACAAGAAATGGCTGCTCGGCCTCGAAGACATGCTGGTCGACAAGGGTTATATCGCGGCCGACGAGGTAACGGCCGGCCACGCTTCAACACCACCGAAGCCGCTCAAGCACGGCGGGTTCAAAATCAATGATGTCGAGCGCGTCATGATCCGCGGCAAGTTCGGCCGCCCGGCGCCGGCACCTGCTAAATTCAAGGCCGGCGACCGCGTGCGTGCAAAGAACATACACCCCACCACGCACACCCGCCTGCCGCGTTACGTGCGCGGCCATCTCGGCGTGATCGAGCGCGATCACGGCTGCCACGTCTATCCGGACACCGCCGCAACGGAATCCGGAGAGAATCCGCAATGGCTCTACACCGTGGTGTTCGACGGAACGGAATTGTGGGGCGCCGATGCCGATCCCACGGTCAAGATTTCCATCGATGCGTTTGAGCCCTATCTGGAGTTGGCATGACGAATTCCGCCGCGGCGCAAGTTGCGACCAGCGCCGTCCCAAGCATTCCCCGCGATGACGATGGACCAGTTTTTCGTGAACCATGGGAGGCGCAAGCCTTCGCCATGGCGCTGGTGCTCCACGAGCGTGGACTTTTCACCTGGACGGAATGGGCGGCCACGCTCGCCGACCAGATCAAGCGCGCGCAAGCAGCCGGCGACGCCGACCTTGGCGTAACATATTACCGGCATTGGCTTGCCACATTGGAGACACTGGTTGATCACAAGGGCGTCGCATCAACTGCAACGCTGGATCGCTATCGCCACGCCTGGGATCACGCCGCCGATCGCACGCCGCACGGCTCGCCCATCATCTTGAAGCCGGAAGATTTTCCCGGCTGATCTAGGCGCGGGACGCCGCGTACTGCCGCCAACCTTTGGCGCGCAGTTCGCACGCCGGACACTTGCCGCAGCCGTAACCCCATTCATGCCGCTCTCCACGCTCGCCGAGGTAACATGTATGCGAGTGCTCGCGAATGAGATCGATCAACATCGTTCCGCCGAGTTCGTCGGCCAGCGCCCAAGTATCCGCTTTGTCACGCCACATCAACGGCGTGTGCAGTTCGAATTGCCGGTCCATGCCGAGATTCAATGCGACTTGCAGCGCTTTGATCGTATCGTCACGACAGTCGGGGTAACCGGAATAATCAGTCTCGCACATGCCCCCGACGATGTGCCGTATGCCGCGCCGATATGCCAACGCCGCGGCAAATGTCAGAAACACCAGATTGCGCCCCGGCACGAAGGTGTTCGGCAAACCGCCTGCGTCCATCTCGATTGCAACATTGCGGGT
>Ga0207657_10005544_pt1 | contig 13180 bp, 12 predicted proteins | sample KBSC33metaG_FD_184316 | JGI IMG/M metagenome (GOLD analysis project Ga0207657, IMG submission 184316) | Corn rhizosphere microbial communities from Kellogg Biological Station, Michigan, USA - KBS C3-3 metaG (SPAdes) (version 2) | ecosystem: Host-associated > Plants > Roots > Rhizosphere > Soil ...
GGGGGGACCGCGGCTCGCGGGGGGACCGGGAGGCAAGGGGCTCGAGCGCCGCCGCTTCCTGATCGTGGGGGCGGGAGCGGCGGCCCTGGGCGTGGCGGCCGGCGGCCTGGGCAATGCGCTGCTCGGCCGGTTCAGCGTGGCCTCGTCCCGGGCGGCGGTGCGGCTACCCGGCCCGGCCGTCCCGGCGCCGGCCGTCTCGGCAGGCACCGATCTGCGGATTCCCGGGCTGACGCCCTTCATGACGTCCAACGCCAGCTTCTACCGCGTCGACACCGACCTGGTTCTGCCGCAGGTGCCGCCGGAGACCTGGACGCTCACGATCGACGGCATGGTCGACCGGCCGGTCGAGCTCACCTTCGCCGAACTGCTGAAGATGCCGCTGACCGAAGCCGACATCACGCTGGTGTGCGTCTCGAACGAGGTCGGCGGCACCTACAACGGCAATGCCGCGTGGCTCGGCGTGCCGCTGGCCGGGCTGCTCCGGCAGGCCGGGGTGCGGGCCGGCGCCGACCAGGTCCTGTCCGCCGCCACCGACGGGATGACCATCTCCACCCCGGTCGCCGCCATCATGGACGGCCGGAACGCGCTGCTGGCCGTCGGGATGAACGGCCAGCCGCTGCCCGTCGCGCACGGATTCCCGGCGCGGATGATCGTCCCCGGCCTGTACGGCTACGTGTCCGCGACCAAGTGGGTCACGAAGCTGACCCTGACCACGTTCGCGCGGCAGAAGGCCTACTGGACCCAGCGCGGCTACTCCGCCCAGGCGCCCATCAAGACCGAATCGCGCATCGACGTGCCCAAGCCACTGTCCCAGGTCAAGGCCGGCCGCATCACGGTGGCGGGCGTGGCCTGGGCGCCGGCCACGGGCATCGCCAAGGTCGAGGTCAGCGCGGACAACGGCCCGTGGCAGAAGGCCACGCTGGCCGCCTCGGGCGGCATCGACACCTGGCGTCAGTGGATGTGGGACTGGGACGCCCGACCCGGGCTGCACAACCTCCGGGTTCGGGCCACCGATAACTCGGGCGCGACGCAGACACCGCAGCGCGCCTACCCCGTACCCAACGGCGCCAGCGGTTGGGACTCCGTCGTGGTGACCGTCATGTGACGCGCGCCGCATCCGCGGGATGACACCGGCCCGTAGTCAAGGAAAACCGAATCAGAAAACCGAAAACCATCAAGGAGTCATGAACATGAAGTACCGTCTTCTCGCCCTATCGGGCCTGGCCGTGAGCCTCAGCCTCGGCGCGGCTGCGTGTAGCTCGTCCTCGCCTTCGCCCGCCGCTTCCGGCGCCAAGTCCTCGCCCGCCTCCTCCCCCACGGCCGTGTCCTCCTCGCCCGCGACGGCCGCCAAGGACTTCGGCCCGGGCTGCGCGGCGGTGCCCAAGTCCGGGGCGGGCAGCTTCACCGGCATGGCCACCGCGCCGGTGGCCACCGCTGCCTCCGCCAACCCCGCGCTGTCCACCCTGGTCACGGCGGTCAAGGCGGCCGGCCTGGTCGACACGCTCAACTCCGCCTCGAACATCACCGTGTTCGCCCCGGACAACGCCGCGTTCGCCAAGATCCCGCCCGCCACCCTGAAGAAGCTGCTGGCCAACAAGGCCGAGCTCACCAAGATCCTCACCTATCACGTGGCCCCGGCCCGCTATACCCCCGCCCAGCTGTCCTCCGGCACGGCCATCAAGACCCTGGAAGGCGGCATGGTCACCCCGGCCGCGATGGGCAGTACCTACGAGGTCAACAAGGCCAACGTGGTCTGCGGGAACGTGCAGACCGCCAACGCCACCGTGTACATCATCGACTCCGTCCTGACGCCCCCAGCGAAGTAGGTCAAGCCAGCTCGACCAGCGGGCCCGGATACCCCAGCCGGACCCGCTGGGCGGGGGGCAGCCGCCACGGCGTGTGGATGCAGGCGGGGTCGAGGCCGGCCAGTTCCGGCACGTAGCGGCGGACGTACTCGCCGGACCGGTCGAACCGCTCGGCCTGGCGCAGCGGGTTCATCACCCGGTTGGGCCGGGTGTTGTGGCCGGTCCCGGCCACCCACTGCCAGTTGCCCGCGTTGTTCGCCACGTCGGCGTCGGCGAGCAGGGCGCCGAAGTGCGCCAGGCCGTGCCGCCAGTCGATGCCGAGGTTGCGGGTGAGGAACGAGGCGGTGACCATCCGGGCCCGGTTGTGCATGAAGCCCTCGGCGGCCAGCTGGCGCATGCCCGCGTCCACGATCGGGATCCCGGTCTGGCCCTCGCGCCAGGCGTCCAGCGCGCGCCGGTCCTCGTGCCAGGCCGCGCCGGGGCGGTAGCTCTTCCTGGCGATGTCCGGGAACGCGGCCGTGACCTGGTAGAAGAAGTCGCGCCAGGCGATCTGGCGGCAGAACTCCTCGCCGCCAGGTCCATCGAGGGCGCCGATCGCCACCTCGAGCGGTGACACGCAGCCGAACCGCAGGTAGGCGGACAGCCGGGAGGTCGCGTCGCCGGCCAGGTCGTCGTGGTTCTCGCCGTAGCCGGCCAGCAGGCGCTGCCGCCAGCTGACGAAGCGCTCGCGGCCGGCGCTCTCCCCGCCGCGAGCCAGGCCCGGAGACCCCGGCGAGGCGGGCGTCTTCGCGGGCAGGCGGCCGATCTTCTCGATCGGGGGCAGCCGGATGTGCGGCGGGACCGGGCAGCGCTTCCGCCAGGCGGCCGTGCGCCAGGCGCGCCAGTACGGGGTGAAGACCCGGTAGTGGCCGCCGCCGGCCGGCGTCAGCTCGCCGGGCGGTACCACGGTCAGCCCGGGGGTCAGGGTCAGCTCGATCCGGTGCCGGGCGCATTCGCGCTCGAGCTTGAGGCGGCGGGCGGTGGCGTAGTGCGATACGTCGTCGGCGATGTAGACCGCGGTCGCGTGTACCGCGCCGGCCAGCCTGATCACCTCGGCGGCCGGGTCGCCCCGGCGCAGGACCAGGTCGGCGCCGCGCTCGCGGAGGGACGCGCGCAGGTCGGCGAGGGATTCGGCCAGGAAGCGGGCGCGGTTCGGGGGCGCGGCGATGGCCGGGTCCAGCACGAACAGCGGCACCACCTGCCGCGCCCGGACATAGGCCTGGTGCAGCGCCGGGTTGTCGTGCAACCGGAGATCACGGGTGAAAACCACGATCGCGGTGTCCATTTAAGGTGATCCTATGGAGGTCAGGCCCCGGGTGGGCGTGTCGAGCTGCCTGCTCGGCGAGGAGGTCAGGTTCAACGGCGGGCACAAACGGTACCGGTTCCTCACCGACGAACTCGGCCCCTACGTCGACTGGGTGCCGTACTGCCCGGAAGTATCCATCGGGCTGGGGACGCCGCGCGAGCCGATCCGGCTGACCGCGGACGGGCGGCTGGTCAACCGGAGCGGCACCGCCGACCACACGGAGGCGATGGCAGCCCTGCCCCTGCCCGCCGGAGGGCTGGACGGGTACGTGTTCAAGGCCAAGTCGCCGAGCTGCGGCATCCGGGCCATCCCGCGGTACGGCGAGGACGGTACCGCGGCCCGCCACGACGGGCGCGGGCTGTACGCCGACCGGGTGCTGACCGCGTTCCCGCTGCTGGCCGTCGAGGACGAGGGACGGCTGAACGACGCCGGGCTGCGCGAGGCGTTCTGCGAGCGGATCTTCGCCACGGCGCGGCTGCGGTCGCTGTTCTCCGGGCCGTGGTCGGCGGGGGACCTGGTGGCCTTCCACGCCCGGCACAAGCTGCAGCTGCTGGCGCACGACCCGGCGCGCTACCGGGCGGCGGGCCGGGTCGTGGCCCGGGCCGGGCCCGAGGCGGCGTACCGGGATCTGTTCCTGGCCGCGATGGCCAGCCCGGCCACCCGGGGCCGCACCGCCAACGCGCTGCAGCACGCGTACAGCCGGATCGGGCGTCAGCTGGACCGGCCCCGGCGGCTGGACCTGGTGGCCAGGATCGAGGCCTGCCGGCGCGGCGAGGAACCGCTCAGCGTGCCGGTCGCGCTGCTCGCGCACTACGCGAGCGGCGGGGACTTCCCCTGGCTGGCCGGGCAAACCTTCCTCAGGCCCTTTCCCCCGGAGCTGCGGCTGCGGCACTCCGTTTCGGCGCCCGCTTAGGCGGCAGCGGGATGAAACCGCTGGTCCGGGCGACGTATTCGGCGTACTGCGGGCGGGAGGCGGTCATCCGCCTGTCGGTCATCCTGGCGCCGGTGCCGCGGGTCAAGATAAAGGTCATCAGCAGCGGGCCGGCCAGGGCCGGGAGTTCACGCCAGGAGCCGAAGCTGATGGCGAACAGTCCCCACCACATGCAGAAGTCGCCGAAGTAGTTCGGGTGCCTGGTGTAGCGCCACAGCCCGCGGTCCATGATCTGGCCCTGGTGGGCGGGGTCGGCCTTGAACCGGGCCAGCTGCCAGTCGCCGATGCTCTCGAAGGCGAAGCCCACCACGAACAGGACCGCACCGATGACGACCAGCGGGCCGGCCGGCGAACGCTCCAGCATGCCGAGCTGCACCGGGACGGTGGCCAGCCACAGGATCGCCGCCTGCAGCAGGTAGACCATGCGCAGCGCGTACAGGTTCGTGCGGCCGCGGAGCATGTCCGCGTAGCGGGGGTCCTCCGGCTTGCCGTGGTTGCGACGGCCGACATACGCGGCCAGCCGCAGGCCCCACAGGACCGAGGCGGCTAGCAGCAGGGCGCGGCGAGTGGTATCTCCGTGGCCGAGGGAGACGAGGAACGCGGCCAGGGCGGCCAGGGCAATGCCGATGCCCCAGGCCGTGTCCACGACGGAGTGCTTGCCGGCCTTGAGGGCGACCACGAAGGTGACGCCCTGCAGGATCAGCAGAGCCGCCGCGGCGGCGAGGAGCGTGAGCGCGGTCACCGCTCGGGCCTTTGCGCGAGGATCTGGTCCACGCCCATCCGGCTCTGCTCGAAGGCCAGCGCGCCGCCGGCCAGGTAGAGGCGCCAGACGCGGACCTGTTCGGCGGTCAGGATCGTGGTGATCGCGGGCAGGTTAGCCTCGAAGTTCTCCAGCCAGGCCCGGATCGTGCGCGCGTAGTGCTCCCGCATCGCCTCGACCCCGAGGACCTCGAACCCGGCGTCCTGGATCAGCCGTATCGTCTCCCCCACCGGGCGCATGTCCATGTCGGGCGCGATGTAGGACTCGATGAACGGGCCGCCGCCGCGGCGGGTGGTCCTGGACATCTGCTGGATCAGCAGCCGTCCGCCCGGCCGCAGCCGTCCGTAGAGCGCGGCGCAGAAGGCCGGATACCGGGCCGGGCCGACGTGCTCGCCCATCTCCACCGAGGCGATCGCGTCAAACCGGCCGTCCAGCGGATCTCGGTAGTCCTGGATCCGGACCTCGGCCCGATCGCCTAGGCCTAGGCCGCGGGCGCGCTGCCGGACGTAGCCGCCTTGCTCGCGGGACAACGTAACCCCGGTCACCTGGACCCGGGCCCGGGCGGCGTGCAGGGTGAGCGAGCCCCAGCCGCAGCCCATGTCGAGCAGGGCCTGGCCCGGCTCGAGGGCGAGCTTGCTCATGATCAGGTCGAGCTTGGCCTGCTGCGCTCCGTTGAGATCCCGCTGGCCGTCCCAGTACGCGCACGAGTAGGCCATGCTGGGATCCAGGATGAGCTGGTAGAACGCGGACGGCACGTCGTAGTGGCCGGCGATCACCGCCTGGTCGCGGGCCCGGCTGTGCCGCCGGCCGCGGACCCTGAGCTCGCAGCCGGGAGGTCCGGGGGGCGGGGCGAGCAGGCCGAGGCGGCTCGCGGCAGCGACTACGGCCGGACCCGTCTTGATCAGGCCGAACGGGCCGGAGCGGGGAGCGGTCGCGTGCACCCGGCGCAGTCCGTCGGTGAGGTCGCCCTCGACGTCGAGGTCGCCGCTGACGTAGGCGCGGGCCAGGCCGAGCTCGCCCGGCCGCCACAGGATCCGCCGCAGCGCCCGCGGTGACCTAGCCACCAGCACCGGAGCGTCCAAGGGCCCGGCCTCGCTGCCGTCCCAGGCACGCAGCCGGACCGGCAGGTCCAGGCCGACCCGGGCCAGCAGGGCGGCGATGACCTCGGCGGCGCCCTTGGGGGCGCTCATGGCGAGGTCCGGCCCAGGGTGAGCTGGCTGACGTCGATGTACCCGGCCCGGAAGCCGGCCTCGGAGTAGCACAGGTAGAAGGTCCACATCCGGTTGAACACCTCGTCGAAGCCGAGGCTGGCGACCCTGGCGGCCTGCGCGCCGAACCGCTCCCGCCAGATCCGCAGCGTCTCGGCGTAGTGCGCGCCGAAGTCCTCGCGCCCGGTGATCCGCAGCGTGGTGCGGGCCAGGCTGTCCTGGATCGCGGTGACGGACGGGAGCAGGCCGCCGGGGAAGATGTACTTCTGGATCCAGGTGTAGGTGTGCCGGGTGGCCAGCATCCGGTCGTGCGCCATCGTGATCGTCTGCAGCCCGATCCGCCCGCCCGGGGCCAGGTGCCGGTCGAGGGCGGCGAAGTAGCCGTCCCAGTAGCGCTCGCCGACCGCCTCGAGCATCTCGACCGAGCAGATCGCGTCGAACCGGCCATCCAGGTCGCGGTAGTCGCGCAGTTCCACGCTGACCCGGCCGGTCAGCCCGGCCTCCGCGACCCGGCGGGCGGCGAGTTCCTGCTGCTCCCGGGAGATCGTGATCGTGCGCACGGTCGCGCCGCGGCGGGCGGCCCGGATGGCCAGCTCGCCCCAGCCGGTGCCGACCTCGAGCACCCGGCAGCCCGGCCCCACCCCGGCCCGGTCAAGGAGCCGGTCGACCTTGCGGCGCTGCGCCTGGGCGAGGTCCCCGGCGACGGGGGTGCCGTCCGGGCCAGTGGCGAAGATCGCTGAGGAGTAGGTCATGGTCTCGTCGAGGAACAGCGCGAACAGGCCGTTGGACAGGTCGTAGTGGCGGCCGATGTTGCGCCGCGCACCCGCGATCGTCTGCAGGTCGTCCGGCGGCTGGCGGCGGACGGCCAGCCTGCGCAGCCGCTGCAGCCAGGGCGGGACGAGGTCGGCGGCGTGCGCGGCGAACACGGTGAGCAGCCCGGTCAGGTCGGTGCTGTCCCACTCCCCCGCCAGGTAGGACTCGCCGAACCCGATCAGGCCGGAGTCGCCGAGCCGGCGGAAGAACTCGCGGGGCCGGTGCAGGTGCATGACCGGGGCGTCCGGTCCCCCGGCGCCGTGAAACGTCCCGTCCGGCAGGCGGACCCGCACCGGCAGCCGGGCCACCGCCAAGCCGAACACGGCGCGGGCCACGGCCGCGCGGGCGGGCGAACCCGCCGCCGCGGCCACGTCGGGCCACCGCTCCGGGTCGGCGGTCCACGGTGCGGTCGACTGGTTTCTGGTCCTGGTGCTGGTCACTGGACCCCCTCCTGAGATTGATGAGCGGACCGCGGGATCACCGGCAGCCCGCGCAGGTACAGCCGCACGCCCTGCCAGCGGATCCGCACGCTGACCGCGGCGGTGGACCACGGGTACCGGACGACGGCCGCGAGCAGCGCCCGCGCCGTGGCCGGCACCGCCCGGCCCCGCACGCTGGCGGCGAACGAATGCCCGTCCGGGCGGTCAAGCCGCACGCTCAGCGCGAGGGTGGCGTCCGGCTCGGGCAGGCTCATCCGGTAGCGGCCGTCGACCGGGTAGAAGGGCGAGACGTAGAACTGCTTCGGCACCTCGGCCCGGGCGCCGGGCAGCAGGTAGGCGTGCCGCTGGCGGTAGGTGTTGTGCACCTCGGCCACCACGCAGGCCAGGGTGCCGTCGGGCCGGTGGCACCAGTACACGGTCAGCGGGTTGAACACGTAACCCAGTACGCGGGCCTGGGTCAGCATCGTGATCGTGTGGGGTCGGCTGATGCCGTTCGCGGCCAGGAAGCGGTCGAGGTTCTCCCGGATGCCGCGGCGCGGGTCGCCGAGGTGATCGCGCCCGCGGAAGACCGTCAGCAGCGGGACCCGGGGCAGGTGGTCGAGGTCGACCAGCCACAGGTAGCTGCGGTAGCGGAACACGTTGCGCAGGGGGGCCGAACGCGCGTGGCTGATCGTAACCTCGTACAGCGCGCTCACCAGATACCCCCGAGGGACCTGGCCGCCGCGGCGCCGGACCGGCAGCCGTCCTCGTGGAACCCCCAGCCGTGGTAAGCCCCGGCGAACGCGGTGACGTGCGTGTTCAGCCCGGGCAGCCGACGCTGCGCCGCGACCGAGGCCGGGGTGTAGGCCGGATGCGCGTAGTCCATCCGGTCGATGACCAGGGCCGGGTCGACCAGCCCGGCGCCGCCGAGCGTGACGATGTAGTCCTGGCCGCCGGCCAGGTTCTGCAGCCGGTTCATGTCGTAGCTGATCCGCGGCGCGACGTCGTCCGGCTCGCAGCCGCTGAGCTGGTAGTTCCACGACGCCCGGACGGCCGGGCGGGGCAGGAGGGTGACGTCGGAATGCAGCAGGGCGGGGTTCTGGGTGTAGGTGAAGGCGCCGAGCACGTCGCGTTCGGCGTCCGTGGGCGGGTCGAGCAGGCGCAGCGCCTGGTCCGCGTGGGCGGCGATGACCACGGCGTCGAACCGGTGCGTCTCGCCGGCCGCGTCCCATACCTCGGCGTGGTCCGGGTAGCGGCGCACCGCGCGGACCGGCGTGGACAGCCGGATGTCGGGGATCCGCTTGGCGGCCAGTTCCACGTAGCGGCGGGACCCGCCGGTCACGGTCCGCCACGGCGGCGACCCGGACACCGACAGCATCCCGTGGTTGGCCAGGAACGCGAACAGGTACCGGGCCGGATAGCGCAGCGCCGTTCCGGACGGGCAGGACCACACCGCGGCGACCAGGGGGAGGGCGAAATGCGCGGTGAAGTAGCGAGAGAACCCGCCCGTTCGGAGAAAATCGGCGAGAGTCTGTCCGACGGGGTCACCGTGGTCCAGGAGCCGGCGGGCGGCGCGGTGGAACCTGGGCACCTCGGCCAGCATGCGCACGTAGCGGCCGCGTCCGCGGGGCAGGCCGGCGGCCAGGCCGGGCAGGCCGCGCTGGCCCGCGTACTGCAGGCCGCACCCGGCGCAGCGGACCGACATGCTCATCTGGGACGGCTGGGTGGCCACCCCGAGTTCGGCGAACAGCCTGGTGAGCAGCGGATAGGTGCGCTCGTTGTAGACGATGAAGCCGGTGTCGACGCCGGTCGGGTGGGTGTCGGCGTGGCCGCCGAGGCGGTCGTCCGCCTCGAACAGCGTCACGTGGTCCGCCTGGGCCAGCACGTAGCCGGCCGTGATCCCGCTCACGCCGCCGCCGACGACGGCGATCCTGCGCCCGGTCATGTGCCTTCGCGGCCGAACAGGTGCCGCAGCGCACCGGTGAGCTCCGGCTGGCGGAACCGGTGTCCCGCTCCGGTCAGCCGCTCGGGCAGGACGTACTGACTGGCCTGGGCGATTTCCCTGGCGCCTTCGTCGCCGAGCAGCAGCCGGGGGCCGAATCCCGGCACCGGCAGCACCGCGGGGCGGCGCAGCACGGCGGCCAGCGTCCGGGTGTAGTCCGCGTTCCGCACCGGCTCCGGCGCGACCGCGTTGACCGGGCCTGACAGCGCCTCATCCAGCACCGCCCGCCGGTAGATGTCGAGCAGGTCGTCCAGGGCGATCCAGGCCAGCCACTGCTTGCCGTCGCCGAGCCGGCCGCCGAGCCCGGTCTCGAACAGCGGAGTGAGCAGCCGCAGCATGCCGCCGCGCGGGGTCTGCACGATGCCGGTCCTGACCTGGACCGTGCGGATGCCCGCCGCGGTGGCCGGGGTGGTGGCGTCCTCCCAGCCCGCTACCACGTCGGCCAGGAACCCGTCGCCGCGCGGGCTGGCCTCGGTCAGGACCTCGTCGCCCCGGTCCGGGCCGTAGATGCCGATGGCCGAAGCCGTGACGAACGCCTTGAGGTTTGCGGCCGCGGCCAGCTCGGCCAGCCTGCGGGTCGGCTGGATCCGGCTGGTCCGGATCTCGTGCTTGCGCTCGGCGGTGAACCGGCCGCCGATCGACGCCCCGGCCAGGTGGATGACGGCGTCGACCCCGTCCAGCAGCTCCGCGGCCGGGTCCTCGGGCCGCCAGTAGCGCTCCCCGGCCCGGGGCAGCCGGCGCACCAGCGGGACGACCCGGTGCCCGCTGGTGGTCAGCAGCGCGGTCAGCGCGGTGCCGATCAGGCCGCTGGAGCCGGTGACCGCCACCGTCAGCGTGCCGGGGTCTGGCCGGATATCGCGGGCCCGGGCCAGCGCGGCCAGGTCGGCGGCGAGCTGGCGGTGCCGGTAGACGACCGTGGACCGCAGCACCCGGGCGGGCAGCGGGGTCTCGATCACGTCGGTCACCAGCGTGGCGGCGTTGCCGGACGGGCTGAACTGGTGCGTGTGCCGCCAGGGCAGGGGCAGGGAGGTGAGCTCGTCGGCGAAGGCGTTCGGCGGGTCGTAGGCGTCCGGCTGGTGGGCGGCGACCCAGCGCAGCCCGCCGGGCAGGGTGAGGGTCGCGCGGCCGTCGCGGAGCGACCCCGCCTCGCGGAGCACCCTGACCGGCTGCCAAGGTGGAATCAGCCTGGTGATCGCTCCGGGCCGCGTGTGCCAGGAGAACACCTCGTCACGGTCCGCATCTATCACACTGGAGTACGTCAGCCCCATCGTGTTTCCCAGCTCCTTCCTCGCCCGGCGTCGGCCTCGCTCGCCAGATGCAAGCCGACGCACTAATAAATGCTAAATTACACTAAACAAGCGAGTACGAAAGACACGCATGCAGCTACGCGACGCCGCCGAGATGCTCGGGGTGCACTACCAGACCGCCTACGCGTGGGTGCGCCAGGGCGTCCTCCCGGCCAGGAAGACCGGCCGCGGCTACGAGGTCAGCGAGGGTGACGTCAGCGCCCTCGCGGCGCGGCGTGCGTCGGGTACCGCGCCGCGGGCGGACATCAGGGTGCGCGACTGGATGGCCCAGGCCGACCGGCTGCACGCGGCCATCATGTCCGGCGACGAGACCACGGCGCGGCACGTCTTCGACCGGCTCGCGCGCGGGGTGCCGCTGACCGACCTGTGCGAGCGGATCATCGCGCCCGCGCTGCAGCGCGTCGGCGACGACTGGGCCTCCGGCGCGGTGTCGATCGGGGCCGAGCACCGGGCCAGCGCCATCTGCGAACGGCTCATCGCCGCCCGCACCCACCAGCCGCAGGGCCGCCCGCGCGGCATCGCGGTGGTGACCACGCCGCCCGGGGAACGGCACGGGCTGCCGGCCCTGATGGCAACGGCGTGCCTGCGCGAAGACCGCTGGCTGGTGCACCACCTGGCGTCCGACCTGCCGGTTTCCGAGGTGACCGACCTGGTCAAGGAGACCGCCGCCAGCCTGGTGGTGCTGTCCGCGGCCACCGCGGAAGCGGTCCAGCGCGCGGCCGAGGAGGCCGACGCGATCATCCAGGACTCGGCCGGCCTGCGGGTGCTGGCCGGGCGCCCCGGGGACAGCCTCGGCCAGCTACGGCAGCAGGCCCGGGCGAGTCTGGCCCGCTCAGCCGAGGGCTAGGCGGGCGGCGAAGGCGGAGATCTGGTCCTTCTGCTCGGACTCCTCGGTCGAGGCGGGGCCCACGACCAGGCGCGTAACCCCGTTCGCGGCGTGGGCGGCCACGTCGTCGGCGGTCATGTCGATGGCTCCCCAGCGGGTGTACTCCAGCGCCGCCGGGTCCCGGCCCGCGGCCCGGGCGGTCTCGCGCATCAGGTCGAGCTGGGCGGCGCGTTCGGCCTCGGTGAGCCCGCCGCCGGGGAAGTAGCCGTCGCCGCGCAGGCCCGCGCGGCGGGCCGCCGCCGGGCTGGAACCCCCGACGTGGATGGGCAGCCGGGCCAGCGGCTTGGGGAAGCTGCACAGGCTGGTGAAAGAGAAGAACTCCCCGTCGAAGCTGACCCCGTTCTCGTCCCCGTCCCAGAGCAGCCGCAGCACGTCGATCGCCTCGTCCGCGCGGCGGCCGCGGGTGGCGAAGTCGACGCCGCCCGCCATGGCCTCGCCCGGCAGGGCGCCCACGCCCACGCTGAACAGGCGCATCCGGCCCTTGGACAGCACGTCCAGCGTGGCCAGCCGCTTGGCCAGCACCACCGGCTGGTGGTAGGGCAGCAGCAGGACGCCGGTGCCGAGCAGGATGCTCTTCGTGGCCGCCGCGACGAAGGCCAGGCACTCGAGCGGATCGGCCACCGGCGTGGACGCCGGGAAGGTGACCGGCCCGAGGCTCGCGCCCGGGTACAGCGCGATGTGCTCGGCGAAGTAGACAGACTCGAACCCGCACTGCTCCGCGTGCCGGGCCACCGCGATTATCTGGTCCGGGTCGGTGCCGAGGAAGCCGGTGTTGTACATGAGCCCGAACTTCATGCCCCCAACGTACTCGGCCACGGGGATGGCAGGATGGGGGCGATGGAAAGCCGCTTCATCTCGGCCGTGGCCTTCTACGGGCCGAAGACAGGCCGGCTGCACGAGCTCCTGACGGGGGTACAGGCACAGATCGCCGAGCACGTCGGCCGCGATTTCCGCCCGTACACGCTGGACCAGGTGCACGCCACGCTGATCGCGCTCAACGGCGTGCGCGCGGGCGGCACGATCGTCAACGAATACCTGCTCGAGCACGCGGGCGAGCGGCGCGAGATGGACCTGCCGCGGGTGATGGACATCCTGGCCCGGCGCTTCGCGACGCCGCTGCGGGTCAGGATCGGCGGGTTCCGGCCGGGGCAGGCGGTCCCGTTCACCAGCCGTGGCCAGCATGTGGCCGAACGGTCCTTCTCGGTGCAAGGCCAAGCGTTCGTGCTGGTGGGATGGCCGGCCGAATCTCTCGCCGGCGCAGGCCGCCCCCTCGACGACCTGCGCCGCGAGATGAATGCGGCGGGGGTGCTGCACCGCTACCACGCCCGGCCCGGCGACGTCGACAACGACCTGCACCTGGTGGTGGGGCACCAGGCCGGGGCCCCAGCCGCCGCATTGGCCCGGGCCACCGCCGCGGTCCGGGACAAGCTGGCCGCCGATCCGGCGGACCTGGCCATCGCCCTGTCGGACGTCACGATCGTCGCGGCCGACTCGCACACGCTGGCGCCGCCGGTTTACGTCAGCGGTATCCCGGCCGCGGCGGCCGACGTCCTCGCGCTCGTGCCGTGACCGGGTCCGAGCGGGTCAGAGCAGATTCATGACCTGGGTGGCGGCGGCGGGGTCCAGGTGGGCCAGCGCCACGCGCGCGGCGTTCTCGGCCTGGGCCCGCCCGGCCTCGGCCTTGGTCCGGCCGGCCTCCGCCGC
>Ga0207657_10005546_pt1 | contig 13176 bp, 8 predicted proteins | sample KBSC33metaG_FD_184316 | JGI IMG/M metagenome (GOLD analysis project Ga0207657, IMG submission 184316) | Corn rhizosphere microbial communities from Kellogg Biological Station, Michigan, USA - KBS C3-3 metaG (SPAdes) (version 2) | ecosystem: Host-associated > Plants > Roots > Rhizosphere > Soil ...
GCGTGATCATCTGCACCGCAGCACGCTGATCAGCCGCGTTCACCGGAGCCAGCGTCGGTTTTTCCTTCGCGTCGCCACGGAAGTTCCGGCTCTCATCGATGCCACCTACGAACCGCGCCGCCTGCCGGCCCTGCTTGAACGTGTTCAGGAGCGCGCTGGCGATCAGCGTCGTTCGCTTGTTGTAGCTCTCGCCTTGCCGTGGAAGTTGGGTCAACGCATAGCGAAGCGCCCGCTTTGAAGCTTCGATCTCTTTGGCCGCGTAGTTGATCGGATCCTTCCCGCTGTCGAACCGCACAGCATACGGGTCGTAGCTGTCCGCATCCTCGTCGGTAAGGAAAGCGTGGCCCGGCAAGCCCGACTGCGAAGCCACTTGCGAGAGCGCGTACTTCTCGGAGAGCGGATCGTTCGCCATCGGCACGCTCATGTAGCCGTACTTGATCGCCCACACGTCGTACGGACCAACCGTCGGCGTAAAGAAGTTGCCCTTGCCCTTGAGCACCGCCATCACGTTCGTCGGCACATAGTCCATCACGCTCGCAGACACACCCTGCTGCGCGATCAGATTATCGTCATCGAGCTGCTTGGTCGTAAGATTCGTCGAGCCGATGAAGTTGTGCCGTAAGCCTAAGCAGTGCCCAACCTCATGGCTGATCGTGTCCGATATATAAGCCCGCGCGTAGTCGTCTGGCGAAATCTTCATCCCCGGGTTCGCCTGCGCAGCCGCGAGCATCAGCCCAGCGTCTTCTGCAAGCCCACTTGCCATCTCGCACTCGAGCCGCCGCCATCCGAAATTCAGCGCCGTCTTGTCCCCCGACTTTAATGCCACCGCACGGTCGTGGTCGAAGATGTAAGCATCCGGCGCGACACCCTGGCTTTCGCCGGAGCCTGTCAGGACGTCCATGCTGTGCTGCAACATGGCGGTAGCGGACGGTGTGGAGCGATTCCGATGCTCGCCTAGAATGAAGCTGAGCATCGTCGAGTCGAAAGTCACCGCGGCATTAAGCGTCTCGCCCGTAATCGGGTCGTTTCGGGCGAGCGCAACCGCATAGCCCGCATCCTCGCTCATGGTCCAACGGATCACGTTGTGCCGGCCGTCCGCATGGTCGTAGTCGGGATCGTTCGAAACGTCCTTCACCTGAACCGCATCCTTAAACCCAAGCGGCTCGAACGCCTTGTTCCAGCGCAGAATGCCGTCCTTGACCGCGCCGCGCCACTTCTCAGGCACCGACGGATCGATCACCCACACGATCGGCTTGACAGGCTCGCTTAGCGTCGCCTTGGGGTCACGCTTGACCAGATTGAAGCGGTTGATAAGCCGCTCCGTGTGGTCGTCGTCCAAGAACTTGTCCATGCTGAAGTAGTCCGTCGTGAAATATCCCACGCGTGGATCAGCCAGCCGCGCCTTGTAGCCGTCGTCCTTCCGGTACCACATGTTGTAGGTGACCTTCAAAGGCACACTGCGATCGTCCTCGAGCTGGTTGCCTCCTATGCCGAAGAGCGCCAGCAGCGGGTTCGCCTCAGCCGCGCCGCGCGGCGAGTAGAAGTGCATCTTCATGCGGAGAACCGTGTTCTCATCGCCAAAGCCTTTCACCTTCTCCACACCCGTCTTGTCGCGGTCCAGCATGTACGCGCCGCCAAGGGTGGTGCTCACGAGCTCATTGAGTCGGAACAGGTCGCCCATGAACAGGCTGGACACGTTCACCAGCATGAGCTTCTTCTCGGTGTTCGTCTGCTCGATGCGGTAGCTGCCGAGGTACGCCTTCGGCATGCTGCGCTCGGTGCTGGTGGCGAAGGGATTCTTGCCGTCCCACCGGTACTTCAGGTTCGGCTTGACCAGCGTCAGCGAATCCTCGAACTTCTCCCACGAGAAGACGTCGATGTTGTTCAGCGGATCGCCCGCCTGGAGTCCCATAGGATTCGCGCCGCTCGCGAGCGTCGCCTGTACTAGGAAGAGCTTGCCAAGCGCGCCCTCCGGCACCTCCATAAGGATGTCCTTCTTGCGCAGATACATCGGAAAGGGACCGTCGACGCGCGTGAGGTCCTTGATCGCTCGCTCGTAATCCTGAGTCTTCTCGTCTTTTTTGGGTTCTTCCTTCTTCACCGTAGACGCGTCTGTAGCCTTGGCCGGCGTAGTGCCTGTCGTAGCCGGAGGGTCGGAAGCGAAGGCCGGAACGATGCCCGACGCGAGAACGAGCGCCAGCGAAGCGGCGAGAAGCGAAGACCTCATCATCAAACAATACTCCTACGAAGCCGGAAGTGCGCCCGGCGACGATTACAAGTTATATTCGGCACTAAAGCTGCCCGTCCACGTTGTCGATTCATTCGGCGCTGCTTTTCCCGACGGCGGCGACGCGAGCATCGACTGTAACAGCCCCAGCCATGTAGCTGGCGGAAGGCTCTCCAAAGGTGTTTCAGTGAAGCCGGTCGGCCCTTCGATAATCACCCCGCGTGTCCCGATCCGAGCCTTCGAGTCTCCACTCAGGAGGATCGGCTTACTCAGCGAACTGTAGCTCAGCTCAGATTCAAACCACTGCCGCATCGCCGCGAGCGATTGCACCCGAGTCAGCTCCTGTGAGCCCGCCGGCAGCAGTGACGCCATCCCACGGAAGTCATAGCGGCTCTTTAGCTGGGCAAGCTGGGCGGCCTGATTCGCCTGCGGCGGGGCGGAGCTAGCTGAAGGCGCGGTGCTCTCGCTCGCTACGGGAGTCGGCGTCACAACGCGTCTAGCTTCGCCTGGACTCTTCGGCCGCGTCATCGAGAAGATCAGCACGATTGCGACGATCACCAGCAGCCCGCTCCCAACCAGCACGAGCGTAGCCTTGGAACCACTGACGCCCTCCTCCAGCGGCGCATTAGGAATTGGATCGACCGGGTCGACTTGTCTGGATGCGAACTCAGCCAGCGACGGAGCCTCGTAGACCGGCACGGGCTCGGCGATATTCTTTAGCATCCGCGGCCCCAGGAACCGTCCGCGCACCGGCACCTTGTTCTTGATAACATCCGCCACCATCCTCGAGTAGCAGATCGCCCCAGGCTTGCACTCGGCCTGAAGCCTTGCCGCGACGTTTACGCCATCTCCGAAAACGTTGTCGCCATCGATGATGATGTCGCCGAGATGAACTCCTATCCGGTGCAGCAGCACGCTCGACGGATTCAGGGTCTGAGCTTGAGCGAAGAGCTGCTGCTGGATGCGCAAAGCGCAGTTCATCGCGTCCACGGCGCTACCGAAACACATCAGCATCCCATCGCCCATCGTGTTAAGCACGCGACCGCCATAAGCAACGCAAGCGGCGCGCATCAGGTCGAAGTCGCGATTGAGGATGGCAAAAGCGGCCTGCTCGTCCTTGCCCGCGAGCTTGGAAAAGGCAACCGCGTCGGTGAACACGATCGTGGCCAACACACGATTCTCTCGAGCTGCCTCACCGCTAGATTCGACCTGTTCAGACGTGCTTATAGGCACCTGCACAGCAGGATCGATTGCCTCAGCTCCCTCGTCTGTCGGTTCCACCAAATTATTCTAAGCCGCCAATATCGGAAGCGCTTTATCAGAAGACGTGCCCACAACACAAAAAGAATGAACGGTCATCTCCGTCGATGCGCCAGAGCCCCAACGTCTTGAGAACAGTAAACTCTCCCGCGCCAATGAGTGAAGAGCGATCGATCCGACAAGTGCGCCTCGAAAAGCTGCAGAAGATGCGCGAACTGGGAAGTGACCCCTTTGCGCAAGAGAAGTTTGAGAGCACGCATTCCGCGCAAGATCTCCTCGACCAGTTTGAGCAGCTCGGAGGCGAGGCGACTGAAGAATCCAAAATCCAAAATCCAAAATTTAAAATCGAGTTCGCGGGCCGAGTCGTCTCCTACCGCCTCATGGGCAAAGCCGGCTTCGCGCACCTCTCCGACGGCGACGCCAAGATCCAGTGCTATTTTCGGAAGGACGACCTAACGGAGACCGAATGGGAGCTCTACGGATTGCTCGACATCGGCGATCACGTCGGCGTCACCGGCGAGCTGTTTCGCACCAAAACCGGCGAAAAGTCGATCCACGTCCGCTCGCTGGTGGTGCTGTCCAAATCGCTTCAGACCCTCCCGATCGGAAAGGTCCGAGAGGTTAAGGACGCCGAAGGAAACGTCGTCGGGACTGAGCGGTGGTACGAGCTCGAGGACGTCGACCAGCGCTACCGCCACCGCCACCTAGACCTGATCACCAACCCCGAAGCGCGTCAAACGCTGATCAATCGAGCTCGAATCACGACCGCGGTGAGGCGCTACTTTGACTCGCAGGGCTACCTCGAGGTCGAGACCCCCACGCTCCAGCTCGAAGCAGGCGGCGCGATGGCGCGCACCTTCAACACGCATTACAACGCCTACGAAATGGACGTGAAGCTCCGAATTTCCCTGGAGCTTTACCTAAAGCGCCTCATCTGCGGCGACCTGCCGAAGGTCTACGAAATCGGCCGCGTCTACCGGAACGAGGGCGTCTCAAACCGCCACAGCCCAGAGTTCACGATGTGCGAGTTCTACGAGGCCTACGCGAACCTCGAAGACATGATGACCCGCATGGAGGACCTCTGCCGGTTTGTGGCAGAGGACGTGTTTGGAGGCGAGACGCTGTGGACCTCACCCGCAGGAACTGTGGCCCTGCAGGCGAGCGCTGACGGTGAAGTCTATGCGCTTCCGAACTCAAGCTTGCCACTCGAGCCCACTTGGGGCCCGGTCGCACGTTGCGGACGTTATCTCGTCCAGTTCCAGCCGCTTAGCACTATCGAGGATGGCGAGCAGGGACACGACATAAGCGTTTCGATTTTAGATCTACCAGGCAAAGGTAGATGGATTATTGAATCAGGATTGGTTCACCTTGTGAAGCAGGAAAGTGAAGTCGCGTTCCTGGAATGCAAAGTCGCAGCGACGATACGAGACGAACTCGGAAGGGAATTTCCGCTGTTTCCGGGGAGGTACAGAGTCTTCGAACAGCTTTCGGACAGGATTCGCCAGCAAGCTGCGAAGTCGGACCAGGGGGTTGAGCTCGATTTCTCTAGGCCCTGGCGCAGGCTCGACCTGCTCACTGCGATCGGGGAACACACCGGCCTGACGCAAGCAGACTTCGCGGATATTGAAACAGCTCTTCGGCGAGCGCGAGAACTGAACGTCCCCGACAAGGCAAAGGAGGTCGGCGGCTTCATTAACCTCGAAAAGGAAAACAACGTCGGAGGCCTCATCGAAAAGCTCCTCGAAGTCTTTGTCGAACCGACGCTGCAAGAGCCCACGTTCGTGATCGGCTACCCAATTGAAACCTCACCCCTCGCAAAGAAAGACCCGAACCGCCCCGGATTCACCCGCCGCTTCGAGGGCTACATTCTCGGTCGCGAACTCTGCAACGCCTTCAGCGAGATCAATGACCCAATAGACCAACGCGAGCGATTCCAGCAACAGGTCGCCGAACGAGCCAAGGGCGACGACGAAGCCCACCCTCTGGACGAGGACTTCCTCTATGCCCTGGAGTGCGGCATGCCCCCAACCGGAGGCTGCGGCTTCGGCATCGACCGCCTCGCAATGCTCCTCACCGGAGCCGACCACATCCGGGAAGTCCTCTTCTTCCCCACCATGCGGCCCCAAACGTAAGCTGGCCCCTGAAGGGGGTTGGCGGTCTTCGCCTTCCCGCCTTTCGGCCGCTTCCGCTATTCCGCCAAGAGCGCCATCACCAACTCCACGGCCTCCTCAGGCGAAGAAGCAACTCGAATGCCGCCATCAGGAAAGCCCCCGCTCGCCAGCTCCCAAGTGTTCAGGCCCACCACAGGCCGGCGAATCTTTAGGGCAAATCCAATCTCGGACAGAGTCCCGTAGGAACCTCCGATCGCGATCACCGCGTGCGCAGTCCGAACCACCACCGCATTGCGGGCCTCCCCCAAGCCAGTAGCGATGGGAACGCGAACATACGGGTTCTCAGAACCCAACTCTCCCGGCAGCACCCCGATGGTCATGCCGCCAGCCTCGGCAGCACCCCGACAAGCTGCTTCCATCACCCCTGGACCACCGCCAGTCACAACCGCAATTCCTCGTGCCGCAAGCAAACGGCCGACCTCCATTGCCGCAGCAACCTCCCCAGGGGAAGCCTTACCCGGACCGATCACGGCCACGGCCTTATATCCATTCATCGTCACATACTGGCACGGACCCGCGGTCTCTCCACGGGTCCGCAAAGTCCCCTCAGCACTCTGCTTCGAGGCGGTAGTTCTCTTCGACGAGGCTGCGAACGTAACGCAGAACGTCATAAATGCGCCGTCCCACCTTGTCGTCCTCGCCGTCCAGCAACCCGTCGAGCGCCTTCAGCACGTGGTCGGGAACGTCCGGCACATGCGAAAGTGCGATGGCGGTGTGCACCGCGAGGGTCGGAACCTCGTTGATGATCCGCACGCACTCCCATCTGGCGACGAGCTGCTGGGCCTGATCTTTGAAGATCATGTCCTTTCTCCTTAGATGTGTTTTCAGGGTGTCGCGCGCAGCGACACATGGCCGTCGATGGACGGCTGAACTACTGAAGTGCGTGGGAGAGGACAAGCATAGCGGCAGTGAAGATACCACAGCGGGCTGGTAGGATTTCAGCTTAGACATGAGCGCGCCGGCACAAGCCATCGAGAGCAAGCGATTTCCCTGCAAGCAATGTGGAGCCCAGCTCCAGTTCGAGCCGGGAAAGGACGCGCTCAAGTGCCCCTTTTGCGGCTTCGTGAATCCGATTCCAACCTCTGCGGAAGCGATTGAGGAACTCGACTTCACCCAGTATCTGCAGATCGCCGCGCAGGAGATGGAGCCCGAGCCGCAGCAAGCAGTCAAGTGCACCGCCTGCGGCGCCGAGTTCACCACCAGCGGCGCAACCGTATCGGACTCCTGCCCATTCTGCGGCTCTCACGTCCTCGTTCCCTCACCGCCCGAGAACCGGATCAGGCCCAAGTCCCTGTTGCCGTTCAAACTGAACATGTCTCAGGCAGCCGAGTGCTACAAGAAGTGGATTTCGAGCCGGTGGCTCGCCCCCAATGCCCTAAAGAAGTTCGCTCGAGAGACCGGGGGTCTTCAGGGCATCTACGTCCCCTACTGGACCTACGACTCCGACACGACCACCTGGTACACCGGCGAGCGCGGCATCGCCTACTACACCACCCGGACCTACACGGACAGCGATGGCAACCAACAGACGGAACAGGTCCGCGAGATTCAATGGTATCCCACCTCTGGAGTGGTCTTCAATCAATTCGATGACCTCCTCGTTCCTGCCGCGCACTCCGTCCCGGAGAAGCATGCGAAGGCACTGCACGACTGGGATCTTCCCTCCCTTGTCCCCTATCAGGAGGACTATCTCGCCGGGTTCAAGACCGAGCGCTACCGGGTCGGCCTGGAGCAGGGCTTCGAAGAAGCCAAGCAACTCATGGCACCTGAGATCTACCGCACGATCTGCTGGGACATCGGAGGCGACGAGCAGCGTGTCTGGTCACAGAAGACCCAATACGACAAGATCACCTTCAAGCACGTCCTTCTGCCGATCTGGCTGGGCGCGTACCGCTTCCAGGACAAGGTCTACTCGTATCTGGTGAACGCCCGCACGGGAGAAGTCCGTGGCGACGCGCCGATCTCCATCTGGAAGGTGCTCGGCCTCGTGCTGCTGGGGCTGCTCGTGATCGGAGGCTTCCTCTACCTAAGGAGCCGAGGACACCACTAGGACGGCTGCAGAGTTGGTCGGGGCGACAGGATTTAAACCTGCGACCTCATGCTCCCAAAGCACGCGCTCTACCAAGCTGAGCCACGCCCCGACGACCTCCTAGGGTACCCCGTGAGCCCGCCAGCAGGTGGCATGCGACTCTCCTCCCCCTGACGCGTTGGATGCTGCGCGATAGGGGGAGGACCTTCCCCCCAGCGTGCGAAGAGGAGGGGCTGGCTACCCCTCCGCTAAGACTTAGTAGACCGCGATCGCCTCGATCTCAACGTCCACGTTGCGCGGCAAACCTGCCACTGCCACCGTGGACCGAGCGGGAGGCTCATCCTTGAAGAAGCTCGAATACACCTCGTTTACCGGGAGGAAGTGTTCCATCGACGACAGAAAGATCGTGGTCTTCACGATGTTCGCCATAGAAAGCCCCGCGCTTGTTAGCACACCCTGCAGATTCTTCAAGCACTGCTCGGCCTGATCCTTGACATCGCCCGTGACCAGATCACCAGCGGGCGTCAAAGGGATTTGCCCAGAGCAAAAAAGAAAGTTGCCCGAAGCTCGAATCGCCTGAGAATAAGGCCCGATTGCCCCCGGAGCCTCGTTGGTTGAATGCGCCTCCCGATGCATGGCTGCATATTAGCAGCAAACAGAGCACGGCTCAAAGTGGGACAAATTATTCGAAAGTACGCTATGGCTACCCTCTTGCCAATGTCCGCATGCGACGATCGAATTCTTCCCTTGTGCGCGGTTTATGAGAGAGGTGATCCAAGTCCATGCATGTCCAGCCGAGCCATAGCTCCGCTACCCTTCGTTCCGAGACGAAGTTCCCGCATCAACATTGCTCAACGAGTCGAGCACCACCCTTTCAGATTCGCCAACAGGACAAGGAATCAATCGGCTGAAGGCAAAAAAAGGCAGGCTGGCAATTGCCAGCCTGCCCGCTTATGAAGTCGAACGCTTACTCAGCGTCGTCTTCGACCGTGATCCGCTTCTTTTTTGCGCCGGTGGCAACCGGCTCGTTGGAGGAAGCAGGAACGGCCTTCGTGTGCTCAGCTTGCGCGTGAGCCTCTTCGGTGACCTTCTGCATCTCGCTTGAGAGCGAGCCCTTCTTCGAGATGTAGATCGCGATGGCGAGCGCCAGCACCGCCAGCACGGTAACGATCGAGAGCACCGTGTTGTTGAACGGAGCCACGACGACCGGAGCGAGCAGAAGCGCGACAAGGTTCATAACCTTGATCAGCGGGTTCAGCGCCGGACCAGCCGTATCCTTGAACGGATCGCCAACCGTGTCGCAGACGACGCCTGCTTTGTGCGCCTCGGTTCCCTTGCCGCCGTGAAGACCATCTTCGATGATCTTCTTCGCGTTATCCCACATACCACCGGAGTTCGCCAGCAGAACGGCCAAGAGCTGACCGCTGGCGATCGCGCCGGCGAGGAAGCCACCCAGCGCTTCCGCACCCGTCAAGTTAAAGAGATTGCCGTCGATGTTCGTCGGTGCCTTGCCGATCGAGAAACCGAATGCAACCGCAACCGGAAGGGCAATGGCCAGGATGCCCGGACCCAGAAGCTCCTTCTGAGCAGCCGCCGTGACAATCGCGACGCACGAAGCATAGTTCGGCTTGCTCGTACCCGCCAGGATGCCCGGATCGTTCCGGAACTGGCGGCGCACCTCGTTGATCAGTTGGAAGGACGCTCGTCCCACCGCGTTGATCGTTGAAGCCGAGAAGAGGTACGGAGCCGCCGCGCCGATCATGAACCCGAGGAAGATCTCAGGGAAGTCGAGCCGCAGACCAATCGCCTGCAGGTGAGCCGCATCGAGGTACGAGTGGAACAAGGCAACCGCCGCGACAACCGCAGTGGCAATCGCGAAGCCCTTCGTCAGAGCCTTGGTCGTGTTGCCCGCCGCGTCGAGACGTTGGACAGCCTTGGAGCCCATCTCGTTTCCATGGCCCTCGCCCGACATCTCGAACACGCCTTGGGCGTTATCCGAAATAGGACCGAAGGTGTCCATCGCAAGCACGTAACCGGTCGTGGTCAGAAGACCAAGACCGACGAGGGCGATGCCATAGAAGCTCAGGATGTAGCCGCCGTACAGCGCCGGCGAGAAGATAAACAGAGGGAACATGAGCGCGATCACGATCGCGAACACCATGAACACGCTGGACTCCGCCGCATAAGCAAAGCCCTGAATGATCATTGGAGCCGGTCCAGCGGTCGCGACACCCGCAACCTCTTGAGTCGGCTTCTTGTGGGTCGAAACGTAGTAGTCGGTCAAGAACTCGATGGCGAATGCCATGAAGATTCCGAACGAGATAGCGACAGCGAAGAGGTACCACGGCACCGTCGTGCTCTTCACATAAGACACCTTCACCGGAACCATCGGCGGCTGCGGAGGTGCGTCGGCACCCTGCTGCTGCGGCGGCACCACGCTCGCCGCCACGTCGGCCTTGCTGGCCCTATAGTAGTTCTGGAATTCGCCGACCGTCATGACGCTCTTGAAGTCGGTCTTCGAGACCGGCACTACAACAGACAGATCGCCGTACTGGTTCGCATAGAGCTGAACCGGGATCACTTCCGTGATCTTGATGTTCGGCGAAGGCATGTTCTTCTGGTAGTCGGAAGCCAGATCCTTGGAGAACGGACCCGCGATGAACGGGGGCTGTGCAGGCTGTCCAGGAGCGCCCTTGCGATCGACGCGGACCATTGCCAGATCCAACAGACCCGCATCCTTGGCTTCCTTGATCGTCATGAACTCCTGCTTGGGTGCACCCTGCAGTTCCTTGACCGTCTTGTGGAGCTTCGGAATTGTGTAGTTCCAAACCGGGTTGTCCGCGTTCGCTTCCTCAAGAGGGCTGTAACCGCGAAGACGTTCGGGTGCCCCTTGGCTCTGGCGGCGAAGGCCACCGCCGTTCTGCTCGGCAATCGTGCGGGATTGTTCGCTGGTCAGAACCCCGGACTGATCCTCAGTGAGGAGCCGGGTGATTTCCTGAGCCCGCTGCTGCTCCACTGAGCTTCCAACGTTGGGCATTGTCGGAGACTGACCGATATCCGCCAGCTCGGGAAGCTTTGCCAAGTCCTTGGGGTTGATCTTCCAGGCGGCAATTTTTGCCTTGCGGGCCTCAGCATCTCGCGCCGCGACCACGCGGTCGCGATTCTGCTGATTCAGGTCCTGCATAGTCATGAGCTCGGTGGTGCGGATCGTTGCCTTCCCACCAGCGCCACCCATCATGAAGTAGGCAAGAACGAAAGTTGCGACCAAAGCGATCGCAGCCGAGCCGTAGAAGCCCTTGCGGATAGCCTTGAGAGGATCGGCATCGATATCTTCTGGACCCTTGACCATCATGATGCCGACGAACGAGGCGATGATGCCTACGCCGCGTGCCATCAAGGCAAAGAGGATCAGCTTCATCCAGGTCGTCTGGTCGAAGATCGCAGCAGTGGCAGCGCCAAGCACGATCGCCGCAACGAGGGTGACCTCGTACGACTCGAAAACGTCCGCAGCCATGCCGGCGCAGTCGCCTACGTTGTCGCCAACGTTGTCCGCGATGGTCGCGGGATTACGAGGGTCGTCCTCAGGAATGCCGGCCTCGACCTTACCGACGAGGTCGGCACCCACGTCGGCAGCCTTCGTGAAGATGCCGCCGCCGACACGCATGAAGAGCGCCGCGAGCGAGCCGCCGAATCCAAAGCCGATCAGCAGCGTCATCGCCTGAGCGCCGCCGAAAAGAAGAATAAGAGTGGCGCCGATAAGGCCCATGCCGACGGTCATCAGACCGGCGACCGCGCCAGAGCGGAAAGCGACGGTCAGCGAGCGGCTATAGCTAGTCAAAGCCGCGCAGGCCGTGCGCATGTTGCCATCGACCGCGGTGAGCATTCCAGTGAAGCCCGCGATGTAGGAGGCAGCAACACCGGCGATGAATGTCGCCGAAACGAGGAAGTTCTTATCGAACAAGAAGAAGAGGCCCACCGCGAGGATGAGAACGAAGACGATCATCAGCTTCATCTGCTGACCGAGATAGGCTAGCGCGCCTTCTCGGATCGCCTTGCCGACCTCCTGCATCTTCTCGCCACCCGGCGAATACTTGAGAATCGCGCTGCGCATCATAAACGCCGCGATGATTGCGAGAATGCCGATGACCAGCGACACATAGAGCATCGTCTTGTCGCTGCTCGTGAATCGCAAAACCACGTCAGCTTCACCCGCCAGCGAAAGCTGCGGAAGAAGGGTGCCGCCGAGGACGGCAACTATGAGGGCTAAGGCGCGGGTAGGTATTGCGGCCACCCGGCGCATCGCTTCTGAAAGGTATTTCATTTGAGTCGAGATATCTCCCTGAAATCGAGCGCTTCCACGCAATCCATTTGCGCTTGGCCGCCGACCTTAGATTCAGCAGACTATACCCGCAGGGGGGTGTAAACAGTTACCAGGTGCACAAATGTCAGCAGAATTCCTAGGGTCACGCTTAGATTCAAATCGACCACCCGAATGAGGTATGATGCGCCCGAATGTCCGTAAAGACCATCGATGATCTCCCGTGGGCACTTGTCCAACTTCTGAGCCACTGGAAAAACCTCGATGCGAAGCTCGCACCCGGTCAAATCATCCTCACCGGCGACTACGGTCGACCTGAGATGATGCGCGATCTCGAGGCACTGAATGCTCTCTCGGAAGTGATCAACCAGCATGCTGAGCGGCATAAACAACTGACATCGGATCTCACAGAGATGCGCAAGGACGTGAAGGAAAGCCTTCGCTCGTTCATCTTCAGCGTCAGGGGCCTACTCATGGGCACGGAATACGAGAAGCAACTGCCCCGCATGCCGGACCTTCTCGCGCACGAGCAGCCTTTCATCAAGCCAATGCAGCTTGCTGTAACGCTCTGGAAGAAGATCAACACTCAAGCTCCCCCGCCTGGCTTCGCGGCGCCGCTTGTTTTGGCGAATGGCCTAACTCAGCCCCGTTTCGAACAGAAGGTCAAAGGCATTAAACAAGCCTTCGATGCCCGCACGAAGGCTGTAGAAGAGGAACGCAAAGTGCGAAAGGAGCGCGAGAAACTCGCATCCACCCTCCGAGACCGAGCGATCCAGTACCACCGTGTGATCAGCGGCAGCTTCCCGTCCACTAGCGAAGAGGTCCGCTCGTTACCGCGACTCTGGCCACCCACGGTACGCCGGAAGAAGGTCGAGGAGTCCGCAGCGTGAGCCTCATAGGCTCGCGCAGCGATTACCAAAGCTCCGGCCTCGACACCTCGGATCTACTAGAATCTCCAACAGACCAGCTCCGGCAATGGCTGGACGAGGCGATCGCAACCGGCGTGGAAGAACCCACTGCCATGTGCCTCGCCACAGCTTCGACAGAGGGTGTCCCCAGCTCGCGAATGGTGCTCATGCGAGGCCTCGATGAGCGCGGCCTCGTCTTTTACACCCACTACGCCAGTCCCAAGGGCCGCGACCTGGAAGCCAACCCCCACGCGAGCGTCACC
>Ga0207657_10005549_pt1 | contig 13174 bp, 11 predicted proteins | sample KBSC33metaG_FD_184316 | JGI IMG/M metagenome (GOLD analysis project Ga0207657, IMG submission 184316) | Corn rhizosphere microbial communities from Kellogg Biological Station, Michigan, USA - KBS C3-3 metaG (SPAdes) (version 2) | ecosystem: Host-associated > Plants > Roots > Rhizosphere > Soil ...
CGCGCATCGGGCCGGTCGATCTTGTTGACGACGACGATTGGCCTCAGGCCGAGCGCCAGCGCCTTCCCGGTGACGAACTTGGTCTGCGGCATCGGGCCTTCGGCCGAATCGACCAGCAGGATCACGCCGTCGACCATGCTCAGGATGCGCTCAACCTCGGCGCCGAAGTCGGCGTGGCCGGGCGTATCGACGATGTTGATGTGCGTGCCGTTCCACTCGACGCTCGTGCACTTGGCGAGGATGGTGATCCCGCGCTCCTTCTCGAGGTCGTTTGAATCCATCGCCCGCTCCTCGACGCGCTGATTGTCGCGGAAGGTGCCGGACTGGCGGAAGAGCTGGTCGACAAGAGTCGTCTTGCCGTGGTCGACGTGGGCGATAATCGCCACGTTCCTGATGTTCATCGGATTTTCCTGAAAAACTCGAGCGGCGCCCCTAACCGAATCACCGCATTGTTGCAATGCAACATGGGAGCCCAACGCGGCTCTACAAGCCGCGTTCCAGAATCTCGATCGCGCGCTCGACGGCCCGGAGCTCGCTATTGGCAAGCCGGTCGAGCTTGCTCCTCAGCGCGGACCCGCCGGCAATCCGTTTGGAAAGATGATCGCGGCCGGCCTGGGTCAGGCGAAGGGCGAGCCGCCGGCGGTTGTCCGGATCCTGGGTGCGTTCAACCATACCGGCGCGGACGAGCGTGTCGACCGAGCGGCTGACCGCCGGCGCGCCGCGGCCGACGGCCTTGGCGACTTCGTTGAGCGTCGCCGGTTCCGTTTCGGCAATTGCCTGGAGCATTTGGCGACGCGCGCGGTCGCTGCGTTCCGCCGGCCCTTCGGCGACCCACATATGCGCGACCGACGTGAACCGCGCCGCCAGTGCTTCGGGTGTCGAGCCTCCGAACATGCTTGCAACCTAGCAAATGTTTTGACGCGCGCAATGTTGCCGGGAAGAACAGCCGTCATTGCGAGGAGCGAACACGACGAAGCAATCCATTGGCGCTGCTGGATTGCTTCGCTACGCTCGCAATGACGATGGCTAGCCGACGACCCACTCTCCCGCGCAACGTCTGGGTCCTCGGCTTCGTCAGCCTGTTCATGGACCTGTCGAGCGAGATCTATCACGCGCTGCTGCCGGCGTTCATCACGCTCGTGCTCGGCCTTCCCGCGACCGCGCTCGGCGCGATCGACGGGGTCGCAGAGGCCACCGCCAATTTCGCCAAGCTCTTCTCCGGCCGGCTTTCGGATCGCAGCCTCAGGCGCAAACCGTGGGTGATGGCAGGCTACGGCCTCGCCGCTTTGTCGAAGCCCCTGTTCCCGCTCGCGAGCAGCGCCCCGCTGCTGATGGTCGCCCGCTTCGCCGACCGCGTCGGCAAGGGCATTCGCGGCGCCCCGCGTGACGCGATGCTGGCGGACGAGACACCGCCCGAGATCCGAGGACGCGCCTTTGGGCTTCGTCAGACCCTCGACACGGTTGGCGCGCTGCTGGCGCCGCTCGCCGCGATTGGCCTGATGGCCTGGCTCGCGAGCGACATCCGCGCCGTTTACTGGTTCGCGATCATCCCCGCCGCAATCTCGTTTCTGCTTGCATGGCTCGTGCTCCGCGAACCGGAGCAGCATCTCTCGCCATTGAAGAAGTCGCCCTTTTTTGCCGGGTTCAAGGCGCTCGACAAGGATACCAAGCGGCTGCTGCAGGTCGGCTTCCTGTTCACGCTAGCGCGCTTTTCCGAAGGCTTCCTGATCTTGAAGGGAATCGACATCGGGCTGAGCGAAACCATGTCGCCGATCACCCTGGCGATCTTCAACCTTGCTTATGTCGCGCTCGCTTACCCGGCAGGGGTGTTGAGCGACCGGATGAGCCCGCGCTCGATCCTCATTGCCGGAATCCTCGTCCTGATCGTCGGGAATGTCGTGCTCGCGCAGTCGAACGGCTTCGTCGGCGTGGCGATCGGGACGGCGCTGTGGGGCGCGCACATGGCGCTGACGCAGGGCATTTTCGCGCGGATGGTCGCCGACAGCGCGCCGGACGAGCTGCGGGCGACCAGCTTCGGCGCCTTTTACTTCGTGACGGGCATCGGGACGCTGCTCGCCAGCCTCGGCGCCGGCTGGCTGTGGGACAATCAGGGTGCTTCAGCGACCTTCCTTACGAGCGCCGGCGCCGCAGCCGTCGCGCTGGCGATGCTGAGCTTGCTCGGTGAGGATTCCTCCCGCGAGCGATCCAGCTGATGATCGGGGCCGCGCCGCTCAGACCGCGACGGGCGCGGAGATATGCGGATGAGGGTCGTACTGCTCGAACAGGAAGTCCTCGGGCTCATAGTCGAATAGTCCCTGTCCGCGGTCCTTGATCACGAGCCGCGGCAGCGCGCGCGGCTCACGCTCGAGCTGAAGCCGCGCCTGCTCGAGATGGTTCGAGTAAAGGTGGCAATCGCCGCCCGTCCACACGAAGGTGCCAGGCTCGAGCCCGCATTCGCGCGCGAGCATGTGCGTCAGCAATGCGTAGGAGGCGATATTGAACGGCACGCCAAGGAAGACGTCGGCGCTGCGCTGATAAAGCTGCAGGTTGAGCCGCCCAGCCGCGACCTGCGTCTGGAACAGGCAATGGCAAGGCGCCAGCGCCATTTTCGAGAGCTCGCCTGGATTCCACGCCGTGACGATTTGCCGGCGCGAGAACGGGTCCTTGCGGATCAGGCCGACCAGCTCACGAATTTGGTCGATATGCCGGCCGTCGGCCGTCGCCCAATCCCGCCACTGCTTCCCGTAAACGGGCCCGAGATCGCCCTCTTCGTCGGCCCATTCGTCCCAGATGCTAACCCGCCGCTCATTGAGCCAGCGGACGTTGGTGTCGCCGCGCAGGAACCACAACAGCTCGACGATGATCGACCGCAAGTGCAGCTTCTTGGTCGTCAGCAGCGGGAAACCATCGGTGAGGTCGAAGCGCATCTGCGCGCCGAACCACGACAGCGTGCCCGTGCCGGTACGGTCCTGCTGCTCGACACCCTTGTCGAGAATCAGCTGCATGAGGTCGAGATATTGGCGCATGTCCGCACCCTAAACGGGCTCAACAATCGCTAAAAGGGGGTTGATTGGGTCCATTTTGGATGCCGCTACGAAGAGGAAATTCGCGCCGTTACGGACTCGGTGCAACTCGCGACCAAACGCATTCCGCCATAGCGCTGAGGCATGCGGTATCAGCGTGCCGAACTCCCGCTGAAGCTCGACGGCGTCGCCGCCGCGCGGCAATTCTTCGCCGGCTGCTTTGCGGAAGAAGACCCGCGGCGGGAAGCGCTCTGGGTTGCCCATGTCGACGATGATGCGCGCTGCCTGCACGTGACGCGCCATGCCGGAGACGAGAGCGGCGCCGCCTTCCCAATCCGCCAGATCATTGCTGACGCGGCCGTGCATGGCAGCACGGGGATTGTGCTCGCGCACAACCACCCGAGCGGCGACCCGCAGCCGAGCGAGAGCGACCGCCGGGCGACGCGGCGTCTGGCAGCCGCGGCCGAAGCGCTCGACTGCACCGTGCTCGATCATCTCGTCTTCGCCGGCCGCGCCTGCACGAGCCTGCGGCAACTCGGCTATCTTTGAGCCTTACACGGCTGAATCTTTTCGGGCTCAGGACGCGGCCGGGCCAGCCGGAACGCCATCAGATAGACCTCGCCGCCCGTCAACATCGTGAACTTCACCGGATCGAGGCCCACGCTGGCGAATTCGCACTTCAGCTGCCCCGGCGGCATGCCATGCTGCTTGACCGGCCGGTCCGCGTCGACGACGATCACCAGCCCGTCAGGCTTCACCCCTTCGCGCATGTGCCACAGGAAGGCGTAAGGGCTCGTGACCTCGTGGTACATGTGAACCAGGAACACGCGATCGAATGAGGCCGAGGGAAGCATCGGATTGTCCGGCGTCCCGAGCTTCACCGCGACATTGTCAAGCCGCTCGCGCTGGACGCGATCGCTGAGCGAATCGCGCACTTCGGGAAGAATGTCCTCGGCGAGAACGCGCCCCTTCGGCCCGACCACACGCGCCAGGCGGACGGTGTAATAACCCTCGCCCGCGCCGACATCGGCGACGGACATGCCCGGCTTGACGCCGGCAAGCTCCATCACCTGTTCCGCTTCGCCTGCACGGTCGCGCGCGTCCTCGGTCGAGAAAGTGCCGCCGACGATCGGGGCGACATCGCGATGCGCGCTCGGGAAGTGCGGCTCGGACGGTTGCGCGCGACAGCCGGCGACGAGGAGAAGGCAAAAGAACAATGCTCCCCCTTGATGAAGAGGGGTGCCCCTACTCCACATCCTCGACCTCGACCGTTTCTCCGGTCACCCGCTGCGACAGCGCCGCCGCCATGAAGCGGTCGAGATCGCCATCAAGCACATCGCCCGGCGACGTCGAGGTTACGCCGGTCCTGAGGTCCTTCACCAGCTGATAGGGCTGCAGAACGTAGGACCGAATCTGGTGGCCCCAGCCGATGTCGGTCTTGGCGGCATTGGCGGCGTTCGCTTCGGCCTCGCGTTTCTGGAGCTCGGCTTCGTAAAGGCGCGCCTTCAGCTGCTTCATCGCCGAAGCGCGGTTTTTGTGCTGCGACCGCTCGTTCTGGCAGGCGACGACGATTCCGGTCGGGATATGGGTGATCCGGACCGCGCTGTCGGTCGTGTTGACGTGCTGCCCGCCGGCCCCGGACGAGCGATAGGTGTCGATTCGAAGCTCCTTTTCCTCGACCTGGATATCAATGTCCTCGTCGACCTCGGGATAGACCCAGACGCTCGAGAAGCTGGTGTGGCGGCGGGCGTTGGCGTCATAGGGGCTGATCCGGACCAGCCGATGGACGCCGCTTTCGACCTTCAAATTGCCGTAGGCATTTTCGCCCTTGATCAGCAGGGTCGCCGACTTGATCCCGGCCTGCTCGCCCGAATGATGGTCGATCAACTCCACCTTGTTGCCGCGGCGCTCACCCCAGCGCGTGTACATGCGCTGGAGCATTTCCGCCCAATCCTGGCTTTCGGTGCCGCCAGCCCCCGCGTTGATCTCGACATAGGCGTTGTTCGCGTCGGCCTCGCCGGCGAGCAGCGCCGCCACCTTGTCACGGTCGGCGCGGTCGGCGAGCTCCGCGAGACTTCGGATGGCATCGTCGACCAGCGCTTCGTCTCCCTCGCTCTCGGCAAGCTCGATCAGCTCGCAGGTATCGGCAAGCTCGCGCTCGAGCGTTCGCGTGGCCCCGATCGCCTCTTCCAGCCGGCGGCGCTCGCGCATCACTTCCTGCGCCGCCTTGGGATCGTCCCAGAGCGTCGGGTCCTCCACCCTGGCGTTGAGCTCGTCGAGCCGCCGCAGCGCGCGATCCCAGTCGAGGAAGCGGCGCAGCAGCGCGGTCGCGGCGTTGATCCGGTCGATGTGGGTTTGCGCTTCGGCGCGCATGGTTGAACTCTCGTGAGTGAAGCGGTTTCGATGCGCGCTCTATTGGAGCGTGTTCACCGTTGGCAAGCCAGGCGTCGGCGGAGCTGCAACGGGCGCAGGTGACGGCTGCGGCTGCGTGGGGGCTGCTGCCGAGGCGCGCGCGGACTTTTCGCGTTGCTGTGCCTGCGCTTGCTGTTGCTGCAATGCCTGGAGCGCCTGTTGCTGCTGATCGGAATTATAGGGATCGCCGATCGAGCTGCGGAAGCTCTTCTGCTCTTCCGTTTGCGGCTGGAACGCTTCCCAAATCACCGCGCCCTTGGGGTCGTTGCCGATCGGGAACACGCCATAGACAGGCTTGCCGGTCGCGCGATCGATCCGCACCCAGCGGATCCCGGGCGGAGCGACGAATGGAACCTTCGGCTGGTTCTTGAGCGCTGTCAGTGCCCATTGCTTCCAGATCGGCGCCGAGATCCGGCCGCCCTGGGCGTAGCCGCCAAGCGAGCGCGGCTGATCGTAGCCGACATAGACTCCCGCGACGATGTCCGGCGTTCCGCCCACGAACCACACGTTGGTCGGTCCGTTGGTGGTGCCGGTCTTGCCGAACAACGGCCGGTCGAGGTCACGGAGCACCGTCGCGGTCCCGCGCTTGATGACGCCTTCCATGATGTGCACCATCTGGAACGCGGCCATCGGATCGACCAGCTGCTTGGTCCGGCTCGGCGGCCGCGGCATTGGTTTGCCGTCCCAATCCGCCGCGTTGCAATTGCCCATGACCGCGCAGCGATTGTCGGTACGATAGATGACTTTGCCGTCGCGATCCTCGACATAATCGATCGTCGTCGGCTTCACCGAGCGCCCCTGGTTCGCGAGAATCGCATAGGAATTGGTCAGCCGAAGCACGGTCGTGTCGCCGGCGCCGAGGGCGAACGACAGATAGTTTCCATAATCGCCAACGCCGAGCTTGCGGGCGGTATCGGTGATCTTGGGCATGCCGACGGTCGCCGCGGCGCGCACCGTCATCAGGTTACGCGATTGCTCGACGCCCCAGCGCAGCGTGTGCGGTCCGGCCGAGCGGCGATCGAAATTGACGAAGCATTTCTGGCCGAGGCCCGCGCCCTGCCAGACACAAAACGGCGCATCGAGTTCGATGGTCGCAGGCGTGAACCCGTTCTGGAGCGCGGTCACATAGACGATCGGTTTGAACGCCGATCCGGGCTGGCGCATCGCCTGGGTTGCGCGGTTGTAGCTCGAACCGACCACGTCGAAACCGCCCTGCATGGCCAGTACGCGGCCAGTATGGACTTCCTCGACCAGCATCCCGCCGGACACTTCGGGTACGGAGCGCAAGGCATAATTGTCGCCGGCGCTGCGCTTGACGATGATCACCATGCCCGGATTGAGGAAATCAAACGCTTTCCCGCCGACCCCACGCTTGGGCATCGCTGCATCGCTCGCCGAGAGCGTGCCCGTGGAACCGTTGGTGAAGCCGATGTTCGCTTGAGTGTCGCCCTTCGACAGGACCACGGCCTTGACCCAGTCCTGATAGCCGGTGCCGACTGGCGCCCGATCAAGCTGGCCGGCCCAGTCCTTCGCCAGATCGACCTTCAGTCCGGTGTCTTTCCATCCCCTGTTGCCGTCGAATTTGACGAGGCCGTCGCGCAGCGCCTGGGCAGCCGCGTCCTGCATCACCGGGTCCATCGAGCTGCGCACCCAGAGCCCGCCCGCGTAAAGGCTGTTCGGGCCGTCCTTGGCGTTTTCGCCGAACTTCTTGATCAGCTCGCGCCGGACTTCTTCCATGAAATAGCCGCCTTGCTGGCGGAATTTCTCGTTGCTTCCGTAGCGGATGGTCCCGAGCGGAGTCGCCGCCGCCGACTTCCACTGCGCTTCGGTGATGTAGCCGTTGCGGTACATCTCACGCAGCACGTAGTTGCGGCGATCGAGCGCCTTTTGCGTCGCGCGGACGGGATCATAATTGGACGGCGCTTTGGGAAGCACGGCGAGATAGGCCGCCTCCGGCAACGTCAGCTCGTTGACGTCCTTGTCGAAATAGGCGCGCGAAGCCGCCTGCACGCCATAAGCGTTGCGGCCGAGGAAGATCGAATTGAGATAGAGCTCGAGGATTTGCTGCTTGGACAACGTGTCTTCGAGCCGGAACGCGAGGATCGCTTCGCGCGCCTTGCGGCCGATATTGTAGCTGGAGTCCTTGAGCAGGTACTTGGCGACTTGCTGGGTGATGGTCGAGCCGCCCTTGGCCCGTCCGCCGCCGAAGACGCTTTTGCGCGAATAGTCGAGCACCGCGCCCATGAGCCCCGTGACGTCGACGCCATGGTGCGAGAAGAAGTCCTTGTCCTCGGCCGAAATGAACGCCTGCACCACCAGCGGCGGATATTCGTCGTAGGAAAGCTGCACGCGCCGCTCGCGTGCGAAGGTCTGAACCGGCATCCCGTCATAGCCGCGAATGTTGGTCGGAAGATCCGGCTGATAGGACAAGAGGTACTGCGACGAGGGCAGCGTGCTCGCGAAATAGATCCACATCGCGGCGACGAGCGCGAACAACGCCGCGGCAGCCCATGCAATCCAGCGCACCCAGCGGCGTGCCCACCACGGATCGACGATCGCGTGCACCTTCGCATTGAAGGCGACGAGGTCGGGCAGCGGCCACTCGGGGACGTTCAGGCGCTCGAACTTCATGTCAGCGGCAAGCGTCTAGCCTGTCGGAGAGAGCGCGGAAAGCCGATTAATGGCGGTCAGCGCCGTGAGCGTGAGGCGACGTCTGCCTCGATCGCCTGGGCGAGCGCCTGGACCATCCGCGCCCGCTGGTTGGGATCGCTCAGCAGCAACTCGTCATCGACATTGCTGAGATAGCCGGCTTCGAACAGGACGGCCGGGGCATCCGCGCGCCGGAGGACATGGAAGGCCGCAAAACGGTGCGGATTGGGACGAAGCTCGACCCGCCCCGCCGCCTTGTTGACGAGCCGCGCGGCGAGATCGGCCGAAGCGCTCATTTGCGAGCGCATGGCAAGGTCGGCGAGCATCGCGTCGATCGCGCTGCTGCCCGGGTCGCGCGTCGCATTGGCATTCTCGCGCGCGGCAAGGCGGGCGGCTTCCTCGTCCGAGGCGACATCGGACAGCGAATAGACACTCGCACCGCGCGCCAGCGGGTTCGGAGCGCTGTCGATATGGATCGAGACGAACATCGCGGCATTCAGGCGGCGAGCGACCGCGGCACGATCGTCAAGGGTCAGGTAGCGGTCGTCATTGCGGGTCATCGCCACCCGCACTCGCCCGCGCTTCACCAGCTCATCGCGCAGCGCCTGGGCAATCGTCAGCGTCAAGTCCTTCTCGCGAAGCTGGCCCGAAACGCTGGTTGCGCCGGGATCGCGGCCGCCGTGTCCCGCGTCGATCACGACAATCGGACGGCCGCGCGCGATTGGCGAGCCGAAGATCCGGTCCGCGGCGGGCGGCGGCAGGTTGACGGTCAGGCTTGCCTGCGCCGCGGCATCGCTGCTGCGGCCGACGAGCAGGAACGCGAGCGAGGCCGCCGCGGCGGCGGTCACCGCCACGCCGGCAATCGCGCTGCCCCTCCCGATTGTCCTAGGCATGCCCAACCAAGTCATTGATCCCCAATGCTTGTATCACGCCAACATGGTTAATGAAGGATTGAATGGCGGCAGCCAAGCGGAAATCTTCACACTTCCCGGCTTTGCGGCGACCGCCTTCAGTGGCTCACAGTTGCCGCTGTCGGCGCACTCGAATCGTTGCGCGGCCGCCGAACTGGCGTTCGCCTCCTAGCGCGAACGCGTGCAGCATTCGCGATCGATCCCGCGATAAGCAGAGTAATCGGGGTGAAATTGGCATTCGGCAGCATATCGATCAAATTCACCGCAAGCAGAAGACTCAGTCCGCCAAGCGTGGCTGACGCTGGCGTGACCTCTTTCCCGACGGCGCCCAGGGCGCTGAACGCCGCCACAGTCAAAAGACCGAAGATCGAGAGATATCCGAGCCAACCCCACGATCCGAACTCGATGATCCAGCCGCCGTCGGTGATCGAGACGTTTTGTCCCGTGTCTCGATCATAGATGCGGTTACGGCCCCACGCGCCCCAGCCAAACAGCGGCTTGTCATTCGCCTTGGCGAGAAGCTTGTCTTCGTTTTGGACCCGGGTCTGGAACGACTTACTCCGGTCGAGGCTGACGTTTGTCGCAGCCTGCGAGATGTGATGGACAGGGATGAGGTCGAACGTTCTAAGTGCCGGATAGGCGCAAATGATCAAAAGCAGGACGCAAGAGATCTTAATCCAGGTTCGCGGACGCGTGACGAGCACGAGCGGCACGATCACCGCCGCGTAAAAAGCTGCGGCCAGGGTTTTGCAGAGCAATAGAAGCACGGCGAGATAGGCGGAAATCCAGGCAGCGGAGACCCGACGGATTCTCATCTTTCCGCGCGCGAGAACGACAGCAGCTATCACTGCCATGGATACGAACAGCGCTAGCTGAATGCCTTGGTCGAGGAAAACGACGGGTCGGAATCCGCCGTCGCGCATCGTCTGTGCGAACTGGTGCGGAAAATAGCCGTAAACCCAACGATGGAGCTGCGGGCTCATGCGTATCTCGAACAGCATCGGCAGGCTGTAGAACAGCGCGGCGATCGGAACGGCCTTGAGCAGCAGTCCACGCGCGTCATCGGTGCAAAGGAACCGCGAACCGATATAGAAGGGCGCAAGCATCAGGATGTTGCGGCCGACGAGCTTCAGACCATCGAGCGGATAGAATCCGGGTATGCTGACTCCCGCTATCTGCAATTCATAACTGTTGCCTAAACTGGTGAAAAGCGGCGATAAAATGTAACCAATCGCGAGCAGATAAAGCAACGTCGATGGCCTCGGCGCGGGCACCTGCGTGCCCTTCATCCAGCAAAGCAGCAGCGCGCTCAGCGCCGGCACGCTCATCTTGTCGATCGGCGGGAGCAGCGGAAGATCGATTTGCGTGCCGGACGGCAGCAGCAGGAAGCCGCCGAGCAGCGACCAAATCGCCGCACGCTCGATCGGCAGCGCAATGAACAGACCGATGCACACGGCCGGCCATGCAAGCAGCGCGACGTAGGCAAAGGTGTTGGGAATCGGCCTGCTCCTCGACGGGGAAATAAGTTGGCACAAAGCGCGGGAGCTTGTCACCGGCGCAGTGCGCGCGCGGCACTCCAGGCCAGTCCGCTAGATCTCCTTTGGCGCGTCACTCCGGCTCGTGCGGGTCCATTCCCTGGGGCCGCCCTCGCGCGCAAAGCGAAGGTACATCGGCAGCTTCCAGGCGAGATAGAATGGAGCACGGACGAGCGCCGACAGCCTGATGAACCGCGACCCGCCCGAAAGCCACGCCGCGCTCAGTCCAATCGCCGCCAAGAGGATCGAAATGCCGAGCACCGCGACCGGCCATAGCCGAGCGCCTGTCAGCCACGCGGCAAGCGCTGCCAGGACGAGCACTGCAAAGTCGAGCAGGAGCAGGAGCGCGAACGGCGGAATCATCACGTTGATCGCGGCCCACAAGCCGCGGATATCACCCGAGGCCAGGCTGCGCAGCAGCATGGGCGGGCCCGAGCGAAGCGCGTGGCGGAGGAACCCGCCTTCCCACCGGCTTCGCTGCGACAGCGTTGCGGCCTCCGTCTCGGCGCTGCTCCACACCGTCGCGTCCTCGACGAACAGCGGTGGGTGCCCGGTCCGGGCGAGATCATGCCCGAGCTTGAGGTCTTCGACGATGTCGGCCGTGGCGAGGTCCGCCTGCTCGAAAATGCTCCACGGAAACGCCATTCCGGTTCCGAGCAGATGCGCGCGGCCGGCTAATCGCTGAACCGCGCGCTGGCGGATCACGTTCTTGATGTAGAACGCGAACGTCGACAGCTGCACCGTGGGCGCGCTGTCGAGCGCGGGCGTTTGCAGATAAGTCGCCTGGCAAGGCCGCCCAGTTGCAACACACTGGTTGACCAAAACATCGATGCTCCGCGCATCGGTAACGCAGTCTGCGTCGATAATCATTACGACCATTGGCGGCTCGGTCCGCAGGTGATCCCTGGCAAAATCCAGGGCAAATCCCTTGCCCCTGCATTGCTCGTCGAACCGCTCCACGACCTCAATTTCGAGATCGCGTGCAATCGCGGCTGTCGAATCCGAGCAATTGTCCGCCACAACGAGGATGCGTGCCCGCTCGCGCACGGCATCTTTCAGCGCAAGCAGCCTGGTCTTGAGGATTGCCGCTTCGTCATGCGCGGGAACGACGATCACCGCTTCCAGAGGCCGATCTGCGCGAACGGTCGGCAGCCTGCGCAGCGGTCGAAGGCCAACCGCGACCTCGAGCGCGAAGCACAAGGTCAACACCGCGAACGGTGCGACGAAAATCGCGATCACCAGCGTCACAGGAGCCCCTTAGCAAACATCGTCCCACCTCGCGATTGAGCACGTTTGGACAGACGGGCGCATGCCGTGCCAAAGCGAGACTTCGGCAACTTGCGGCAATCTAACGGAAAGTTTAGCGTGCGTGCGAGCACAGGTGAGAGGGTCCCTGGTGAAAATCGAGAGTCCGTCGTCGCTTGTGCACGTCGCCCCTCCGGCTCCGCAGCGCTATTTCACGCCCGCCAACCTGATTTTGGCGCTCGGCTGCGCGGTCCTCGCGATGCCGACGATGCTTCAGGTCGCAACCGAGACCTGGTCGACTGAACAGGGCGGCCATGGCCCGCTGGTTTTCGCGACCGGTCTGTGGGCGCTGTGGCGAGAGCTCAAGGGCAAGCAACTCGATTGGCGTCCCGGCAAGCTGCACATCGGGCTACCGCTCCTTGTCCTCGCGCTCGGACTGTTCATCGTCGCTCGGATCACCGGCGTGCTCGAGGTCGAGGCCTTCTCGATGTACGGTGCACTCGTCGCCGGCGCTTACCTGCTGTTCGGTCCGGCCGTGATGCGGGCAATCTGGTTCCCGCTGGTCTATCTCGCCTTCACATTGCCGCCGCCCGACACAGTGGTTGCGGCCGTGACGCAGCCAATCAAGATCGCGATCTCGTCATGGGCGGTATCGCTACTCCATATGCTGGGCTATCCGGTGGCGAGTTCCGGCGTGACGATCCAGATCGGCCAATATCAATTGCTCGTTGCCGCGGCCTGCGCAGGCCTCAATTCGATTGTCACGCTGACCGCCTTGTGCCTGTTCTACGTCTATCTTCGCCACCGGTCGAACATGATCGCATTCGTCGTCGTGTCGCTTGCCGCCATCCCCGTGGCAATCATCTCGAACTTCGTGAGGGTGCTGGCACTGGTGCTGATCACCTATTATTTCGGCGATGCCGTCGCGCAGGGTTTTGTGCATGACTTTGCCGGGCTCTTGATGTTCTCAGTCGCGCTGCTCACCATCTTCGGCATCGATCAGCTCGCCTCCCCGCTATTCACGCGGTTCGCTGCGAAGCCAGTGGCATGAAGCCCGTTTTCGACAGCTTCACTGAGCCGCAAACGGACCGCCGCAAGTTCCTCCTGGGGCTGCTGTTCTGCTCGGCCGCCGGCCTCGCCGCGGCGCGCCGGCCGACCAGGCAGCTCGATTACCTCGGCCGGCAGAAACTCGACGAGCTTGTGCCCAGGACGATCGGCAAATGGAGTTTCGTTGCGGCAAGCGGACTCGTGGTACCGCCCGAAGATCCGCTCGCGCAGTCGCTCTACAGCCAGCAACTCACGCGGGTCTATTCCGACGGCAGCAATCCCCCGATCATGCTGCTGCTCGCGCAGAACGGCAGCCAGACCGGGTTCCTGCAGGTCCACCGGCCGGAGACCT
>Ga0207657_10005550_pt1 | contig 13166 bp, 14 predicted proteins | sample KBSC33metaG_FD_184316 | JGI IMG/M metagenome (GOLD analysis project Ga0207657, IMG submission 184316) | Corn rhizosphere microbial communities from Kellogg Biological Station, Michigan, USA - KBS C3-3 metaG (SPAdes) (version 2) | ecosystem: Host-associated > Plants > Roots > Rhizosphere > Soil ...
GGTTCGCGAGTTTCTCGGAACGCGGCGGCGGCCCGAACGGCGTGAACCTGGTTCAGACCCCGAACCAGGTTCAGTGCTGCAGATCGAACCTGGTTCGTTCTTCAGAACCAGGTTCGCGTCTTTCTCGGAAGGCGGCGACGGCCCGAACGGCGTGAACCTGGTTCAGACCCCGAACCAGGTTCAGGTGCACCGTGGGGCCTAGCCGACCTCGATCAGCTCCTTCGGGAACGAGGTCAGGACCTGGAGGCTCTCGGGCCGGACGATCGCGAGGTCCTCGATCCGGACGCCGCCGAGTCCCGGCAGGTAGATGCCGGGCTCGACCGTGACGCAGTGCCCGTCGGCGAGCGTGTCCGTCGACTCCGTCGAGAGGCGCGGGGCCTCGTGCACCGCCAGGCCGACGCCGTGCCCGAGACCGTGGCCGAACGCCTCGCCGAAGCCCGCGGCGGCGATCGGCTCGCGGGCCACGGCATCCGCCTCGACGCCCGTCATGCCTGCCTTGATCGCCGCGACGGCGCGCTGCTGCGCGTCCAGACAGACGTCGTAGGCCTCGCGCAGCCGGTCCGGGAGCCGGCCCGTCGAGAAGGTGCGGGTGCAGTCGCTGCAGTAGCCGTCGACGCGGACGCCCCAGTCGACCGTCACGAGCATCCCCCGCTCGACGATCCGGTCGGTCGGATGCCCGTGCGGCCTCGCACCGTTCACGCCCGACGCGACGATCGTCTCGAACGAGAGCTCGTCGGCGCCGTGAGCGTGCAGGAGCTCCCGCAGCCGCCAGGCGATCTCGCGCTCCGTGCGACCGACCCAGGTCTCCGCCGTCAATGCCTCGAGCCCACGGTCGGCGATCGTCGCCGCACGGCGGAGCTTCGCGACCTCGTCCTCGTCCTTCACCGCCCGCAGGGCGTCGACGACGCCGCTCGTGGGGATCAGCTTCGCCTTGCCGGCGCTCAGCCGCTCCCATTCGAGATACGGCAGGACGTCCGCCTCGAACTGCAGCTTCCCCTTGAGCCTCGCGCCGACGTCGGCCATGATCGCGCGCTTCGTGATCTCGACCTCGACGCCGTCGACGCTCTGGGCCGCCTCCGCGTAGCGGAAGTCTGTGTAGAGCGTCGCCCCGGCGGGCGTGACGAGCAATGCGGCGTTCGAGCTCTCGAAACCGGTCAGGTAGAAGACGTTCGTCAGGTTCGTGACGAGCAGCGGCGCGTCGAGCGCCGCGCTCAGCGCCTCGAGCCGCGTCACGGTGCAGCCGCCTTCCCCGCGAGGAACTCGAGCGCCTCCCGATAGCCGTCCGGCCCCTTGCCGATCACGCGATGCGCCGCGAGATCGGCGACGACGCTGTGTCGTCTCCACTCCTCGCGGTTGTCGATGTCCGACAGGTGCACCTCGACAAAGGGCACCGTCAGGAGCTCGAGCGCGTCGCGAATGGCATAGCTGTAGTGGCTCCAGGCGCCCGCGTTGACGATCATCCCGTCGACGTTGTCGTACGAGTCGTGGATCCAGTCGATGTACTCCCCTTCGCTGTTCGACTGGCGGCAGCGTGCGCTGATGTCGAGATCCTTCGCCCAGCCGTAGATCCGGCTCTCGAGCTCGTTCAGGCTCACCCCGCCGTAGACCGCCGGATCGCGCCGGGCGAGCGTGTCGAGATTCGGGCCGTTGAGGACGAGTACCTGCATCTACCGGATGAGCGTATCCAGAGCGGCGCGAACCTCCTCGGCGGAACGCGCCTCGAGCGTCGGCCCGTCGTCCGAGAGCAGGACGAGGTTGATCTCGCCGCCCGCCCGTTTCTTGTCGCGCAGGAGCGCCGCCCAGGCACGCTCGCGGTCGACCGCGACGGGCTGCGGCGCGAGCGCCTCCTCCACGGTCGCGGTGTCGCGGCCGGAGAGGCGAAGGGCCGCAAGGAGCCCGAGCGCGACCGCCTGGCCGTGCGGCAGGTCGAAGTCGGCGGCCGCCTCGAGCGCATGCGCGAACGTGTGGCCGAGATTCAGCCATTGCCGAGGGCCGCGATCGTGGGGGTCGCGGACGCACAGCCCCGCCTTGTACGCGGCGGCGGCCCGCACGTCCAGTGGCCGCCCGGCCAGGAGCTCGGTCTTGACGAGCTCCGCCCGGCCCATCCGGCGCTCGTGCTCCGGCAGCGTCTCGAGCAGGCGCTCGTCGATCACGACGCGGGCCGGCCAGTGGAAGGCGCCGACGAGATTCTTCCCCTGCGGGATGTCGATCGCCGTCTTGCCGCCGATCGCCGCGTCCACCTGCCCGACGAGCGTCGTCGGCACGGTCACCCACGGCACGCCGCGCAGGTACGAGGCCGCGGCGAAGCCCGCGGCGTCGGTCACGCAACCTCCGCCGAGCGCGACGACGGTGCCGCCGCGGTCGAGCGAGAGCTCGCTCCAGAGCCGCTCGACCACGTGAAGCTGCTTGGCGCCCTCGCCGGGCGGCAGCTCGTGCGAGGAGACGAGCCGGTCGCCGAGCGACGCCTGCGCGCGGCCGCCGTGGATCCCCAGCACCGTCGAGTCCGCGACGAGCGCCACCGGGCCGTCGCCGGGGACGAGCTCCCCGAGCCGCTCGAGCCCGCCGGCCTCGTGATGCACGCCGGCGGCGGCGAGCACGATCCCGTCGACGTCGCAGGCCACGGCGTCTGCCGTCTCGCGGTAGAGCGGGAGGCGCTCCTCGTAGAGCGCGCGGAACTGCGCTCGGTCCTTCGCGAGCGGACGGTCGCTTCCCTCGACGCGTTCCCACGCCGTGTCGAGATCGACCTCGACGAGCACGGTCAGCGCGTTGTCGCGCAGGGCGGCCCGCACGGTCGGCGACTTGATCGCGCCGCCGCCCAGCGCGATCACCGCGTCCGGGCTGCTCTCGAGGGCGCCGACGACGATCCCGGCCTCGGCGATGCGAAACTCGACCTCTCCCGCCTTCGCGAAGAGCTCGCCGAGCTTGAGCTGCACCCGTCCTTCGAGCAGGCGGTCGCAATCGACGGAGCGCCGGCCCAGGCGCTCCGCGACGAGCGGTGCGAGCGTCGTCTTGCCTGCGCCCATGAACCCGACGAGCGCGACCTGGCGGCCGAGGGCGTTCAGCGCCATCGGGTGCGGGCCAGGTACGCGGCATGCGCGGCGACGACGTCGACGAGCGCGTCGCCGCCGAACTTGTCGCGCGCGGCGACCGCGAGCTCCCACGCGACCGCCGCCTCGGCGACGACCGCGAGCGCCTCGACCGCCGCGACGTCGGAGCGCTCGACGAGTGCCTTCGCAGGCTCGCCCGTCTGCAGGTCGACCGAGCCGAGCGGCTTCATCAGCGTCGGCAGCGGCTTCATCGCCGCCCGCACGACGATCTCCTCGCCGTTCGAGACGCCGCCCTCGATCCCGCCGGCGCGGTTGGATGCCCGCCGGCGATCGACCCCGATCTCGTCGTGGGCCTCCGAGCCCCTGAGCGCTGCGAGTGCGAAACCGTCGCCGACCTCGACGCCCTTCACCGCCTGGATCCCCATCAGCGCGAACGCGAGCCGAGCGTCGAGGCGGTCCTCCTTCGTCGCGTAGGAGCCGAGCCCGGGCGGCACGCCCTGCGCCCTCACCTCGACGACCCCGCCGACCGTGTCGCGCTCCGCGCGCGCCTCGTCGACTCGGCGGCGCAGACCGTCCTCGTCGACGACCGCGCCCGCCACCGAGATGCCGATTGCCGCGAGCAACGCCTGCGCCACCGCTCCGGCCGCGACGTGCACCGCGGTGTGACGCGCGGAGGCGCGCTCGAGCGCGTTGCGTACGTCGTCGTGGCCGTACTTGAGGACACCCGCGAGGTCGGCGTGCCCGGGCCGCGGCAGCGTCACGGGCTTCGTGCCCTTGCCGGCCGGCTCGCCCTCGGGCGGCCACGGCGACATCCCCCACGTCCAGCTCTTGTGGTCGACGTTGCGCACGACGAGGGCGAGCGGTGTTCCGAGTGTCCGCCCGTGCCGGAGACCGGCCAGCACCTCGACGCGGTCCTGCTCGATCTGCTGGCGGGGCGAGCGACCGTAGCCCTGCTGCCTACGGCGGAGGGCGGCGTCGATCGCGGCCCGGTCGAGCTCGAGGCCGGCGGGGAGCCCGCTGAGGATCGCGACCAGCGCCGGCCCGTGCGACTCGCCGGCCGATGAGAGGCGAAGTGTCACGCCGCAGAGCCTACGGCCCGGCGCATCACGTCGACCGGCGGCTCGAGCCCGGTCCAGAGACGGAAGCTCGCCGCGCCCTGGCGGACGAGGGCCTCGCGGCCGTCCACGACCGTGCAGCCGGCCTCCCGCGCCGCAGCGACGAGCGCCGTCTCTCCGTCGCCGTAGGCGAGGTCGACGACCGTCTGTCCCGGTCGCGGTTCGACGAGCAGCCGGTCGCGCACCGGGGTGGCGTTGACGACGAGGTCGCAGCCCGTCGCATCGGGTGGCCAGGTCCCGGAGCGCGAGTAGAGCGTCGTCCGGGCGGGCAGCGCAGCCATGAGCGCGCGTGCCGCGCCGCCTGCGCCGATCACGCAGGCCCGGGTCGAGGCGATGCCCGAGAGGATCTCCCGATCGGTGTTGAAGCCGAGCACCCGGCCGTCGCGGAACACGAGCGTGTTCACCGCGTCGCCGTCCGCGTCGTCGCAGGCGGCAACCACTGCCTGCTTGTAGGGGATCGTCACGTTTGCGCCGGAGAAGCCGAGCAGCCGGAGGGCCTGCACGGCCGCGAGGATGTCGTCGACGTCGAAGGCGTCGTACCGCCAGTCGAGACCGCGCACGGCGAACGCCGCGTTCTGCATCGCCGGCGACAACGAGTGGCCGACCGGGTGGCCGAGGAGCGCGACGTGCTTCAACAGCCGTAGCCGTGCGCGCACTCGTACTGCGCGAAGGCGGTGTCGCTTGCCGTGAAGAAGTGGTGGACCTTGTCCGGCTTGCGGACGAAATAGAGGTAGTCGACGCGGGCCGGGTGCGCCGCCGCCCTGATCGACGCGAGCCCGGGATTCGCGATCGGCGTCGGCGGCAGCCCCGTCAGCTTGCGCGAGTTGTACGGGTTGTCGCTCGCAAGCTGCGACTCGAGGATCGACTGGGTCGGCGCGATGTGCAGGCCGTAGCGGAGCGTTGCATCGATCCCGAGCGGCATCCGCGCGTGCAACCGGTTGTAGATGACAGCGGCGACGAGCGGGCGCTCGCTGGGCGCAAGCGTCTCCTTCTCGACCATCGACGCGATCGTCAGGACGTCGTAGTCGGTCAGGTTCTTCGAGCGCGCGTAGGTCAGGTCGACCTTCGACCAGTTCGCGCAGAACGCCTGTAGCTGATCCTTCGCGATCTGGGCGCCGGTCGTCGCCGCGAGGAAGTCGTACGTGGCCGGGAACAGGAACCCCTCGAGGTTCTTCTGCGAGCGAGGCTTGAAGCAGGGGACGACGGCACGACGCGATGAACGCGCGTACGCGGTCGCGTTCAGCTTCACGGGCTTGTGGCTCTTGTGTCTCGCGATCGCCGCGACGTCCTTCACGCGAACCTCCATCTGGGCCCGCGTGAACCCCTCGGGGAAGACGATCCTGAAGGGCGTGGGCGGCGGTGGCGGCGGCGGCAGCGCGGTCCTGTGGTGCACGTGCGGGATCGCGACCACGACCGCGACGACGACCACGACCACGGCGCCGACGACGGCGCCGAGCGCGACGATCCGCCGGCGGCGGACGACCTCCGGCGAGGGGCCTCGCCCCCCGGGAGCGGTCGAGCTCATGCGCCGGCGCTCCGCCGCTCGAGATAGCCGGAGAGGAGGTGCGCCGCGGCGCGTGCGTCGTCGCCGCCGGCGAGCACCGACGTGAACCGCTCGTCGTACATCTCGACCGGGATCGCGATCGCACCGCGCAGACGTTCCACGAAGCTCGCCGTCTCCGCGGCCTGTTCCCCGTGGTCGCCGCGCAGGGTGAGCGGCAGGCCGACGACGACGAGCTCGGGCTCTTCGGCGGCGATCACGGCGACCAGCTTCGCAAAGCCGGCCTCGCCGGCGGCGCGCTCGACGGTGGTGAGGGGGCGGGCGACGGTGCCCGTCGGGTCGGAGACCGCGACTCCCGTACGCGCCGAGCCGTAGTCGAGCGCGAGGAACTTCAAGAGATGACGGCGGCGAGCCGGTCGCGCCCTGCCGCGAGCGCGTCGCGCACCGCGCCGACGTTCTTGCCACCCGCCTCGGCGAGCGTGCGGCGGCCGCCGCCTCCGCCGCCGATGATCGGCCCGAGCTCGCGGACGATCTGCACCGCGTCCAGCCCGGTGAGCGACTTGTCGAGGTTCACGACGAGCGCGACCTTGCCGTCGTCGACCGACGCGAGCACGACCGCCGCTACGTCCTCGCGCCGGCGGAGCTGATCCGAGAGATCCCGCAAGGCGCCGCCGCGTGCACCCGTCACCTCGGCGACGAGGACGCGCCCCTGCCGGTCCTGCCACACGATGTCGGGCCCCGCCTGGCCGGTGCTCTTCGGCTTCGTCGCCTCGCGGCGGAGCTGGTCGAGCTCGGCGCGAACGGCGTCGAGCTCTCGGGAGCGGCCCTCGAGCACGGTCCAGGCCTCGCCCGAGGTGACGGCCTCGATCCTACGGACCCCGGAGCCCACCGAGCCTTCGCTCTGGATCACGAAGGGGCCGATCTCCGCGGTCGAGCGGACGTGGGTGCCGCCGCAGAGCTCGGTCGAGTAGTCACCGATCTCCACGACGCGAACCTCGTCGCCGTAGCGCTCGCTGAAGAGCATCATCGCGCCGAGCTTCCGCGCCTCCTCGATCGGGGTCACGAACGTCCGCACCGGGATCGCCTCGAACACCTTGTCGTTGACCGCCCGCTCGACACGTTCACGTTCCTGCGGTGTGAGCTGCGTCTCGTGGGTGAAGTCGAAGCGGAGCTTGTCGGGCCGCACCGCCGAGCCTGCCTGCTTGACGTGATCGCCGAGCACGTCGCGGAGCGCCTGGTGCAGGAGGTGCGTCGCGGTGTGATTGGCCTGGGTCGGGAAGCGGTCGCCCCAGTTCACCGTCGCCTCGATGCGCGTCCCGGGCTCGAGCGGCGCGTGGCCTGCGAGCTCGACGACGATCGCCTGGTCGTCGCCGACCCTGACGACGTCAGAAACGTCGAGCTGCACCTCTTCGCCGTCCACCTTGACCGTGCCGCGGTCCGAGACCTGCCCGCCGCTCGCGGCGTAGAACGGGCTTTGCTCGAGCTTCACGACCTGGCGGACGCCGTCGAGCGGCGTCGCGTCGGTCACCGACGTCAGCACCGACGTCTTCGAGTAGCCGACGAACTCCGTCGGTCGTACGGCCGCCGCGGCGAGCTCCGCCGCGACCTGCTGGGCCGACGACTCACCGCCGCCGCGCGAGACCTCCCGGTGCTCCTCCATCAGGTCGCGGAAGCCGTCGACGTCGACCGCCTGCCCGCGCTCCTCGGCGAGCTCCTGCGTCAGCTCGATCGGGAAGCCGTAGGTCGCGACGAGGGAGAACGCATCGTCGGCGCTGATCGCATCCCGGCCGGCGAGCTCGTCGAACACCTTCATGCCGCGCGCGAGCGTCTCGGAGAACTTCTCCTCCTCGGCGCGCACGATCCGCTCGATCTCGGCCGCGTGCTCGCGCAGCGCCGGATACGCGTCGCCCATCTGCTCGATCACGACCGCGGGGAGGCGGTGGACGCGCTCGAGCCCGATCCGCTTCGCCTGGTAGATCGCGCGGCGCAGCAGGCGGCGGCAGATGTAGCCGCGGCCCTCGTTCGACGGCGCGATTCCCTCGGCGATCAGGAAGGTGACGGCGCGACCGTGGTCGGCGAGGACGCGGTGCGCGCGCGTCGCGAGGTCGCTGTCGTGGTATCCCACGCCGGACTGCTTCTCGACCCAGTCCATGATCACCCGGAAGCCGTCGGTGTCGAAATTCGAGTCGACCTCCTGGAGGACGCACGCGGTCCGCTCGACGCCCATGCCCGTGTCGACATTCGGGTGCGGCAGCGGCTCGAGCACGTTGCCCGGCCGCAGGTCGTACGCCATGAAGACCAGGTTGTAGATCTCCATGTAGCGGTCGCAGTGGCCGGGGCCGCAGCTCGGCTCGCCGCAGGCGTGCGCCTCACCACGGTCGTAGAAGATCTCCGTGCACTGCCCGCAGGGGCCGACCTCGCCGGACTGCCAGAAGTTGTCCTTGCCGAGCCGCACGATCCGCTCCGGCGGGATGCCCTTCCGCAGCCAGGCGGCGATCGCGACCTCGTCCTCGCCGAGCTCGAGTGCGGGATCGCCCTCGTGCACGGTCGCCCAGAGCCTCTCCGGCTCGAGTCCGAGGACGCCGGTCACCCAGTCCCACGCGAAGTCGACCGCCTCGTCCTTGTAGTAGTCCCCGAACGAGAAGTTGCCCATCATCTCGAAGAAGGAGTTGTGGCGGTCGGTCCGCCCCACCTCGTCGAGATCCGCGTCCTTGCCACCCGCGCGCAGGCACGGCTGCACGCTGACGACGCGCTTCGACGGCGGCTCCTTCGTGCGCAGGAAGTACGGCTTGAACTGCTGCATGCCCGCGATGATGAAGAGGGTCGAGGAGTCCTCGGCGGGCGGGACGAGCGAGTGCCCGGGCACCCGGAGATGCCCGCGCTCCTCGTAGAAGCGCTGGAACGCCTCGCGCAGCTCGTTCGTCGTCATCGCCACGGCGGACAGTGTACGAGGCTGGTGGTTCGGAGCCTGCCGCGCTCAGGCGGCGTGGCGGTCCGGGTCGAGCTCGTCCGCGGCGATCTCCTCGCGGATCTTCTCGAGCGCGCGCCGGATCAGGCGCGAGACGTGCATCTGCGAGATGCCGACCTGCTGTGCGATCTGCGACTGGGTCAGGCCCTCGAAGAACCGCAGGTGCAGGATCATCCGCTCGCGCGGGTCGAGCACCTTGAAGCCCGGTGCGAGCACGGCCCGGTCCTCGGACACCTCGTACTGATGCTCGAGCGTCCCGAGCGACTCGAGCGGGTCCATCTCCTCGCCGTCCTCGGTGCCGCCGCCCGACGAGAGCGAGAGCGACGAGTACGCCCGGCCGGACTCGAGCGCCTCGAGCACCGCCTCCTCTTCCACCCCGGCGGCCTTCGCGAGCTCCGGGATCGTCGGCGAGCGGCTGAGCTGCACCGTGAGCTGCTCGACGATCTTCGAGAGCTGCACGTTCAGCTCCTGCAGGCCGCGCGGCACGCGCACCGCCCAGCCGCGGTCCCGGAAATGCCGCTTGATCTCGCCGATGATGTTCGGGGTCGCGTAGGTCGTCAACTCGACGCCGCGGTCGAGGTCGAAGCGGTCGATCGCCTTGATCAGCCCGATCGAGCCGATCTGGACGAGATCGTCGAGCTGCTCGCCTCGGTAGCTGTAGCGCCGTGCCAGCGAGCGCACGAGCGACATGTACTGCTCGATCAGCTGCTCCCGTGCCTGGAGGTCGCCGTGCTCGTGGTAGCGGCGGAGAAGAGCCTTGTCGTTCTCAGCCACGGGCGGCCACCTTCTTCGTCAGGCGGACCCACTCCCCGTCGACGTGGACGTCGTCCACCGTCGAGTCGAGCACGCGGCGGATGCCCAGGCTGTCGTCCGGGTCGCGCTCGATCGCGTCGAGCATCCGTGCCGTGAGCGGCCCGACGAGCGTCTCCAGCTCGCCGTCGTTCAGCCGCATCCGGACGGTGACGTCGCCGGCCTTCGCCTCGGTTCGGTCGAGGATCGACTCGAGCGCGATCTGCAGGTCCTCGAGATTCTCCATCGTCAGGTCGAGCCGTACCGCGAGGCCGCCGAGGACGAGATGCGCAACGCGGTGGAAATTCGGCTCGCGCGGGAGTGTCAGCGTGATCTCGTCAACCATGCGTCGCCTTCAGCTCTTCGTCGAGATCGCGTTCGCGGCGCGCGGCGGCATCCTTGCCCTCGTCCACGGCGTCGCGCCAGCTGCGGCGCGACTTGAACGACGCCCAACCGTGCGAGACGCCCGCCGACAGCCCGGCGAGCTTCTGGACGGGGCGCTTCACGGCAAAGCTGACGGCGCGGACGGCCTCGTCGGCGGCTCCGACGGCGTCGACGGCGCTGGTCGTCGCTGTGTCCAGCTTGTCGAGCTGAGCGTTGACTCGATCCACAGAACCCCCGACCTTGTTGATCACCGGCAGAACCTCTCGTTCCGCTCCACGGATCAACGAAGAAAGACGATCGAGCGTTACGGCCAAGCGCAGAAACGCCCAGCCGAGGCCGAGCCCCACCGCGACGAGGAAGATCGCAAGGGCGAGATACGCGAGATCTCCGAAGGAAAAGGCGAGCATCGTGTCAGCCTAGATCTTTCGACGCCGATGTGACCAATCCCGACCCGACGACCACGTCGCCGTCGTAGAGAACAGCCGCCTGCCCGCTCGCGACGCCGTAGGCAGGCTCGTCGAGCTGCAGGCGAAAGCCGGAGGCGGTCTCCTCGACCGTCGCGGCGACGGCCGGTGAGCGATAGCGGAGCTTCGCCGCGACGCGGGTCGCGGGCGCAAAGAGACGGCCCCGTGCCGTTACCCGGGTCCGCGCGAGCGACCCTCGCGGGCCGACGACCACGGTGTTCGTCCGGGCGTCCGTCGAGAGGGCGTAGAGCGGCTCGGCCGCCGCGACGCGAAGCCCGCGACGCTGGCCCGGTGTGAACTGCCAGTAGCCGTCGTGGCTGCCGACTCTCGACCCCGCCTCGTCGACGATCTGGCCGGGCTGCGCGCCGAGCCCGTGCCGGCCGAGAAACGCGCGGTAGTCGTCACCTGCGAGGAAGCACGCCTCCTGGCTCTCGGCCTTCCCGGCCGCGGCAAGACCGGCCGCCGCGGCCTGCGCCCGCGTCTCGCTCTTCGTCTGCTCCCCGAGCGGGAACCAGATGCGGTCGAGCATGCTCGGATCGAGCCGGCCGAGCATGTAGCTCTGGTCCTTCTGCTCGTCGACGCCGCGCGCGAGGAGCAGGCGCCCGCGGTGCTCGACGATGCGCGCGTAGTGCCCGGTCGCGAGCGTGGCCGCGCCGACCCTGCGGGCGAACGACAGCAGCTCGGCGAATCGAAAGCCGCTGTTGCACCGGACGCACGGGTTCGGCGTCTCGCCGCGCTCGTAGCCTCGGACGAACGGCGTCACGACCGCGCGCCGGAACTCCTCGCGCAGGTCGAGCGTCACGTGAGGCAGGCCGAGCCGGTGGCACGATTCGCGCGCGGCGATCACGGCGCTCGGCGAACAGCACGCGCGCTCTGCGTCGGGGCCGTTCGGGTCGAGCCAGAGCCGCAGCGTCACGCCCACCGCCCCGCTCCCCGCCTTGAGCAGGCTGACGGCGCTGTCGACACCGCCGCTCATCGCAACCGCGACGCGCTTCGGCTCAGGCGCCGCGCGCATCGCCGGGCCGATCGCGTTCGCGAGCGCGTCGACGGCGAGCGTCTCGCCTCCCACCGCGGCGGCTTCGAGGAGCGTCAGCCCGCGGAGGTCGCTGGAGAGCCCGGGCGCGTCCGCAGCCACGATCCGCTCCCCGTCGACCCGGAGCCGAACGACCGCCCAGTCCTCTCCGCGCGCGGAGTCGCCGACGAGCTCACGCATCGCACCGTCCCATCGAGTCAGGGTAACGAGTGCCCCGACCTCGCCGGTTGCCGCGTCCGTGTGAACCTGGACAAGCCAGGTGGGTGCCGTGCGAACCGCCGGCGCACAAGGCGCCTGGGCCCGACGCGGGCTCCCTTTCACATGGTGTTGGTTCTACATGGATACGCGGCGCTCGAACGAGGTCGGGCACTCACCCGCACCTTAGCCGTCTAACCGCCGTCACCGGTGCGGGCGTAGGCCCAGTGCACCACCTGCTGCCCGCGCAGGCCGAGCCGCCGCGCGAGCGCATCGGTGAGGTCGAACTGGCGGCCGGCGACGTAGGGGCCGCGGTCGACGACCTGTGTGAGCACGGTCCGGCCGCGGAAGGTGACGAAGATACGCGCGCCGCAGGGGAGCGTCGGGTGCGCGATGCCCTCCGTCTCCGGGCCGATCCTCCCTCCGCACGCGGTGCGCCGGCCGAACGCCGCCGGCCCGCCCGAGCCCACGAGTGCGACGAACGACCCCTCGGGCCGGGGGCCGTTGTCCCGGGTATCCCGCGTGTGCGCGGTCACCGCGAGCGAGACGGCCGCCGCAAGGAGCGCAAGCCCCGCGAGCGCGACCTGCCGTTGCGCGAGCGGTGCCTTCATGCCGCCGCCCGTGCCACGGGCTAGCTCCGGCGGCTCGAGTCGCCGGGAAGCGCGCGCGGACCGAGCGGCCGTGCCGGCACCTCGAGCCCGGGCGTCTCGAGCCCGCCGCGGCGGCCGAACCGGCGCCGCGGTGCCGGATCGCCGAGCGGGTCGAGGCTGTAGCGGGCGAGCGCTGCGGCGGTTGCGGGCGCCGCGGGTTGCGGTGCGACCACCTCCGGTTCGACCGTCTCCGGTTCGCGTGGCGGCGGCGCTGGCTCGGGCTCGGGCGGCAGCTCCGGCTCCGGCTCGGGCTCGCTTGCGATCGGCTCCGGTTCGACCTGCTCGACCTCGCCGAGCGGCGACGGCGGGAGCTCCGCCACCGTCCACGGGTCGCCCGGCGCCTCCTCGATCACGGCCGCAGGCTCGTCGACCACCGGCGCCGCGACCGGCCATTCGCCGAGCACCTCGGCGCGGAGGGCCGCCGAGGCGATCCACGTGGGCGCCTCGTCGCGCTGCGCCTCGGGGTAGCCGGTCGAGACCTGCTCGAGCGGCTGCGCGGGCGGCAGGTTCACGCGCGGCACGTAGTAGCGCGGCGGCAGCCCGCTGCCGTAGTGCGGCTCGTTCCGCCAGGCGGCCCATTCGAGCGCGGCGGCGATCACCCAGCCGAGCAGCATGATCCCGCCGATCTCGAGCGGGGCGAGCTTCGCGAGCGTCAGCGCGACGGCGAGCGCGAGGAGAAAGAGCACCTCGAGGAGAAACCGCGAGCCGCGCCTGTCTGCCATCACGCGGCTGCCATCACGGATTGGCTTCACCCGCACCGGCCGGGGTCAGCGTGGCGATGCCCAGGTCGCGCAGGACCTCCGCCGGCATGCTCGTCGGCGCACCGGTGAGCGGATCGGAGCCGCTCGAGACCTTCGGGAACGCGATCACCTGCCGGATGTCCGGCTCGCCTGCGAGCAGCGCGACGAAGCGCTCGATCCCCATCGCGAAGCCGCCGTGCGGCGGGGCGCCCATCGCGAGCGCCTCGAGCAGGAAGCCGAACTTCGATTCCGCTTCCTCCTCGGAGAGGCCCATCGTCCG
>Ga0207657_10005552_pt1 | contig 13163 bp, 13 predicted proteins | sample KBSC33metaG_FD_184316 | JGI IMG/M metagenome (GOLD analysis project Ga0207657, IMG submission 184316) | Corn rhizosphere microbial communities from Kellogg Biological Station, Michigan, USA - KBS C3-3 metaG (SPAdes) (version 2) | ecosystem: Host-associated > Plants > Roots > Rhizosphere > Soil ...
GGTCTCGCGGCGCAGGTTCCGAGCGAGTCGAAGGAGCGCCGGACGAAGCTCTCCGGCGATCTCGAGCGGTGAACGCGTAGTCTCACGAATCATTCGTGAGACGAAGTATACCTGGCGCGGGGACCGCCCGCCGCGTCCCCTACTTGGGCTCGGCTTCCAGCTTGTAGCCGACGCCGTAGCGCGTTTGCAGGAACGTGTGCCGCGATGCGCGGCCGTCGATCTTCTCGCGGAGCTTGCGGACGAAGACGTCGACCGTTCGGTCCCGGTGGGACGCGCGTCGCCCCCAGACGCGTTGCAGCAGCTCGTCCCGCGTCAGGACTCGGCCGGTCTCCAGCGCGAGCGCGTAGGCGAGGCGGAACTCGGTGGGCGTCAGGTCGGCGCTGTCCCCGTCGACGTAGGCCTGCACGTTCCTGGGGTCGAGGCGGAGCTCCTCGATCACGATCTCCTCGCCGCGGCGCGGATCCTGCGCGCGGGTGCCGCGGCGTGCCGCAGCCCCGACACGCGCGACGAGCTCCTTCATCGAGAAGGGCTTGACGAGGTAGTCGTCGGCGCCGATCTCCAGGGCGTGCACCCGGTCGTGCTCGGTGCCGCGCGCCGAGACGACGACGATCGGCGTGCCGATGCCCTCGCCGCGGGCTTGCTCGATCACCTTCCACCCGTCGACACCCGGAAGCATGAGGTCGAGCACGCAGACGTCAGGCCGCTCGTACCGCAGCCGGGCAAGGCCCGTCTCGCCGTTCGCGACGCCGACTGCGTCGAAGCCCGCCGCCTGGAGATGACGCGACATCCCCTGGGCGATCACCTCGTCGTCCTCGATGATCAGGATCTTCGCCATTTCTTCCGCACATTTTGGCGATCGGCGCAAGCTCGGAGGGCTGCACGCTGGTGAAGGAATGGTAACCGAGTGGTGAACGAAGTGGGGCGAGGCTGAAGCCACGCCCCAGCCTCGTCCCTCTCGCGTCAGTCCGCGTCCGCGTCGCGGTCGCCCTCCGCGGCCTCGTCGGCCTCGCTCGGCCTGACGACGACCATGATCGTCTCGCAGCCCCGGAACGTCGTGCTCGAGCGCTCGGAGGCGAGCACCCACGCCGTGTCGCGCCCAGGGCCGCAGTCGAGCGTGTCCGGTGCGCCGTCCGCCGCGAGAGCGTGCAGTGTGTCGTCGCCGACGCCGCCGCGGACGACGTCGTGCCCGGGTCCGGCCCAGAGACGATCGTCACCCGGTCCGCCGCGGACCGTGTCGTCACCCGTGCCTCCGTGGAGCTCGTCGGGGCCCTGGCCGCCGTAGACCGCGTCGTCGCCGGAGCCGGCCCACACGACGTCGTCGGCGCCGCCTGCGTCGAGCCGGTCGGATCCGGTCCCGCCGAACACGATGTCGCTGCCGCGGTCGCCCTGTACGACGTCGGCGCCTGCGCCGGCACGGACGAGGTCGTTGCCCGCCCGCGCGTTCACGAAGTCGTCGCCGGCGAACGCGCGAATCACGTCCGCCTGCATGGTGCCGCGCAGGTGGTCGTTCCCCGACGTCCCGTCGATCATCGCCGCTAAAGCGCCCGACGCGAGCGTGAGCGTTCCGATCGCCACGAATATGGTCATCTTCCACTTCATCGTTGCTCCTCCCGTCGTTGACGCTCCCCATTCACCGTCGACGGGTTGAGGTGCTCGTGAGCGGCACGCAAGCTCTGCGTCAGGCGTCTGTTAGAACGCCGTGAGCATGGACGCCGACGCCGCGCGGGCCAGGATGCTGCTCGAGGAGAGCCGCGAGGCTGTCGTCGTCGTGGACGGCGACGACCGGGTGCTCGTCGCCAGTCGTCGCGCCCGCGAGTCGATCCAGGGGCTCGAGGAAGGCGCGAAGCTGCCGGACGGGCTCCTCTCCGGGGAGGCGGGAATCATCCCGCTCGTCGTGCCGTACGACGTCGACGGACGGCGGGAGCGGCTCGTCTACCTCTCTCGGGGCGGCGACCTCACGGCCTACGAGGAGCTTCGCGCCGGGTTCACCGCTGCCGTCTCGCACGAGCTCCGGACACCACTCGCACGACTGCTCTCGCTCCTCGAGATGGCGACCCTGCCGGGCGAGAACGTGGCGGAGCTCGTCGACCGTGCGCGGGCCGAAGTCGAGCAGATCCGCGAGCTGATCGACGAGGTGCTGTTCCTCAGCGAGCTCGAATCCGGCACCCGTGTCGTGTCGCTCGGCGCCGTGGCGGTGCTCCCCGAGCTCGACACCGTCGCGGCGGAGCTGGAGGAGCGAGCGAGCCGGGCGGGCGTCGCGGTCGTGGTCGAGGGCGACCCGGCCGTCGAGCTGGCGATCCGTCCGCGGATGCTCCGCGTCGTCGCACAGAACCTCGCCGAGAACGCGATCCGCTACGCAGGGCCGGGAGCGACGTTCACCCTCGCGATCGAGCGTGTGGGCGACGCGGTTGTCCTGCGCGGCACCGACGACGGCGTCGGGGTCGAGGAGGCGCAGCTCGGACGGCTGTTCGAGCGCTTCTTCCGCGCCGACCGGGCGCGCGCCTCGCGTGGGACGGGTCTCGGCCTCGCGATCGTGAAGCACGTCGTCACCCAGGCGGGAGGCACCGTCGAGGCGCTCGGCGGCCTGGGGGCCGGCCTCGAGATCCGATGCACGTTCCTTCCCTCCTCCGCGAAGCGGGAATCCGCAGGAGCGGATTCCCGCCGCTGATCCCCGCCTGCGGCAGGGCAGATCCCTGAAGGCCGCCGCTGTCGCGGCGGCAGTGGCCGTGACTTCCGGGCTAAGGGCGGCAGGGGTTCACCAGTTTCTCACCAGACGTTCACCCGACGGCGCCCCATGCAGATGCCCGTCGGCCGGACACTGGCGTCGATGTCGCAGACGACGACGAGGGCCACCGTGTCCACCGGAATCGACCCGACCAGGATCGGCCAGCTCGCGAGCCAGATCGACTCCGACCATCGCGGCCGCGAGGTGGTCTTCGACGTCGAAGGCCTCTCCGTCTCGTACAGCGGCGCACTGGCGCTCGACGGCGTGTCGCTCGAGGTCAGGAAGAACTTCGTCACGGCGTTCATCGGTCCGTCGGGCTGCGGCAAGTCAACCTTCATCCGGTGCTTCAACCGCATGAACGACCTGATCCCGGGCGCCGAGGTCGGTGGCCGGATCCTGTACCACGGCAGGGACCTCTATGCGTCGAACGTCGACCCGGTGGAGGTGCGCCGGCGGATCGGGATGGTCTTCCAGAAGCCGAACCCGTTTCCGAAGTCCATCTACGACAACATCGCGTTCGGCCCGCGGGTGCTGAAGCTGACGAAGGACCTCGACGAGCGGGTCGAGCGAACGCTCCGCCACGCCGCGCTCTGGGACGAGGTGAAGGACCGCCTCTCCGAGAACGCGCTCGGCCTCTCGGGCGGCCAGCAGCAGCGCCTCTGCATCGCGCGGGCGCTCGCGGTGGAGCCGGACGTGATCTTGATGGACGAGCCCGCGTCGGCGCTCGACCCGATCTCGACGTCGCGCATCGAGGACCTGATCCACGAGCTGAAGCGCGAGTACACGATCGTGATCGTCACGCACAACATGCAGCAGGCAGCGCGCGTCGCCGACATGACCGCGTTCTTCAGCGTCGAGGTGCGCGAGGATGGGACGGGCCGCCACGGGACGCTGGTCGAGTACGACCAGACGACGAAGATCTTCACAAACCCGTCCGACCGGCGGACGGAGGACTACGTAACGGGGCGGTTCGGCTAGTGGCGCGGGTCGAGTACCAGGCGAGCCTCGAGGCGCTCGAGGCCGATCTCCAGGAGCAGGGCGGCGTCGTCCTCCGCGCGGTGGCCGGCGCGATCAACGCACTCGAGACGCAGGACGTCGAGCTCTGCGACGAGGTGATCGCGTTCGACGACGAGATCGACGACCGCTACCACCGCATCGAGCGGTCGATCGGCGAGCTGCTCGCGCAGCAGGCGCCCGTGGCGACCGACCTCCGCCTCGTACTCGCCGTGCTGCACAGCTCGATCCACCTCGAGCGGATCGGCGATCAGAGCGTCACGGTCGCGAAGCTGACGAAGCTCTCCGCTGCGCTCGAGCAGCACACCGAGCTCGTGGAGGGGCTCTGCGAGATGGGAACCCGCGCGGCCGAGATGGTGCGCCGCGCACTCGACTCTTTCGCCGCCCGTGACGTCGACGGCGCGCGCGAGCTCGTCGACCTGGACGAGCTGATCGACCGGACGAACCGCGCCGTCGTCGACAAGGTGCTCGCGATGTCAGCGAGCCCGGGAATGCAGGAGTGGGGGATGCGGATGATCGTCGTCGCGCGCTGCATCGAGCGGATCGGGGACAACGCGGTCGACATCGGCGAGCAGACGGAGTACCTGATCACCGGCGAGTTCCACGAGTTCTCGGACGCGTCGCATTGACGCCCTGGCGCGTTCACCGATGCGTCACCACTCGGATACCACCGCGTGCCCCACATTCCGCCGGCGTACCGGCACCGTGGCGGCCGTAACCACGTGACTCGAGACCAACGGAGAGGTGGAAGGACGATGAAGAGAGCAGGGTTCGCGACGCTCGCCCTCGTGGGCGCGCTGGTGCTCGCGGCCGTCGCCGGTCAGGCGCAGGCCTCGTCGAGCGCCAAGCAGGACACACAGCTGGTCGGGACGGGAGCGACGTTCCCCTTCCCGCTCATCTCGAAGTGGATCCCGGAGGTCGCCAAGGCCTACGGCATCAACGTCACCTACTCGCCGACCGGGTCGGGTGCCGGCATCGCGGGCATCACCGCACGGACCGTCGACTTCGGCGCGTCGGACGCCCCGCTGTCCGCCCAGCAGCTCACGGACTGCAAGGGCTGCGTTGTGATCCCGTGGGGGCTCGCGGCGGTCTCGATCCCCTACAACCTGCCGGGCCTCAACGGCCGCGTGCACCTGAACGGTGCGACTCTGGCGAACATCTACATGGGCTCGATCACGAGCTGGAACGACCCTGCGATCAAGAAGCTGAACCCGAAGCTCACCCTGCCGGACACGAAGATCACGCCCGTCTACCGCTCGGACAGCTCGGGCACGACCTTCGCCTACACGGCGTATCTCTCCGCCGTCAGCGGCCAGTTCTCCAGCCGCGTGGGCAACAACACGAGCGTCAACTTCCCGACCGGCGTCGGCGCGCGGGGTAGCTCGGGCGTCGCCGGAGTGGTGAAGAACACGCCCGGCGCCCTGACGTACGTGGACGCCGCCTACTCGATCCAGAACAAGCTCCTGTTCGCCATGATCCAGAACCGGGCCGGGCGCTTCACGACGCCGGGGCTGCGCGGCATCACGCAGGCGGTCTCGACGCTGCCCAAGAAGATCACGAGCCCGGCGCAGCTGAAGATCGTGGATCCGCCCAAAGCGGCCGGCAAGCTGGCCTATCCGATCACGACCTTCACGTACGTGATCCTGCCGACGAGCTCTGCCAAGGCCGCAGACCTCCGCAAGTTCGTGTACTGGGCGGTGACGCAGGGTCAGAAGTTCGCCCCGCCGCTCTTCTTCGTCCCGCTCCCGACCTCCGTCAAGGCCTACGCGTACCGCGAGCTGGCCAAGGTGAAGGTGGCGGCATAGCACTGTGACCTCGGTCGAGTACCCCGAGGCGCCGGGCGCCGAGCTCGAGCGCCGCGGGATCCGGCTCGGCGACGTCCTCTTCCAGGGCATCGCGGTCGCCGCCTCCGCGGCGGCGACCGTGCTGCTCGGGATGATCGTCTACCAGGTCGTCTCCGACGCCTGGCCGGCGATCGTGGAGTTCGGCCTCTCGTTCGTGTGGACGGAGGCCTGGGACCCGGTCAAGGACTCCTACGGCGCGCTGACGTTCGTCTACGGGACGGTCGTCACCTCGTTCATTGCGCTGCTGCTCGCGACGCCGCTCTCGATCGCGATCGCACTCTTTCTCACCGAGATCGCTCCCAGACGCGTCGCCGCGCCCATCGCGGCGCTCGTCGAGCTGCTGGCGGCCATCCCGAGCGTCGTCCTCGGTCTCTGGGGCATCCTCGTCTTCGGTCCGTGGGTGCGGGACACCCTCGAGCCGTGGTTGCAGAGCTTCCTCGGGTGGTGCCCCCTCTTCTCCGGCGAGCCGTCGCAAGCGGGGATGCTCCCCGCGGCCCTCATCCTGACGATCATGGTCATCCCGATCACCTCGGCGATCTGCCGCGAGCTGTTCTCGCGCACGCCGCGCGATCTGATGGACGGGGCGATGGCGCTCGGGTCGACGCGCTGGGAGGCGATCCGGGGTGTCATGTTCGCGTACGCAGCCCCGGGGATCGCCGCGGCGGTGCTGCTCGGCCTGGGCCGCGCGTTCGGCGAGGCGATCGCGGTCAACCAGGTGATCGGCGGCGCCAACTCGATCCACATCTCGCTCTTCGCCCCGGCGGACTCCCTCGGCTCGCGGATAGCGGCGCAGTACCAGGGCGCGACATCCGGGTTGCAGGCGAGCTCGATCCTCTACCTCGGCGCGATCCTGATGGTCATCTCGCTCGTGACGAACGTGATCGCGCAGGTGATCGTGCGGCGGTTCGAGCGGTCCCGGAGGGCGTACTGATGACGACGATCCCCTCGGACGACCGCTACGACATCACCGCGCGCTCCGCCGGCCTCCGGCGCCGCAAGCTCACCGAGAAGGCATTCGCCGGGCTCGCCGTGGCGAGCGCGGTGATCGCGGTCGGCATCCTCGCTCTCGTCCTCGGGACCGTGCTCCACAAGGGCCTGAGCCAGGTGAGTCTCGACTTCTTCACGAAGGCGCGGCCGCTCTTCGGCCAGACGGGCGGCATCGCCGACGCCCTCGTCGGCAGCGCGCTGATCGTCGGCATGGCGATGGTGATGGCGATTCCGGTCAGCATCCTCGTCGCGATCTTCATGTCCGAGTACGCCGGGCCACGGGTCTCGGTGGCGCTGCGGATCGTCCTCGACGTCCTGAACGGGGTCCCGGCGATCGTCGTCGGCATCTTCGTCTTCGGGCTGCTCGTCGTCGGCCGCGGCCAGAGCGCGATCTTCGGGGCGTTCTCGCTGGCGGTGCTGATGCTGCCGATGGTCGCCCGCGCGACGCAGGAGGTGCTCGAGATCGTTCCACGGAGCCTGCGGGAGGCGAGCCTCGCGCTCGGCGTCACGCGCTGGCGCACGACGGTCAGCATCGTCCTGCCGACGGCGATCGGCGGCATCCTGACGGGCGTCGTGATCGCCGTGGCGCGGGTCGCGGGCGAGACCGCGCCGCTGCTCTTCACGTCCTCGATCGCCGCGAACCAGGTCTCGACCGACGTGACGCACGCGCTGCCCACGCTGCCGGTCTCGATCTTCGTGTTCTCCGAGTCGCCCGACCCGAACGAGCAGGCCATGGGCTGGGCCGCGGCGCTCGTCCTGATTCTGTTCGTCCTCGTGCTCAACATCGTCGCGAAGGTCGTCGCGGCGCGCCAGCGGCGCAGGAGCGAGGGCGCCTGAGCGCGACCTCAGGCGGCAGCGGCCACGGCGGCATTCTTCGGCTCGGCAGGCGGGGCGAGCCGCCGCCGCTCGAAGTGGCGGGCGAGGAACGCCGAGGCCGCGATCAGGATCGCGAGCACGAAGACGATCACGTGCCCGCCAGGGAGCCGCGTGACGAGCTCCATGAACGCGCCGACGAGCGCCGCCGCGGGGATCGTCAGGATCCAGGCGACGAGGATGTTCCCGGCGACGCCCCAGCGCACGGCGTGGAAGCCGCGGACGGCGCCGGCACCGAGCACCGACCCGGAGATCGTGTGCGTCGTCGAGACGGGGAAGCCGAAGTGCGCCGTCCCCCAGAGGATCGACGCGCACGCCGTCTGCGCCGCGAACCCCTGCGCCGGGTCGATCTTCGCGATGCGCTGGCCGAGCGTCTTGATGATCCGCCAGCCGCCGGCGTACGTTCCCGCGGCCATCGCGAGCGCCGAGGCGGCGATCACCCACGTCGGAGGGCGCTCGAAGTTCGCGTCGAGGTGACCCGAGGCGACCAGCGCCAGGGCGATGATGCCCATCGTCTTCTGCGCGTCGTTCGTCCCGTGCGTGAACGCGACGAAAGCCCCCGAGACGAGCTGGGCCTTGCGGAAGCCGCGGTTCACCTTCGTCGGCGCCCGTCGTGCGACGAGCCACGTGATCCCGAGAATGAGCAGGAAGGCGAACGCGACGCCGAGGAACGGCGCAATGAGCGACGGGATCAGCACCTTGTCCTTGATCCCGCCCCAGTTCACGACGCCCCAGCCGGAGGCCGCGATCGCGGAGCCGATCATCCCGCCGATCAGCGCGTGGCTCGAGCTGGAGGGCAGTCCGATGAGCCACGTGATGAGGTTCCAGGTGATCGCGCCGACGAGACCCGCCATGACGATCTCCAGCGTGATCGCGTCCTGGTCGATGATGCCCTTCGCGATCGTCGCCGCGACCGCGACCGAGACGAACGCTCCCGCGAAGTTGAGGACGGCCGCGCTCGCAACGGCCACCCGCGGGCTGAGCGCGCGCGTGGACACGCTCGTCGCGATCGAGTTGGCGGTGTCGTGGAAGCCGTTCGTGAAGTCGAAGAACAGCGCGATCGCCACGACCGCCACGAGGGTGAGGTTCATCTACGCGCGCCCCGTTCCGGTGTCGGACTTCAGTCCGACACCTGCCGGCGAGCGGCCGGCGGTTGGTGTCCGCCTGAAGTCGGACACCGGGTTTCCGCACTGCTCTGCAGGCATGTTGCCTCAGGCGTTCTTGACGACGATGTTCGCGATCACGTTCGCAGCGGTCTCGCAGCTGTCGAGCGCCCGCTCGAGCCGGTCGTAGACGTCCTTCCAGCGGATCACCATCAACGGGTCGATCCGGTCGTCACGGAAGAGAGAGGCGAGACCGTCGCGGAGGACACGGTCGCCCTCGTCCTCGAGCCGCTTGAGCTCGAGGAGAGCCTCCTGGACGCCCGCGAAGCTCTTGAGGTTGTCGCAGGCGATCGAGAGCTGCTCGGTCGCCGCCACGATCAGCCCGGTCTGCTGCACGGCGTGCTTGGTCGGAAGCTCGATCCCGTACAGGCCGAGCAGGTCGGACGCCTCCTCGAGATCGTCCACCACGTCGTCGATCTCGATCGCGAGCATGTAGATGTCGTCGCGGTCGAACGGCGTCAGGTACTGCGTGTTGAGCAGCGTGATGAGCTCGCGTGTGACCTCGTCGCCCGCGGTCTCGGCCGCCTTGACCTGCTCCTGGGTGATCCCCGAGTTCGGGTGCTCGCGGAAGCGACGGTCGACGAGCCGGGCGACTTCGAGCGCATTCTCGCCGGCCCGCGAGAAGAGCACGAAGAACTCGCTCGTCTTCGGCGTGAGCGACAGGCGCACGGGCGCGCACGCTAGCCGAAACCGTATGTTCACAATGCGCCACGCGACGAGCGTCCCGCCCCGGGATACGCTCGGGGGATGAAGGAGACCGTCGAGCGGGAGCTGAAGCTCACACCGGGCGAGGGGTTCGTCCTACCCGAGCTCGGCGGCGAAGCGCAGCCGACACGGGTCTTCGTCTCGACGTACCACGACACCGGCGACCTCGTGCTCGCGCGGCACGGGGTGACGTTGCGGCACCGGGTCGAGGACGGGACAGGCCTCTGGCAGCTGAAGCTTCCCCGCGGCGCCGCTCGCACCGAGCTGGAGCAGCCCGGTCCGCCGGCGAAGCCGCCGCTCGAGCTCTCCTCCCTCCTCGTCGGGTTCCTGCGCGGCCGTGAGCTGCGGCGGGTCGCGCGGCTGCGGACGCGGCGCGAGGTCGTGCGCGCGAACGGTGCGGAGATCGTCGACGACTCCGTCGCGGTGCTCGAGGGCCAGCGCGTGACGCGGCGGTTCCGCGAGCTGGAGGTGGAGCTCGTGGGCGGCGACGAGCGGACGTTGCGGCGGCTCGTGGGGGAGCTCGAACAGGCCGGCGCCGCACCCGGTGAGCTGCGCCCGAAGCTCTATCGGGCGCTCGATCTCGAGGTTCCGAGCGGCACCACGGACATTCCTCGCGGGACACCCCCGGTGACGGCGGTCGGGCTCGCGCTCGGAGCGCAGGCGCGCCGGCTCCTGCTCCACGACCCCGGCGTCCGGCTGGGCTCCGATCCCGAGGATCTGCACCAGCTTCGCGTGGCGGTCAGGCGCCTGCGGGCGTTTCTCCGGGCGGGTCGCGGTCTGCTCGATGCGGCGTGGTCCGAGCCGCTCCGCGACGAGCTCGGCTGGCTCGGGAAGGCGCTCGGCCCTGCGAGGGACCTCGACGTGCTCGCCGAGCGGCTGGAGACGGACGTCGCCGGTTTAGGCAACGATGGGGCAGCTGCCTCCGACCTGCTCGGTGCGCTCGACGCCGAGCGCGCAGAGGCGCGCGCCACCGTCGTAGCCGCGCTCTCGAGCGATCGGTATCTCGCGCTTCTCGATCGCCTGGAACAGGCGTCGGAGCCCGAGGCAGGGGACGCGGAGCCGACGCTCCGCGACGTCTGGCGGGCGGAGTGGCGGCGAACCCGGAAGGCCTTCGCGCGGCTCGACGGCTCGTCGAGCGACGCGGATCTCCACGCAGGGCGGCTCCGCGCGAAACGGGCCCGCTACGCGGCAGAGCTCGCGTCCCACGAGCTCGGGAAGCGAGGGAAGACGTTCGTCGCCGCCGCGAAGGAGCTGCAGGACGTGCTCGGCGAGCACCAGGACGCCGTCGTGGCGGAGGCGAGGATCCGTGCCTGGGCCGCCGGCGGCGCCGACGCGCATGCCGCGGCGCTCCTCGCGGCGCACGAGCACGAGCGGATGGAGAGTGCCCGGAAGGCGTGGCCGCGCGCGTGGAAGTCGCTGCGCCGCGCTGCGAAGCCGCTCACGTGAGCCTCGTCCGTGCGGCGGGCGGCGTCCCCGTCCGCGAGACGCCGAACGGGCTCCAGGTGCTCGTCATCCACCGCCCGCAGTACGGCGACTGGAGCTTCCCGAAGGGAAAGTGCGAGCCGGGAGAGAGCGACGAGGCCTGCGCGATCCGCGAGGTGGAGGAGGAAACCGGCCTCGTCTGCTCGCTCGAGGAAGAGCTGCCGTCGACGTCCTACACGGACGCGAAAGACCGGCCGAAGCGCGTGCGCTACTGGCGGCTCCGCATCGTCGGGGGCGAGCTCCGCTTCGTCCACGAGGCCGACGATGCGCGCTGGGTCTCGGCGGCCGAAGCGGAATCGCTGCTCAGCTACGACCGAGACCTCACGGTGCTCCGCGCGACGGTCGGTATCGGGCACCTGCTCGATGCCGGGGATCCGGAGCGCCTCGCGCAGGCACTGGCCGCCGACCCGAGCGCCGGGCAGACGCCGGTCGACGGCCTGGTCCCGCTGCTCTACCTCCTCCGACGCTCCGCCGCGAGCGGCGCCGACATCCGGGAGTGCACGCGACTGCTGCTCGAGGCCGGCGCCGACCCGAACGCGTTCACGCACGAGGTCGAGGAGTGGGGCGACTGGGACTTCACCGCCGTTCGGAGCGCCGTCGATCGCGACGACGCGGAGCTCGTGCGGCTGCTGGTCGACCACGGCGCGGAGCGCGACGACGACGCGATCTACCACGCCTGTGAGCACGGCGGCACCGCGTTGCTCGAGGCGCTCTGGAAGCCCGGAGCCGAGGACTACGTCGGCCACAAGGTCGACTTCGAGGATCTCGAGGGACTTCGCTTCTTTCTCGAGCGGGGCGCCGACGTGAACGAGCGCTGCTGCCTCCACCACGCGATCGCGCGCGGCCGCACCCTGCGGTTCATCCAGCTGATCCTCGACGCAGGTGCCGACGTCGACCGGCCGTGGACGTTCTGGGACGTCGGCCGCAGGCCGCTCGCGCTCGCCGCGCGGTGCGGGCATCTCGCGGCGTACGAGCTGCTCGAGTCGCTCGGCGCGACGGCCGAGCTGGACGAGGTCGACGCAGCCGTGCTCGCCGTCGCGCGCGGCGAGTCGGTCGTGCTGCCGCGCGCGCGGCCGCCCGCACTCGGCAACCCCGACACGGACGACTACGGCTGGATCCTCGGCCAGTTCGCGCTGCTCGACCGCACCGAGATCGTCGCTGCGCTGCTCGATTCCGGGCTGGACGTCGACACGCCGGGGTGGAGCGGCTTCACGCCGCTCATCCAGGCGGCGGCGCACGGACGCCGGGCGACCGTCGAGCTGCTGATCGAGCGCGGCGCGAACCTGACCGAGCGGGCCTGGGAAGATCGTGGGCCGCGGCCGCTCGACGCCGCCATCTGGGCGATACGCAACAACCACGCGCACGACGGCGACTACGCCGGCACCGTCGAGGTGCTCGTGACGGCAGGCGCGCCGACGGGTCACCGGCCGCCGAGCGGCGACCCGGCCGTCGACCGCGTCCTGGAGCGACTCGGCGTCTGGTGAGCGGCCGCGCCCCGGCCGTCGCGTGTTGCTCAGGCCATCCGCCGGAAGTCTCGCTCGAGCGCGTTCTCCAGCTCGTGCACCTCCCGACGCAGCGGCATCTTCGACGCCTTGCCGGTGCGCAACGTGTCGGCCGCGCAGGCGAGGAAGCACGCCGCCCCGAGCGACGTGTTCCAGTTGGCGGCGGCCAGGTCGAGCACGGAGCCGCTCGAGGGAACGACGTATCCGGCGACGGCCGAGATCCCGAAGAAGACGCAGCCGAGGAGGTTGACTGCCGGCTGCCACCATCCCTCGCCACCTCGCGCCGGCAGCCAGCCGTGCCACCCGTGGCGAACGGAGGCCCGGTAGGCGATCGCGCCCGACACGAGGAAGCAGATCGACCCGCGCCAGTCGGGTCGCCAGACGAGCCTGTCGTAGTCCGAGCTCGTCTGGGCCACGTGCAGCGCCTGGTACGTCGTGACATTGAAGAAGAGCGTGCCGGCCGACTGGACGATGGCCGACCACCACGCGGCGCGGCCGCCCGGTGAGCGCCGTTCACCCCAGGCCAGCCCGCTCTGAAGCGCTCCACCGACGGTGAACAGGATCGAGCCGACGAAGAACGTGATCGCGTCGGCCGAGTCGCCCACCAGCTCTGTGTATCCGGGGAACGGGCCGACGAGGAAGCACGCCGAGCCGAGAGCGAACGAGAGAGCCATCCAGCGTCGCGGTGTCACGCAGGGATCCTCGCCCATTCCAGCGGGCGGCGGGGACTGAGATGCCGGCCCTACACTGGGCGGCCGTGAGTTCAGAAATCGTCTACACGATGCACCGGGCCGACAAGTTCTACGGCCCCGAGCGGCAGGTGCTCTCGAACATCTCCCTGTCGTTCCTGCACGGCGCGAAGATCGGC
>Ga0207657_10005554_pt1 | contig 13161 bp, 17 predicted proteins | sample KBSC33metaG_FD_184316 | JGI IMG/M metagenome (GOLD analysis project Ga0207657, IMG submission 184316) | Corn rhizosphere microbial communities from Kellogg Biological Station, Michigan, USA - KBS C3-3 metaG (SPAdes) (version 2) | ecosystem: Host-associated > Plants > Roots > Rhizosphere > Soil ...
TGAAGGCGAGCGCTGGGAGTAGCGCGCCCTCACGGCACGAATGGTGCGCCGCGCTCGTCGCCCTCGTGGACCACGCGTGCGGCCGAGAGGCAGGGTCAGCCGATCTCGACGCTCGGGTGGTAGCGCTTGACCCGGTGCAGGGTGTTCTGGTCGGTGTGGTGCATCTCGGTCCCGGTGGCCGCAAGCCGGAGCAGCAGGTCGGAGGTGTAGCTGAACGTGCCGTCGTCGTTGAAGGTGAAGGTGCTCGTGAAGTCCTTGATCTCGGCGCGCTCCATCAGGTAGCGGTTCTGCAGGATTCCGTACGACGGGTCGCCGGGCTTGGCGTCGAAGTGCAGCACTCGGTCCCGGGGCCCGGCGTCGCTTCCCGCGAGGATCGCTATCCCGCGACCGAACACCACGTTGCGGATGACCTGGCCGTTGATCTTGTCCCAGAGCAGGAAGCCGATCTCGTCGTGGAAGGGGTCCATGGCCTCCTCGCCGTGGCGCCACGCGGTCATGCTGTAGGTCAGTCCCCACAGGGTCTGTTGGCCGTTCTCCTGCAGCGGGATCGGCTTGAAGGCGGCCTTCTCGAAGTACGGGGTCTGGCTCGTCTCGTCGTCATGGTTGTGGTAGGAGAGGTCGATGCCGACGTTGCCCTCCCACTCGCCGACCAAGGGGGTCAACGGGCCCAGCTTCTGCGGGGCCTGCCCGTCGGTGCGGGCAGCTGTCGGGTGGCTTGCAGTCATGGTCATGCGCTGGTTCTCTTCTCCACTTGATCGGACGGGACTGTGAGCGTCGGGGAGTCCTGGGCCGCCACGGAGCTCGGCCGGCAGGCAGCGCAGAGGCCCCAGTAGGTGACCTCCGCCTCGTCGACGAGGTAGCCGGCGTCGTCGTCGGCCTCGAGGCACGGCGCGTCGCCGGTGGCACACGCGACGTCGACGATGTGCCCGCAGGCGCGGCAGACGAGGTGATGATGGTTGTCGCCGGTGGCGAGCTCGAACCGAGCAGGCGAGCCGGCCGGCTCGATGTGCCGCAGGAGGCCGGCGTCGGTGAGGGCATGCACGACGTCGTACGCCGCCTGCGTCGACAGCGAGCCGAGCCGAGCCCGGGCGCCCCTGGCGATCGTGTCGACGTCTGCATGAGGGTGAGCGGCCACTTCGGCGAGCACGGCGAGCCTCGGTCGTGTGACCCGCAGACCGGTCGCCCGCAGGTCCTCGACGTGCTCCATGCCGTGCTCCTGGGCTCTTGAATCGATCAAGTTCATCTTCGCCCAAACTCTTGCGCAACGCAAGGCTTGCATCACGCAAGCATGCGGTGCCCCGAAGGGGTGCGGCCTACAGCGGGAGGCGGTCGTGCGGCTCTTCGGCGTCCAGCAGCTCGTGCACCTTGGCGAGCGCAGCTGCACAGCTCGCTCGCTCGGCCGGATCGAGCTGGTCGAGCACCCGGCGGAGCTCGCGCCGCCGCCGGGTCGTCACCAGGCGGACGACTCGGCGCCCCGCGTCGGTCAGCTCGAGCACGACGACGCTGCGGTTGCCGGGGTCGGTCCCCCGGAGCAGATGGCCGGACGCGTGCAGGCGGTCAGCCAAGCGGGTCACGGACGAGCCGACCACGCCGAGGGCTTGCGCGCACTGGGTCGAGCTCAGCGGGCCCTGCTCGCGGAGCACCAGCAGCAACCGGAACTGGGACAGCGACACCTCGAGGTTCTCGACGCTGCGCAGCGCCAGCCCGACCAGGTCGCGGGCGGCGGCCTCGAAGGCCACCAGCTCATCGGCCGACGTGGTCGTCGGACGGGTTCGCGGCACGTGGTGAGTATCGCACTACGGCTCCAGCTTGTAGCCGAGGCCGCGCACGGTCAGCAGCAGCTGCGGGGCCTTCGGGTCGGCCTCGATCTTGGCGCGGAGTCGGGTGACGTGCACGTCGAGGGTCTTGGTGTCGCCGACGTAGTCGGCGCCCCAGACCCGGTCGATCAGCTGCCCTCGGGTGAGCACCCGGCCGGCGTTGCGCAGCAGCACCTCGAGCAGCTCGAACTCCTTCAGCGGCAGGGTGACCGGCTCGCCGTGGACCGTGACGACGTGCCGGTCGACGTCCATCCGGACGCCCGCCACCTCCAGGACCGTGGTGCCGAGGTCAGGGGCCTCGGTCCCCCGTCGTAGCACCGCGCGGATGCGGGCGAGCAGCTCGCGCGGCGAGTAGGGCTTGGTCACGTAGTCGTCCGCCCCGAGCTCGAGGCCGATGACCTTGTCGATCTCCTCGTCGCGCGCGCTCACCATGATCACCGGGACCTGCGAGGTCTTCCGGATCTGGCGGCAGACCTCGGTGCCGGGAACACCGGGCAGCATCACGTCGAGGAGCACGATGTCGGCGCCGTCGCGCTCGAAGATCGCGAGTGCGTCGGGACCGGTCTCCGCAAGGCTGACCTCGAAGCCCTCGCGCTCCAGCAGGAAGGACAGCGCCTCGCGGTAGCTCTCCTCGTCCTCGACCACCAGGACCCTGGTCATCGGGTCTTCTCGCGCGAGCTCTGTCGCCGCGGCAGGGTCAGGGTGAACGTCGATCCCTCGCCCTCGACCGACCGTACGGCGACCTCACCTCCGTGCGACGCGGCCACGTGCTTGACGATCGACAGGCCGAGCCCGGTGCCCCCGGTGGCACGGGGTCGGGCCCGGTCGACGCGGTAGAAGCGCTCGAAGATGCGGTCGAGCTCGGAGGACGGGATGCCCAGGCCACGATCGCTGACGGAGAGCTCGACGAGCGCGCCGTCCGCTCTGGCGTCGACGACGACCGTCGAGCCCTCGGCGGAGTACTTGACGGCGTTGGCGACCAGGTTGCTCAGGGCGAGGTGGATCTGGCCCGGGCTGCCCAGCAGCACCAGACCACTCGGCTCGTGGACCAGGCTGATCCGCCGGGCGTCGGCGTCGGTCCGGACGTCGTCGAAGGTCGAGCTGACCAGCTCGTCGAGCGGCACCGCCTCGGGCGCGTCCAGCGGGTCGTCGTCCTGGAGCCGGGAGAGCTCGATGATCTGCTGCACGAGCCGGGTGAGGCGGTCGCTCTCGGCATGCATCCGACCCGCAAAGCGGCGTACCGCCTCGGGGTCGTCGGCGGCGTCGGCGACCGTGTCGGAGAGCAGCTTCAGCGCGCCCACGGGGGTCTTGAGCTCGTGGCTGACGTTCACCACGAAGTCGCGGCGGACGGCTTCGACACGGTGCTCACGACTGCGGTCCTCCAGCAGAGCGAGCACCAACGACGACCCGAGCGGAGCGACGCGGGCGCTGACGTGGCGTGGCGGCTTGCCCGGACTGCGTGGCACCACCAGTTCCGTCTCCCGGATCTGCCCGTCGCGGCGCACCTGCGCGACCAGGTCGGCCAGCTCGGACACCGTCACGCGCTGGTCGCGCACCAACCCGAGCGCCACGGCGGGTGCGGACGCCTTGAGCACGGTGTCGTGCTGGTCGACGACGAGAGCGCTGCTGCGCAGGACGGAGAGCACGGCGGTGAGTCCAGCGGGGAGCGGCTTCTCCACCTCGGGCGGTCCGGGCCTCCGCTCGCTGAGCTGCCACCCGAGCACGACGACACCGCCGAGCACGACGCCGAGCACGGTGAACAGCAGCTCAGTCACGGTGCTGATCGTACGGGCCGCTGCAGGTGCGCCTGCTCACCCGAACCGCCCGGAGACGTAGGCCTCGGTCTCGGCGTGGTCGGGGCTCGAGAAGACCTTGTTGGTCGGGTTCATCTCGACCAACCGGCCGGGCCGCCCGGCACCCGCGAGGCTGAAGAAGGCGGTCTCCTGGGAGACCCGGGCCGCCTGCTGCATGTTGTGGGTCACGATGACGATCGTGTAGTCGCGCTTGAGGTCGTCGATGAGCGCCTCGATGGCCGCGGTCGAGATCGGGTCGAGGGCCGAGCAGGGCTCGTCCATCAACAGCACCTGCGGCTGTACGGCGATCGCGCGTGCGATGCACAGCCGCTGCTGCTGTCCTCCGGAAAGGTCTTTCCCAGGCTTGCCCAGCCGGTCCTTGACCTCCTCCCACAGGTTGGCGCCGCGCAGGGCACGCTCGACCACGTCGTCGGCCTCGGCGCGGGCGATTCGCCGGTTGTTCAGCCTCGAGCCGGCCAGCACGTTGTCGTAGATCGACATCGTGGGGAACGGGTTCGGCCGCTGGAACACCATCCCGATCTGGCGGCGTACCTCCACCGGGTCCACGCCGGCGTCGTACAAGGACTGGCCGTCCACCGCCACCGTCCCTCGGACCCGCGCCCCCGGCACGACCTCGTGCATCCGGTTCAGGGAGCGCAGGAAGGTCGACTTGCCGCAGCCGGAGGGCCCGATCAGCGCGGTCACGGACCGGGCCGCGATCCGCATGCTGACGCCCTCGACGGCCAGGAAGTCGCCGTAGTAGATGTCGAGGTCGGTGACCTCGATGCTCTTCGCCATGAGTGTCTGTCCTATCGACGTCGTCGGGGCATGAGTGCCGGCAGCCGGCCGAGGAACCGCGCGACCAGGTTGAGCAGGACCACGATCGTGATGAGCACCAGCGCGGCGCCCCATGCGTGGCCTTGCGCGTGCTCGGGGTTCAGGCCGGGCTGGGTGTAGCTGTAGTAGATGAACACCGGCAGGCTCTCCATCTGACCGGCGAAGAGGTTGGTGTTCACCGAGTCGGTGGCGCCCGCGATGATGAGCAGCGGTGCGGTCTCGCCCACGACACGGGCAACGGCCAACGTGACGCCGGTCAGGATTCCCGCACGTGCGGTCGGCAGTACGACGTGCCAGACGGTGCGCCACTTGCGCACGCCCAGCGCGTACGACGCCTCCCGCAGCTCGATCGGCACGAGCTTGAGCATCTCCTCGGCGGACCGGACCACGATCGGCACCATGAGCAAGGACAACGCGACGGCGCCACCGATCCCGAGGTGGATGCCCGGGCCGAGCAGCATCGCGAACACGGCGTACGCGAACAGTCCGGCGACGATCGACGGGATCCCGGTCATCACGTCGACCAGGAAGCGCAGCCCGGATGCGACGCGGGAGGTGCCGCCGTACTCGACCAGGTAGATCGCCGACAGCAGGCCGAGCGGCACCGAGATCGCGGTCGCGGCCACGGTGATCAGCACGGTGCCGACAGCAGCGTGGTAGATGCCGCCGCCGTCGCCGACGACGTTGCGCATCGACCAGGTCAGGAACTCACCGTCGATCTCGCGGGCGCCGAGGGCGATCACCTGCTGAAGCAGCGAGACGAGTGGCACCACGGCGAGCGCGAGTGCCACCCAGACCAGCGAGGTCGCGAGCCGGTCGACGGCGGCACGTCTGTTCTCGACAAGGGCCGACCAGACCGGGAGGGTCACGACCTGCACGACCGCCGCGCAGGCCGCGATCGCGATCAGGCTCCAACCGAGGGCGAGCCCGATCAGCGAAGCGGCGACCACAGCAACGGCGGCGACCAGGGTCGGGGCCCACTGCGGCAGTCGTGCCTTGCGCACCACGAGCCGGGCGAAGTGCGGTTGCGTCGCTCCGAACAGGACGTCGGTCATCAGCTGACTCCCGTCGTACGGCGGCCGACGATCGCACGCGCCGCCACGTTGACTGCGAGGGTGATGGCGAACAGCACGAGACCGCTGGCGATCAGGGCGTTCACGGCGAGTCCGGTCGACTCGGGGAAGCTCAGGGCGATGTTCCCCGCGATCGTGGACGGGTTCGTGCTCGAGGTCAGGTCGAAGGTGACCACCCCGGTGGCGGAGAGCACCATGGCCACGGCCATCGTCTCGCCGAGCGCCCTGCCCATCCCGAGCATCACCGCCGACACGAGGCCCGAGCGGGCGTAGGGGAGCACGGCGAGCCGCACCATCTCCCAACGGGTCGCGCCCAGGGCGAGCGCGGCCTCCTCCTGCAGGGTGGGGGTCTGGGCGAAGATCTCCCGGGCGATCCCGGTGACGATCGGGAGCACCATGATCGCGAGCACGATGGCCGCGGTCAGGATCGTGCGCCCGGTCGGCGACGTCGGGCCGCTGAAGAACGGCAGCCAGGAAGCGTGCTCGCCGAGCCAGGCGTACAGCGGAACCAGCGACGGACCAAGGACACCGATGCCCCAGAGTCCGTAGACGACGCTGGGCACCGCGGCCAGCAGGTCGACGACGTACCCGATCGCCCGTCCGAGGGGCCGGGGCGTGAAGTGGGACACGGCCAGCGCCAGCCCGATGCTCAGCGGGGTCGCGATCAGCATCGCGAGTGCCGCCGCGAGCACGGTGCCGAACACCAGCGGCCACAGGTAGCCGATCAGGTGCGTGTGGCCCCGCAGGTCGACGGAGCCGGCACGCGACGCAGGCAGGCTCTCGAGGGCCAGGAACACGACGACGCCGACCAGGGCCAGCAGGATCGCCAGCCCGGCGGCACGCGTCGTACCCGCGAAGAGCCTGTCGCCCAGGCGCTGCCTGGACGACCCGGCCCACACCTGTGAGCTCATGGCGTCAGCTGGCCTTGATGCCGTCGATCAGGGTCGCGGCCTTCTTCTGGAGCGCTGCCGGCAGCGGTGCAGATCCGGCGGCCGCTGCGGCCTCCTGCTGTCCTTCCGCACTGATCGCGTGGGCCAGGTAGCCCTTGACCAGCTCGACCTTGGCGGCCGGGTAGGTCGGGCAGGCGATCAGGTACGACGTCAGCATCAGCGGATAGCCGCCCGCGACCTCGGTGGTCCGGTCGACGGCGACCGCGAGGTCGCTGGCCGGGCGGCCCTTGACCAGCGGGGAGGCCTCGAGCGCGGCCGCGGCGCCCTCGGCCGAAGGCTTCACGAACGAGCTCCCCACCTTGACCCGGGCGGTGGCCAGACCGGCGGCCTGGCTGTTGTCGACGTAGCCGATCGCGCCCGCGCCCGCCTTGACGGCTGCGACCACGCCCGAGGTGCCGCTCGCTGCCTCGCCGGACTTCAGCGGCCAGTCGCTGCTCGGCTCGGCGGCCCAAGCACCCTGGCTCGCGGCGTGGAGGTAGTCGGTGAAATTCTCGGTGGTGCCCGACGAGTCCGAGCGGTGGACCGGGGCGATCCGCGAGCTCGGCAGGTCGGCACCCGGGTTGCTCGCCTTGATCGCCTCGTCGTCCCACGACGTGATCTCGCCGGCGAAGATCCGGCCAATGGTCCTCGCGTCCAGCCGCAGGTCGTCGACGCCGGGGAGGTTGTAGACGACGGCGATCGGGCTGACGTAGTTCGGGACCTCGATCGCGTCAGCCGCGCAGCGCTTCTTCGCGGCCTCGATCTGGCCCTTGGTCGGGTCGAGGGCCGCGTCCGACCCGGCGAAGTCGAGGCCACCGGCGAGGAACTGCTCGACGCCCGCCCCCGAGCCGGTCGGGTTGTAGTTGACCGTCACGGACGGGTTGGACTTCTGGAAGCTGGTGCGCCACGCCGCCTGGGCTGCCTGCTGGGCGCTGGAACCGGCGCCGTTCAGGGTGCCGTTCAGGCTTCCCGCCGGGGCCTTGGCCAGTTCGGTCTCGTTGGCCGCCCCACAGGCCGAGAGCGTCAGGGCGAGGGCGAGGGCGGCCAAGCCGGCCGCGGGGAGGGATCGGCGGTCGTTCCGCCGTACTTCGTTCCTGGATTCGTTTCTCATGGTCGCGAACCTAGGCAGCCCAGGTGTCCGGATCCGTTGGGCCGGGTGAACGGAAGGTGAACGGTGCGGGAACAGGTGGCGCCTCAGGCTCTTGACGGCCGCTCCGGACAGACCCTGCGGTCGACCGGCCAGCCTCCGGAGGGGATGAACCTCGCTGCAGCGACAACCAGTGCCGCCCCGAGGTGTACGGCGCGAACGGCGAGGTCCACGACGAGGAGACGGGCATTCCGCGGTAGACATGCCCGGTGACGTCCGAGTCCTCGTTGTTCCTGGTGCTGGACCTGGCCGGGGTCTTCGCCTTCGCGGTCAACGGAGCCCTGACCGCGATCCGCATCGCGCGGCTCGACGTCGTCGGCGTGGTCACGCTGGGCATGGTCACCGCTCTCGGCGGCGGGATCCTGCGTGACGTCCTGCTCGGCTCGCTGCCACCGGCCACGTTCAGCGACTGGCGCTACCTGGTGGTGGCTGCAACGGGGAGCCTCGTGGCCTTCGCCTTCGGGCGCAGCCTCGACCGGATCGCGGGCACGATCCTGGTGCTCGACGCCGCCGGGCTGAGCCTCTTCGCCGTCGCCGGGGCGAGCAAGGCCCTCGACCTCGGTGTCGGCCCCGGGCAGGCGGTCATCCTGGGCGCGATCACCGGAGTCGGCGGAGGCACCATCCGCGACGTCCTGATCGGTCGGATCCCGATCGTGCTGCGCAGCGAGCTCTACGCCATCCCCGCGCTCGTCGGGGCGCTCGTGGTGGCGGTCGCCGACGCGGCAGGGGTGTACGGCGTCGGGGCCGCCGCGGGCGGGGCTGCTCTCTGCTTCGCCATCCGGATGGTCGGCGTGCGGTTCCGACTCAACGCGCCGACTCCGCCGGGCACGCGCCGCGAGTGAGCCCGGGCGTCGTGGGCACTGATCCTGCGACACTCGCCGAAGGAGACCGCATGGCGACCGAACGCGTATCCGCGATCCTCGACGGGCTCGACGCGATCCGGCCCTGGCAGGAGGACCTCTACCGCGACCTGCACGCTCACCCCGAGCTCTCGCACCAGGAACTTCGCACGGCGCGACACATCGCCGAGCGACTCCGTCGCGACGGTTGCGAGGTCCACGAGGATGTCGGGGGCACCGGCGTGGTCGGCGTGCTCGCCAACGGCGACGGACCGACGGTCCTGCTGCGCGCCGACATGGACGCGCTTCCGGTGGCCGAACAGACGGCGTTGTCGTACGCCAGCCAGGAGACGGCCTCCGACGGCGAGACGCAGGTGCCGGTGATGCACGCCTGCGGTCACGACGTCCACGTCGCCTGTCTGCTCGGGGCGGTGGCCCTGATGGCGCGGTCGCGTGAGCACTGGTCGGGCACCCTTGTCGCGCTGTTCCAGCCTGCCGAGGAGACGGCGGACGGCGCCACGGCGATGGTCGACGACCGCCTCGCCGAGATCGTGGGCGACGTCGACGTGGCGATGGCCCAGCACGTGCTCCCGATCCCGGCCGGCCACGTCGGCACCCGGGCCGGGCCGACGCTGGCTGCTGCGGACAGCCTGCGGGTCACCGTGTTCGGGCGCGGGGCGCACGGCTCGATGCCTCAGGCGGCGGTCGACCCCGTCGTGCTGGCCGCCATGATCGTCGTACGTCTGCAGACGGTCGTGGCGCGGGAGGTGGCCCCCACCGACACCGCCGTCCTGACCGTCGGCAGCCTCGCGGCCGGCACGAAGAGCAACGTGATCCCCGATCACGCCGTGCTCCAGCTCAACCTCCGCACGTACGACGAGGGCACGCGCTCGGCCGTCCTGGAGGCGATCGAGCGGATCGTCCGCGCCGAGTGCCAGGCCTCCGCGTCCCCGCGAGATCCCGAGCTGGAGCTCTTCGACCGCTACCCCCTCACCGACAACGACGCCGAAGTCACGCACCGGGTCGCAGCGGCCTTCACCGACCACTTCGGCGACCGCGCGGGTGAGCTGCCCGCCCAGAGCGCCAGCGAGGACTTCAGCGACATCCCGCGCGCACTCGGGGTGCCCTACACGTACTGGGGCATCGGCGGCGTCGACGCGGAGGTCTACCACGCTGCCAAGGTCACCGGCCGAGTCGCCCAGGACATCCCGGTCAACCACTCGGCCACCTTCGCGCCCGTGGTCCAGCCCACCCTCGACACCGGCACCGCGGCCCTGGTCGTCGCCGCCCTCGCCTGGCTCTGATCGCAGCGGCGAGGACGTCTCGTCACCGGGCCGGCGGCACGACCCGCACGCCGCTGCGCCTCGACGTCCGAGGCGCCCGCGCGTGCGTGTGCAGGGCGATCTCGCGCTCAGGGTGCGCACGGCGGCCGTCGTCGACGGTGAGCGCCTCCTTCGACGCCTCGTACGCCGCCCGGATCAGCTGCGGTGCGCGACCGAAGTTGACCACCGAGACCCGCAACGGGCACGGCGGCGGCAGCACGACGAGGTCGACCGTGTCGGAGTACAGGGCGATGTCGGCGACCAGACGCTGGTGGGTCAGGATGGCCAGGGCGTGCGCAGCGGCCGCGACGGGGGTCCGCGGAGGAGCCGCGAGGGCGCAGGAGTAGCCCGACGGCAGCACGTAGACCGTGTCCGCTCCGGCCCTGACCGCCTCGGAGACCGCGGTGTTGTTCGCCAGGCCGCCGTCGACGAGCACCGTGTCGCCGTACGGGACCGGGGGGAAGACTGCCGGCAGTGCGCAGCTGGCCAGGATGGCCTGCTCGGCGTCCCCGCTGGAGAGGGACACCTCGTTGCCGGTGAGCAGGTCGGTCGCCACGACCACCAGGGGCACGGGCGCGTCCTCGAGCAGGTCGAACGCCAGGTGTTCTCGGAGCAGGTGCCGCAGCCCGCGGTCGGAGCACAGAGCGCTGCTCCGACCGGCGAGTGCGGCGACTGCCCGGACGGGATCCAGGGGGAACAAGGTGCGGCTACGCAGCCCCGTCCAGACCTCGGCCAGCGCGTCCACGCCACCTGCGTCGAGTCCGCGTCCGGCGATGAACGCGGCGTTCAGCGCCCCGGCCGACGTCCCCACGAGCAGGTCGGGAGTGATCTGCTTCTCGATGAGGGCGCGCAACATCCCGACCTGGACGGCGCCGAGGCTGGCGCCGCCGGAGAGGACGAAGGCCGTGGCCACGGCCGGTCAGAACTTCGCCGGGAACTGCGCGACGATCCCGTCGCTGAGCATGTCGGCCATCTCGGTCATGTGTGCCTCTGCCTCGTCGTACTTCGTCACCGCATCGGCGTAGTTGCCACCGAGCGCTGCACTGGCATAACCGATCGTCTGGGTGATGTGTTCCTTCATCATCTGCCGCATCTCACCCTGCTTCCATGCCGGGTTGGCGCTGGAGAGGAAGTCGGCGATGGCCTGGGCGTTGGCGTACCAGTCGTCGACGGCCTTGGTCAGGGCAGCAGTGTCGCCGGCCTTGGCCGCGGTCAGCACCGGCACGGCCTCGTTGATGTGCGTGGTGAGCAGGTCGGTCAACTGCTTCCCGGCGGCCGGACCGTAGTACCCGGCGACCGCGGTCCCGATGTCCGCCTGGTTGCGCAGGAGCCGGGTGATGGTGGCCTGCAGTGCCGGCGAGTCACCCGCGAACGCCACGACCGTGGCGTAGGTCCACTCCATGTGCTGGGCCCACAGCGTCCGCATCGCCGAGTGCAGGGCGGTCACGGCGCTGCTGTCCTCGTGCTTCGCGTTGGCGTGCGCCGACGAGGAGTGGGCGTGACTGGTGCCCTCGGCCTCGGCGGAGGCGCACGCGCTCAGCACCCCGCCGGACAGGGCGAGCACGGCGACGGCCGCCACCGCGGTTCCTCGGGTGGCGCGCGTGGTGATGATCATGGCTGGTCCTTCCGGTCGGGCATCGGGTGCCGGGTCGGCGACCGCTGCGGTCGTCGAGGTGTAGGTGGCACCCGGGCCCGATGTTCTTACGGACAAAATATTGTTCGTAATCCGGGGTAAGAAGCGAGTTCCGGCGCGACACTTACCGGTATGAGCGCATTCACGGGCCTGCACGGCATCCCGGCGACGCCCTCCCGGCGGCAGGGCGATGCCTGGATGAGGCGGTGGCGCCGCGCCCAGCTCGTCGCGGCCGGGTACGACGAGCTCTCGGCGCAGCGCCTGGCCCGGCGCGGCGACCTGGACCTCCATGTCGTGCTCGACCAGTGCGATTCCCTGCCGACTCGAGCGGCCTCCACCGAGGCGGAGCGCGACCATGGCTGAGCTCGAGGAGGTCCTCGACCCGGTGCCGTACGCCACCGCGGGGTGGGACCCGACGTCCAACGAGGAGTGGTTGGCCCGGCTGGGATTCTGCGGCGCGGTCCGCGACGAGGCCGTCGCGAGGCTGCACAGCCTGATGGTCAGGGCAGCGCGGCACCAGGTGCACCGCATGAACGACGCCATCGGCCTGGGGGCTGCCCGGCGCGAGGAGATCGTGCTGTCCGCGGCCGACGAGGCGACGGTCTCGGTCCTGGCCCGGCTGCACACCTTCGAGGGGCGCAGCCGCTTCACGACCTGGGCCTTCAAGTTCGGCATCCTGCACGCGGGCGTCGAGGTCCGGCGCGCCGCCTGGAGCGGCCGGGAGATCGAGCTGCACACGATCGAGGAGACCAGGGCCAGCGGCCAGTCGCCCGAGGGGTACGCCGAGACGCGTGACCTCGCCGACGCCGTCACCCGTGCGATCGCCGAGATCCTGACCCCGCACCAGCGTCGAGTCGCCGTCGCCCTGCTCGTCGAAGAGGTGCCGATCGACGTCCTGGCGGACCGGCTCGCCACCACCCGCAACGCGCTCTACAAGACCTTGCACGACGCCCGGAAGCGGCTGCGTGAGCACCTCCGCGCCGCTGGCTACCTGGCCACGCCCGAGGAGGCGACCCGATGACCGACCCGCTGTCGCTCAGTCCCGAGGACGTCCGTCGACTGACGGCCGTGACGGACCCCTGGCTCTCCTGCGACGACTGCTTCGACGCGGTCGACGCCGTGGTCGAAGGCGTCCTGGTGCGCGGCACCACGATGAGCGAAGCCTTCCGCGTCCACCTGCTCAGCTGCTCGGTCTGCTGCGAGGAGGCGGAGGCGCTGGCCAGCCTCGTCGCCGCCGACCACGGGCTCGACCCGGCCACCGCTCTCTCCATGGTCGACGAGCTCGTCCAGGCCGGAGTCCCTCGAGGCGGCTGGACGTGAGCACCGCGGTCCGGCCGATCACGCCGACGGCAGCGCACCTCCGGGCACGGGCCCACGGCGTGGCGCCGCGCGTCCTGGCGACCGCGGCCGCGTTGGGGTCGCTCGGCGAGGCGGTGGCGCACGTGCCGGTCATCGAGCCGCACCTGGTCGAGGCGCCGTACATCGGCGTCGGGTTCGTGCTGCTCACCGTCCTCGGCCTCTACCTGGCCGTCCGGCTCGTCGTCGACCCCGACGAGCTGGTGTGGTCCGCCGTCGGCGTCGTCGCCGTGCTCGCCGTGCTCGGCTACGTCCTCAGCCGGACGGTGGGTCTGCCCCAGATCGGCGAACGTACTTCGCGTCCCCAGATTGACGCCCGTGCGGACGCGCGCGCCCGTCAGAAGGATTGGAACGTGCTCGCGTGAGTGATCCGTACTGGGCGTCGTCGGATCGTTGCCGTGGTCGGCAGTGATGA
>Ga0207657_10005556_pt1 | contig 13160 bp, 9 predicted proteins | sample KBSC33metaG_FD_184316 | JGI IMG/M metagenome (GOLD analysis project Ga0207657, IMG submission 184316) | Corn rhizosphere microbial communities from Kellogg Biological Station, Michigan, USA - KBS C3-3 metaG (SPAdes) (version 2) | ecosystem: Host-associated > Plants > Roots > Rhizosphere > Soil ...
GCCTTTGGCTGATATTATATTATTGTTGAGTTTACTGATGGCGTCTTTCGGTATCATAGTAGCCAGCATCCCGCATATTATTTTATATTACTTCATCTTTACATTGGTTGACATCGCGGGCGCGGCGCTGGCGTTTGCGTATGAGAAAGAAAATCATTTGAAACTAATTTGGATGGTTCCGCAAAGATTAATTTATCGTCAGATGATGTATTATATCCTTATCAAATCAATCAACAAAGCGATAAAGGGAGAACTACAGGGTTGGGGCGCTTTGAACAGAACGGGTAGTGTAAAAGACGTAGCAGTTAACGCCGAATAATAAATGCAATGAAAGAAAGTGATGTAATTGGTTTTGAGGATCTATTTAAAGTCAATTACGTCAAACTTTGTTTTTATGCCAATTCTATCATAGGAAATATATCAGTATCTGAAGAAATTGTTTCTGATTTATTTACCGAAATATGGGAAAGAAAACTGCATGCTGAACTCAGCCCTTCAAAAGCATACTTGTATAAATCAGTCTATAACCGCTGCCTGAATTACATTAAGCATACGAAAGTTGAAAATGCTTATCGCGAATATTTATTTAAAAATGAATCAAAAAACTTTTTTTCAGACACGCCTTCTTATGCCTATGATGAAAAAGAAACCGGCAATGAAATCAAAAAAGCGATTGACAATTTGCCCGAACAATGCCGGAATATATTTTTACTGAGCCGTGTTCAAAATAAAAAATACCACGAAATCGCAGCCCTGCTTGGGCTTTCCCCCAAAACAGTGGAGAACCAAATGGGTATTGCTTTAAAAAAATTACGGCTGGCATTGAAACATTTATTTACGATTGTATTTTAGATTTATTTCAATTAAATAAGAATCCTCAATAATTGTTTGTTTACTGTGGAGCTACCTAACTCCGCGTAAGGCTGGAAAGGTCTAAGAAAAAGAAATTCTCATTATTTATTCGTTTGCTGATAAAAATATTTTTCTCTCGTTTGGGGGTAAAAGCCTTGTTAGTTGTTTTAGATGAAGCGCATAATTTATGGAAGAAGAAAAAGACATAATCATCCTGACAAAATATATTGTGGGAGAAGCCAATGATGAAGAAAAAGTATTCATTCACAAATGGCTTTCTGAAGATTCATCACATGAAGCTCTTTACATTGAGATGAAAGCGCTATGGCATGCAAGTGATTTTTACGAGAACAGCCATAGCATTGATGTTGAAAGAGCTTATAATTTATTCAGAAAAAAAATATCAAATCAAAAAACCAAGACTTTCACTTTGCAATTCAGCAAACTCAAAGTTGCCGCCTCCATAGCTTTATTGGTTTCTATGGGAGCATTGTTATTTTTTATAATTGGGAAAAAACATAACAACACCCCTTCTTTTTCACAGGAGATTGCTGTACCTAATGGCCAACAGAAAAAAATTATTTTAAGTGATGGCACTACCGTTTGGCTCAATTCTGCCAGCACTTTGAAGATTGATAATGACTATGGCAAAAAAAACAGAAATGTTTATCTTGAAGGTGAAGGATATTTTGAAGTAGTTCATGACAAAAATCTTGTTTTCACAATAGCCACAAAAGATTATACTGTAAGAGACATAGGTACAGAATTCAATATTAAGGCCTATCCTGCAGATTCAATATTTGAAACGGCGGTGATAGATGGTAAAATTTCTGTAGAAGGAAAATTTTCAGGCAATGATAAGGTAAGCACCATATTCCTTGCAAAAAATGGAGTATTGAAAATTCAACATCCATCTCAATCTAAAACGCCTTCTGCTATAAAAACTGCGCCCATAGTAGTTGTAAAAAATTCGCCCAATGTCAACACTTATAATTACTGGAAAGATGATATGCTTGTGTTTGACGACCAGAGTTTCAAAGATATTGCCGCGCAACTGGAGCGCAGGTACAATGTAGTCATTTTGATAAAAGATGACTCATTGAACAATTACCATTTTTCAGGAAGTTTCAATAAAGTACCGGATATAGAAAATGTATTGAATATTATACAGGAAACAACGCCCATTTCTTACCAGATAACCGGCGATACTGTAAGTATTAAAATAAAAGAAGAAAAAAAATAATTGTCCACCAAAACAAACACACACATGCCTTAAAATAAATCAATAAAAAAGCCGAGGATGTTGCTGCATCATCGGCTATCTCAATTAAAAAAAATCCCTCGTCAGGATGTTCTTAACTAAAACTCATCAAAAGTATGAAACTTAATGCTATTAAAGGCTTTTGCCAAAATTCCTTGTTTAAGAAAATAATCAAAACAATGAAGCTTTTAACAATTTTTATTTTGGCCGGTATTGCTCAGGCAAACGCCAAAGGGTACGCTCAGGAAAAGTTTACGTTCACAATGAATTCTGTACCGGTGAAACAAATATTTAAAGAAATAGAAAAGAAAAGTGATTTTACTATTTTCTATCGCCAGGACCAGGTTGATCTGAATAAAAAAGTATCAATAGAAGCCAACAACTTTTCTATTGACCAGATAATGAATAAAATCCTGCGGGGGCAGGGAGTTACTTATAAAATCCAGGGAAATATTGTAATATTAAAACCTGCCGGATCAGAATTAAATGTTTATGATAATCTGAATACAGCTATTTCGGGAACTGTAATTTCTGCTACTACCAAACTGCCCATTCCAGGCGTTACGGTTACAGAAAAATTTACTCAGAATGGTACCGCTACTGATAACAACGGACGTTTCAATATCTCGATAAAAGATAAAAATGCAATTCTTGTTTTTCATTATGTAGGATACAAAGAAGTGGAAATGTCCATAGGTGATCAAACAGAAATTAACATAACCCTGGAAGAAGAAAATAAAGTACTGGATCAGGTAGTGGTGATCGGATATGGCACACAGAAAAAGAAAGATATTACAAGTTCCATATCGGTAGTTTCATCAAAAGCATTAGAAGACAGGCCCAATACTGAATTCGGTTATTCATTAGAGGGAAAGGCAGCAGGGGTACAGGTTATCCGCTCATCCGGCCAGCCACAAAGCGGATTTTCTATCAGGATACGCGGTACATCTTCTATCACCTCAGGAAGCGAGCCGCTTTATATTGTAGATGGGGTACAAACACAAAGTATCAATGAAATTAATCCTGCCGATATAGAAAGTTTTTCCATTTTGAAAGACGCTTCTGCTGCTGCAATTTATGGATCATCAGGAGCAAATGGAGTGGTATTAATAACAACAAAAAGAGGCAAGAATCAAAAAACTGCGCTAACCTTTGACGCGTATAATGGATATTCAAAAGTAATGAAGCATGAACCTGTATTGAATAGTCAGCAATATGAAACTCTGATGACCGAAATGGGGCAATCATTGGATTGGACAAAATATTCTGCAAATACCGATTGGCAGAATGAATTATTCAGAACAGCAAACCAACAAAATTATCAATTATCTGTTTCGGGTGGAAACGCTTCTACTAATTTTTATATGTCAGGATCAATCGTAAAACAAGACGGAGTGGTTATTTCAAATACACTAAACCGTGAAAATTTTAAATTGAATCTTGATCATAAAGTAAATAAATTTTTAAAAGTCGGAACAAGCCTTTCTTACAACAGATGGTTCGATGTAGATGTTTCAGAAAACTCAAGAAACGGAAGTATCTTAAATGTGATATTAGGTTCACCGATTATTGGAGTATGGGATTCTACCCGGAAAAAATATACTTCGGATCCTTTTCGTCTCGATCTTGATAACCCGGTTGCGCTTGCAGAAGGTGTAATTCATAATTATACAAATCAGCGCCTAAACGGTAATGTATATGTGGAAGCAAACATACTTCCCGTTTTAAAATTCAGATCCATGTTTGGATATGAGCAATATAATTCCGTTTATAATTATTATGCTGATCCTTACAAAACTACAAGTGGCAGGAGTTTTAACGGGCAGGCCGAATTGGCGAACAATAGTAACCAATATTGGATTTCAGAAAACACTTTGAATTTCGCAAAAGCATTTAATAAACATTTCATAACAGCAGTAGCCGGCTTTATCGCATCTAAAACAACTTCATCAGCATCAGATATCCGGACTCATAATTTTGCAAACCCTACAATAACAACCGTTAATGGCGGATCAGTAATTGATGGCGCCACAGGTACAACGGTTCAAACTTCTACTACCTCATTCATCAGCAGAATTACTTATGAATATGCAGAAAAATATTTATTGGAAGCCAATTACAGAGCTGATGCATCTTCTGTTTTCGGGCCACAAAGCCGGTGGGGATATTTCCCCTCTTTTTCTGCCGGATGGAGAATCTCAAAAGAAAATTTTTTCAGGAATATCACTGCTATCAATGATCTGAAATTGAGAGGAAGCTGGGGTATCGTAGGAAACAGCCAGATAGGGCCTTATGCATATCTTGGAACTGTTGCCCCTTCAGGATCTTATGTGATTGGAGGAAATGTGGTAGCAGGTTATCTGCCGGTTTCTTTAGAAAATCCTTTTCTTAAATGGGAAACCACAAAGCAAACCGATATTGGTATAGATGTAGCCACACTGAATTCAAGGATTTTATTTACAGCAGATTATTATTACAAAAAAACCACAGGCTTGCTTTTAAATTCACCTGTGCCCGCAAGTTCGGGCTACACAACCGCTTTAAAAAATATTGGCGACCTTCAGAATGAGGGAACAGAATTTCAACTAACCTCGAAAAACCTTGTTGGTAATTTTAAATGGAACAGTGATTTTAATATCAGCTTCAACAGAAATAAGATTTTAAACATTGCCGGAGGAATCATTTATGACGGCCCTATTGACGAAAGAGGAAATACTTCTATTGCCAAAGCAGGCTTGCCTTTGGGTTCATTTTTCGGTTACGTATCTAAAGGCGTTGACCCAAATACAGGAAATATAATCTATCAAATTGCTGATACTACTCAGGGATTACAGACAAGCGATCAAAAAGTAATCGGAAATGCAAATCCCAAATTTATTTATGGGTTTACAAATGATTTTAGTTATAAAAACTGGTCGCTCACTCTTTTTATTCAAGGTGTTCAGGGAAATGATATCCTGAATGCAACACGAATTTTTACCGAAGGAATGTGGGAACCAAGAAACCAATCTGCAGTAGTACTCCAAAGATGGACACAGCCCGGGCAAATTACCAATATACCAAGAGAAGATCTAACCAATCCTAATGGAAACCCTCATGATAATTCTTTGATATCAACACGCTATGTTGAAAACGGATCTTACCTGCGTATAAAATCTTTAAGCCTTGCATATAATCTTCCGGCTCAATTTTTAAACAAATTAAAAATCAGCCGCATTAGGTTGTATGCCACTGCCGAAAACTTACTGACGTTTACAAAATATTCAGGGTTTGATCCTGAAGTAAGCGCCTTTGGATCCTCAACGAACATAGCGCCAGGTGTAGATTTTGGCACCTATCCGCAAACAAGGGACGTTATTTTTGGGCTAAGTGTCACTTTTTGATTCATCAAATTATTTCATTAAAAATAAATTTTAATCAGAATAAAACTCATTATATGAAAAATTATTTTTTTCAAAAAACTATTGGATTATTCCTGCTAACAACTGTGTGTTTTTCATGCAGGAAATTCCTTGATTTAAAACCGGTTTCAGCAATCACAACTGACAATGCTTATACAACTGCTCCCAACATTGAAGCGGCTTTGAATGGAGCTTACAGTTCTTTTATGGGCACCAATTATTATCAGTGGCAATATATCGAACTGAGCGATATGCATTCTGATAATGCTTATAATGGCGGCAGTAATGACGCTACTTTTCTTCCGATTGATATGATGAATATCCCCAGCGATAACAATGGTTGTATTTATTTATCCTGGCAGGAATTGTATTCAAGTATTGCGAAATGTAATGCGGTCATTGATAATACTGCAAATGTAACTGATCCCGCACTTACTGATAATCGCCGTACTCAGATAATAGGCGAAGCATCCTTCTTAAGGGCTTTCCACTATTATCAATTAGTAAAGCAATGGGGCGGCGTACCTATTGAAAAGCATTCAAATAGTACCGATCCTTCTGTAATAAGAATTGCCCGATCTGCAGATACCGCTGTTTATAATTTTATTGTTTCAGATCTTGAAGTAGCATTAAACAATCTTCCTGATGCTTATGATGGAGCTGATGCTTCTACCAACAAAGTACGTGCTACCAAAGGCGCAGCCAATGCGCTTCTTGCTAAGGTATGGGCACAGCGGCCTGACAGAGATTATAACAAAGTGTTACAATATTGCAATGCCGTAATCAATAGTCCGGCAGGCTATTCCTTAATGACAAACTATGCAGATCTTTTTGATGGAAATCATTATTTGAACAGTGAATCTATTCTTGAAATTCCATACATTGGCGGCACTGCTCAAGGATGCTGGGGAACAGAGCTTTTTTATCCGACTCATGCTGACGATGGAACTATTTCTGCGGATCAATGGCAACGTTATTGTGTACCCTCCAGAACTCTTGTTAATGCTTATGAAAATGCAGGAGACCCTATCCGGGAAAATGCAAAAATTAGTTTTGAAGATGTTCCGTGGGCCGATGAAAACTGGAATGCATGTGGAGTTCCTGATGTCAAAGTTCCTTTTGATGTGGTACAGAAGCATCCCAATAACTGGAGTAGCGGCGACCACATATATCTGCTGAGGCTGGCTGATATTATTCTTTTAAAAGCTGAAGCGCAAAATGAATTGGGCGATGCAGGAGATGCTGCTACCACGCTTAATCTGATAAGAAGCCGTATTCATCTTCCGGGAACTACCGCAACATCTCAAACGGACTTGCGGGCTGCCATTTTAAAAGAAAGGCAACTGGAGCTTTCATTTGAAGGACAAAGGTGGGACGACCTCGTGCGCTCAGGAACTGCTGTAACGGTTATGAATAACCTAAACGAAAATAAATATACCTGCAACAACGGTTCTTTGAGTGCCCCTCTTCCTATCAATTATAACATGAATCTACAAAAAACATTGTTACCAATTCCGTTATTGGAGTTACAGGCTAATCCAAACCTAACTCAGAATCCCGGATATTAACTTCTCAGAAATGACAAAAATATTCAGGTTGATATGGCTAATGTTTTTTCTTTTTTCATTAACTATTTTAATAGCATGCTCAAAAAATAGTTCAGGAAACATTAATCCTCCAAAACCGCCTGATACTACCATTAATCAACAATTGCCGTTGCTAACCGGCAAAGTAATCTACCATAGCTATGACAGCTATGGTAGTGCTTCGCAAATGTATATCTACGATTTTGCTGCCAAACAGTTATCGCTCATCAGTAAAAACTGGAATATTTATGACCCGATGAATGCCCATTTCAGCCCCGATGATACTCAAATAGTTTTTATGGGGCAGGCAACCGCAAACGGCAAATGGGATATTTATCTTTGGCAAGCCGGCTCATCCTTACAACCTGTTAATTTAACTTACGGAGATAAGTGCCGTGATGAAGATCCCAAGTTTTCACCTGATGGAAAAAGTATTTGCTTTAAACAAACTACCGTTGGAGGTATAGGAAATATAAAAGTAATGAGCTTAAATGGCTTGGTTACTAATACCGTTACCAGCAACACGGTAGAAAGCGGAATGCCTTATTTCTTAGCAAGCGGCACCGCCCTGATGTATGCCCGTGGCGCTGGAAACACTTCTGATATTTATATCGTAAACTTAGATGGATCTAATAACCGTCCACTCGAAAACACCAATAATTTGCAGGAATATTATCCAATCACTTTCGATTCTTCCTCCTTTTTATATACCAAGTCTGCTCTTACTTCTATTCCCTACGACCAGGTTTATAAAGGTAATTTTTCAACCGGAATTGCCACCAGTCTTCCTTTCAATAAAAGCAATGCCGACTATTCAGATGCATTCCCATGCGGTTCTGATTATGTGATTCTTTCGAGCGACCGTACAGGAACTATTGGCGCTTATGATTTGTACATTGCTGATATTAATTCGGGCAAAATCTGGTCATTGAATAACTATAATTCAGGAATCAATTCTAAGCAGAATGAATTAGGGGCTTGTTATTCTGAAAAGTAAATTTTTAATTCTTTTTCCATAGAGATTCTTCCACAAAGGGGGTGCCATGATGAAGTACTCTTAGCACAACCCAACTGCCTGGTGTCGGCCTGGCAAGCTTTCGTTTCCCTTCCTCATCGTTGAAAGACCTTGCTTGGTAAACAGTAAACAAACAAATAGGTGTGGTTTCTATTTTAAATCAACTTCATTGTTAAACCTCTCTACTTTTATTTAGTCTATCTATCTCTGTATAAAAAATTTCTTCGTTTAAGATCAACAGATATCAATATGTCATTAACGAATCAACAAAAAAATCAGCACTTACTTTGGCGCGCAGCTTTTGGCCCGATGGCCGAAAATGTAAATGAACTTGGCGATGTTTCACAGAAAAAATTATATAAAATTTTAGAAAAAACTTCTTCTAAAAAACCGGATGAACTAAACGTGGCGAGTAACGCTTTTGATGGATTAATGAAAGGCGTTCAGGATTTGGGGCAAATGCAAAAACTAACGCAGGATCAAAAGAAACAATTGCGAAAACAATCAGTTGATGATATCAAAAATCTCAATCTTGCGTGGCTTAATGAGATGATAAACAGTGAAGCGCAATTGCGTGAAAAAATGAGTCTATTCTGGCATGGGCATTTTGCCAGCAGAGTGCTAAATATTTATTTTCAGCAACAGCTTTTAAATGTAATTCGTGAAAATGCGCTTGGAAATTTTGGCGATTTATTACGCGAAGTGAGCAAGTCTCCGTCAATGCTTTCTTTTCTCAATAATCAGCAAAACAGAAAACAACATCCGAATGAGAACTTTGCCCGTGAGGTGATGGAACTATTTACTATGGGGAGAGGAAATTATACAGAAACTGATATAAGAGAAGCCGCAAGAGCCTATACCGGCTGGGGTTTCAATGTAAAGGGTGAATTTGTTGAACGGCCTTTTTTGCATGATAACGGCAATAAAACTTTTTTGGGCAAAACCGGAAATTTTGATGGCGATGATATCATTGATATTATTTTGGAACAAAAAGCGACAGCAAAATTTATTACAGCAAAAATTTATAAATATTTTGTAAACGATGAAGTAGATAATGAAAAGGTAGAAAAATTATCGGAGAAATTTTACCGTGATAATTATAATCTGCAAAAACTAATGAATGAGATTTTTTTGAGTGATTGGTTTTATGAAGAAAAAAATATTGGAACCAGAATAAAGTCTCCCGTGGAATTGATTGTTGGGGTAAGAAGATTGATCCCGATGCAATTAGAAAAACCTGAATCACAATTATTATTTCAACGAGTGCTTGGGCAGATTTTATTTTATCCCCCAAATGTAGCGGGATGGCCTGGCGGAAAAAACTGGATAGACAGCAGCGCGTTAATGTTCAGAATGCGGCTGGCACAAATTCTTACAAATGCAGAAGCGTTTTTAATAAAGCCGAAAGACGATGATGATACAATGATGGGAATGGAAGGCGTGGATAAAAATCCGAAAGCAAATCAATTGCAAGTTACTGTTGATTGGGATTCGGTATTAAAGGTATTTGATAAAACATCCAGAGAAGATTTGTCTCAAAAAGTAAATGATATTGTGCTTCAGACGAAAGATTCCGTCAATCCAAATGTTTTAAAAAGATATGTGGACAATACTTCAAGAGAAGGATTTATTAAATCAACAATAATAGAACTGATGAGTACGCCGGAATATCAGTTGTGTTAGTTTGATGTACGAGGTAAGATGTGGGATGTACAATGTGACTGCCTGATTTTAATTTACAGTAAACGAACAAAAAAAGTATTTTATGCTTTTCAAACGCAAAGAATTTTTACAAATTGGTTCATTGGCTTCAGCATCTTTGATGATGCCGAAATTTTTAAAAGCTTTTGAAAAAAAGGCTGCTGTTCCTCCGGGAAATAAAGTAATGGTCGTGCTGCAGTTCAGCGGCGGCAACGATGGATTGAATACAGTTATTCCAATGCGAAATGATATTTATTATAAATCGCGTCCGAAACTGGGAATACAAAAAGAACAGGCTTTGCAACTTACAGACGAAGCCGGACTAAACCCTGCATTGCCTTTCTTCAAAGATTTATTTGATGAAGGAAGTTTGGGAATTATGAATAATGTGGGTTATCCCAATCCTGATCATTCTCATTTTCGCAGCATGGATATCTGGCAAAGCGCGAGTGACAGCAATCAATATGTTACAAGCGGCTGGCTTGGCCGCTATTTGGATGCGCAATGTGATGGTTGCGGCAAACCTACCCAGGCACTCGAAATTGATGATGTATTAAGCCTTGCATTAAAAGGAGAAAATCTGAAAGGACTTGCATTACAGGATCCGAAAAAACTGTACAGTTCCAGTAACGAACGATATTTTAAAGAAATAAATGCTTCTCATGATCATGAAGAAGCGGCGGTAGATTATTTGTATAAAACCTTGAGTGAAACATTGAGCAGCGCCGATTATATTTATGAACAAAGCAGGCGCCATCCATCTTCTCAAACCTATCCTGCTACTGAATTAGGAAGAAATTTAAAAACAATTTGCTCACTCATTTTAAGTGATATAAATACTAAAGTTTATTATGTGAGTCTCGGTAGTTTCGATACGCATGTAAACCAGGAAAATCAGCAAAAACGTTTGTTTACTGAGTTGAATGACGCCATCAATGCTTTTGTAAAAGATTTAAAAAGCAATAGTCGTTTTGAAGACGTAGCGATTATGACATTTAGTGAATTTGGAAGAAGGGTAGCACAAAATGCAAGTGGTGGAACTGACCATGGAACTGCAAATAATATGTTTTTTATTGGCGGTGGATTAAAACAAAAAGGTTTATTAAATCCAATGTCAGATTTGAACGATTTAAACCAGGGCGATTTAAAATATTCTGTAGATTTTAAAAGCGTGTATGCTACCATGTTACACAACTGGCTTGACGCTGATGATGAAAAAATTCTTGGAAAGAAATACGGGATTATGAATTTTGTTTAAATGATTTTAAAAATTGGGATGGTGTTGCAACCGGCAGCTTCCCATTTTTAAAATCAAAATGCCTGATGTTTCTTGTAATGTAATAATCTAAAGAATCATTTTGCAACGCTGTAAAATATTGAACTGCATCTTCCACATCCCGATGTTTGTTATTAAAACAATTGGCTAAAATTTCTTTTGTAGCCTCAATAATCTCAACTGTTTTTAAAATTTCTGCAATCCCTTTCAATGCTTTCGCCCTATTATTCTGTTTTTGAGCGATATAATTTGTGTTAAGTATAATGGTTGGAGAAGTATAAAGCTCTACTTTATATTCTGCTCTTAAATGAAGAATTGATACACTATCAGAAAAATGAGGTTCGCGAATTAATAAAATATCCAAAAAGATGTCGCTGTCAACAAAAAGTTTATAAGCCATGTTTCTTTTTTAAATACTCCCATTTAACCTTATCTGCATCGAAATTTTTAGGCGCTTTCCCAAAAGCTCCAATAATTTTGTTAATGTCGAAGTCTTCTTTTTTTTCATTTTTTTCAAGGGTATCAACGAAATCTTCGAATAGCTTTGATACACTTCTGCCTCTTTTTTCAGAAAAATATTTTGCTTTTTTTACTTTTTCGTTATCCACGCTTAAAGTGAGTTTTGTTTGCATATAAGATTAATTTAAAACAAATTCAGGGTAGGCCTTTTTATAAAGATACGTACAAATCTAAAGTCACACGTACAAATAAAATTAAAAATTCTACAAATGAAAACCCTTGGAATTTGGTACAGGGGTTTTACTTTTTTCAGAAAAATATTATGCCGATCCCGTTTTCTCTTTTACAACAGCATTCAAAGATTTTAACCTGGTGAAAATTAAAATACCACCAATAAACGCAGCGATTACAAGAATTAAAAAGTACATTTTTTTATCGGTGAAATCATCCCAAAAACTTGTCATTACGCCCGCAAGTTTTCCTCCGATGGCAGTAGATAAAAACCATCCTCCCATAAGTAATGCAGTGAGCCTTGCCGGTGCAAGTTTTGATACAAGTGATAGGCCGATAGGGCTTAATAGCAATTCACTGATTGTAAAAACAAAATAAGTTCCCCAAAGCCAATATGGTGAAGTTTTGTCCTGGTAAACAGAAGATATCGACATGATGGCAAAAATCATTACCAGCGCTGAACATCCGGATATAAACAACGCCATGCCGAATTTGGAAGCAGTACTCGGCTCCTTGTTTCTCTTCCGCAGATAACTAAACAGCATTACCAATAGAGGAGTAAGAATTATGATGAACAAAGGGTTGATGGATTGAAATAGCTCTGTATTGGCTAATTTTTCATTATGGCCCGGTGGCCACTTACTTTCAGGTACATTGTTGAAGTAGGCGTCCGGCCCCATTACCTGGACTATTTTTGTTTTTGAATCCACAATATTTCCATCCACCAGTTTTACATTGTGTTCATCATAAGGAGCGGCAACTTCGGACTTGTCTTTTATATCCACAAAATGTTCATCAACTTTATTTACAAGTCTCGGCGTATCGCTAACGGTTTGTAAGAATCCAAGAGATCCGGCAATTTTCTGTGCTGTGGGAGAAACGGTTCGATCAGTATGATTTTGTGCCCACAAAGTGAGCGCCGTAGAATTTTGATTATAGATTGTCCAGAAAATAATGGAGATTCCAAAAATAAACAGCAAAGCTCCAATTCCTCTTTTTTCCTGCCCGGAAGCTTTTATATAAAGTGAAATATAAAAAGCAATAATAGGAATGCATGCAAAGATAAATGCATCATTAGACTTGCTGCCCAGCAGGGTAGAGCCAAAAATCATTGAAGGAAGAATCCATCCAATAATCGCTGCAATAATCGCCGGCAAAAATACATAGCCAAAAATTTTACCAAGCGGCATGTCTTCCGTTCTTTTTTCCTTTTTTACTTCTCCTATTCTTACTCCTTTTAAAGAACTGGCGAGTATGATCATTCCTATTACCAATCCTACGCCTGCAGCAGCAAATGCGTAGCCCCATCCATATTGATTTCTTAAATAGGCTGCCACAAAATTGCAGAACAGCGCTCCTATATTGATACCCATATAGA
>Ga0207657_10005557_pt1 | contig 13160 bp, 15 predicted proteins | sample KBSC33metaG_FD_184316 | JGI IMG/M metagenome (GOLD analysis project Ga0207657, IMG submission 184316) | Corn rhizosphere microbial communities from Kellogg Biological Station, Michigan, USA - KBS C3-3 metaG (SPAdes) (version 2) | ecosystem: Host-associated > Plants > Roots > Rhizosphere > Soil ...
ACGCATGAGTGCGGAACCGGCCCAGCCGTTGACCACCTTCCTGACAGGACAGCCCATGTTGATGTCGATGATTGCCGCCCCGCGCTGCTCATTGAGCTTGGCGGCCTCGGCCATCACCTCGGGCTCGCATCCGGCGAGCTGGAGCGAGACCGGCTGTTCGGACGGATCCCAGAGCGCCTTTTGCAAGGACTGGCGAGTTTCGCGGATCATCGCCTGGCTGGCGATCATTTCACTGACCGTCAGCCCGGCACCGTAGCGCTTGACGACGCGGCGGAACGGCAGGTCGGTGACGCCCGTCATCGGCGCCAGAATCACCGGCGCTTCGATCCGGACTGGACCGATCTCGATAGGCTTCAACATCGTCATGGGCCGGCGCCAGATAGTGGATGAACACTTGGCGGACAAGGCGAGCGCGCCTAGAGGGCCGCGCTCATGGCTACCACCGCCCTCATCGTTGCAGCCGGCAAAGGCGAGCGCCTGGGCGGCGCATTGCCCAAGCAATATCGATTGCTGGGCGGGAAACCAATGCTTCGCCGCGCCGTGGAAGCGCTGATCGGCCACCCCGCCATTGCCCGGGTCAGGGTTGTGGTCGGTGCCGGACAAGAGGCCCTCGCGGGCGACGCGCTTGCAGGTCTTGACGTCGGATCGCTAATCGAGGGCGGATCTGAGCGGGCATATTCGGTTTGTGCCGGCCTCCAGCAGGTCGAAACCGATGCTGTCCTGGTCCATGATGCCGCGCGCCCCTTTTGCCCCCCCTCGGTGATCGACCGCCTCATCGCGCCGCTTGAATTCTTCGACGGCGCGGCACCCGTGCTTCCAGTAAGCGACACGCTTGCCAAGGCATCCGACAAGCTCGGCGAACCTGTCGACCGGCAAGGAATAGTCCGCGTTCAAACTCCGCAGGCCTTTCGCACAGTCCCACTTCGCAATGCCTATGAGGACTGGCGCGCGGCCCCTCCGACCGACGAAACCACGGTTGCGCGCGCCGCCGGGCTGACGGTGGCGTCCGTCGAGGGTGATCCGCTGCTCGAGAAGATCACCACCGAGGCCGATTTCCAGCGCGCCGAACAATGGCTCGCCTCGAGAATGACGCAGCGCACAGGCCTTGGCTTCGATGTCCACGCGTTCGGGGGCAAAGGCCCGCTGATGATGGGCGGAATCGAAATTCCGCACGAGCGCGGCCTGGCCGGCCACAGCGATGCCGATGTCGTCCTCCACGCGATCACCGATGCCCTGCTCGGCGCCGCCGGGCTGGGCGACATCGGCGAGCATTTCCCGCCGTCCGACCCGCAGTGGAAAGGCGCCTCCTCGAGCGTCTTCCTTGGGCGAGCGGCGGAATTGATCCGCGAGCGCGGTGGGATCATCGACCATGTCGACTGCACGATCATCTGCGAGGAACCGAAGGTCGGTCCATATCGCTTGGCGATGCGACGGGCTGCCGCCGCCATCCTCGGCGTGACGGAAGAGCAGGTCAGCATCAAGGCAACGACAACCGAGGGCCTTGGCTTTACAGGCCGTCGTGAAGGAATCGCCGCTCAGGCGCTCGCGAGTATCCGATTGGAGAAATGGTGATGACCGAAAGGCTTCTGCCGCAGGAGCTTTACGACAAGGCCAAGGAGGTCATTGAGGCCAATCGAAAGCTGGAACGGACCGTCGCGGTTGCCGAAAGCTGCACTGGCGGACTCGTCTGCGCCGCGCTGACCGAAATCCCTGGTTCCTCGGATGTGTTCGAGGCGGGCTATGTCACTTATTCGAATGCCTCGAAGATCGATGACCTCGGAGTGAGCGAAGAAGTCGTCGAGACATTCGGTGCAGTCAGCGTCGCCACTGCCTGGGCAATGGCGCGCGGAGCGCTTTCGGCGTCGAAGGCCGACGTCGCGGTTGCGATCACGGGAATCGCCGGTCCAGGCGGCGGTACACCCGCGAAGCCGGTGGGAACCGTTGTTTTCGCCCGCGCCGAGCGCGGCGCCGACCCGTCACAGATCGTCGCCGACCAGAAGCTATTCGATGAAAAGGACCGCGCCGGCGTCCGACTTCAGGCGGCGCTTTGCGCGCTCGACCTGTTAATGCCGTAAAGCACGGCCGCACGGCGTTCGAACGCGCCGGTCATCCGGCGCAGCGCGCGGTCGAACATCTGCCCGGCAAGCGCTTCGAACAGTCGCGACCGGAATGCGAAATCGACGGAAAAGTGCAAGTTTGTTCCGCCGTCCGGCGCGCGATCGAATGTCCACTCGTTGTGAAGATATTTGAGCGGGCCTTCGACATAGTCGACGCAAATTCTGTCGGGCCGGTGCTTCACAACGCGGCTGGTGAAACGCTCCTTGAACGCGCTGAAGCCGACGACGAGGTCGGCGATGGTTTCCCGTTCGCTGGAAGAGCGGATTCGCACCGCGACCACCCACGGAAGAAATTCATCATAGCGACCGACGTCGGCGACGAGATCGAACAGCTGTTCGGGTGTATAGGGAAGATGGCGCGTTTCGCTGTGCCGCGGCATCAGCCTTTCGTCCGCCCCAGCCGCGCTACCCTTGCTTCCTGCATTTTCCTGAAGTCGTCGCCCGCGTGATAGCTGGAACGGGTGAGCGGCGAGGCCGCCACCAGCAGGAAACCTTTCGCCCGCGCGATCGCCGCATAGGCATCGAACGCCTGCGGAGTGACGAACTCCTCCACTTTCGCGTGCCGCGGTGTCGGCTGGAGATACTGGCCCATGGTCAGGAAATCGACGCCGGCCGAGCGCATGTCGTCCATCACCTGATGGACTTCGAGTCGCTGCTCGCCGAGGCCGACCATCACGCCAGACTTGGTGAAGATATGAGGCGCTTTGCGCTTGACGCTCTCGAGCAGCCGGAGCGAGGCGTAATAGCGCGCGCCCGGCCGGATCGTCGGATAGAGGCGCGGAACGGTTTCGAGGTTGTGGTTGTAGACGTCCGGCCCAGCCTCGACGATCGCGTCGATCGCGCTTTCCGCCTTGTTGCGGAAGTCCGGAGTCAGGATTTCGATCGTCGTGCTCGGCGTCCGCTTGCGAAGTGCCTCGATCACCTTGACGAATTGCGATGCGCCGCCGTCGGGAAGGTCGTCGCGGTCGACCGAAGTGACGACGATATGCTCAAGGCCCAGCTCCGCGGCGGCGGTCGCGACATGCTCCGGCTCGAACGGATCGACAGCCCGTGGCATTCCGGTCTTGACGTTGCAGAAGGCGCAAGCGCGCGTGCAGGTATCGCCCAGGATCATCACCGTCGCGTGCTTCTTGGTCCAGCACTCGCCGATATTCGGACAGGCCGCTTCCTCGCACACGGTCGCGAGGTTGAGATCGCGCATCAGCTTGCGCGTCGCGTGGTAACCGGCGCTGGTCGGGGCCTTGACCCGGATCCAATCCGGCTTCCTTTGCTTGGGGACTGCGGCGGGAGCGTTCATGAGCGCCAGATAGCGATGCCGCCCGCGCCTTGCCACCCCCGCGAGCCGTCTCTAGCAGGACGGCCATGCCCCGTCTGACCCGATTGATCGAAGGCTATCGCAGATTCCGCAAGAATGAGTGGCCGCGAGAGCGGGAGCGCTGGTCGGATCTCGCCGAGGGCCAGAACCCAAAAGTCATGGTGATCGCCTGCTCCGATAGCCGAACCGATCCCGCTTTGATTTTCGATACCCATCCAGGCGAGATTTTCGTCGTCCGCAATATCGCCAACCTGGCGCCGCCGTTCGAAACGACCGCGGGCTTCCACGGCGTTTCCGCGGCGCTCGAATTCGGGGTGACCCAGCTGGAAGTGGAGGAAATCCTCGTCCTCGGCCATGGCTCGTGCGGCGGTTGCGCTGCCGCGTTAACGGGACAATTCGATGATGCCCCGCCGGGGGGCGGCAGATTCATCGCCAGCTGGGTGTCGATGCTCCACCAGGCCCGGGACAAGGTCCGCGCCACCCATTCCTCGATCGATTCCAGCGCGGTCCTCGAAATGGAATGGGAAGCGGTGAAGCTCAGCCTTGCCAACCTCAGAACATTCCCGTGGATCGCTGAGCGCGAAAAAAATGGGCGCCTGAAACTGCATGGCGCCCATTTCTCGATCGCCGAGGGCCGGCTCTACCTGCTCGACGAAGCTGAAGATACCTTCAGCCCCGCCTGAACAGTCGAGTCTAACACCTTGTATTATAATTGTAATGCGGCTGGCCATACTGGTCGACGTAATAGCAATATCCGCGCGTGTCGCGATAATATTGCCGCCCGTTGACCACGGCACCGAGCACTCCGCCCAGGATTGCTCCGGCGACTGCGCCCTGGACCGTGCTGACTCCCGGAACAACGGCTCCGACAGCGGCACCTCCGAGAGCGCCAACGGCCGCCCCGGTTGCTGCACGGGCAGCCGTATTGTCCTGATATCCATATGGATAATTGGAACCGTAATAAGGGTTGCCGTAATAGGGATTCGTCGCGCAACCGGTCAGCGCGATGCTGGCCCCAAGCGCGGCTGCAAGTGCCATACGTTTCATAACCCTCGTCCTTCCAAATTCATTCGAGACAATAGTGCACGACAAGGCGTTTCGTTCCGGCACTGATCCGTTAAGACACGCTATCTCGAAGGGATTCGGCGGATGAGCAACAATGCTTCGAACGGGCGCGACAAGAACATCGCCTTGCTGATCGACGCCGACAATGCCTCGCCCGAACATCTCGACGAAGTCCTCCTCGTTCTTGGCGAGCTTGGCACCATCAATATTCGCCGCGCCTACGGAAACTGGGCGAAGGCCAGCCTCAAGGGCTGGGGCGATCTTAGCGGCCTCCACTCGATCATTCCGATGCAGCAGTTCGACGTCGTGAAGGGCAAGAGCGCGACCGACATGCGGATGACGATCGACGCGATGGACCTGCTCTATCGGGGAAATGTCGACGGATTCGGGATCATGTCGTCGGACAGCGACTTCCTGCCGCTGGCGCAACGGATCCGCGAGGATGGCTTGCCGGTCTATGGTTTCGGCACCGGCAAGACGCCGCTCGGCTTCAGGCAGGCCTGCACGCGTTTCTTCGACGTCGCCGCGCTGCTCGCGAACCAGCCCGTCGACGGCGAGGAGCCGCCCGCGAAGGCAAAGGAGGGCCAGGTCGACGAGGCCCTGCTCGAGTTGCTCGGCCACGCCTACAAGGCCTCCGAGCGCGACGAGGAGGGCTACACGACCCTCACCGAGATCGGGCAGCGGGCAAAGGCGGTCTCCAGCTTCGCGACCCGCAACTATGGCTACACCCGCTTGTCGGACCTCCTGCGCGCGATCCCGAATTTCGACGTAAAGCCCGGCGCCGACGGCCGGCTTCTCGTCAAGCGCCTGCGCTAGGCCGGCGGGAACCGCCCCGCCCCCGCTCCGTTCGCTCCGGTGACAAAGGAAGGGACGGACAATGGCCGACACCAGAGGCGAGCGCCGCGCCGATACGGCGAAACGGAACGACGACAGCGACATCATCGAAGCCGCCGAGGAGGATTCCACCGACGCGCCACGCCAGCAGGGCAGCAAGGGCGGCAATCTGCAGCGCGATCTCGGGAGCAAGGTCGACGAGGAGCGCGCGACCGATCCGAACCGGCACGAGAGCGTCAAGAAGGGCGATCACATCGCTCACGGGCAGGGCGAAACCCCGCCGCATCCGGCAACCAAGGTCGTGACCGAGCGCGATTAGGCATGGCGAACTGTTGCAGGCAGGCCACAAATATCGGTTTCTCCACGCTTTTCTTGCCTGGATGACCCGTTTTCCCCAATTCGAATGGAACGCTGTGCGTTTCGGCCTGTTGGGTCACTGACGTGAATTGGGGCCCGCGATGGGGGCGACGATCCTTAGCAAGCAACTCGAAGAATTCGTGAACACGGCCGTGAGCGCCGTTCGTGACGGACATGGGCAATCCGTTCTCGATCAGCTGCCGGTGCCCGCCTATACGACGGATACCGAGGGGAACCTCACCTATTGGAACCGCGCCTGTGTTGATTTCGCCGGCCGCGATCCGCAACTCGGGCACGACCGCTGGTGCGTTACCTGGCAATTGTTCACGACGAGCGGCGAGCGCCTGCTGCATGAGGACTGCCCGATGGCGGAAACGATCAAGACCCGCAAACAGGTGCGCGGCAAGGTCGCGATCGCCATGCGCCCGGACGGGAGCCGCCGCGCGTTCGTGCCCTATCCGACTCCCCTCTTCGACGAAGCCGAGGTGTTCATGGGCGCCGTGAACCTCCTCGTCGACGTCACTTTGGAACAGTCCGTTGAACTTGCCGAGCAAGCCACGCGATGCAGTCGACTCGCCAATGCGACAAACGACCGCGAGGCTTCCGAAATCCTGGCCGGGATGGCGCGCCGTTATGCCGAGACAGCAGCGACTCTGAAAACGGCATAGATTCGAGCGCCAATCACCGCTTCCGGGTTCTCCTTCCGCCACCCATGAGCTATGAAAGCGCGCCGCCCCAGCCCAACTGTGGCAGGTACGGCCTGTTCTTCGTCTGAAGAGACATATCGAGCAAGGGGGTGCGGTTCATGTACGAAGTAGGACCTGACGAATTCAGCGAGCGGTGGGCGCCTTATGCGATCGGCGTGCTTCGCATCGTAACGGCATTGCTCTTCTTCGAGCACGGCACGGCAAAATTCCTCGGCTTTCCGTCGACTTCCATGGCACATCCACCCATGTGGTCTCTGATTTGGGTTGCCGGTTGCTTCGAGCTGCTTGGCGGCTTCCTGCTCTTGATTGGGCTTTGGACGCGTTGGGTGGGGCTGCTGCTCGCCGGTGAAATGGCCGTGGGCTATTGGATGTACCATGCGCCAAAATCCTTTTATCCGATCATCAACCAGGGCGAAGCCGCGATCCTGTTCTGCTTCATCTTCCTGCTGCTGTTCGTGATCGGCGCCGGTGAATTCAGCATCGACAAGATCATCGCCCGCAGGAGCTCTCCGATCGAAGGCTATGCAGCGCCGGGCGGCGAGCGCGCGCTAGTCGAGGACGACGTCTAGGCGCAAAGTCACCTCGTCGCCGGCAGCAATGCCGGCGTCGCGGCGCACCTTTGCCTTGACCGGCAGGATGTAGCCCCCGCTCTTCTGCGGGAATACGGACGTGCGCCAGGTGATCGCGTTGATGGTCGCCTCCACTCGCACGGAACCGAACCCGCTGCGGCGAGCGAGGCTCTCCGCGCGAAATTCGAGCGCCTGCTCCTCGGGGATGGTGAGGAAATGCCAGCTGCCTCCCTCGCCGCTCCAAAGCCAGAGGGGGGCAGTGATGGTGATCATGGAAGTCGACTTACCGCGTTAGCTTACGGTACGTCATCCGGTGCGGGCGGTCGGCTTCGGGACCGAGGCGGCGGCGCTTGTCTTCCTCGTAGGCCTCGAAATTGCCTTCGAACCACTCGACTTGGCTGTCGCCCTCGAAAGCGAGGATGTGGGTCGCCAGGCGATCGAGGAAGAAGCGGTCGTGGCTTATGACCACCGCGCAGCCCGCAAAATTCTCGAGAGCATCCTCCAGCGCGCGCAGTGTCTCGACGTCGAGGTCGTTGGTCGGCTCGTCGAGCAAAAGGACGTTGCCGCCATCCTTCAGCATCTTGGCGAGGTGGACACGGTTGCGCTCGCCGCCCGAAAGCTGGCCCACTTTTTTCTGCTGATCGGGGCCACGGAAGTTGAACGCGCCGACATAGGCGCGCGTCGCCATCTCGTGCTTGCCGAGCTTGAATATGTCGACCCCGTCCGAGACCTCCTCCCAGACGTTCTTCATCGGGTCGAGCGCATCGCGGCTCTGGTCGACGTAACCAAGATGGACCGTCGGGCCGACCTCGATCGCTCCTGAATCCGGCTGTTCCTGGCCTGTGATCAGCTTGAACAGGGTCGTCTTGCCGGCTCCGTTCGGGCCGATGATCCCGACGATCCCGCCCGGTGGAAGGCTGAAGGTCAGATTCTCGAATAGAAGCTTGTCGCCATAGGCCTTGGACAGCCCCCTGGCCTCGATGACCTTTCCGCCAAGCCGCTCGGGCATCTGGATCAGGATTTCGCCCTTGGCCGGAGCGCGATTGTCCTGCGCTTCAACAAGCTGATCGAAAGCCTTGATCCGCGCTTTCGACTTGGCCTGCCGGGCCTTGGGAGAGCGCCGGATCCACTCCAGCTCGTCGGCGATCGCCTTCTGCCGGCCGGCTTCCTCGCGCTCCTCGTGCTCCAGGCGTTTTGCCTTCTTTTCCAGATAGGTGGAGTAATTCCCTTCGTAGATATAATAGCGCCCGCGATCGAGCTCGAGGATCCAGTTGACGACGTTATCGAGGAAATAACGGTCGTGGGTGACGAGGATCACATTGCCCGGATAATCGACCAGGTGCTTTTCCAGCCACTGGACGCTTTCGGCGTCAAGATGGTTCGTCGGCTCGTCGAGCAGCAGGATCTTCGGCTTTTCCAGCAACAGCCGGGTCAGCGCAACGCGCCGCTTCTCGCCTCCTGAGAGATTAGCGACGGGACTGTCGCCCGGCGGGCAGCGCAGCGCGTCCATTGCGATTTCGAGCTGGTTGTCGAGCGTCCAGCCATCCACGGCATCGATCTTTTCTTGCAGCTCGCCCATCTCCGCCATCAGGGCGTCGAAATCCGCGTCCTCGGGCGGATCGGCCATCATCGCCGAGATGGCGTTGAACCGGTCAAGCATGTCGGCGACGGGCCGGACACCGTCCATCACGTTCTCCCTGACCGTCTTGGCCGGATCGAGCTGCGGCTCCTGCTCCAGATAGCCGACCGTAATTCCCTCGCCGGGCCACGCCTCGCCCTGAAACTCCGTGTCGCGGCCGGCCATGATCTTCATCAATGTCGACTTGCCCGAGCCGTTGGGCCCGACGATCCCGATCTTGGCGTCCTGGTAGAATTGCAGGTGGATGTTGTTGAGTATGGGCTTTTGACCCGGGAAGGCCTTTGTCAGGCCCTTCATCACAAAGCTGTACTGGCCGGCCATGTTGGCGCGAAATCCTTCAAAAATGCTGGAGAGTCAGCGCGCGAGTTAGTGGACCGCGGCTCGTTTTTCTAGTCGCGGCCGATCATCGGCTCCACATCCGCGAAGCGGTAGTCGCGATATTGATCACGAAGGGTGCGCTTCGACAGCTTGCCGGTCGCGCCGTGGGCAAGCTCGTCGACGAACTTTATCGCGTCGGGTTGCCACCAGCTCGGTACTCGTGGCTTGAGATGCTCGCGTATGTCCTGCTCCGTGATCGAGCTGCCCTCGGCCCGAACGACGAGCAGCAGCGGCCGCTCGTCCCATTTCGGATGGGGAATGCCGATCGCCGCAGCCTCCGCCACGCCCGGGCAGCCCATGGCGGCATTTTCGAGCTCGATCGAGCTGATCCACTCGCCGCCCGACTTGATGACATCCTTGGCGCGGTCGGTGATCTGCATGGTCCCATCGGGGTGCAGCACCGCGACATCGCCGGTGTTGAACCAGCCGCCGTCGACGATCGCGTCCTTTTCCTCCTTGAAGTAGCGGCGCACCACCCAGGGGCCGCGCACCTGAAGCTCACCGGACGACACTCCGTCGCGCGGAAGCTCCCTGCCCTCCTCGTCGACGACTCGCAGCTCCACTCCGAACGGAGGGCGGCCCTGGCGCGCGATCATGTCCACCTTCTCGTCGTCGGACATTGCGTTCCACCCCGGTGGCCTTCCCCCGCAGGTCCCGATCGGGGAGGTCTCGGTCATTCCCCAGGCATGGCCGATGTCGATCCCGCGCTTCCGAAACCATTCGATCATTGCCCTTGGGGCCGCCGAGCCGCCGATCGTGACCTGGCTAAGCTTGCCGAGATCGGCGCCGGTGCGCTCGACGTGCTCGATCATCGTCAGCCATACGGTCGGAACGCCGGCCGAATGCGTGACTCCCTCGTCCCGGATCAGGTTGCACATTTTCTCCGGCCGGTAATCGGCGGATAGCACGAGCTTGGCGCCGCTGGCGGGCACCGACCACGGTATGCCCCAGGCATTGGCGTGGAACATCGGGACGATCGGAAGCACGACCGCCTGACGGGACAGAGCAAATACGTCCGGAGTGATCGACATCAGAGTGTGGAGCACCGTCGAGCGATGCTCGTAGATCACCCCTTTGGGATTGCCGGTGGTTCCCGACGTGTAGCAAAGGCCGCACGGGTCATGCTCGTCGCCCTCTAGCCAGCGATAGTCGCCGCTCTCGCCGGCAATCCAGTCCGGGAATCCTGATTCGCCTTCCGCGGGATCGAAGCAGACATAATGTTCGATCGTACGCCAGCGCGGCTTCATCCGCTCCACGATCGGCTGGAAGGCGCGGTCGTAGAGGAGGACGCGGTCCTCGGCATGGTTGGCGATATAGTCGAGCTGGTCGTCGAACAGGCGCGGATTGATGGTGTGGAGCACCCCGCCCATGCCGCAGGCTCCGTACCAGGCTGTCAGGTGGCGCGAATGGTTCATCGCCAGCGTCGCGACGCGGTCGCCGGGCCCAATCCCGAGCCGCTCCAGCACCTGCGCCATCTGCCGGGCTTCATGCGCGACTTCGGCCCAATTGGTGCGCGTAATCGATCCATCGGCCCAGGCGGAGACGATCTCGCCGTCGGGATGCTCGCGGTCGGCATGATCGACCAGCCGCATCACCCGCAGCGGCCAGTCCTGCATCGATCCCAGACTCATCCCGCCCCCCTAGAGAGCGTGCATCATGCCCGAAAAAGTGCGCCGGACAAGCCGCTTAGGCCGGCTTGACATCAAAAGGGGAGCTTGAACCCGGGCGGAAGCGGAATTCCGCTCGTCATTTTCTGAAGCTCCGGAGCCGCGGCGGCGTCGGCCTTGGTCTTGGCATCGTTCAGCGCGGCCGTGATCAAGTCTTCGAGCATCGTCTTCTCGGAGGGCTGAAGCAGGCTCTCGTCGATGCTGACGGACACGATCCGGCCCTTGGCCGATGTGCGGATCTTGACCAGGCCGCCGCCGGCTGCGCCCTCGACCTCGATCCTGTCGAGATTCTCCTGCGCCTTCTGCATTTCGGCCTGCACGTCCTGGGCCATCTTCATGATTTCATCGAGGTTCGGCATCTCAGGCATGACTCATGCACCTTTGGTCAGAGAAAAAGATTCCAGCTCGGCATCCGGAAAGGCCTCGAGCGCCGTCCGGACGCTCTCGTCCTGAAGCACTTGGGCGCGAACCTGTTCCTCCGCCATCTTCTCCTGCTCCAGGAGCGACGGTTCGGCGCCGTCATCGGCGACCGTGATCGTCCAGCTTGCGCCGGTAATCGCCTTCAGCTCGCCTGCAAGCTCGCGCGGCCATTCCGAGCCCAATGGGCGCAGCGGCTTCATCGCCAGTTCCGGCGGAGCATAGCGGACCAGGCCGATGTGGTCGTGGAGCTGGACCGCAAGCTGATGCTTGCCCCCGGCTTCGAGAAGCTGGACGAGCGACGCGAAATCCGGCGGAAGCTGCGCACCCGGAGAGCCCGACGGCTTGGCAGCCGGCGCCGCTGGAGCAGCGGCCCCAGACACGTCGGTCCCCGCCAGGCGCTGCAAGAGTGCGGCGGGATCGGGCAACTCGGCCGAATGGATGATTCGAAGGATCACCATCGTCGCCGCCTCGTGCGGATCAGGAGCGGCCGTGACATCGGAAAGGCCCTTCAGGAGCATCTGCCACAGGCGGTGAATTTGCGCCCAGGAGAGCTTCGCGGCGAGCTTTTCCGAGAAGTCACGCTGCTCCGCCGACAGGAGAGCCTCGGTCTGGGCGCCGGCCTTGGCGCGAGTTGCCGAGTGGAGCGCCTCCATTAGCCCGCGGATAATCGACGCCGGGTCCATTCCGAGCGCATTGGCATCGTCCATGGCGGCGAGCGCCTTCGGTGCGTCCCCCTGCAGCACCAGCTCGAGCAGGTCACGGATCCGGCCGCGGTCGGCGAGTCCGAGCATGTCGCGGACCTGCTCTGCGGTGACGGTGCCGTCGCCGTGCGCGATCGCCTGGTCGAGGATCGAGAGGCCGTCGCGAGCGGAGCCTTCGGCGGCCCGCGCGATCATCGCCAGGGCATCCGGCTCGACCTCGATACCTTCCGCTCTCGCGACTTCCCCGAAATGCGCGACCAGCTTTTCCGGGTCGATCCGGCGCAAGTCGAACCTTTGTGTTCGCGACAGGACAGTGACCGGCACCTTATTGACTTCGGTCGTCGCGAACAGGAACTTCACATGCTCAGGCGGTTCCTCAAGAGTCTTGAGTAACGCATTGAATGCGCCTTTGGAAAGCATATGCACTTCGTCGATGATGTAGATCTTGTAGCGCGCCGAGACGGATGCGTAGCGGACCGCGTCGATGATCTCCCGCATGTTGTCGACACCGGTGTGGGAGGCGGCATCCATCTCGATCACGTCGATATGGCGACCCTCCGCAATTGCGCGGCAATGTTCGCAGACACCGCACGGGTGGATCGTGGGCTGCCCCTGCCCGTCCGGACCTATGCAGTTCAGCGCCTTGGCGATCAGGCGAGCGGTCGAAGTCTTGCCGACTCCGCGGACACCGGTGAGCAGGAAGGCATGAGCGATCCGCCCGCGCTCGATGGCGTTGGCCAGCGTCTTCACCATCGCGTCCTGCCCGATCAGCTGGGCGAACGTCTGCGGGCGATATTTGCGGGCGAGCACCCGGTAGGGAGAGGCCGCGGGCGGGACTTCGGGCAGATCGAGGCCCAGCGCCGGCGCCTCGGCTGGATCGATGGAGTTCGGCGTATCGGACATTGGGATCTATCTAGGGGCGCTCGGCGCGCTTGTCGAAGCTTGATCATTCAGGCTGATGCCAACCTCATGTCCCCATTTCGAGCTTGGCCCGAGGTCGAAATCGGAGAACAGCTGCATTCCGATCATGATTGCGAAAAGCAGGACATCGGCACGGCGGGAGCGGGTGAACAGCAGCGCCGCCATGGGAATGAAATAGGGCAGTTGATAAATCCAGAACCAGGTATCGTCCAAGGCAGGAACGGCGCGGGTCAGCTGCCATGCCATGGTCGCGCTTTCGACCAGCAGGACTCCTCCGATCACCAGCCGCTTGCGTGACCAATAATGCTCGTCGAGGTTCTTCCATTCGCCTTCGCTGCGCGGGAAAATCATCGACGCGGACAAATAATAGGTCATCGCCACGGTGAGGCCGATGAAGACCGTCCGCCAGCGCACATGGAGCAGATCGCGCAACGACCAGGCGAAAAGCCAATATCCGGCGACGTCGATGA
>Ga0207657_10005566_pt1 | contig 13155 bp, 10 predicted proteins | sample KBSC33metaG_FD_184316 | JGI IMG/M metagenome (GOLD analysis project Ga0207657, IMG submission 184316) | Corn rhizosphere microbial communities from Kellogg Biological Station, Michigan, USA - KBS C3-3 metaG (SPAdes) (version 2) | ecosystem: Host-associated > Plants > Roots > Rhizosphere > Soil ...
CGATCATCGGGATCGCGCAGACCGGCTCCGACATCACGCCGTGCAACCGGCATCACCTCCAGCTGGCCGCGCGGACGCGTGACGGGATCCGCGAAGCCGGCGGGATCGCCTTCGAGTTCCCGATCCACCCGATCCAGGAGACGTGCAAGCGGCCGACGGCGATGATCGACCGCAACCTCCAGTACCTGTCGCTCGTCGAGGTGCTCTACGGCTACCCGATCGACGGCGTCGTGCTGACGACCGGCTGCGACAAGACGACGCCGGCGCAGATCATGGCCGCCGCGACCGTCGACATCCCGGCGATCGTGCTGTCGGGCGGCCCGATGCTGAACGGCTGGTTCAACGGCATGCGCACGGGCTCGGGGACGATCATCTGGAAGGCGCGCGAGCTGCTCGCGAGCGGCGAGATCGACGCGCGGAAGTTCACCGAGCTGATTGCGTCGTCGGCGCCCTCGGCCGGGCATTGCAACACGATGGGCACGGCGATGACGATGAACTCACTCGCCGAGGCGCTCGGCATGAGTCTGCCGGGGTGCGCGGCGATTCCCGCTCCGCATCGCGACCGCCAGGAGATGGCGTATCTCACCGGGAAGCGCATCGTCGACATGGTGTGGGAGGACTTGAAGCCGTCGGACGTGTTGACACGCGCTGCGTTCGAGAATGCGATCGCGGTCTGCTCGGCGCTCGGCGGCTCGACGAACGCGCCGATCCAGGTGAACGCGATCGCGCGCCACATCGGTGTCGAGCTCGACAACGACGACTGGGAGCGCATCGGGTACGACATTCCGCTGCTCGCCAACATGCAGCCTGCGGGCGAGTATCTCGGCGAGGAGTACTACCGCGCCGGCGGCGTGCCGGCCGTCGTCGCCGAGTTGATCGCCATGGGCAAGATCGACAAGACCGCGATCACGGTCAACGGCAAGTCGCTCTACGAGAACAACGAGGGACGGTTCACGACCGACCGCGAGGTGATCAAGGCACATGACGCGCCGATGAAGGCGCACGCCGGGTTCCTCAACCTCAAGGGCAACCTCTTCGACAGCGCGATCATGAAGACGTCGGTCATCTCCGACGAGTTCCGCGAGCGCTATCTCGCAGATCCGCGCGACCCGGAAGCGTTCGAGGGCCGCGCGATGGTCTTCGACGGCCCCGAGGACTACCACGCGCGCATCGACGACCCGTCGCTCGAGCTCGACGAGGACACCGTGCTCGTGATTCGCGGCGTCGGGCCGATCGGGTATCCCGGTGCGGCCGAGGTCGTCAACATGCGACCGCCCGACTACCTCCTGAAGCGCGGGATCCATGCGCTGCCGTGCATCGGCGACGGGCGCCAGTCGGGAACGTCGGGGAGCCCGTCGATCCTCAACGCGTCGCCCGAGGCTGCGACCGGCGGCGGGCTCGCGCTGCTGCGCACGGGCGATCGCATCCGCATCGATCTCCGCGCGCGCACGGCGAATGTCCTCGTCTCCGACGACGAGCTTGCGACGCGGCGCGAGGCGCTCGCGAGCGCCGGGGGCTACGCGTACCCGGAGCACCAGACGCCGTGGCAGGAGATCCAACGCGGCATCGTCGACGAGCTGTCGCGCGGGATGGTGCTGAAGCCGGCCGTCAAGTACCAGCGGATCGCGGAGACCAAGGGCGTGCCGCGGGACAACCACTGAGGCCGTGAGCGCGCTCGACGGCAAGTCGGTGCTCGTTACGGGCGCGGCGCGCGGGATCGGCGCCGCGATCGCCGAGGCGGTCGTCGAGGCCGGCGGCGCCGTCGCGCTCCTCGACATCGATGCAAGCGGTGCCGACACAGCAGCTGCGCTGTCCGATCGCGGCGACGCGCACTTCTTCACGTGCGACGTGCGGTCGCTCGAGGAGGTCGAGCGCGCCGTGTCGGCTGCCGAAGAGACGCTCGGCGGCCTCGACGGCCTCGTCAACAACGCCGGCATCAACGCGTACTTCGATGCGGTCGCGATGAGCGAAGCCGACTGGGACTCCGTCTTCGCGGTCGATCTGAAGGCCGCGTGGATGCTCGTGAAGGCGGCGCTGCCCGGATTGATCGGCCGTCGCGGTGCGATCGTCAACGTCAGCTCGATCCAGGCGCGCCTGACCCTGCGCGGGTTCTTCCCGTATGCGGCGGCGAAAGCGGGGCTCGAAGGGCTGACGCGCTCGCTCGCACTCGACTACGCGGAAGCCGGCGTGCGCGTCAACGCGATCGCACCCGGGTACACCGAGACCCATCTCGTGCGCGAATGGCTCGGCCTCCAGGACGATCCGGAGGCGACGCTGAAGCGCGTGCTCGAGAACATCCCGCTGGGCCGGATGGCGACCCCGCGCGAGATCGGCAACGCGGTCGTGTTCCTCCTCAGCGACCAGGCGTCAGCGATCACCGGAGCGACGCTCGCCGTCGACTGCGGGACGGGCGCGCGCTTCGCGACGTAGCGCTAGTGGTCGTGCATCTCGCCGGGCTCGGTCGTTGACACCGTCCGCCAGGAGTCCCAGGTGATCTTCAGGATCACGAGCGTGATCAGGAGGCCGACGAGCGGGTCACCCCGCTGGAAACCGAGCGCGACCACGATCGCGCTGGCGATGACGCCGAGCGAGACGAACCCGTCGATCCGGGCGTGGTTTCCGTCGGCGACAAGCGCGGGGCTCGAGAGACGCGCACCCGCCCGGAGGCGCACCCGGGCGGCGATCTCGTTGCCGGCGAAGCCGATCAGACCGGCCCCCGCGAGCACCCACAGGTGCGTCAGCTCCTGCGGGTGGACGAACCGCATGATCGTCTCGTAGAGAGCGACGCAGGCCGAGACGAAAATCGCGAGGACGACGAAGAGGCCGGCGACCTTCTCGGCGCGGAAGCTCCGCAGGGAGAACGCGATCGCAAGCGGCACCGCGGTCAGAGCATCCCCGAAGTTGTGGATCAGATCGGCGAGCAGCGCGACCGAGCCGGTCGCAACGAAGATCAGGAGCTGCGCGACCGCCGCCGCACCGAGCACGGCCAGACTGATCGCAACGGCCTTCAGCCCCTCGCGCGACCGCAGAATCGAGCGGTCGACGAGGCCGTGCGAATGGCCATGATCATCGCCGTCATGCGAGTGGTCGCGATCATGGCGCATCGCCCATCACGCTAGCCGTCCTAGACTCGGGAGATGCCGAAGGTCGGCCTCCTCTGGCGCGCCGAGTGGGATCCGCCGCAGCCGGGCTCGGTCGTTGCCGAGTCCTGCAGACTGCACGGTGTCTTTGCAGCGTTCGGCGCGCTCGGCGTCCCAGCTGAGCCCGTCGTCTACGCCGACGACCGCGTCAACGCCGTTCGAGCGCAGCTGCTCGGCCTGGACGGCGTGCTCGTCTGGGTCAATCCGATCGAGCAGGGCCTCGACCGCTCGCAGCTCGACGCGCTGCTCCGGGAAGTCGCTGACGCAGGCGTCTGGGTGAGCGCGCATCCGGACGTCATCCAGCGGATGGCGACGAAGCGGGTGCTCTTCGACACGCGCGAGCTGAGCTGGGGCACGGACACGCGGCTCTACCTCTCCGCCGCCGAGCTGCAGGAGGGACTGCCGGCCCGCGTTGCAGAAGGCACGGCGCGCGTCCTCAAGCAGCAGCGCGGGATGGGCGGCCTGGGCGTGTGGAAGGTCGAGCTCGAGGACACGCAGCTGCGTGTGCAGCACGCAACCCGCGACGCGCCGTCGGAGCGGCTCAGCCTGGGCGAGTTCGTCGCGCGCTGCGAGCCGTACTTCGACGCGGGCGGTGTACTGGTCGAGCAGCCGTTCCAGGAGCGGATCGACGAGGGGATGATCCGCGTCTATCTGACGCATGACCAAGTTGTCGGCTTCGCACATCAGTATCCGGCGGGCCTGCGGCCCGCAAGCGCGGGCGAGCCGCCGGCCGGCAAGCGGTTCGAGCTGGCGAGTGCGAGCGACTACCAGGGCCTCCGCCGCCGGATGGAGTCCGAATGGGTGCCGCAGATGCAGCAGCTCCTCGACCTCGACGCCCACGCCCTGCCCGTGATCTGGGACGCGGATTTCCTCTACGGACCGCGGGCAGCCTCGGGCGAGGACACCTACGTCCTCTGTGAGATCAACGCCAGCTCGACCTTCGCGTTCCCGGAGCACGCGATGCCGACGGTCGCCGAGGCGGCGCTCGAGCAGCTTGCTAGCCGGCGTTGACGCGGTAGAGGAAGCCGCTCGTGTTGTCCGCGAGCCACACGTACCCCGACCGCGCGGCGAGCCCGTGCACGTCGAGACGCCCCACCGCCTGCGCGACCGTCGAAACGGCTCCGGACGTGATCGAGACGCGCTTCAGTGCCTCCATCGTCGGGAAGCCCGACGCATCGACCGCGGCGCTTCTGACGGGGACCCACAGGCTGTCTCCGAGCACTGCGAGGTCGATGCCGCTCGCGCCGATCTCGATCGTCGACTCGAGGGCGCCCGTGCTCGGGCTCAGCCGCAGCAGGTCGGTGCCACGGCCGGTGAGCCAGAGCTTGCCGCCCGCGAGCACCATGCGCTCGGGCGCGTCGCCCGGCACCGTCGTGAGCTTCGATGCCGCGTTCGTCGTCAGATCGATCCGGAAGAGGGCGCGATCGCGATGGTCGATCACCCAGGCGCTCGCGCTGTCGAACACGATGTCCGCCGGGCCGTCGCCGACGGCAACGCGGGCGACGACCTTGTTGCTCTTCGGCGCGACGCGGATGACCTCGGCTCCCTGGTCGTCGGCGACCCAAACCGAGCCGCCGCCGATCCAGATGTTGTACGCCGCGCGCGCGAGCAGGGGAATCCGCTTCACCACCTTCGCGCTCACCGGGTTGATCCGATAGAGCGTCGCGTCGGCGTCGAGTGCCCACACCGAGCCGAGCCCGGCCGCAACGGCGATCACGGGGCCTGACAGGCGCGTCGTCTTCGCAACCTTGCCGGTGCTCGTGCTCACGCGCAGGATGCGCGACTGCTCCTTGCAGCCGACCCAGGCGGCCGAGCCCGAGAGCGCGAGCGTCATCGTCGGCCAGAACGGGCCTGCGGCGGCGCACACCTTGATCGAGCGCGCGCCGGGGAGCTGCCCGAACGACGCTGCGCTCGCCTGTGCAGCGCCTACAACGACGCCTGCGACAAGAACGGCGAGACATCTCTTCGCCACGACGCGATTCTCGCAGAGCATTCGCCGCGCGCTCGAGCTATCGCGAACGGCAATCGGCCTTAGACGATGACGCGGTACACCTGGAAGACCTCGGCGTACTCGCGGTTCACGTTGATTCCGTGCGTGCGCGCGACGTTCCAGACGTACTCGGCGTTCGCGTAGCGGCGGTGCTGCTGCGACGCGTACTTCTCGAGCGCGGCGACCTTGCGCTCGAGGTGCGTCTTCTCGAGCGAGACGAACCACTGGTACGAGAAGTCGAAGTTGTTCCACGGGATCTCGTAGCCGAGAATCGTCGTGCGCTTGAATGCACGCAGGCCTTCCTCGGCGACCGTCTTGTGATCCTGGTGCACGTCGTGGAGCGACGGCATGAACACGACCTCCGGCTTCCACTCCTCCCACAACCCGACGAGCAGCTCGAGGATGTCCTGCCGGTGCTCGGGGAACGTGCGCACGTCGAAGTCGTGCACCGTCAGCTGCGCCGGCGGGATGCCGAGCTCGGCGGTCGCCTCGCGCACCTCGCGCGCAAGCGTGTCGGGCGCGAAGCCGTCCGGCAGCGACCGCGTCGCGATCGAGAACGCGACGTAGCGCACCTCGCAGCCCGCATCGACGAGCCGCGTCATCGTGCCGCCGCAGCCGAACTCGCCGTCGTCGGTGTGCGGGGCAAGGACAAGCGCTCGCTTCCAGGCCTCGATCAGACCGGCACCGCCTCCTTCGCCGCGACCGGCGCAGGCTGCTCGGCGGCCGGCACGCGCTCCGGAAGCACGAGCACGGCGAGCCCGAAGAGCGCCCAGGTCATCGGATCCTCGAAGAACGCGTTGTAGAACAACGAGTGGCAGAAGACCGCGAGGATGCCGAGCCCTGCGACGAGCGGCAGTGTCCGTCCCCGGCGCCGGAACGCCTCGAGCAGGATCGCGCCCAGGGCGAGCGCGTAGAACGCAAGCCCGACGATCCCGGTCTCGGCCGCGACCGTTACCGGCGTCGTGTGCGAGGCGGCCTTCTTCGGATCCTTGCCCTTGAAGTTCACCCGCTCAGCGTACGCGCGCTTGAACCCTCCCACTCCGACACCCGTCAGCGGATGGTGCACGGCGATGCGAATCCCGTTCGCGACGAGGCTCGAGCGGCCGCTCGTCGCGTCGTTCAGGCCGTGGGACGTGTGGTGCTGCAGCGATCGCCGCACCTGCGGCTGCGCGACCGAGATCCCGGCGAGCACCGCGACCGCGAGCACGACCGCGACGAGCGCCCGCCACCGCCAGGCAACGAATGCCGCCCCGATCACGACGACGAGCAGCGCGGCGAAGCTCGACTGCGAGTACGAGATCAGGAGCCCGAGCCACGTCACGACGAGCGCCATGGCCGCGACGAGCGACCAGCGGAGCGACCGGCTGCGGACGATCAGCACGATCGACGGGATCATCGCGAGCACGAGGAAGCGCCCGTACACCGACGGATCCCAGAACACGGAGTTGACGCGGAAGAAGGGCGCGTACGCGTTTGCGTAGATCACTTTCGGGTTCTGGAAGATGTCCCGCGTCTCGTATTGGTAGAAGCCGACGATCGCGAACGCGACCGCCATCACCGCGAGCACCGCGTACAACGCCCGCACGCCGAGCCGGCTCCACGGCAGCCGCGCAAACGTGAGCGCGAGCAACGCGAACGGGATGTAGAACGCGAGCAGCTGGATCGCGCCCTCGTTCACGTCCTTGCTCCAGGCAAGCGAAAGCCCCGTCCAGCCGATGAACGCCGCGAGCGGCCACGATGCAAGGCGGAGCTCGCGCACGCGTCGGTCGCCTTCGACGAGCTGCCACGCGAAGAGGATCGTCGCACCGAGGATGACGACGTAGAGCGGCACGAGCAGCTTCGAGCTCGCACCGCCGACATGCACCCCGACTCGCAACGGCACACACGCGAGCGCGAGCAGCGGGTAGAGCCACGGCACGGCACGGAAGAGACCTGCGAGGCCGACCCCGAGACCGAGCGCCGCGAACACTCCGCCGAGCACGAGGATCGGCCGGTTCGGCGCGACGGCGATCCCGAGCAGCACGGAGCCGAGTGCAGCGAAGCCGAGACCAGCGATGCGGTCGCTGCGGTTCCGCCCGACGAACACGATCGCGAGCCCGATGCACGCGACCGGCCCGCCGAGCTGTGCGAGCCCACTCACTTGACGATCACCGCCGCGCGATCGACATGGCCGTGCTCGGAGACGGTGAGCGTGTACCGCCCACGCAGCGTCGAAGCCTTCAAACGCAGCACCGGCCCTGCGGCGAACGACTTCCGCCGGCCGAGCTTCCACGTGTACCGCGTCGCATCGGTCGAGACGCCGATCGCGAACCGCGCACCCGCCTGGACGACGATGCGCTTGCTCGCGAGCTCGATGTACCGGATCTGCACACGGATTCGTTGCCGCTCGGCGACCGGCGTGCTGTTGCCGGCGGCGTCGACTGCGCCGATCTCGAGCGTGTACGACCCGGGTGGCAGGACCTTCCCGTCGGCCAGGCCGAACCACGAGAAGCTGCCGGTCACAGGATGGCGGTTCGTGCGCAGGATGCGCTGGTCGTCGAGGTAGAGATTCACGTGCGCGCTCTTGCTGAGCTCGTAGTGGATCCGGACGAAGTCGGCCTGATGGTCGCCGTCGGGCGAGAACGCGTCGCGATTCGTCGTCACCGACTTGACGACGGGCGCCGTCGTGTCGAGCTGGATCGGGTTCGGCAGGATGATCGTCCGGTGCTGGCCGGCGAGATGGATCTCCGCGCTGTAGCGGCCGTCCTTCGCGATCACGTTGCCGCCGGTGCGGCCGTCCCACTTGAACACATTGAGACCCCGCGATGCCTGGACCCCGTCCACGATGACGCGGACCGTGCTCTTGTGCGAGTCGAGGATCCGGACCGAGACCGCGTCGGGGTGCCGGAGCTTGAAGCGGATCGTCGCCCGGCCGCGGGCGCAGCCGCAGGTCGGCGAGAAGCCGGCTTTCGGGGAGACGACCGTGCTGAAGATCGGGCTCTTCGTGAGCTTCAGCCGCTCGGTGACGGCGAAGGCGGCCGCCGTCGCAACGAGCAGGCCGACGAGAGTCGCCGTCGTGAGGAGCCGCTGCAAAGCCTGACGATTCTACGTTCGGTCGCTAAGAAGCCGGTCGTAGAGCGCGTCGTCGATGTTCCTGCCTGTGACGATCAGCACGGTCGGGCGCGGCAGGGTCTCGCGGAGCGCGAGGGCGAGCGGCGCTGCGGCTGCGCCCTCGGCGCGGATCCCGGCCTCGGCGTACGCCCGGACACCGGCCTCGAGCTCCGCCTCCTCGAGGAGCTCGAACCGCTGGACGAGCGGGTTCAGCTCGGCGACCGCAAGCGGGATGGCCACGCGGGCGGCGAGCCCGTCGGCGAAGGTCGACGCGCGGTCGGAGTCGACCGGCGCGCCGGCGCGCCAGCTCTCCCACATCGCGGGAGCCTCCGCGGCCGCGACGGCGACACGGAGCGCACTCGGTGCGCGTCGCGCAACGGCACGAAAGACGCCGATCGCGAGGGCGCCGTTCCCGACGGGGACGACGACGGCGCCCGGCTCGGGCAGCTCGTCGAGCAGCTCGTCGCCGATCGCCTCGTAGCCCTCGAACTGCGACGGCTCGTTGCCGTCCTCGAAGAAGTACAGGCCGTTGGCGTTTGCGTACTCTCGTGCGGACGCCTTCGCCTCGTCCATGTCGTCACCGCCGCGATAGAGCTCGGCACCCTGCGCTTCGATGAGCGCCACCTTCGCGGCGCTCGCGTTGCGCGGGACGAAGACGATCGCGCGAATGCCTGCCTGCTTCGCCGCCCACGCCGTCGCGGCGCCGTGATTGCCGGTCGACGCGGTGACGACGGCGTCCGGGCGAAGCGCGTCGAGCACCGCCGCTGCACCGCGCCACTTGAACGCCCCGAGCTCGTGCTCGTCCTCGCGCTTCAGCCAGATGCCGTCCGCGAACGGCGTCACGTCTCGGGCGCGACGCGCAGCAACCGCGCCACGCGCTGCGGGAAGATCCAGTTCCAGCGCCCGAGTAGCTGCATCGTCGACGGCACGAGCAGCGCGCGGATCACCGTCGCGTCGAAGATGACACCGGCCGCGAGGCCGATCGCGAACTGCTTGATGTCGGGGCCGGGCCCGGTCGAGAGCGAGAAGAACGCGAGCATCAGCACCGCGGCCGCACTGGTGACGAGCTTGCCAGTACGCGCGAGGCCGTGCGCGACCGCCGACGGCGTGTCGCCCGTCTCGTCGTACTCCTCACGGATGCGCGTGAGCATGAAGACCTCGTAGTCCATCGAGATGCCGTAGAGGAACGCGAAGATCATCAACGGGATCCACGAGATGATCGAGTCGGTCGCCTGCACCCCCCAGATCGCATCGCTCCCGTGCCCCTGCTGGAAGATGAAGACGACGATGCCGTAGGCCGCGCCGAGCGAGACGAGGTTCAGCAGCACCGCCTTCAGCGGCAGCACGATCGAGCGGAACGCACGCATCAGCAGCAGGTAGGTCAGGATCAACACGAACAGCACGACGTACGGGAACTTCCCGTAGACGGCCTTGATGAAGTCGCGCCCCTCGGGGCCGACGCCTGCAAGCGTCAGGCTCGCACCGTTCGCGACGGTGCCCTGCAGGTTGGGGAGCACGTCGTGCTGCAGCCGGGAGATCGTGCTCTTCGCGTCGCGCGAGTTTGGATCCTCGTTGCCGAACGCCTCGATGACGCCGACGTCTCCCGTGCGCCACGCCTTCGGCGCCGTCGCCGCCGCGATGTCCTTGTCGGCTGCGACCTTCGACGCCACGCTCGCGAGCACCTGCGCTGTCGCACCGTGCTCGACGAGGATCTCGTACGGAAGGAGGGCGCCGGCCGGCAATCCCGCCTGCGTGAGCGCGTCGCGGCCCTGGAGAGCGTCGCCCTTTGCCGGTTCGCGCGCGAGCACTGCGTCGCTCGGGTTGATCTGGAACGCAGGGATGAGCACGAGCGCAACGATCGCGATGCCGGCGGCGAACACGAGCCCGCTGCGGCGCATCACGAGCCGGCTCCAGCGCCACCAGATCCCCGTTTCGGGCGGGTGCGGCTCGACGAACTTCTTCGGCATCACGCGCAGCCGGTTGATGCGCGGGCCGAGGATCGCGAGCATCGCCGGCAGCAGCGTGATCGACGAGAGCACGGACACCGCCGGGATGAGCATCCCGCCGAGGCCGATCGAGCGGATGAACGGCAGCGGGATGACGAGCATGCTGAGCAGGCCGATCGCAACGGTCGAGCCGGAGACGATCACCGAGCGCCCGGCGTGCGTCATGGTCTCGACGAGCGCCTCTTCCGTCGTGTCGTGGAGCGTCAGCTCCTCGCGGAAGCGGAAGACGACAAGGAGCGCGTAGTCGATCGCGACGCCGAGGCCGACGAGCGCGACGAGGAACTGGACGATGATCGACACGTTCGTGAGGTAGGTGAGCGCGAAGACGCAGAGGAACGTCGTGAGGATCGACGTGATCGCGACGACGATCGGCATCGCGACCGCAGCGAGCGTGCCGAAGACGAGGATCAGCACGACGAGCGCGCCGGCGCCGCCGAGAAGGGTCTCGGTGAGGACGCCTGGCCCTTGGTCGGCGCCCTGCGACTTGAAGATCGCGTCGCGGCCCGTGAGGTGCACCTCGACGCTCGGCGCGACTGCACGCTTCAGCGCCGCGCGAACCTCGTCGATCGGCGGCTGCGTCGTGAAGGTCGCATTCCCGGGCGGATACAGCGTCGCGAACATCGTGTGCCGGTCTTTCGAGACGTACGCGTCGCTCTGGCTGTCGAACCACGAGCCGACGCGGCCCGGGCCCTTGATCTGCGCCCTCCCCGCCTCGATCGCCGCGCGGATGCCCGGGACGGTCGTGACGTCGCGGCCCGGCGTCGTGAAGACGGCCACGAGCGGCGGCTGCTCACCCGACCCGAACGCCTTCAGCGTGCGCTGGTTCGCCTCGTAGGCGGAGTAGCCGGGGATCGAGAACGACTGGAACCAGCGGTCGCCGAGCCGGCCGGCGGCCGCCCCGCCGAGCACGGTGAGCACGAGCCAGATTCCGACGATCGTCCAGCGGCGGCGAACCGTGAACCGTGCGAGCGCGGCGAGCACGCCCCGACTCTATCCAGACGCCGGCTGGATGAGTCGCGGTCGCCGCAACCAGCAATAGAGGCCGTATGCAGCGAGCCCGAGCGCGAGCGCGATCAGCCCGCCGAGCAGGATCCACTGCGCCGCGGGGACGTTCAGGAGCTTCAGCCCGCTCAGGAAGAGGATCGTGCCGAGAGCGATCCGAAGCACGACGTCGGGCAGCTTCACGGTGAAGCGGCTCGTGATCAGCACGCCGGGAATCGAGCCGGTGAGGAGCCACGCGGTCGCGTGGTAGTCGACGTTGCCGCCGATCATGTGCCCGATGCCGGCGACCCAGAGGAGCGCGGCCGCGTGGAAGATGTCGGTGCCGACGATCTTCGGCATCGTCAGCGGATAGACGAGCACCATGACGAGCCCGAAGAAGGTGCCGCTGCCGACGGAGGTCAGGCCGACGACGAAGCCGAAGACCGCGCCGATGCTCACGGCGAGCACCTTGTCGCGCCGGCTGAGAATGAACGGCCGATCGTTCGGCTTGATGCCGCGCGTGATGAACGACTTCGCGAGGAAGCCGAGGCCGCCCGCGACGAGCGCGCCGCCGACCGCGTAGCTCTCGATCGTCTGCGCGCTCTCCCCGTAGTGATGCTTGATCAGCGTCGCGACCCCGACGCCGGCGAGCGAGAGCGGCCCGGAGCCGAGGAACATCCAGAGCGTCAACCGCGCATGCACGGTGCCGAGCCGGCGGTGGCGGATCGCGCCGAACGACTTGAAGATGGCGCCGTGCAGGATGTCGGTGCCGACGGCGTACGTCGGCTTGAAGCCGAAGAGGATGACGAGGATCGGCGTCATCAGCGAACCGCCGCCCATGCCGGTGAGCCCGACGATCGAGCCGATCAGCAGGCCCGTGAGCGTGAATTGCCAGGTCATGTGACAATCACCGCGCGGTGAGGATCATCCCCGCGCCGACGGTGTCGTTCGTCGCCTCGTCGATGAGGATGAACGCGCCGGTCTCGCGGTTCTCGGCGTACGGATCGACGGCGAGCGGCTCGGAGAGGCGCAGGCGAACGACGCCGATGTCGTTCAACGCGAGGTGCTCCGGCCCGGCGACTTCGTCGAGCGTGTGGATGTCGGTGATCGAGACGAGCTCGTCGACGATCGCGCGCACCGAGCGGGTCGTGTGCTTGATGCCGATCTTCGCCCGCGGCTCGAGCGGCCGCTCGCTCATCCAGCAGACGCGCGCATCGACCTCGCGCGCGACGATCGGCGCGTGCTCCGGGTCGGCGAGCATGTTCCCCCGGGAGACGTCGATGTCGTCGGCGAGGCGGATCGTCACCGACTGCGGAGGCACGGCGGCCTCGAGCGGGCCTTCCGCGCTCTCGACCGCCTCGACACGGGAGCGCAGGCCGGCCGGCAGCACGACGACCTCGTCGCCCGCCTGCCAGACGCCGCCCGCGACCGTGCCCGCATAGCCGCGGTAGTCGTGGTGCTCGTCGGACATCGGGCGGATCACCCATTGCACGGGGAAGCGGCGCGCGTCGAGGTTCCGGTCGAAGGCGAGCTCGATCGTCTCGAGATGCTCGAGCAGCGGCTGACCGTCGTACCACGGCATGTTCTCCGACGCGTCGACGACGTTGTCGCCCTGGAGCGCCGACATCGGGATCACGTGCAGGTCGGAGAGGCCGAGCGTTTCCAGATCGCGGACGATCTCGTCGTAGCGTTCCTGCGACCAGTCGACGAGGTCCATCTTGTTCACGGCGACCGTGATGTGCGGCACGCGCAGGATCGTCGTGATGTACGCGTGGCGGCGGGTCTGCTCGACGACGCCGTTGCGTGCGTCGACGAGGATGATCGCAAGGTCGGCGGTTGACGCACCCGTGACCATGTTGCGCGTGTACTGCACATGGCCCGGCGCGTCGGCGAGCTGGAAGCGGCGGCGCGGCGTCACGAACGAGCGGTAGGCGACGTCGATCGTGAT
>Ga0207657_10005567_pt1 | contig 13154 bp, 11 predicted proteins | sample KBSC33metaG_FD_184316 | JGI IMG/M metagenome (GOLD analysis project Ga0207657, IMG submission 184316) | Corn rhizosphere microbial communities from Kellogg Biological Station, Michigan, USA - KBS C3-3 metaG (SPAdes) (version 2) | ecosystem: Host-associated > Plants > Roots > Rhizosphere > Soil ...
GTTGATGAAGAAGCTGGTCCGGTCCCGTGCGGGCCGCTCCTCGCCGAGGCCGTCGATCAGCATCCGGGTCAGGCCGATCGAGATGTCGAAGTGGCCGGCCAGCTCGAACACCGTCCAGTGCGGCAGGTCCGGATCAACCGGAACCAGCCGCGTGGACGCGGCCCATTCGGGCTCGGTCAGGCCGCGGAAGGTCGCCTCGATCCGGGCCAGCTCGTCGGCAAGCGTGTCGATGGTGGTCTCGTATGAACCCATGCCCACCTTTTATCACCAGGGCGGGGGTGTCCGGCAGGGGTTCGCGGCTCCGACGTCTCCGGTGAGGGCGCCAGCAGGCGCCTCCGTTATCGGGTGGTCAAATAGCAGGGCATCCCTGCGGACGGGAGGAAGCATGAAGTACCTGATCTTGATGTACGGGTCCCAGCAGGATTACGACGCGATGGCGGGCAACGCCGGACCCGGGGAGCCAGCCTGGTCCGCGGCCGACTTCGCGGCGATGGGCGCGTTCATGGAGTCGTTCGGCCGGGACCTGACCGAATCTGGGGAACTGGTCGACGGGCAGGGCCTGACCGCACCGGTGCACACCCGCCGGATCCGGCTGCGGGAGGGCGCCCCGGTGGTGACCGACGGCCCCTACGCCGAGACCGAGGAGGTCCTGGCCGGCTACTGGCTCGTGGACTGCGCCAGCTTCGACCGGGCTACCGAGATCGCCGGCCGGTTGTCGAACTGCCCGGGTCCGGACCACGTCCGCGAGCGGGCGTACGTGGACGTCCGGCCGGTCGCCGAATCCCGGGCCGACCTGGAGCCCTGACCGTGGGCTACGGCGAGGCCGAGGACCTGCTCCGCCAGCTGGCGCCGCAGGTCCTCGGCGCGCTGGTGCGGCGGTACGGGCACTTCGACACCGCCGAGGACGCGGTGCAGGAGGCGCTGCTGGCGGCCGCCACCCAGTGGCCCGCCGAAGGTCTCCCCGGTAACCCGCGCGGCTGGCTGATCACGGTCGCCTCCCGCCGGCTGACCGACCTGCTGCGCAGCGAGCAGTCGCGGCGCGCCCGCGAGGAGGCGGCCGCCCGGCGGATCCCGCCGGGGGAGTGGTTGGCCCCGGCGGCCGACGTCGCGGCCGCCGACTCGGACGACACGCTCATCCTGCTGTTCCTGTGCTGCCACCCCGCGCTGTCGCCCGCCTCGCAGATCGCGCTGACCCTGCGCGCGGTCGGCGGTCTGACCACCGCGGAGGTCGCCCGGGCCTTCCTGGTTCCCGAGGCGACCATGACCCGGCGGATCACCCGGGCCAAGGTGCAGGTCGCGGACAGCGGGGTCCCGTTCAGGATGCCGAACGGGCCGGAGCGGGAGCAGCGGCTCACGGTGGTCTTGCACGTCCTGTACCTGATCTTCACCGAGGGATACGCCGCCACCTCCGGGCCCGGGCTGTTCCGGGCGGACCTGTCGGCCGAGGCGATCCGGCTCACCCGGATCGTCCGCCGGCTGCTGCCCGGCGACGGGGAGGTCGCCGGGCTGCTCGCGCTGATGCTGCTCACCGACGCCAGGCGGCCGGCCCGCACCGGGCCGGCCGGGGAGCTGATCCCGCTGGACGAGCAGGATCGGAGCCGCTGGGACCAGGCGAAGATCGCCGAGGGCGTGGCGCTCGTCACCGGGGCGCTGCCGCGCGGCGATGTCGGCCCCTACCAGCTTCAGGCAGCCATCGCCGCCGTGCACGACGAAGCCGCGAGCGCCGGGGCGACCGACTGGCCGCAGATCCTGGCGCTCTATGACCTGCTCCTGCGGATCAGCGATAATCCCGTGGTGGCGCTGAACCACGCCGTCGCGGTGGCGATGACCCATGGCCCCGCCGTCGGCCTGGAACGGCTCGGACGGCTCGAAACCGACCGGCGGATCGCTGGTGACCACCGGCTCGAAGCGGTGCGCGCGCACCTGCTGGAGATGGCCGGCCAGCACCAGGCCGCCCGGGCCGCCTATCACGCCGCGGCCCAGCGGACGATGAGCCTGCCGCACCAGCGCTACCTCAACGCCCGTGCCGCCCGGCTGAGCGGGCACCGATGAATCCGGCCCCGGGCCGCGGTCCTACCTGCATGGAGGCACAGATGAACAAGGAATTCACCGCCACCCTGGTGCAGAGCGAGGCCAAGGGCGGCTGGACGTACCTGGTCTGGCCGGAGTCCGTGCCGTTCTTCGGGACCAAGGGACTGGTCAAGGTGCGCGGGACCATCGATGGTCACCCGTTCCAGAGCTCGTTCATGGCCCTGGGCGACGGCACCCACAAGCTCCCGGTCAAGGCCGAACTCCGCAAGGTCATCGGCAAGGAAGCGGGCGACACCGTGACGGTGTGCCTGCAAGAGCGCCTCGCCCGTCCTCGCGCCTGAGGGGCCGCGCTGCCCGCGCCCGCGTAGAGTTGGCTGATCAGAACTCGCCGGGCGGAGCTTTATGACCGAATCCAGCTCACCTGGGCCATCGCCGGTTCCGCACGACCTGGCGGCGACCAGCGCAGAGAGACGAGCGTTCGGGAAGGGCGCCCGTCAGCGGGTGCCACGGCGCACGCTGGGGTCCTGGAGCGAGGAGGACCGCGGTCACGACCCGCTGAAAACGATCCTGGCTCAGAACCAGATCCGCGTGCCCGAACTGACTCCCCTCCGGCATCAGCGCATGGCCGTCTCGCCGTGGAACTACTACCGGGGCGCCGCCGCGGTCATGGCCGGCGACCTGGGCAGCCAGCCCGACAGCGGGCTGATGGTGCAACTGTGCGGCGATGCCCATGTCCTGAACTTCGGCCTGTGGGCCACGCCGGAGCGGAATCTGGCATTCGACCTGCGCGACTTCGACGAAACCCTGCCCGGCCCGTTTGAGTGGGATGTCAAGCGCTTCGCCGCTAGCCTGGTGGTGGCCGCGCGGGAGAGCCGGGTCAAGCCGGCCCGGGCGGCGGCCGCGGTGACCGCGGGCGTAGAGGCCTATGCCCGGCGCATGCGCCGGTACGCGACGATGCCTGAACTCGACATCTGGTACGACAGCACGCACGTCGACAACCTGATCGGCTACTTCGAGCCGGCTGACCGCGGACGGATCTCGATTCACATCGAGAAGAAGCGCAAGCGCCGCACGAGCCGGGGAGCGTTCGCCAAGCTCACCACGATGGCGCACGGGCGCCCCAGGATCACCGAGGACCCGCCCATCCGCGTCACGATCAGCGACGACGAGCAGGACTACCTGGTCGACCACCTCCTGGCCGAGTACCGGATGACCCTGCAAGAGGACCGGCGGAGCCTGTTCGACCGGTTCACCCCGGTCGACGTGGTCCGCCAGGTCGTGGGCGTAGGCAGCGTGGGCATGCAGGTCTACCTGGTGCTGCTGGAGGGCCGGACCGGCGTCGATCCATTGTTCTTGCAGGTCAAGCAGGCTGGACCGGCGGTATACGAGGCCTATACCGAGCCGAGTCGCCACCGCGGCCACGGCGAGCGGGTGATCAACGGCAAGCGGCTGATCCAGAGCGCCACCGACATTTTCGCCGGCTGGGGCTCGCTCCACGGGAGGGACTATTACGTCCGGCAATTCCGCGACATGAAGATCATCCCGACCACCGACCTGATCGCTCCCCGCCTGGTCCAGTTCGCGACCGCGTGCGGCGAGACCCTCGCTCGCGCCCACGCTCGAACCGGCGACCCGATGGCCATCGATGCCTACATCGGGAAGCCCGCCAAGTTCGCCGCCGCGATTGGCCGCTTCGCCAGCCTGTACGCCGACCAGAACGAGCGGGACCACGCCCAGCTCGTCAGCGCCATCGCCGCCGGCACGGTCGAAAGCCCGCCGGGCTAGCCACGCAGCGCTCCCGCAGAAACGTCCCCACGTGCCAGCCAGCCCGGGTGGCGAGGGCTGGGGCACCCAACCCCCGCAAGACGGGGGCAGGGGCACCCAACCCCGTACCGCCCGCGGACGGCAGTGGCCGGTGGTACCTGTGAGGCAGGTGAGACCAACCAGCGGGCGGGCTAGGAGGGTTCCACACTGCATCTCTACGCAGTAATTGCGCATTAGTGCATCGAGTGCTTAGGTGTAAAGTGAGGCGTCAAAGTCGTGATGTCGAGCTCCGGAAAGGCCCCGATGGCCGAGATCGCCACCCAGCCGGATCCGGCGGCTGAGCCAGGCCGACCCACCCGCCCAGGTCAGCCTGCCCAGCCAGGGCGGGCCGCGCAGCGGCGGCGCACCCGCCGGGCCATCGTCGAGGCGACGTCGCGGCTGCTAGCCGCGGGAGCCGATCCGTCGATCAACGACATCGCCGCCGCCGCCGATGTCTCCCGCCGGACGATCTACACCTACTTTCCCACCCTCGACCAGCTGCTCCTCGACGCCACCCTCGGGGCGATGAACGTCAGCATCGAGGCCGCCATCGACTCCTCCGGCGAGCCGGACGCGCGTGCCCGCATCGTCGCGCTGGTCGCGGCGCTCAGCGACGGGATGGCCGGCAGCCTTCCCCTCGGCCGCAAGCTGATCAAGCTGACCGTGGACGCGCCGCCGTCGGACGCGGGACCCAAGCGCGGCTATCGCCGCACCGGCTGGATCGAGGCGGCCCTCGAACCGGTCCGCCCGCGGCTGGGCCCGGACCGGTTCGAGCAGCTCGTCTCCGCGCTCGCGGTGGTGATCGGCTGGGAGGCGTTCGTCGTGCTCTACGACGTGCGCGGCCTCAGCGTGGATCAGGCCCGCGAGATCATCACCGGCGCCGCGACCACCCTCGTCGACGCCGCCCTGGCTCAGGCCGGCGACGGCACCGGCGCTGGCACCGGGGCAGCTGGCACCGGGGCAGCTGGCACCGGGGCAGCTGGCACCGACAGCGACAGCCCGAACTGATCCGCCGAATCCGTCCACCACGACCGCATCGCGAACCCGGCGGCGGCCAGTTCGGCCGCCACTCCCTCGCGGCGGAACTTGGCCGAGATCTCGGTGCGCATCTCCTCGCCCTCGGCGAACTCGACCGTGAGCCCGATGCCGGGCAGCCGCACGGTCTGCGCCAGGTCCGAGCGCAGCCGCATCTCGATCCACTCCGCCTCCGCGTTCCACACCGCGACGTGCTCGAACGCGTCCAGGTCGAAGTCGGCGCCGAGCTCGGCGTTCAGCACCGCGAGCACGTTCTTGTTGAACTCGGCGGTGACCCCCGCCCCGTCGTCGTACGCGGCGACCAGCGTGGCCTGGTCCTTGACCAGGTCGGTGCCGAGCAGGAAGAAGTCACCGGGCCGCAGCCGGTCCCTGACCCGGGCCAGGAACGCGGACCGCTGCCCGGGCTCCAGGTTCCCGATCGTGCTGCCGAGGAAGGCGACCAGCCGGGGGGCCGGAGCCTCGTCGTCCGCGGGGAACCCAAGCCGCTCCTCGAAGTCGGACACCACGGCGCGGACGTCGAGCCCGGGATATTCGGCCGATAGCGCCTTCCCCGCGGCGGCCAGCGCGGGCTCGCTGACGTCGACCGGCACATAGCAGCGCAGCGTGCCGGCGTCGCGCAGCGCGTCGAGCAGCAGCCGGGTCTTGTCCGACGACCCGGAGCCGAGCTCGACCAGCGTCCGCGCGCCGGTCTGCGCCGCGATCCCGGCCGCGTTCGCGCGCAGGATCTCGCGCTCGGCGCGAGTCGGGTAGTACTCCGGCAGTTCGGTGATCTTGTCGAACAGCGCGCTGCCCTGCGCGTCATAGAACCACTTGGGCGGCAGCGACTTCGGTTCCGCGGCGAGCCCGGTCCGGGCGTCGGCGCGGAGTGCTTCCTCGAGGAAGCCGGGCGGTAGCCGGCGGTCGAGGGTTGTCATCGGATCGCGATCCTTCCGTCCTCGGTGTTCTGGTCGAGTGGAACAGGTGAAGCAGATGGAGCAGGATTGCCCGGTGCGGCCAGCCGGGCCACGCTGACCTGCTGCGGCGTCGCGGTCATCACGGAGCCGTCCGGCACTTCGGTCCAGCCGGGCTCGTCGTCGCCCGGCTCCGAGGCCACGACCACGGCGTCCCCGGACGCGCGGTAGCACAGGGTGTCGCCGGCCGCCGTGGCCGCGATCACCCGCCCGTCGGTCAGCAGGAAGTTGAACCGGCCGCTCACGCCCGCGGCTCGCACCGCGCAGACGGTGTCCGCCAGCGCATCCGCGGCCCCGAGGCCGAACCCGAGCCGGTGCCTGACCAGCGCCCACAGCAGCGCCGAATCCACCCGGGCCTCCAGCCCGAGCAGCGACCCCGCGGGCAGCGTCCCGGCCAGCCCGGCGGCGGCCGCCGGCCAGCCGTCGAGCACGCCGTTGTGGCTGAACAGCCAGCGGCCCGACGCGTACGGCGCGACCGCGGCGATGCCGGGATCGGTGCCCGTGGTGGCGCAGCGCACCGCGGCCAGCACCGCGCCCGACGACGTCACCCGCGCGACGTCGGCGAAGGACTCGTCGCCCCAGATCGGGACCGCTCGCCGGTACCTGGCCGGGTCCGGGTCGTCCGGTGCGTACCAGCCGACCCCGAACCCATCCGCGTTCACCGTCCCGTGTCGCTGCCGGCGCGGCGCCCAGGCCTGCCGGTACAGGCCGTGCGGCGGGTCGATGAGTACCGAGCGCAGCGAGGCGGGCGGCCCGAGGTAGGCCAGGTGGCGGCACATCAGGCGGTCTCCGGCGTGCCGGACCTGGCGGTGCGGAAGCCGGCGAAGATCTGCCGCCTGATCGGGTAGTCCCAGTTGCGGAACGTGCTCCGGCTGACCACCGGGCTGACCGCGAACGACCCTCCGCGCAGCATCTTGTACTCCGGGCCGAAGAACACCTCGGAATACTCCTTGTACGGCCAGGCCTCGAACCCCGGATACGGCGAAAAGTCCGAGCTCGTCCACTCCCAGACGTCGCCGATCAGCTGCCTGGCCCCGCACGGCGCCGCGCCCGCGGGGTAGGACCCGGCCGGCGCCGGGCGCAGGAAGGCCTGGCCGAGGTTGGCGTGCGAGGTGTCCGGATCGGCGTTACCCCACGGGTACCTGCGGGTCAGGCCGGTCGCGGGATCGAACCGGGCCGCCTTCTCCCATTCGGCCTCGGTGGGCAGCCTGCGCCCGGCCCAGCGAGCGTAAGCATCGGCCTCGTACCAGGACACGTGCAGCACCGGTTCGTTCGGCACAATTGGTTCCTGCCTGCCGAACACCCGGCGGGTCCATTGCGGGCCCTCGCTCCGCCAGTACAGCGGCGCGGTCAGCCCGGCGTCCTGCCGGTGCTCCCAGCCGGCCGCGGTCCACCAGCGCGGGTCGTCGTACCCGCCGTCGTCGATGAACTGGGCATAAGCGCCGCAGGTCACGGGGGTGGTGTCGAGGTAGAACGGCGCCACCTGGACGGTGTGCGCCGGGCGCTCGTTGTCCAGCGCCCAGGGCTCGGTGGAGGTGCCCATGGTGAACGGGCCGCCGGGTACCAGTACCTCGGACGGCAGCCGGAACGCGTCGGCCGGCGCCGGGTCGGGCGCCCGGGCCGCGAGCACCGGCGCCCCCGCCCTGATCTGGTGGGTGATCAGCATCGTCTCGTCGTGCTGCACCTCGTGCTGGGCGATCATCCCGAACGCGAACCCGTCGCCGAGCAGACGCGTCCCGCTGAACGGGGCGCGGTCGAGCAGGTCGAGGACGCGGCCGCGCACCTCGTGGCCGTAGGCCCTGGCCTCGGCGGGCGGCAGCAGCGGCAGCGTGGGACGTTCCGAGCGCGGGTGCTCGAACGCGTCGTAGAGCGGGTCGATCTCCGGATGCATCGGCTCGCGCCCGCCGACCTCGCGCAGCAGCCAGAGCTCTTCCTGGTTGGCGATGTGCGCGAGGTCCCAGACCAGCGGGGACATCAGCGGCGAGTGCTGTCTGACCAGGTCGGCCTCGTCCACGCTGTCCGTCAGCAGCGTGGTCCGCTGCCGCGCGCCGGTCAGTTCCCGCGCGATGACCCCGCGCAGGGTTTCCGGGTCGAGCTGTGGCTCCGTCATTTGACTCCGTCCAGTTGGTCGTCGGCAGGACATCGGTCTTTCTGCACGTAGCGCTCGGTGAACTCACTGACGGCTTGGCGGATCTCGGTGGGCGCGCCTGAGCGCATCAGTGCGGCCTCCGCCGTCTCGAAGCACTGCCTGCTTGCGCGAGCGATGACCGGGTCGGCCGGGCCGCACCTAGCCGCCCGTAGCCACGGGTCCTCGGCGTCCGGTGATCCTTCCCACACCGGCTCGGCGGCGGCCAGCGCGTCGTCGGCGGCCCGGCCGTCGTCGGTCAGCGCGGTGACCACGGCCGCGGGCACGATCCAGCCGTCGCCGGGCTGCGCGTCGATCATCCGCAGCTCCATGTGCCCGTGCGGGCGGACCGGCGGGAACAGCGTGGACAGGTGATAGTCCAGATCCTCGGCGGTAGGTGCCCGCAGCGTCCCCGACCCGCCGTCGCGCAGCCAGTCGCGGAAGGTCACCCCGGCCGGCGCGGTCCAGTCCTGCGAGCCGGGCTCGCGGACGCACATGAGCTCCGCATCCAGCGCGTAGGCGGCCCAGGCGTCGCGCGGGTCGCCGCCGGACGCGTCCAGCACGGGAGCCCGGGTCCGCCCCGGATCCATGTTGGACCACACCTGCTGCCGGGCCGAACGCCAGCCGGTCGGCTTGCCGTCCCGCAGCGGGGAGTTGGCGAACGCGGCCACCAGGACCGGCCCGATAGCGTGCAGCATCCGCCAGCGTGAGCGGTATCCGGACTGGCTGCCGCCGTCATCGCCGGCATCCACGCAGACCTGGACCGACGCGGTGCCGCACATCATCTGGCGGCCCCACGGGCCCTCGCGGTCGAAGAATTCCTCCATCGCCGCATACCGCGGCAGATCGAGCAGGCGGCGGGGCGGGCGTAGCGGGTCGAGACCGTAGCCGCATAGTTCCAGGCCGGCCCCTGCGGCCGCGTCACGCAGCGCGGCCAGGTCGCGCCCGGTTACCTCGACGAGCTCACCGAGCGTGGCGGCGGGGGCCGAGCTGAGCTCAAGCTGCCCGCCGGGCTCTACTGTGAGCGAGGCACCAGAAGGAAGGGAAAAAGGTTGATACCGAACGGTCTGGGCTTCTTGCCCTGGGTAACCTTCCTCGTCCGAGCGGGCTTCGGGTCCGAACCCGGCTAGGGTGGCGGTTACCTGTTCCGCCTGCACCGGGAGCGCGGGATCGCGACGATCGCGCGCGAGCCACTCGAGTTCGACGCCTAGTCGCTCCGGCGGGCCCGTCTTGAAGCAGATTCCGTGAACATGCGCTTCCGCGTCGGATTCGGTAAACCGCGCCCCCTTGATCACGATTTCAACCCTACCTGACCCCTCTGACATTACTGGGGAACCGCTGCCCAGGGCGCTGGCGGCTAATCGTCCTCCCAGCTAAGTTTCAGTTTCAGGTGGTACCTTGCGGCGCATCGCGCACGACTGCTAGTGACGTTAAGTTGCTAAAAGAGTGACACGCCGTAATGCCAACTTGGCCATTGGCGCGTTTCTGCTCTGGCAGGATGGAACTCGATGAAGGCGCCGTCCGTGAAGCTTCCGCTGCTGCACCGGGGTAAGGCTGGGGAGCCGCCCGGGATCGTGGCTGTCGCGCGCGTCGACCACCGGACGAAGAACATCACCAAGCGCCTCAGCCCCGGCGAGATCGCCATCATCGACCATTCCGACCTGGACCGGGTCAGCGCCGAGGAGCTCATCAGGCGCAAGGTCGCGGCCGTCGTCAACGCCTCGGTCAGCATTACCGGGCGTTACCCCAACCTGGGCCCGAAGCTGCTGCTCGACGCGGGCATTCCGGTCGTCGACGGGGTCGGGCAGGACGTGCTGGTCAAGGTCGCGGACGGTGCCGTCGTGCGGCTCGATGAGGAGACCCTCTACCTCGGCGACGCCGTCGTGGCCAAGGGCACCCCGCTGACCGAGGACCTGGTGCAGACGGCGATGACCGAGGCCCGGGCCATGGTCGGGGTGCAGATCGAGTCGTTCGCCGCGAACACGCTCGAGTTCCTCCGGCGCGAGCACGAGCTGCTTACCCGCGGCATCGACCCGCCCGAGATGGACACGGAGATGAACGGCCGGCACGTGCTTGTCGTGGTGCGCGGCTATCACTACCGGGAGGACCTGGCCGCGCTCCGGCCCTACATCCGCGAGTACAAGCCGGTGATGGTGGCCGTGGACGGCGGGGCGGACGCGCTGATCGAGGCCGGCTACCAGCCCGATGCCATCCTCGGCGACATGGACTCGGTGTCCGACGAGGCGCTGTGCTGCGGCGCGGAACTCGTCGTGCACGCCTACCCCGACGGCCGCGCGCCCGGGCTGGCCCGGGTCCGTGACCTCGGCCTGGATGCCGTCACCCTCCCGGCCCCGGGGACGAGCGAAGACGTCGCCCTGCTCGTCGCCGACGCCAGGGGGGCCAGCCTGATCGCCGTGGTGGGCACCCACCACACGCTCGAGGAGTTCCTCGACAAGGGCAGGCCGGGGATGTCGAGCACGTTCATCACGCATCTGCGGGTGGGATCAAAGCTGGTCAACGCGCGCGGCGTACACCAGCTCTACCACAGCCGGATCTCCGGCTGGTCGCTGCTGGTGCTGGTGCTCGCCGCGGCGGTGACCGTGTTCGTCGCCGTCGTGTTCTCGCCCGCCAGCCCCATCCTGGCCAGGTACTTCGAAGCGACCTGGCATTCCTTTACCTACTGGCTGACCGGAAAACTCTAGTGATCGACTTTCGTTACCATCTCGTCTCCATCGTGGCGGTGTTCCTGGCCCTGGCGATCGGGATCGTGCTCGGCTCGACCGAGCTGCAAGGCCCGGCGTTCAGCTTGCTGGACAAGACCACCTCGAAGCTGCAAAGTGAGCTCGGCCAGGTCAGCAGCCAGCGGGACACGGCCCAGCAGCAGGCTACCGAGGGCGAGATGTACGCCCAGGCGGTCGAGCCCGCCCTGCTGCACAATCTGCTGACCGGGCACCGGCTGCTGATCGTCACGGAGCCGGGGGCGCAGTCCTCGGTGGTCAGCGGCATCACCGCCGCCGCGATCCACGCGGGCGCCACCGTTACCGGGCAGATCAACCTGCAGCCGAAGTTCTTCGACACCAGCGGCACCGCCCAGGACAGCCTGAACCAGACCACCCTGGCCGTGGCCCAGCCGACCGGCCTCCAGCTGGACGCCAGCGCGACCTACCAGCAGCAGGCCGCCCAGCTGATCGCGAGCGAGATACTGACCAGCGCGCCAGGGTCGGCGGCCGGGGGAACCGGCGGCGACCAGGGCACCAGTACCGACGCGTCGACGATGCTGCAGGCCTACGCCGCGTCCCAGTTCCTCAGCACCAGCGGCCAGCCGGGCACGCCGGCCAGCCTGGCCGTCGTGGTGACCCCGCAGACCGCGCCGTCGGACGGCAGCGCGGACCAGCTCGCCCAGGTCCTCGTCCCGGTGGTCCAGGAGCTGGCGGCCAAGAGCGCGGCCACCGTGGTGGTGGGTTCGTCGACGGGCTCCGGCGCGGGCAGCCCGATCGCGGTGCTGCGCTCCAACAACGTGTCCAGCCGGGTTTCCTCGGTTGACGACGCCGATCTGGCGGCCGGGCAGACCGTCGCCATGCAGGCGCTCGCGGTGGAGCTGGCCGGCGGCAAGGCCGGCAGCTACGGGTTCACCGCCAACGGCGCTACTGCCATCGCGCCGAGCCCCGCGCCCACGCCGAGCGCCTCCGCGAGCGCGACCCCCACCTCCTCGACGAAAAAGAAGGCCGGCACATGAGGCGAGCGGGATACGCAGTAGCGGCCGGAGCCTGCGCGGCGGGTGCCGCCAGGCTCGCCTACTCGGCCATGAGCCGGCGCCCGCCGGGCGGCCCTAAGGCCTGGTCACGGACCAACCACCGGGGCGAGCCTGTCACCCTGCTCGAGGGGCCCGCCGTGGCCGCCGGGGCACTGGCCGGCGTGCTTGCTCAGGCTGGGCTCGCCCAGGCCGGCCTGGTACCGGCGTCCGGCTCGCCGGGCGCGTCGGGTCCTGCGGGTTGGCGCCGTGCCGCGGCCATGGTCCTGGGCGGAGCGGGCGCGGCCGCCTTCGGGACCTACGACGACCTGGCCGGGTCCGGGGACCGCCGCGGCTTCCGCGGCCACCTCGGCGCGCTGCGGCAGGGCGAGGTGACCACCGGCGCGGTCAAGCTGGGCGGCATCGGCGTCACCGGGGTCGTCAGCGCCGCGCTGGCCGGCGGCTCGCCCGTGGACGTGATCGTCAACGCCGGCCTGGTCGCCGGGGGCGCGAACCTGCTCAACCTGTTCGACCTGCGGCCCGGCCGGGCCATCAAGGTCGCGGCCGCCTCCGGCGTCTTGCTCGGCGTGGCCGGGCAGGACAGCGTCGCGGCACCGCTGGGGGCGGCGCTCGCGCTGCTGCCCGAGGATCTGGGCGAGCGGGCCATGCTCGGCGACGCCGGCGCGAACGCGCTCGGCGCCATGCTCGGCGCCTCGGCGGCCGGGCTGTCCCGTACGGGCCGCATCGCCTTGCTCATCGCCATCGTCGGCATTACCGCGGCCAGCGAGAAGGTCAGCTTCACCAAGGTGATCGCGCGCACCCCGGCGCTGAACTGGCTGGACATGCTCGGCCGCAGGCCCGCGCCGCAGACAGAGCCGTCCGGGACAGAGCCGTCCGGGACAGAGCCGCCCTCGCCGCAGCCCCCGGTCACGATCCCGGCCCAGCGGCCCGAATCGGGCGGGTGAGCACGCCCGTCGCCGAACGGGGGAGTGCTCGGCAGCGGGGCGGGGGGATCGGCCGGGCCGCCGTACTGATCGGCGCGATCACGATGCTCGCGCGGGTCGTCGGCTTCGGCCGCCAGGTGGTCTTCGCGCACACCGTCCAGGCCTCGTGCCTGGGCACCGCGTACACCACCGCGAACATGGTGCCGAACATCATCTACGACATCGTGGCGGGCGGCGCCCTCACCGCGGTGGTGGTGCCGGTGCTGGCCGGTCCCGCGCGGTCCGACCCCGAGCAGGTACGGCGGACCTCCGCCGCGCTGCTCACCTGGGCCGTGGTGCTGCTGGTCCCGGTCAGCCTGGTGGTCGCGGTCATCGCGGAGCCGCTCGTGTCGGTGCTGCTCGGCGGGACGCCCGGCTGCCCCCGGGCCGACATGGTGACTCTCGGCGCGCGGATGCTCGTGGTGTTCGCGCCGCAGATCCTGCTCTACGGCCTGGCCGTGGTGCTGTACGGCATCCTGCAGGCGCACCGCAAGTTC
>Ga0207657_10005568_pt1 | contig 13152 bp, 14 predicted proteins | sample KBSC33metaG_FD_184316 | JGI IMG/M metagenome (GOLD analysis project Ga0207657, IMG submission 184316) | Corn rhizosphere microbial communities from Kellogg Biological Station, Michigan, USA - KBS C3-3 metaG (SPAdes) (version 2) | ecosystem: Host-associated > Plants > Roots > Rhizosphere > Soil ...
GTCGCCACTCGCTGCGCTCATGCACTCCAACGCTTCGACATGCCCCCGGCATGTCGGCGTTGGAGCGGGTAGCGGGAATCGAACCCGCGCGTTCAGCTTGGGAAGCTGACAGGCTACCATTACATCATACCCGCCCGTGGGCTGGCGCCGATGTGGATTGGCGGTTCGGCCAAGTCAACGGGGCCAGGCAGGTTCGCTCAGCGCGTCAGAGTCCGCCTTCTACCGGCTCGAATCCCGCTTCGCGCAGCCGCTCGGACAACTGCACTCCGGTGCTTCGCGCGAGATCGCCATCGGCCGAGCGGATCACGAAGTTGGAGCCGTAGCGGCCCTCCTTGAAGAAGGGATAGCTGCCGATTGCTACGCCCGGATTTGCCGCCTCGGTTTCGCGCAGCAGATCGGCGACATCGCTTTCCGGAGCCCGCGCGCCGACGGTAACCGAGACGATCGGCCGCCCGCCTTCCAGCGTGCCAGTCATCGCCGCCAGCATCGCGGCCGTGATGCCGGGGACGCCGGCCATGATGTAGACGTTTGCCATCCTGATGCCGGGCGCGCCTGAACTTGGGTTGGCGAGCAGTTCGCTGCCCTGCGGCACCCGCGCCATGCGCAGCCGCGCCGGCGTCAGTCCGCCTGGCCGGTCGCGATAATAATCCTCCAGCACCTTCCGCGCCTCGGGGTGCTCAACCACCGGCACGCCAAAGGCCGCGGCGATCGCATCCACGGTGATGTCGTCGTGCGTTGGGCCGATGCCGCCCGTCGTGAACAGATAATCGTGCGCCGCGCGCAGCTCGTTCACCGCTTCGCCGATCCGCTCGAGATCGTCGGGGACGACGCGAACCTCGGCCAGCCGAATCCCCTGGTCGTTCAGCCACAGCGCCACTTGCACAATGTTCTTGTCCTGCGTCCGGCCCGACAGGATCTCGTCGCCGATAATCACCAGCGCAGCCGTCCAGATGCGTTCTTCGGTCACGAGGGCGTCCTAGCCGTCTTGCATTCCGGCGCAACAACCCCGTGCAAAATCCCATCGGAATGCCTAATTAGCGGCCGATGACTCAATATATCACCGTCGCCGCCGACGACCGCGTCGAAGCCAAGAACGGCATCATCAAGCTGCACGGCCCTGAAGCTTTCGCCGGAATGCACCGCGCCGGCCGGCTGGCCGCGGAGATTCTCGATGCGCTCGTCCCGCATGTCGTTCCCGGGGTTACCACGCAGGAACTCGACGACCTGGTCTACAGGTTGACCATCGAGGGCGGCGGCACGCCGGCGACGCTCGGATACCGCGGCTACACCAGGAGCTGCTGCATCTCGATCAACCACGTCGTCTGCCACGGCATTCCTGGAGACAAAGCGCTCAAGGACGGCGACATCGTCAACATCGACGTCACGCCGATCCTCGACGGGTGGCACGGCGACACCAGCCGCATGTACCTCGTCGGCGACGTGCCACTGAAGGCGCGCAAGCTGGTCGACGTAACCTATGAATGCCTGATGCTCGGCCTCGATCAGGCGCGTCCCGGTAACCGTCTGGGCGACATCGCCAACGCCATCCAGCGACATGCCGAAGCGCACCGTTACGGCGTCGTTCGCGACTTCTGCGGCCACGGCGTCGGCCGCGTGTTCCACGACAGTCCCGAAGTCATCCACGCCGGCCGTCCGGGCACCGGGGTCGAGCTGCGCCCGGGCATGATCTTCACCGTCGAGCCGATGATCAACATCGGCCGTCCGGACGTAAAAATCCTGGAGGATGGCTGGACCGCGGTCACCCGCGACCGTTCGCTGTCGGCGCAGTTCGAACATTCGATCGGCATCACCGAAACCGGCTGCGAGATTTTCACGAAGAGCCCGGCCGGCCTCGACAAGCCGCCCTACTGACGCTGGCGACCCCCGTTCGTCGGCCTGTCGAAAGTTATCCCAACGGCTATTGACGCCCGCTCCTGCCCCCTGATTAATCCGGCCAAATTCTGGGGGCATCGATGCTGGAAATCGCCAATCTTTCGCACACTTACGCCAATGGCACCGTCGCGCTCGACGATGTGAGCTTGTCGATTCCGCGCGGCATGTACGGGCTGCTAGGCCCTAACGGCGCCGGCAAGTCGACGCTGATGCGGACGGTGGCGACGCTGCAGGAACCAACCTCGGGCAGCATCAAGTTCGGCGAGATCGACGTGCTGGCCGAACCCGATCGCCTGCGCCGCACGCTCGGCTATCTGCCGCAGGATTTCGGCGTCTATCCGCGCGTCTCGGCTTACTCGATGCTCGACCAGATGGCGGTGCTCAAGGGCATCACCGGCAAGGGGGAGCGCAAGAGCGTGGTCGAAACCCTGCTCAGCCAGACCAACCTGTGGGCCGTTCGCGACAAGTCGATCGCCGGCTTCTCCGGCGGCATGCGGCAGCGCTTCGGCATTGCCCAGGCCCTGATCGGCAACCCCGAACTGATCATCGTCGATGAGCCGACCGCCGGTCTCGACCCCGAGGAGCGCAACCGCTTCCTCAACCTGCTCGCCCGCATCGGCGACAATGTCGTCGTCATCCTCTCGACCCACATCGTCGATGACGTCGCCGACCTGTGCCCGCTGATGGCCGTGCTCGCCGACGGCAAGGTTCGGCTGCAAGGCAAGCCGGCCGCGCTGATCGAGTCCACCCGCGGCAAGATTTGGAAAAGATCGATCGACAGCGAACAGCTCGAAGGGCTGCAGGCGGCGCACGACGTGATCTCCACCCGCCTGTTCGCCGGCAAGACCGTCATTCACGTGCTCGCCGACAACCGGCCGGTGGGATTCGAACCGGTCGAGGGCGGGCTTGAGGATGTCTATTTCTCGACCCTGTCATCGCTCCGCCGCGCGGCCTGAGGAACTAACCCCATGCTATTCGGCATCACGGCCTTCGAGGTTCGTTATCAGCTTCGCAACCCGGTTTTCTGGGTCTCGGTCGCGATCTTCTTCCTGCTCGGCTTCGGCATCACGTCGAGCGAGAATGTCAGCATCGGCACGCCGGGCGGCGTCCATGAGAATGCGCCGAACGCCATCGCCATCGCGACCGCGGTCTTTTCGCTCTTTTATTTATTCGTGATCACCGCCTTCGTCGCCAATGCGATCGTCCGTGACGACGCGACCGGCTTCGCTCCGATCATCCGGGCAACCTCCGTCACACCCCGGCAAATCGTCATCGGCCGCTTCCTCGGTGGTCTATTCGTGGCATGGCTCGGCTATCTCGCCATCCCTGCCGGCATGTGGGGCGGCTCGATCATGCCTTGGGTTGATCCGGAAACGGTGGGTCCGCAGGTCGCATCTTATTACTTCTGGCCTTTCCTGATTTTCGCCATCCCCAACATCTTCCTGATCTGCGCGCTCCTGTTCACCCTGGCGACGACCCTGCGCTCAATGATGGCTGCCTACGTGTCGGCGATCGTGCTGGTCATGGGGTACATGATCACCACCAGCGTCCTTGGCCCCAAGGTCGAATATCGTGAGGTGCTCGCTCGCTGGGAGCCGATGGGCACCGGCGCACTTGGCGAGGCGACTCGCTACTGGACGCAGAGTGAGCTCAATAGCCGCCTGATCGAACTGAACGGCGCGCTCCTGTTCAATCGCATTTTCGCGATTCTGCTGGGATTGGCCTTCCTGGGCCTGACCCTGTGGCGTTTCACGATGACCGAACGCGCGCCCTCGCGCTGGAAGCTGCGCCGCCTCGCCAGACGCAAGTCCCGCGACGCCGGCCTCGTCGACGCCCCCGCGAGCCTCGACGGCGGCCGGGTCGTGGCGCGCGACGTGACACCTTCCCGCGCCACCCAGTTCTTGTCACGGCTTCGCGTCGAGGTTCAGCAAGTGCTGACCAGCCCCGGCCTCATCGTCCTCACGCTGCTGGCCATGACCTTCACCGGCATCGTGCTGTGGTTCGCGCAGTCGACCTACGGCACCGCCGACCACCCGACCGTGGCCGCGACCATCCGGGGAGTGAACGGCGGATCGGCGCTGTTCGTGCTGATGATCACCGCCTTCTACAGCGGGGAACTGGTCTGGCGCGAACGCGACCGGAAGCTCAACGAGATCGTCGATTCCACAGCGGTTCCCAGCTGGGTGATGACCATCCCCAAGATCCTCGCGATCTTCCTGATCCTCGTCATCGTCAACATGGCCTCCGCGCTGACGGGCATCGCCTTCATGGCGATCGGCGGCGCCCGCACGCTGGGGATCGGCGCCTTCTTGAACTGGTTCATCCTGCCGTTCGCGCTCGACATGCTGCAGATCGCGATCCTCGGCGTCTTCTTCCAGGTGCTCAGCCCGAACAAATACGTCGGCTGGGGTCTGCTCTTCATCTGGTTCGTCGGCGGCATCTTCCTCTCGAACATGGGCTGGTCCAACCCGCTCTACACCTATGGCGGCAACCCCAGCGTTCCGGTCAGCGACTTCAACGGCCAGGGCAGCTTCTGGATCGGCGCCGCCGTCTTCCGCGCCTACTGGCTGCTGTTCGGCGTGATCCTGATCGTCATCGCGCACATGCTGTGGCCGCGCGGGACCGACCTTGGCCTCCGCGTCCGCTCGCGCCGCATGCTTCGCAGTGCAAGCGGCGTACCACTGGCGATCGCCGGCGTGGCCGCGCTCGCGATGGCGGCGACCGGCGTCTACGGCTACCACAACATCAAGCAGCTCAACCGCTACGTAACGTCCGACGACGTCGAGAAATATCAGGCGGACTATGAGAAGAAATATCTCAAATATGAGAAGCTGCCGCAGCCGTCGATCGAGCACGTCAAGCTGGACGTCCAGCTGTTCCCGCAGCAACGCCGCCTGATCGCCCTCGGGAAGTACGATCTGGTCAACAACACCAAGACGCCAATCCGCGACGTCCACATCCGTCAGGGCGAGCAGGATACCGTCTACGACCGGCTGGAGCTGAGCGGCGCGAAGCTCGTCTCGTACGACAAGCGGTTCAACTATCGCATCTTCCGTTTCGACCAGCCGCTAGCGCCAGGCGCTCACGCCACGCTGGCCTTCGCCTCACAACTCTGGCGCCGCGGCTTCCGCGCCGGCTCCCCCGCGACCGACGTGATCGAGAACGGCACCTTCGCCAACAATTTCGACTTCGCGCCGATCATCGGCATGAACCGGCAGAATCTCCTCAGCGACCGCGCGAAGCGCCGCCGCCAGGGCCTGCCGCCCGAGCAGCGGATGGCCAAGCTCGAGGACCTGTCGGCGACCGCCCGCAATTATATCGGCAGCGACTGGACCACGTCGGACATCACGCTGACCACCGACGCGGTCCAGACGCCGATCGCGCCGGGGAACCGCGTCTCCGATGTGACCGCCAACGGCCGCCGCACCGCGCATTTCGTCAGCGGCGCGCCGATCCTCAATTTCTTCTCGATCCAGTCGGCCGACTATCGCGTCGCCAAGCGCGACCACAACGGTCTCCAGCTCGAGGTCTATTATAACCCGGGCCACGACTGGAACGTCGCCAAGATGCTGACCGCCATGGGGATCGCGCTCGATTATTACCGCGCGCACTTCGGGCCTTATCAGTTCAACTACGCCCGGATCGTCGAATTCCCCGGCTACAACAGCTTCGCGCAGGCCTTCGCCGGGACGATGCCTTATTCGGAATCGATCGGCTTCAACGCCAACACCAACGATCCGACCAAAATCGACTGGACGACCTATGTTGTCGCCCACGAAATGGCGCACCAATATTGGGCTCACCAGGTCATCGGCGCGGACATGCAGGGTGGGACGATGAGCAGCGAAACGCTCGCTCAATATTCGGCGCTGATGGTCATGAAACACATGTACGGGCCGGACAAGATCCGCCGCTTCCTCAAGTACGAGCTCGATAATTACCTGCGCAGCCGCCAGTCCGAGGTCGTCGCCGAAGTCCCGCTCGAACGCGTCGAGAACCAGCCTTACATCCATTACCGCAAGGGCGCGGTGGTAATGTACCTGCTGCAGGAACGGCTCGGCGAAGATGCGGTGGATCGCGCCCTGTCGCGGTTCCTCGCCCGCTTCCGCTTCAAGGACGCGCCCTATCCCCGCTCGGTCGATCTCGTCGACGAGTTCCGGAAGGAAGCGAAAACCCCCCAGCAGCAGCAACTGATCACCGACCTGTTCGAACGGATCACGCTTTACGACCTCAAGGTCGTTGATGCCTCGACCAAGAAGGACGGCGACGGATGGACGACCACCCTCACCGTCAAGGCCGACAAATTCTATGCCGACGCCAAGGGCAAGGAGACGAAAGCCAGGCTCGCGGAGCCGATCGAGGTCGGCCTGTTCACCGCTCGCCCGGGCCTGGGCGAATTCTCGTCGAAGGACGTCATCGTGATGGAGCAGCGGCCGATCGCTAGCGGCACGCAGAAGATTGTCCTGCACAGCAAGGCCAAGCCCAAGTTCGCCGGCATCGACCCGTATAATTTCTACATCGACCGCAACAGCGACGACAATGTGAAGGACGTAACGACGGGCTGAGCCAGACAGTCGCCACGCCGTTAACCGGCGCCCTTCACATTATTGACACCACTGTCAGCTAATGAGAGCGTGCGCCCCTTAGAGTCGAGGTGTACTGTGACGTTCCGCCACCCTGTTGCGATCCTGCCGGCCGACATCGACCACATGGGTCATGTCAACAACGCCGTGTACCTCAAATGGGTGCAGGACGCGGTGGTCGATTACTGGAGCAGCGTCGCCCCGCCGAGCGCCGTCGCGGCGCACCTGTGGGTCGCGATGAAGCATGAGATCACCTACCTCAAGCCGACCTTCCTGGCTGACACTGTCGTTGCCGAGGTCATCGCCGAAAAGGTGCAGGGCGCCCGCGCCTTCTTCCGCACCGTTCTGCGGCGTGGTGACGATGTCTTGAGCGAGATCCAAAGCACCTGGTGCTGCCTCGACGCCGCAAGCCTGCGGCCGGCGCGACTGGCGCGGGACATCGTGGCGCGGTTTTTGCCGGCCGACGCCTAGCCCGCCTCGCGCGGCGAGCGCTTGTCCAGGAAGGCACCGATTCCCTCGATGGCATCGTCCGCCATCAGATTCTCGACCATCACTCGCGAGGCGCTGGCATAAGCGTCAGCCAGGTCCATGCCGGCCTGCGCCGCGACTGCCGCCTTACCGAGCCGAATGGCCTCAGGCGCTTTCGCGGCGATTTTCTCCGCCAGTGCGCTTACCGTTTCCGCCAGGCGCTCGGCGGGCACAACGCGGTTGACCAAACCGAAGTCGAGCGCGGTCGCGGCGTCGATCATCGCACCGGTGAGCAGCAACTCCATCGCGCGTTTCCGCCCGATATTGCGCGTCAGCGCCACCGATGGCGTCGTGCAGAACAGCCCAACGTCGATCCCATTGACACCAAACCGCGAGCGGTCGGAAGCGACCGCTAGATCGCAGGATGCAACCAGCTGACAACCCGCCGCCGTCGCCAGCCCGTCCACGCTGGCGATCACCGGCTTGGGCATCGTCGCGATGCGCTGCATCAGTGACGAACACAGCACAAAGGTCTCCTCGAAGAACGCTCGCCCGCCATCCGTGTCGATACGATGCGACGACATTTCCTTAAGGTCGTGCCCCGCCGAGAACAGCTTTCCCTCGGCCGCGATGACAATGACTCGGACGGTCCCATCACGCTCGGCGGCGATCACCGCGTCCGCAAGTCCGCGCATCAGCGCCAGCGACAGGCAGTTGGCCGGTGGGTTGCGGAACGTCAGCGTCAGCACGCCGCCGGCCCTCGCCGCAGCGACGTGCGCGCTCATCGATCGGCCATCCAGGCGGCCACGGTATCGAGAGCTTCAGCTTCCGCCTCCGCCGGCGTTCGTCCACTCCGCGCCGGGATCTTCAGGCTGTGATCCGCACTAGCAATGATCTTAAGCGTAGCCCGCTCTCCCAAACCCGCGACGACCGGACGCAGCAGAGGCATCTCCGCCAACGCGTCGCGTTCGCCGGTGACGAACAGCATCGGCACGTTGACCTGGGCGAGATGCGCTGAGCGTTCGATGCCGGGCTTACCGGCGGGATGCAATGGGAAGCCGATGAAGGCCAGCCCCCGCACTCCTGGCATCGGCTCGATCGCCTGCGCTTGCGAAGTCATCCGTCCGCCGAACGAACGTCCGCCGGCAAACAGCGGCAGATCCGGCGCCAGCCGCGCCGCCTCATCCACCGCTGCGCGAACCGCCGCATGCGCAATCTTCGGCGGATCGACCCGCTTGGAGCCACGCTCCATGTACGGGAACTGATAGCGCAGCGTCGCAATCCCGCGCGCTGCCAGACCTTCAGCGTTCGACTGCATCGACCGGTGAGTCATCCCCGCGCCCGCGCCATGCGCGAACACGAACAGTGCCCACGCGTTCTCCGGCCGGATGAGCAGCGCCGACACGCTCTCTTCGCCGACCTTGATTTGCAGCGCCTCCATCAAGTGGTCGCCGCTTTCGCGTCCCACCGCGCCGTCAGCGCCCGGGCTGTCTCGACATCCGGCGGAAAATCCACCTCGCCCCATTCCTCGCCCTCAATGTCGAACGTCCACACCTCGCTCGACTGCGCGAGATGGTGGATGACGCGCAAATACCAGATCGTCGTGCCCTCGGGCGTCCGCAGCGCCTGCTCAATCGCGGTGCGGAAGCGCTCGGCACCCCCCGCCCGAAACGCCAGCAGTCCGATCGACTCCGCGTTGACGCCCTCGCTCAGGCGCTTGCCGATCGCCCTCAGCTGCCCACCGTCCTCGACGACCTTCATGTCGTCGTCGTCATAACCGGGCTTGCGGTCGATGGTGACGCATATTCCCGCGCGGTCGTTGGCCACTACGCGCGCCATCAGCGCGTCGGACACCAGCGTGTCGCCATTCCACACCAGGCAATCGCCGCTCAGCTCCTCGCGCGCCATGTAGAGCGAGCCGGTATTGTCGGCGACCTTGAAGAAAGGGTTGAAGATCGTCCGCACGCGCGGGCCCCCGCTTCGCTTCGCCAGCTCTTCCTCGACCCGGTCGTCGTGGAAGCCGGTAACGACTACCGCTTCCTCCACCCCATTGACCGCCAGCGTGTCCAGCTGACGGTCCAGTAGTGTGCGGCCGTTGAATTGGATCAGGCACTTGGGCCGGTCGCTGACCAGGCCGCCGAGCCGGGATCCCTGCCCCGCTGAAAGGATGATCGCTTTCATCATGGTCGCGCCACTGCCTTTCAAATAGGGCGGGGATTGGGCATTAGCGCCTTCATCAGCACAGGGACCTGCGCGTGAAGAAGATCGAAGCGATCATCAAGCCCTTCAAGCTCGACGATGTGAAGGATGCCCTGCACGAGGTTGGCGTCTCCGGAATTACGGTGACCGAGGTCAAGGGTTTCGGCCGTCAGAAGGGCCATACCGAGCTTTATCGCGGCGCCGAATATGTCATCGACTTCCTGCCGAAGGTGAAGATCGAGGTGGTGGTCGAGGACAGCCTGCTCGACAACACGCTGGAAGCGATCGAAAGCGCCGCCCGCACCGGCCGCATCGGCGACGGCAAGATCTTCGTCTTCGATGTCCAGGAAGCCATCCGCATCCGCACCGGGGACCGCGGCGCGGATGCGATTTAAGGCCGGCGCTTGACCGAGAACCGCGAAATGCTGGCGTCAATGTCGCCCGATGAACTGCGCGGCGCGATGCGCAGTCTTGGCTATCGCACGCAAAACGACCTCGCCCAGGCAATCGGTGTCTCCCGCTCGGCCGTCAGCCTGTGGCTCGAAGGCAAGGTCGGCGTTCCCCGCCCCGTCGCCATGCTGCTTCGAATGCTCGTGAACGCGCAGCGGCGCGTTTACTGAGCGTCCCGCTGCGCGCGCAGTTGCGCGCGTTCGGCCCCGCTCACGGTGCCATCGTGATTGAGGTCCATCGCATCGAAGCGCGCCAGCGCCTGCGCCTCGAACTGCGCCAGCGTCATCGCTGTCGACGAACCGAACACCCGGTCGATCATCCCGTTCATCCGCCCGGCACCGCGCCCGTCGTCACCGCGCGATGCCTCATATTGCGCCGTCTCGGTCTGCGCCTCGGCCTTCGTCACCGTGCCGTCCTTGTTCATGTCGAACCGGCTGAACATCAGATCGGCGCGCTGCTTCGCCTCCGCGCGCGACAGGTCATGCTGTCCGCCGGGGGACGCAATAACCGGCGGCGCCGGCGTTTGCGCAACGACGCCCGAGGAAGCCGCGGCACCAAGCGCGACGGCGATTACGAATGTTCTCATGTCTTAAAATCCCATTCAGCCTGCTGCCGGGCGGAGTGCCGTCAGCCGGGTGAACCGCCGCTTACCGCTCCATGAATTCGGCTAGCGGCTGCTCATCTGCGGTGAGGGGGCCGTCCGCTCGGCGACGCTCAGAAGGCCGTCGTGATTGCTATCCATCTGGTCGAAGTGTGCCACCATCGCTTGCTCGAACTGGCGCCGATCCACCCGTTCCATGCCCGCGAAGGCATGCTCCAGAAACTTCAGCGTATGGCCGCCGATGCCCGGGGCGACGTCCCGCCCGGTAACTGCACGCTGCATCATCAATCGCCCGCCAGCGGACGCCGCTTCGTCGCGGCTGATGAAACCATCGCGATTGAGGTCGAACTGATCGAACAGGGCATCCGCCCGCTGCACTGCCTGCTGTCGCGTCAACGGCGTGATTTCGCCTCCCGCCAGCGCGGCGGCGTTCGCGTGAACCGTCATTAGTCCGGCACTGCCGGCCAGGATCGCGGTCGGGAGCTTCATCATCGATCTCCGCGCCGCGTGCCCTGCGGCCTGGGTCCCTGTCGCGCCACTGATGGGATGGGCCAGCCGAACAGCCGCTTGACGCACGATTACTTCGCTTTCATCCGCCGCCCATGCTCAAGCTCGACGATCAGCAGCAAGCCGCGCGCGACTGGTTCGAATCGCTGCGCGATCGGATCTGCGCTGCGTTCGAAGGCATCGAGCGCGAAGCCGGCTCCGACGCGACCTTCGTCTACACGCCATGGGACCGCACCGACGCGGGCGGGGAACCGGGCGGCGGCGGCGTGCGCGGCCAGATGGCCGGCAAGGTGTTCGAGAAGGCCGGCGTCAACGTCTCGACGGTCGGCGGCCAGTTCAGCCCCGAATTCGCCAGGAGCATTCCAGGCGCGGAGGACGATCCGAGCTTCTTCGCCACGGGCATCAGCCTCGTCGCGCACATGGCCAATCCGCACGTCCCGGCCGTCCACATGAACACGCGCTTCCTGACCACCACCAAACGCTGGTTCGGCGGTGGCGCCGACCTCAACCCCGCCATTCCCAACGACGAGGACACCGAGGCTTTTCACGCCCGCCTGCGGGCCGCCTGCGCAGCGCACAACCCAACCTTCTATCCGCGCTTTTCCAAATGGGCTGACGAGTATTTCTGGCTCCCGCACCGCAAGGTCGCTCGGGGCGCCGGCGGCATTTTCTACGACCACCTCGAAGGTCATTTCGACGAGCATTTCGCCTTCACCCGCGACGTCGGCGAGGCATTCCTCGACATCTTCCCGCAAATCGTGCGCAAGCGGATGGACACGCCGTTCGACGATGCCGACCGCGACCAGCTGCTCACCTTCCGCGGCCGTTACGTCGAGTTCAACCTGCTCTACGACCGCGGCACGCTCTTCGGGCTGAAGACCGGCGGCAACATCGACGCCATCCTGATGAGCCTGCCGCCGCTCGCGAAGTGGCAATGACCATCCTCCCCTGCCTTTGCAGGGGAGGGGGACCGCCGAAGGCGGTGGAGGGGCCCCCTTTCACGCGAGATCCCCTCCACCACCTACGCTGGTCCCCCTCCCCTCGAAATCGAGGGGAGGAGAGGTGAGTTACGAGTCTCTCGCCGACGACGAGCTTGTCGCAGTCGTCACATTTCTCGACATGGCGGTTCGACCGAACGTGCAAGTTCCCGCTAGCGATCTCCGCCTCCGCCGCATGAACCCGCCGATGCTCGACGACTATCGCGCGCTATTCCGCCGCGTCGGCGCGCGGTGGCTATGGTTCTCGCGTCTCCTCCGCGACGACGCCTCGCTGGGCGCCATCGTCCATGATCCAGAAGTTCATGTTTTCGCGATCGAGGATGCGAAGGGCGAGGACGTCGGGTTGCTGGAGTTAGACTATCGCGAGCCAGGCGCCTGTGAGCTCGCTTTCGTCGGTCTGCTTCCGGAGCTATCGGGTCAGAGCCATGGCAAGTGGCTGCTCGCCGAGGCCGTCCAGCGCGCCTGGCGACCCGGCGTCACTCGCGTGCATGTCCACACCTGCTCGCTCGACCATCCAGCCGCGATATCCGCCTACCAGCGCGCCGGCTTCACGCCTTTCAAGCGCGCGATCGAGCGCTTCCCCGACCCGCGCCTGCTCGGTGTTCTGCCGCGGGACTGCGCGCCTCAGCTCCCGCTGCTCGGCACTCCGGCCTCAGCCCCGTCGCGTCCAGCCAGCTGAAGGTAGATCCGCGCCAGCATCACGGCGAAGACCGTCGTCACCGCCGCGCTGACCAGCGAAGAAATCAGCGCCAGCACCAGCGCCGCGGCGGACATCGGCTGTGCGGCGCCGAGCGTCAGGCGGATGATGACGCTCATGGCGCTGCCGACCGCCGTCAGCACGATGATCGTGCCGACAAGAAAGATCAGCACGAAGCCGAGCAACGGGAGGAAATTGCCCGAGGTCAGGCGCCAGCTCCGCTTGAGGATCTGGATCGGCCCGACATCCTCCGCGCTCGCCACGGAGGACGACAGGATCAACCGCACGCCGATAATCAGCACGACGATTAGCACCGCGATCGAAACCAGCCCCAGCGCCGGGCTCATCGGCACCGGCCGCTGATTGATCGGCACCCCCAGCGCGCTCAGCAGCAGCGCGAGAGGGATCGCGGCGAGAAACAGGGCAATCACCAGCATCAGCACCGCCAGGAAATAGATCGGCAGCCGGCGCATGCCGTGCGCAATCGCACCGCCGACGGTGATCGAGGGCCCGAGCGCCAGCCGGATCAGCGCCAGCTGGCCGCCGAGCGCAACGAGCGACGCAAGCACCGCGATCAGGTCGATCCACCACGGCGTCTCGCTGGGGCTGACTCCAGCCGGATTGAGCAGGCCGTTGATCGTCGAGGGCAGCGCGACCAGCGCCAGCGCCACCGCCGTGAGCAGTTGGCCGTCCCGCGCGAAAATGAGCTTGCTTTCGTCCCACGCCGCCGAGATCGACAGTCTGCGCATAAACTCC
>Ga0207657_10005571_pt1 | contig 13149 bp, 11 predicted proteins | sample KBSC33metaG_FD_184316 | JGI IMG/M metagenome (GOLD analysis project Ga0207657, IMG submission 184316) | Corn rhizosphere microbial communities from Kellogg Biological Station, Michigan, USA - KBS C3-3 metaG (SPAdes) (version 2) | ecosystem: Host-associated > Plants > Roots > Rhizosphere > Soil ...
CGCAGGCTAATGCCGTTCCCGGATGGGCGGATCGAGTAATCAACAAGCCCCGTGCCAGCTGGAGCAACGCCACAACGGACGCCCGGGGGCGGAGCCGGCGGCCTTCAAAGGTCCGAGTCCAGTGAATGCGCGGGCCACGAGGGCGCCTGTTCGCTTTGCGACATCTTGGCGGCTGCGCGGGCGCAAGCCGCGAAAGCGACCCTCGACGCCGCGCCTTCGGAAGCACCGTCGGAAGGCGACGAGAGGCCCGGAGGGCGACAACGATGATCCTGCGCGTCAGCCCGCCCCGATGACGAAGCTGGGCGGCCGTCGCGGAGCCGGCGCCCGGAGGCAGGACCGCGGCGTTCCCCGATCCCGCCCAGGCGGCCAGCTGGGCTAAGGCGCTTCATGCATCTCCGGGAATACGGAAACGACGCCTTTGCATGCGGCCCTTTGGCGGAGATCCTGCAGCCCCGGGTGCGTGCTCTGAATGGGTTCCAGGCTGTCCAGGACACCCCAGAACTCCCATTCGGAGCCCAGCGTAAAGTGATGACGTCTGCCGGCGATCTGGGCCAGGTCCGCCGCATTGTCTTCCAGCGCCTCGAACTCCAACGTCGCAGAGAGCGCGGGACCGTTGAACGGCACAACGAGGTAGATCGGATCCACCAGGACCACGGCCCCGTCCTCCTGGCGGACAGAAAGATACGGCATTGGATCGCGTTCCCCACGAGCGCCCGGCGCCCGCCGCACCATCAGGTTGGGCGGGCCTAAATTCAGGCGAGCAGCCGGCGAACAGCCTAAGCTCGCCGCGTCCGATCTCAAATTCACAAGATCGCCTTTGCCCCGGCGAGTCGGCGCTGATGATCGAAGCGTTCCGCGTCACGCCCGATCCGCGGGGGTTGGCGCCTTAGATTTAAGCCCGTCACGTTTGGTCCTCGCGCCTGGGGCGGTCGTCCAATTCCCGATCTCGGCGCTGGACGTCTGAACGGCGAACAATGTTCCGATATATTCCAGCTATTCCGCAAGTATCTCAGAGATATACCGCAACTATTTTGCGCCAAAGGCGCAATCTTCAGTGGAAGAAGGAGGCCTCTGCAACTCCAGGAGAATCCATACATTGAGTAACGCCAGCATCCGGAAGGGCGTCCGGATTGTCGTTGTCGAGGCGGGCATGCGTGAGAAACGGAGCGAACCTTTTGTGCTGGCGCTCGGGGAACTGCGGACACGGCTGCGGCGGGGCGACGTTCCGCTCGACCGGCGGCTGGCCGCCAGCGAGATCGCCAGCGAACTGGGGTTGAGCGCCACGCCGGTGCGCGAAGCGCTGTCGCGGCTCGCCGGGGAGGGCCTCCTGGAGGACCGACGCGGGGAGGGGTTCTTCGTCCGGCGCCTGAGCCGCGCGGACATCGTGGCGCTCTACCGGCTCAGCCTGGCGCACCTGGCGCTGGCCCTCGAGGCGCAGGACGCCGAGGCGCCGGCCGAGGCGGACCTCGATCCCGAGGCCGATCCCGTGGAGCTGACCGAGCGGCTGTTCGCCGCCTGGGCGGCAGGGAGCGGCAGCCGGGCGCTCTCGCTGTCCTATGCCCGGCTGCAAGGCCAGCTGGGCGCGGCGCGGCGGCTGGAGGGCCGCCTGCTGGAGGACTTGCGCGAAGAGGCGGCGGGCTTGCGGGCCGGGGAGGCGGACCGGTCGCGGCGCCTGGCGCGGGTCAGGGCCTTCTATGCGCGGCGGGTCCGGGTGGCGGGCCGTCTGGCGGACCTGCTCGACCAGGCCGCGGCCGGACACCCGTTATAGTTGCGATATAGTTTGAATAGGGGCAGCGCGAGGCGCGGACTCGGAGCGCCGCCAGAGGTGGCGGCAGCACCCAACCAGGAGGTTGCAATGTCCAAGCGTCTCGAGTCTCCCAAGAGCCGGCTGATCTGCTTCGGCAGCGCCAAGGCGTTCACCAACGCGGTGAAGGTCGGGATCGAAGAGAACGACATCGACCTGGGCTTCGGCGAGTAAGGCCCTGGGCCCGCCGTGGCGACGCGGCGGGCCACGTTCCGCCATGCCGGTCAGAGTTTCCCGTCGATGCGACCTCGCCATCGTCCCGGGCGTCCACGCCGCGCTCGTCGATGCGGACCTCGTGCTGCTGGATGTGCGCTCCGACGCCTACTTTTGCCTCCCGGGCCTGGCGGACGATTTCGAATTGCGCGCAGACCGCCGGCGGCTGGCGCTTGCGGACCCGGGCCTGGCCCGCGACCTGCTCGCGGCGGGCCTCGTCAGCGGCGAGATGGCGCCGGCCGCGCAGGCTGTGCCGATCCCACCGCACCCCCAGCGAAGCGCGTTGTGCGTGGACTATCCATGTCCGGCTTGGGGCGATCTGGGCGAAGGGTTGCGCGCAATGTTCGACCTCGCCCGCGCCTATCGGGGCCGGCGGCTCCACGCCATTCTTGAGGCCGTGGCGCGTCCGTCGCCCGGCATCCGGCCGCAGGCCTCTCCCGCGGTCATCGAGGCGGCCGCGCGGTTTCATCGCTGGGCGCCCTACGCCCCCGTGTCCGGGAAGTGCCTGCTGCGGTCGTTCATGCTGCTGAGATTGCTGCACGCGAAGGGCCTGGACGCCCACTGGGTGTTCGGCGTCCGGACCTGGCCGTTCCAGGCGCACTGCTGGCTGCAATGCGAGGACCTGGTCCTGGACGACCAACCCGACCGGGTCCGGGCCTTCACGCCAATCATGGCGGCCTGACGCGTGCGGCGCGCCTATCTCGCCTTGCATTGGCCGGCGCAGAGCGAGACGGCCGGCGACCAGGCGGGTCGCCTCGCCGAGGTGATGGACCGGGCGCCCGACTGGTCCCTGGCGGCCGCGGCCGAGGGGATCACGATCTGGACCTCTGCCGACGCGCCGTTTTCCGTCACGGCGCTCCCGGGCCTGTCCGGGTTTGTCATCGGCGATGCCTTTGACGCGGCGGGCCGGCGGCTGGATGCGCCCGATGGAATTCGCGGTCCGGCGGCGGCGAGCGAATTCGGCCGGCGCGCCGCGCAGCTCGCGAGCCTCTACTGGGGGGCCTACGTCGCGCTACTCTGCGACCCCTCGACGGACGGCCTGGGTGTCTACCGCGATCCGACCGGAATGCTCGATTGCCTGATCTGGGGGCTGGAGCCGGGGGTGACGCTGGTGGCGTCGGAGGTCACGCGGGTCCCGTCGGAACTTCGCGCGCGCCGGGCGGCCCTCAACTGGGACCGGATCGGGCGGTTTCTGGCGATCCCCGCCGCCGCGACCACGCCGTCGCTGCTCGACGGCATCGACGCCGTGGGACCGGGTGACCTCCTGTCGCTGGCGGCGAGGGGGCGCCTGACCGCGCCTATCTGGCGGCCCTCGGGTTTTGCCCGAATGCCTTGCCCTGACCCTGAGGCGGCTCAGGGCGAACTGGTGCGGCGGGTCGACCTGGCGACGGCGGCGCTCGTCGGCGGCCACGAACGGGTGGTGATGGAGCTCTCCGGCGGGTTGGACTCCAGCATCCTGGCCGGGTCGATCCACCACCTGGGCCTGCACGACCGGGTGGCGTGCTGGCTCAACTATTCGAACGCCCGCCCGGAAGCGGACGAGCGCCGCTACGCCCGCGCCGTGACCGACCGGATGGGCGTGGCGCTCACCGAGGTCTGCCGCACCCCCTCGAGGTTGCTCGAGTCCGACCTCGCGGAGCTGGCGGCGGAGTTTTGGCCGGCCATGTCCGGCGTCGACGCCGATCGTGACCGGGACGAGATGGCTCGGCTGCGGGAAACCGGCGCCGAGGCGATCGTGTCGGGGCAAGGGGGCGACGCCGCCTTCTTCCAAATGCCCAGTCCGGCCGTCGCGGCGGACGCGTTGCGCGCGCAGGGCCTGCGTCTGATCGGATCGCCGATGCTGGCCGACATCGCGCGGCGGACCCGGCGATCGGTCTGGGCGGTCCTGGCGGAGGCGCGCCGGTTGGCGCGGGACCCGGGGGACATGGCGGACTACGTCTCGTCGCTCGTCAGCCGCGACCTGCGTGGCGGTGTCGCGGGCGTCGAGCATCCCTGGCGGCAGGACGCCCGCGAGGCCGGTCTTTCGCCCGGCAAGATCCTGCACGCCGAAGCCGCCGCGAACCTCCATGTGAACCACGGCGTCAGTCGCCGTCGGCGCGTGGCCGATCTCCTGTTCCCGCTGATGTCGCAGCCGGTGCTCGAACTCTGCCTGGCGATCCCGACTCCGGCCCTCGCCGGCGGCAGCTATGACCGGCCCTACGCCCGCGCCGCCTTCGCCCACCGGATCCCGGAGATCGTGCGGGCGCGCCGGGCCAAGGGGACGACCTCGGTGCTGGTCGCCAAGTTCGTGGCGAACAGCCTGCCGTTCCTCCGGCCGTACCTTCTGGAGGGCTGCCTGTGCGACGCGGGCTACCTCGATCGCCGGACGCTCGAGGCGGCGCTGACGGCCGAGCGCCTGATCTGGGACGCGAAGGCCACTGACATCCTGCGGGCGGTCACGGTCGAGGCCTGGGTTCGGCGCTGGCAGGGCCGGTTGCCGGACGCGCCGGGCGCGCCCCGGCGGCGCCGGTGACAGGGGCGAAGTGCGCGTCGAGGAACCGGAAGGTGCGGGCGTAGATGTCCCGCACGTCGCCGGGCGCGGTGGGTTCGTGGACCGCGCCCCAATAGGTCACCAGCAGGGCGTCCTTCCCCTGCCGGAAGAGCGCGGAATACATGGCCTCCGACTGCGCGATCGGCAGCACGTCGATCCCGCCGTGGATGAGCAGCAGCGGGGTCTCGACCTTGTCCGCGGCGTAGAGCGGGCTGTTTCGCCGGTAGCGGTCGGGATCCTTCCAGGGCGGCGCGCCCAGGCTCGGCTGCGTCGCCTCGACGCCTCCGGTGTGCCAATTGCTCTGGTAGCCGATCTCCGGGTTGATCTGGCGGGCCATCGGCAAGGCCGCCCAATAGGCGGTCATGTCGCTGATGCCGTTCATGGCGACCGCGGCCTTGAACCGGTTCGTCTGGGTGATCGTCTCCATCACCGTGTAACCGCCGAAGCTCCAGCCCATCAGCGCCATCCGCGTCGGATCCACACGCCCCGTGACGCCGGGCTCCGCGAGGGCGGTGTCGACGATCCCGAGGATCCGTTCCGCAAGCCTATGGCCCGGATCGGTCATGCCTTGCGGCGGATTGGGCAGGCTCGGGAGGAGCACCGCGTAGCCGTGCGCCGTCAGCATGCGGATGTTCTGGTAGAAGCCCGCGGGCGGGGGATAGTCGCGCGGTGGCGTCGGATAGGTGTCGCCCAGATACGGGCGGACGATGAGGGGCGCGGGGGCCGCGAGCGTCGCCGTCGGCGGCAGGTAGAGCCAGCTGGTCAGCGGCTGGCCCTCCGTCCCGCGGTGGCGGATCGGCAAGACCCGCGGCGCGTCGGTCGCGGCGAGGCTGGCGTTCACCGTCGCCACCTGCGCCGGCGGCTGGCCGGCGCGAAGCAGCCGCAGGCTCTCGACACCCTGGGCGGTGACGTCGTGCAGCACCGCGGTCGATCCGTCCGCGGCGGCCGCCACGATGTTGGCGGCCGGGGGCAAGGTCAGGCGGCCGTGGAAGCCGGCCGCGTCGAGCACGCCCAGGGTGCGGCGCTCGCCTTCGGTCGCCAGGGCGACCGTCGAGGCCGTCGGCGCATGGATGAGCCGCGTGGCCGTGGAGTACCGCAGGTCGCCGAGCTGAACCGGCGTCACGGACGCGGCTTGCGGTCCAAGGCGGACGTCGGAGCGGCCGACCCGCCAGGCCTGGCCCTTGGCGAGCACGGTCAGGCCGCGCGGGCCGGCGATACGGACCGAGCGGTCCGGCGCTGCCAGGTCGTGGGTGAGGTTGACCGACCCGGAGGCGTCCAGCCGATACCAGTCGTTGCGCGAGGCGGGCGTCGCCAGCGGATGGCCGAAGACCAGCGGGGACTCGCCCATCCACCCCGTCCAGATGGCCAGGGTGCGCGCGTCGGGGGTGGGCGCGAGATCGGCGCCGACCCGCGACACCGTCCCGGTCGCCGCGTCGATCCGCTGGAGGGCGCCGTGGGTCCACAGGCTGTCCGCGCCACGGGTCAGGACCAGCAGGGCGCGGCCGCTGGGGGACCACGAGAGGAGATCGGTGAACACGTCGCATCCGGGGCAGGGCGTGGTCTCCGCGCCGCTCCGCAGGTCGAGGAGCCGCAGCCGGGTCGCCTCGGTCTCCGTGCCGGTGGGCCCTCGCACCGGGGCGTCGCCCTTCGGCTGGCGATCGGGCCCGGACTCCAACAAGGCGACGCGCGCCTTGTCCGGCGAGACCTCCAGATCGAGGAACTCTCCGGTCGCCAGCACGCGCGACGCGCCGGCCACGGCGTCGACCTCCAGCAGGCGACGGGGGGCGGCCCGCTGGCGGACGGACAGGTAGGCGCCGCTGCCGAAGACCGTGTGCGCGCCGGCGCCCGTGGCGGCGGCCTCGAGCGCTTTCGGCAGGCGTTCGCCGAGGATCCAGCCGGTGGTGGACGGCGGTTGCCGGTCGGGGCGGTCGATCAGCAGGAGCCGCTGGTCCGACAGCCACTCGAGGGTCCGGCCGCGGGGTGCGTCCTGCGGCGTGAGGTCCAGCCACCTGACCGCGCCAGACGCCATGCTGACGATCCCCAGGGTCCACTGGCGGTTCTGGAAGCGGTAGACCGCCAGGCGGTCGCCGGTGGGGGAGAAGGCGCCCATCACCACGCCGGGTCCCGGGTCGTCCGCGATCAAGGGGCGATTGCCGGCGGGTGCGGCTGTGTCCACGACGCGCAGGCGGGAGAGGCCGGTCTCTGTGAGGCCGAACAGGTCGTACCGGGCGGCGGTGTCGTAGGGGTCGCGTTGTTCGAACACCATCCAGCGGCCGCTGGGGTCCAGGGCGACCGCCCCGAAGGCCTGCTCATGCAGCAGGTCGTCAATCGTGAACGGGCGCGCGACGGCGCAGGGGGAAGCGGCGAGGCCAGCGGCGACCAGGGCCGCCGCGATCAGGGTCCGGAGCATGGCGCGGCCTCACCAGGCGCGCGTCAGTTGCAACGACACGAAGCGGCCGAGGGGGTCGCCGTTCGCGGCGTCGTAGGCGATGCCGGTGGGATTGGCGTAGAAGGGCGGATCCCGGTCGAAGACGTTCCGCACGTTCAGCAGAACCGAGACGCCTTTCAACACGCCCTCGTCGGCGGCCGCGAGCCGGGCCTGCAGGTCGAAGGTGCCCTGGTCGCGGATATGGAGTCCCAGGGTGTCGTGGTAGGCGCCGGCGTAGTTGAAGGCGGCCCCGAGGGTCAGCCGGCCCCGCGTCCAGTCGGCCGTGGCCCGGGCGTGGACGCGGGCCGGGAAGTTGACCGTGTTCACCCGGCCGACCCGCGGGGACGTGGGGGTCGACTGGAGGTCGTAGGTGACCATGTAGCTGGCGTTCACGCCGAGGGTGACGCGGTCGTCGCCAACGTCGAAGACGTCGGCCCCGGTCACGTCCAGCCCCTGCACGTGCAGCTTGGCGGTGTTGACGTAGCGGTTGTCGACGATCGCGCCGAAGGCCGCGGCCGGCACCACGCCGCCCAGGGTGTTGAGGAAGGGGCTCGAGAGATAGCTCTGGATGAGCGCCAGGTCGCCCGCGTTCGTCGTCGGCGAAATGCGGGTGACGAAACTGGCCAGGGTGGGGTCGACGAGCGCGCCGGCGAGGTTGGTGGAGACCGGTCGGTCGATCCGATTGCGGTACTGGACGTCGAACGCGCTGAATCCCGCCGTGAGGCCCGGCCAGCGTGCGGGGCGCCAGTCGGCCCCGAAGGTCCAGGAGGTCGCGGTTTCCGGCCGCAGGTTCGGGTTGCCGCCCGAGAGCGTCAGCACCTGCAGCTTGCCCGCGCCGAGGGGGATCTGCTGAGGACTGAACGAAGACGGATCCCCGAGCTCGCGCAGCGCCGGCGCGCGGAACGAGGTCCCGTAGGTTCCCCGGATCTGCAGATCCTCCGTGGGCGCCCACAGGACGCCGACCTTGGGGTTGGCGGTGGTCCCGATGGACTCGTAGTGCTCCACCCGCCCGGCCAGGGACAGCTCCAGCTTCTGAAGCCCGGGCCGGGCGTTGGCGGCGCCGAACAGCGGCGCCTGGAGTTCGGCGAAGGCCGCGGAAACCTCGCGGCTCACGGCGGTCGCCGCCTGCGGCGTCGGCGCGACGGAGGCGACGAAGATCGAGCCGGTGCGACGCAGGGATTCGTGGCGGACCTGGCCGCCGACGGCGAGTTTCACCGCGCCGCCCGGCAGGCTCCAGAGCGAGCCGTCCGCCTGCAGGTTCGCCGACCAGACCACGTCGCGGCTGTCCAGGTTGAGGAAGCCCGAACCGATGTAGTTGCGGATCGCGGCGCTATTGGCCCCGGGGACCCCCGCGAACGGGTTGAAGAAGCCGTTCACCGCCGTGCTGAAGGCTGTCGCCGGGTTGTCGGCGGTGTTGCCGAGCGCCTCGTTCAGGGCCAGGGAATTGACCAGGTTGGCGTTGTCGGAGACTTCGGTCTCGCGCGCGTAGGTGACATAGGCGGCGGACTGCCAGTCGCTCCACAGCCGCAGCTTGGCGTCGAGGGTCAGCCCGAGCACCTTGGAGTCCCCGGCGTTGACGACGTTCGGCAGGTCGTTCGCAAACGAATAGGCGATGTTTTCCGTCGTGGCCCCGTTGGGGGCGACGAAGAACGGGTTGGCGCGGCTCACCGTCAGGGTGCTCGTCGCCGCCGCCTCGATGGCCTTGAAGCGCCGCGCGCTGTAGCGGGCGTCGGCGGAGACCTCAAGCCGGCTGTTCAGGCTCTGGTGCGCCGACAGATAGACCGAGTTCATCGTCTGCTCGGGCAGGAGGTCTTCGCCGAGGCGCTGGTTCTGGCGGTTGACGACGCCCGCCTGCAGCTGGCTCGGCAGCAGGCCGACGCCGGACTGGCCGGCCGGAATGGCGAAGCTCGGGACCAGCGCCCGGGTGACCGGGTCGATCCCCAGGATGTTGCCGGGGAAGCTGCTGAAGGTGCGGAGATCGGGCCCGCCGAACGCCCGCAGGTCGGGCGAGGCGCTGAAGGACCGGTCGTCGCCGGAGAGATGTTCGCGCTTCTGCAGCTCGTAGGCGAAGACGACGCCGCCGGTGTCCCACTGGTTTCCAAGCGTCTGGGAGACCTGCCCCTGGGCCGGCGCCCCGGCCGTCGCCTGGCCGCCGAGGATGCGGGTCTCGGCCCCGGAGAACGCCTTGCGCGTGATGATGTTGACCACGCCGCCGACGGCGTCCGAGCCGTAGAGGGCCGAGGCCCCGTCCAGCAGGATCTCGACCCGCTCGACGGCGGCCGACGGGATCGTCGAGACGTCGACGAAGTCGCCGAAGGTTCCCGAGCCGGCCATGCGATGGCCGTCGACGAGCACGAGGGTCGCGTTGTTGCCGAGCCCGCGGAGGTTGATGGCCGAGGCCCAAGTCGGGTTGCGCGCCAGCTTGTCGGCCCCGGTGGTCACCGCGCCTTCGCTGGCGCCGCCGCCGAAGTTCTGCGGCAGGGCGCGCAGGGCGTCGGCGACCGTGAGCTGTCCGGACCGCTCAAGATCGGCGTGGGTCACCACCAGCAGGGGCGACGGGGTCGAGGCGCCGCGGATGTGGCTGCCGGTGACCTCAAGCTCGGACACCGTCGCCGTGGGGACCGCCGGCGCCGGGGCGGATCGCGTCGCGAGCGGAGGGGCCTGAGCCTCCGCCGGCGGCTCAGCGCCGAAAGGGCGGGCCTCCGGCGCCTCGGCGGACGTCGTGAGGTGGGCGGGCGCGGCCTTGGCCGGCTTGACCACCACGACCGTGGGTCCGGCGCGGCGGACCGTGAAGTCGGGCGCCAGGCGCGCGATGGCCTGTTCGACGGTCATGGCGCCGCTGACGCCCGCGGTCTTGCGGCCGGCGACCATGTCCGGCGTGTAGATCACCTGCTGATGGGTCTGGGCGGCCAGGGCGATCAGGGCGGCGTCGAGGCCGCCGGGCTTGATGTCGACGGGCTGCGCCGTCTGGGCCGCCGCGGGGAGGGCGATCGCCAGGCTGGCGGCGGCGGTCAGGATGGTGCTGCAGCGCCAGATGCGGCGGCGCGAGGTGGACATCGTCACTGGAGACTCCCCCGACGACATCGCCCGGTCAGCCGGCCGGAATGGCCGGGCTTTCTGCCGTCGCGTGGGTCGTCGGCGGGTAAGACACGCCAAAGCCGGGGACACCCTGGACGCGGCGGCAAATTATTTCAGGCCGCGGGGCGGGTGGGATCGGGGGCCAGGCGGATCGTATCGCCGTCGCCGGCGACCGTGCGCAGGCCGAACATCGCCTTCACCGCCAGCACGAAGGCTTCGGTGTCGCCGGTGTTGAAGCTGCCGCTCAGCGCGTCCTGGCCGAGCGCGGGGTCGAGTTCGATCTTGCGCACGGCGTAGCGGTTGACCTGGGCGACGGCGTCGCGGAGCGCCACGTCGTGGAAGATCAGCCGCCCCGCCGTCCAGCTGGTGGCGTCGGCGGCGTCCGTGGCGTGCGGCGGCGAAATCCCGGTCGCCGAGACCTTGAGCTGTTGGTTGGGCGCCAGCACCGCGGCCGCCGGGCGGCGATCCTGGGTCACGTGGACCTTGCCTTCGACCAGCGCCACCCAGACGCCGTCGGGGTCGCGCCGGACGTCGAACCTGGTGCCGAGCGCGCGCACGCGGGCGTCGGCGGCCTGGACCACGAACGGGCGCGTGGCGTCGTGGGCGGCTTCGAAGAAGGCCTCGCCCCGGAGCAGGTCGATGTCCCGTTCGGCGGGTCGGAAACGGACCCGGATCCGGCTGTTCGTGTTGAGGCGGACCTTGGAGCCGTCGGAGAGCAGCACCGTGCGCTGCTCGCCGACCTGGGTCGAATAGGTGGGCGGCCGTGTGAGGGTGAACCAGGTGAGCCCGAGCACGGACACGGCGACCGCGGTCGCGAGCCCGCCGAGCCGAGGCGGGGAGATCGGGCTCCAGGTGACCTTGGCGACCCGCAGCGGCGGGGGCGCATAGGCGGCCCGGGTGGCGGCGGCGATCTCGGGGTCTTTGGCCAGGTCTCCCGCGGTGGCCCAGGCGGCTTCGACCCGCTCGTAGGCTGTGGCGTGGGCGGCGGTGTCGCGCCAGGCCCAGAAGGCCCGCAGGGTGGCGTTGCTGACGTGGCGGCTTTTCAGGCGCGCGAACCAGGCCGCGGCCTCGCGGTCGACGGGCGAACTCTGCAAGCCCTGGTCGCTCATGCCGTGACCGCCTAGTCCCGCATCCGAGCCGCGCAGATCTTCAGGGCCTTGCTCATCCGGTCCTCGACCGTCTTGACCGAGAGGCCCCGTCGCGCCGCGATCTCTGCATACGTCAGACCGGCGTAGCGGCTCAAGAGGAACACGTCGCGCAACTTGGGCGGGAGCGCCAGGATGGTCTCCTTGAGGATAAGCCGCTCGGCCTGGTCGGCGGCCTGGGCGCCTTGGGCGCCGTGGTCGGAGACCAGGCGCGGCCGGGCGGCGCGGGCGCGCGCCTGGTTGCGGGCGGCGTTGAGCGCCACCTTGGCCAGGAAGGCGCGGGGGTTGCGGATCGCGGCCTTGGCGCTGGCGGCGCGGACGTAGGTCTCCTGGGCGAGATCCTCCGCCGCCTCCAGGCCGAACCGGCGGCGGAGGAAGGAAAGCAGCCAGTGGCCGTGCTCTCGGTGGACGAGGTCGAGGTCGAAGGGGGGTTCGTCTTCGGCGACGCCGGGGGGGAGGAGGGCGGCGGAGGATTTTGAGGCCGACATAGCGAACGCCGCGGGACTGAGGGGCTCGTGCCAGCGACCACGCCCAAACGAGTGTTGTAGAGTATACTCCGTGGCAAAATACTCGACAAGGCCATCGTCTCCTCGGCGATGGAGCTGCGGAAAGTCCTTGCCCGAAATGTGCGGCGACTGAGGAAGGTCAAAGACCTCTCGCAGGAGGAGCTTGCGCACATGGCCCATATCGACCGCACCTACGTGAGCGACATTGAGAACTGCAAATCTGCGGCGACGGTGGACGTCGTCGAAGAGTTGGCAGCCGCACTCGAAGTCCCCGTGACCGATCTCCTCTCCGCCTCCATTGAGTAGGAGTCCGAACCGTATTTGTAGAGTATCCTCCGTGGTGAAATTCTCGTCACCGGCGCGCGATGCCGGTAATGGATCTGCGCAGAATTCTTGGCTCGAACCTGCGTCGATTGCGCAAGAGGCAAGCGTTGTCACAGGAAGAGCTGGCGCACCGAGCTAATGTGGATCGGACGTATATTAGTTCCATTGAGCGTGGTGTTTACGCCGTAACGATCGACGTCCTGGACCGCCTTGCTCGAGCCTTGGATGTTGAAGCTTGGGAATTGCTGAAGCCCTGAGGGGAACGCCTTCCCCTGCGGCCGAGCCTCGGTCTCGTCCGACCCCTTCTGCGGGGACACCCCGCAACGCCCTGTAGGAGGGATTTAGGCTTTGATCGAGTTGAATGGCTGGGGAACACCCGGTGCGCGATGCGGAGGCGGATAATCTGAGCGTGCGGAAAGCATTTTGAGAGCAGGGCCTGCATCGCTTTGCCATGGGCCGCGGCGGTGGGAACCCGTTGAGGATGACGATCTTGGCGGGTGGTGGCGCGGCGTCCGCGATCACGCGGTCATCGCCCGCCAGCTTGCTGGCTCGAGTTGCAGGGGTTGCGGCGGCTCCGGTGCTGAATGAGGCCCCCCAAGGCGCCGGCAAGCTGAATTTCTAAACGGCCGAGATGGGGGAAAGCGGACACTGGCGCGCCGGCGGTGGAAAGGACTGCATCTGGACTCATCGCGGACATTGGAGAGGTCCGCAGTTCGTACGAGTGTTAGTAACGGCTGACGTCAATGACAACTCGACCTCCGCGATGCTTGGCAGCTTCAACGATGGATATCGGCTGACCGCCAATCGCTCAAACGTGCTCGCCCGCCGGGCCATCCGGCGGGCCCCTTCGCGTCAAAAGGCGAAGGTTCGAAGCTTACGCATTCCGCAGCATCCCGGTTTGATTGCGAATTCGCTGGTGCGCGACGCCTTCCGCATCCGGCTGAATCAGACGATAAGGGAAATTAGCGGTCTAGCTTTTGCGCTTTGGCCAGCAGAACGAATCATGCACGCTCTGAGCCGTGAGATTTCCGGCGACGTGCGGTTCGGGCTCCATGTGAGCGTCGAGGCGGATGGCGGCGGGGACCTTGGGGTTCGCCCTGGGGTGCGGGTCGTCGGGCGTG
>Ga0207657_10005573_pt1 | contig 13149 bp, 13 predicted proteins | sample KBSC33metaG_FD_184316 | JGI IMG/M metagenome (GOLD analysis project Ga0207657, IMG submission 184316) | Corn rhizosphere microbial communities from Kellogg Biological Station, Michigan, USA - KBS C3-3 metaG (SPAdes) (version 2) | ecosystem: Host-associated > Plants > Roots > Rhizosphere > Soil ...
CCGAGTGTCGCCTTCACGATCGCCGGCAGCCCCGGCCGGGCGAGCCGCCGGTTGCGGTGGAGATCGTCGAACGCGCGGCGGTTGATGTCGGTCGGCTCCATCAGGCGGGAAGGGAGAAGCCTCCGTCGACGATGAGGGTCTGGCCGCAGACCATCGCGGCGTCCGCCGAGCAGAGGAAGGACACGGCACCTGCGATGTCGTCGGCCTCGACGAGCCGGCCTGCCGGCGTGCGCTCGGCCGAGCGGAGCATCTCCTCTTTATTGGGGAAGTGCTCGAGCGCTCCGGTGTCGACGACGCCGCCCGACACCGCGTTGACACGGATCCGCGGCGCGAGCTCGACGGCGAGGTACCGGACGACGGACTCGAGCGCCGCCTTCGACGTCCCGACGAGCACGTAGTTCTCGAGCACGCGCTGCGAGCCGAGGCTCGAGATCGCGACGATCGAGGAGCCGTCCGTCATCTGCGGGGCCGTCACGCGCGCAAGCGCGAGGAGCGCCCGCGCGTTTGCGTTGAGCGTCCAGTCCCAGTGCTTGTCCTCCGTCTCGAGCGCGGGCCGGATGACGCCCGTTGCCGCGTTGTGCACGACGACGCGGTACGGCCCATGCGACGCGAGCTCCTCGACGACATGAGGCTTCGACACCTCGCCGCGCACGAGCACGACCTCGGCGCCGGCGGCGCGGATCTCCGCTGCAGCCGTCTCCGCGGCACTGTCGTTCCGCATGTAGCCGAGCACCGCGCGCGCGGCGCCGTCGCGCACCAGGCGGTGCGCGATCGCCAGGCCGATCCCCCGTGTGCCGCCGGTCACGAGGACCGACGAGCCGTCCAGGCTCATCGTCTCGTCGGGAGCGGCTCGTCGGCGGACGCGGCGCTCGGCAGCTCCGACCAGCCGGGGCGCGACCGCGGCTCGCGGCCGCCGTCCTCGGCCTTCGTGGAGGCGTGGCCGAGGCGGTCGAGGAGCTCCATCTGCTCCTCCGCGTGGCGCCGGACGGGGTGGTCGCCGGGCAGGCCGGCCACGAGCTCGCGCACCCGGGCGCGCAGCTGGTAGGCGAAGTGCGGCGTCGCGGGGCCGACGAGGGCGTCGATGTCGGCTCTGGTGGGCTCGGTCATCGGGCAAAGCCTAATCGGTAGGTTCAGCTGGTGCGCAGAGCTTCTCTCGTCGACGCGATGCTCTTCGGCACCGTCCTTCTCTGGTCGCTCAACATCACGGTCACGAAGTACATGTTCCAGCACGGCTGGCATCCGCTGGCCTACGGGACGATCCGCTACTTCGTCGCCATCGCCCTCTTCTGGTGCTTCACGTATTACCGGGAGCGCTCGTTCCGGATCGCCCGGAAGGACATGTGGCTCGTCCTGGTCGCCGCGGCGATGATCTTCCTGAACCAGCTCGCCTTCGTCTACGGCATCAAGCTCGCTCATGCCTCGACGGTTGCGCTTCTGCTCGGGACGACGCCGATCTTCATCGGGCTCATCTCGCTGGCCCTCCGGCTCGAGCACCTGGCGCGCGCGTTCTGGATCGGCGCCGGGATCACGTTCGGCGGTGTCGCGCTGATCGCGATCGCGAACGGCAGCGTCGGCTCGAGCCTCAACGGGACGTTGATCTCGATCGGGACCGCGCTCACGTGGGCCTGTTACACGGTCGCTATCGCGCCGCTCATGCGCCGGTACTCACCGTTTCGCATCAGCGCGCTCGTGCTCGCGATCGGCTGGGTGCCGCTCGCGCTCGTGAGCATCCCGCAGCTCGGCGAGCAACACTTCTCGTTCGGCTGGAAGGTCTGGCTCGGCTTCGGGTACGCGGTGATCGGGCCGCTCTTCCTCACGAACATCCTCTGGTTCACGGCCATCGACCGCGTCGGCGCGTCGCGCGCGTCGCTCTTCGCGAACTTGCAGCCCTTCTTCGCTGTCGTGTTCGCGCTCATCCTGCTGTCGGAGTCGCTGCACACCATGGAGATCGCCGGCGGCCTGCTCATCTTCGCCGGGATCGCGTTCGAGCGGCTGTCGCGCCGGTCGCTAGCGCCGCAGGTGAGTGGCGGACGCGACGACGCGCGCGAGGCCGACGTCCGCGAAGCGGTTGGGCGGGAGTGACGTGGCAGCCGTGATCTTGACGCCGTTCACGCACCGCCACGCCTGCTGCGCCGTCTTCGCCGACCAGTAGGTCTTGACCCCGGCCATCTGGAACGACTTCGCGGCCGCGAAGCTGCAGTCGCCCGAGAAGCGGCTGACCAGGAATTGGATCTCGCCTCCGGCCCGGTTCTTGAAGAAGATGACGAGCGTCTTGCCCGTCGTGCCCCAGGTGCTGTAGCGCCAGCCGGGCGCAAGGCGGGCCGGCGCATAGGCGATCAGTGCGGGCGCCTGCTGTGCGATCTCCTGTTGAACCGGCGGCGGGACGAGCATGGTTCTCCGAGGGTAGTTGCGGCCTGTTAATAGAATCGGAGCGATGACTGAAGATTTCATGCCCCTTCTGGGGTGGGATGCGGTCGAGCTCTGGGTCGGGAACGCCAAGCAGTCGGCGTACTTCTACGAGCGTGCGATGGGCTTCACGCGCACGGCGTACGCAGGCCCTGAGACCGGGGTTCGCGACCGCGCCTCGTACGTGCTCGAGCAGGGCGACATCCGGTTCGTCGTCACGTCGGCGCTCCGCGAGGAGAGCGAGATCACGAAGCACCACGCGAAGCACGGCGACGGCGTCAAGGACATCGCGCTCACCGTGCCCGACGCAACCGAGGCGTACCGCCAGGCGGTGCAGCGCGGCGCGCGCGGCGTTGCAGAGCCGCAGCGCGTCGAGGACGAGTTCGGCTCGATCGAGACATCGGCGATCGCGACGTACGGCGACACGATCCACACGTTCGTCAACCGCGCCGACTACGCGGGGCCGTTCAAGCCCGGCTACGTGTCGGTGACGTCGAACGGAAGCACGGGCGGGGGCGTCGGCCTCACGAACATCGACCATGTCGTCGGCAACGTCGAGCTCGGGCGAATGAACCACTGGGTCGAGTACTACGAGCGCGTCTTCGGGATGACCGAGATGATCCACTTCTCCGACGACGACATCTCGACCGAGTACTCGGCGCTGATGTCGAAGGTGATGGCGGACGGCGAAGGCAAGATCAAGTTCCCGATCAACGAGCCCGCCGAAGGAAAGCGCAAGAGCCAGATCGAGGAGTACATCGAGTTCTACGGCGGCGCCGGGGCACAGCACATCGCGCTCGCGTCGACGAACATCGTCGAGACCGTGGAGGCACTGAAGGAGCGCGGCACGATCTTCCTCGACACGCCTGACGCGTATTACGAGGACGTGCCGGATCGCGTCGGCGAGATCGCCGAGTCGTACGAGGATCTGCGCAAGCACAAGATCCTCGCCGACCGCGACGACGACGGGTACCTCCTCCAGATCTTCACGAAGACCGCGCAGGACCGGCCGACCGTCTTCTTCGAGGTGATCGAGCGCCATGGCGCGCGCGGCTTCGGCGACGGCAACTTCAAGGCCCTCTTCGAGGCGATCGAGCGCGAGCAGGCGCTCCGCGGCAACCTCTAGTCCTGAATACGCTTCAGCCATGACGCCGCAGCGGCGGACTGCGCTCTTCTCGGTGCTCGCGGCGATCGCCCTGATCGGGTTGAAGCTCGGCACCGGCATCGCCACGCACAGCCTCGGCCTGCTCTCGGAGGCAGCGCACTCGGGCACCGACCTGATCGCGGCACTGCTCACCCTCTTCGCCGTCGGCGTCGCGGCCCGCCCGGCCGACACCGGCCACCAGTACGGGCACGGGAAGGCGGAGCACCTCTCGGCGCTCGGTGAGGGGGCGATCCTCGTCGTCGCGAGCCTGCTGATCGTCTGGCGCGCGATCGAGCGCCTGTCCGGCAGCTCGCATCCGCAGGTGAACGCACGCTGGTATGCGCTCGTCGTGATCGGCGTCGTGATCGTGATCGATGTCAGCCGAACGATTGCGTCGGTGCGGGCCGCGCAGCGCTACTCGAGCGCGGCGTTCTCGGCCAACGCGCTGCACTTCGGAAGCGATCTCGGAGGCTCGGCGGCGGTGCTGGTCGGCCTCCTGCTCGTGCGTGCGGGCCATCCGCAGGCTGACTCGATCGCGGCGCTCTTCGTCGCGTGCATCGTGCTCCTCGCGGCCGTCCGCCTGATGCGTCGCAACGTCGACGTCCTGATGGACGTCGTTCCCGCCGACGCCGAGGAGGCCGCGCGAAGTGCCATCGCGGGCATCGAGCCTGCGGTCGAGCTGCGGCGGCTGCGCATGCGGCAGGCTGCGGGACGCCACTTCGCCGACGTCGTGATCGGCGTCGATTTCGATGCCGCCGTCGGCCAGGGACATGCGGCGGCCGACGCGGTCGAGCGGGCCGTGCAGTCGGCGCTGCCCGAGGCGGACGTCGTCGTGCACGTCGAGCCACGCGAGGACGAAAGCGCAGTACGCGAGCGCGCACACGCTGCAGCGCTCGGCGTGCCGCGCGTGCGAGAGGTGCACAACGTCAGCGTGGTGTCGGTCGGCTCGAGCACCGAGCTCTCGCTCCACCTGAAGCTCCCGGGCGACCTCTCGCTCGAGGAAGCACACGAGATCGCCGAAGAGGTCGAGCGCGCGATCCATGCGGCCGTGCCCGAGGTCGACTCGGTGCAGACCCACCTCGAGCCGCTCGCGGAGGAGATCTCCGGCACGCAGCTGCGCGGGCGGGAGGTCGCGGACAACCGCGAGATCATCGAGCGGATCGTCCGCGAGACGACCGGCACGCTGCCGCACGAGCTCCGCTTCCTCCATACCGACGAGGGCCTCGTCGCATTCCTGACGCTGCGGCTCGGCGGCGGGACGGCGCTCAACGAGGCGCATGCGCAGGCCAGCCAGATCGAGGAGGCGATCCGGCGCGAGCGACCCGAGATCGCGGACGTGATCGTGCACACGGAGCCGTCGGCATGAAGCTCTGCATGTTCTCGCCGAAGGAGCGCGAGCTCGAGCGCGGCTGGCCGGGGAGAATCGAGGGCGACCGCGTGATTCAGCTCGCCGCGCAGACGCTGCAGTCGTTCTTCACGGGCGGCGGCAGCGCGCGCGAGCATGCCGAGTTCCCTCTGGCGGACATCATGCTGCGGCCACCGGTCCTGCATCCCGGCGCCGTGCGTCTCTTCGACGGCGACGACTTCGTCTTCGGCAACCCGTCGTGCATCTACGGCCAGGACGAGGACGTGCCGCTGCCGTACGGGGCGGATCGCCTCGACGCCCAGCTCCGCATCGCGGCCGTGATCGGCGCCGGCATCGTCGGCGGCTACACGCTGATGAACGACTGGCTCGCCCCCGATCTCGCGGGCGCGAAGGCGCACGACTTTGCGACGAGCCTCGGCCCGATCGTCCTGACGCCGGACGAGTTCGACGGCGGCGAGACCGACTGGAACGCGCTTCTCGACCGGGCCGAGCTGAACACCCGCCTCTTTCCCGGCGATCTGATCGCCGCGCCGGTCGTCAGCCGCAGCGGGCCGTTCACCGCGGGTGACGCGGTCGCGCTCGAGCTCGAGCCGATCGGCGTCTTGCGCAACCGCCTTGCTTCGGCGGTGTCGGCTCCGATCGAGACCTTGCGGTGACGCGGGTCGCAGTCGTCGGCGCGGGGGTGATGGGCTGCGCGGCCGCCTGGGCGCTGGCCGAGCGCGGCGCAGAGGTGACGCTCATCGAGCAGTTCGAGCTCGATCACGACCGCGGCTCGAGCCATGGTCGCACGCGCATCTTCCGGTTGGCATATCCGGAGCCGCACTGGGTGCAACTCGCGGAGGAGGCGCTCGCGGGCTGGCGTGAGCTCGAGCGAGCGGCCGGGCGCGACGTGCTCGCGTTGCACGGGCTCATCGAGCTCTGCTCGGATGCCGCGCTCACGTCGGCGGATGTCCTCGAGGCGCGCGGCATCGAGCACCGGCTGCTCGGCCGCGACGAGACCCGCGCGCACGGCGTCGTCGTGCCCGACGGCTGGGCGGCGCTCTGGCAGCCCAACGCGGGCGTCGTGCTCGCAGATGCGGCACGGCACGCGTTTCTCGATGTGGCGCGACCGGCGATCGAGACGGGTCGTCGCATCGACTCGCTCGACGAGGTCGAAGCGGACGTCGTGGTCGTGACCGCCGGGCCGTGGGTGACGACGCTCGTGACCGACGTCCCTGTGCGCGTGACGCGCGAGACGATTGCGTTCTTCGAGCGCACGGGCGCGCCGATGCCGTCGGTCGTCGAGCTCGACGAGGTGACGCGGCATCACGCGATGTACGCGCTGCACGATCCCGTGCACGGGCTCAAGGCCGGGACGCATCATGCGGGCCACGCCGCCGACCCCGATCTCGAGGAAGTGGCGGACCCGGCGCTCGTCGAGCGCATCGTCGCCTGGGTCCAGGACCGTTTCCCCGACGTTGGACCGCAGCCGGTGGAAACGGAGTCGTGCCTCTACACGACGACCGCGGACGAGAGCTTCGTCCTCGAGCGTCGGAACGGCCTCGTGATCGGCTCCGCCTGCTCCGGCCACGGCTTCAAGTTCGCGCCCGCGATCGGCCGTCGGCTCGCTGCGCTCGCCCTCGACTGACCGTTATCCTCAGCGCGATGCCGTTCTACCAGCGCCTCGGCGAGGTTCCGCGCAAGCGGCACATCCAGTTTCGCGAGAACGGAACGCTTCTTGTCGAAGAGGTGATGGGCCTCGAGGGCTTCACCGGCAACGAGTCGATCCTGTACCACCTTCAGTCGCCGTGCCGTGTCATGAAGCTCGACGGCTTCGAGTCGATCGAGCGCAAGGAGTGGGTGCCCGACCAGCATGCGCATCGGCACTTCAAGACGTTCGACGTGAAGCCGGAAGGCGACGAGATCACCGGTCGGCGCCTCCTGATGTGGAACAGCGACGTCGAGATCTCGATTTGCCGCCCGAGCGGCACGATGGATTACTTCTTCCGGAACGGCGAGGGCGACGAGGTGATCTTCGTCCACGAGGGCAGCGGCGTTCTCGAGACGACGTTCGGCGACGTGCCATACAAGGACGGCGACTACATCGTCGTCCCGCGCGGGACGACGTATCGCTTTGAGCCGCAAGGTGAGCAGCGATATCTCGTGTTCGAGACGCCGGGGCTGATCGAGATCCCGCGCCGCTACCGCAACCAGTACGGGCAGATCATCGAAGGCGCGCCGTACTACCACCGCGACATCCATCCGCCGACGGAGTTGAAGACGATCCGCGAGAAGGGCGAGTTCCCGGTCAAGGTGCGCGTGCGCGACGGCTACCAGACGTACGTCCTCGACTACCACCCGTTCGACGTCGTGGGCTGGGACGGCTATCTGTTCCCGTGGACCTTCTCGATCCACGACTTCGAGCCGATCACAGGCCGCATCCACCAGCCGCCGCCGTCGCACCAGACGTTCGCCGGCCAGAACTTCGTCATCTGCTCGTTCTGCCCCCGCAAGCTCGACTTCGACCCGGAGGCCGTGCCGATCCCGTACCACCACTCGAACCTCCAGTCGGAGGAGATGATCTATTACGTCTCCGGCAAGTTCGGCTCGCGCCGCGGCGTCGAGACGGGCTCGATCACGCTGCACCCGTCAGGGCTGCCGCACGGCCCGCAGCCCGGCCTCGCCGAGAAGTCGATCGGCACGCACGAGACGCACGAGCTCGCCGTCATGTGCGACACGTTTCATCCGCTGAAGCTGACGAAGTTCGCGAAGGACCTCGACGACGGCACCTACTGGAAGTCGTGGTACGAGAACGCGCAGGCAGACGCCGACGAAGACGCGAGCGGCGCCGGCTTGACGTCGCACCTCTAGCGGTTCGTCAGTAGCCGCGCACAGCACGAAAGACGATCGTCCGGCTGAACGTCGTGCCGTCGATCTGGTACGCGTAACAGCCGGGTGACGTGAGTCGCGTGTACGACGGGCGGTAACGCGCCTTGTCGGGCACCGGGCCGCCGCCGGGGATCACGGTGCTCGAGTCGAGCCGCAGCTCGAGCGACGGCACGTTCCCGCGCTCGAAGCCGACTCGTCCCGGTCGGTCGAGACGGCCGCCGCGGATCAACACCGGGCCGGTGTACGACGGCAGCACGAACCAGAGAACCTTCTGGCCTCCCCAGCGCGAGCTCTGGAAGTTGATCGGCGGCGCGAAGCGCAGGGTCGAGCCCGAGCCCAGAATCGGGAAGGCCGGGCCTGCGCCGAGCCCCTTGCCGACGCGATAGAGACTGGCGAACGGGATTGCCGGGTCGCTCGTTGCGACGGGGCATTTCGCGCCGCGCGCGAGCACGGGCAGATGAAGCGGCCGGTTGAGAGCGAGCGGGTTGTTCACGACGGCGGCGTAGATGTCGGTCGTGCCGTGCACTCCGATCTGGATGACGGAGAGGCCGCCCGCGGGAACGACGACGCTCGCCGAGTAGAGGCCGTCCGGATGCGACGAGCCGCGCGCGAGCGCGGTCGTCGCTGCGCCGCCGCTGGCATCGAGCAACCGCACGAAAACACCCATTGCGTTGAACGGGACGCGCTTCGCTCCGTCGAACACCGTCAGCTTCCAGTCGAGCTCGAGCGTCGATCCCGGCTCGGCGGCCGCCGAGACCTGCGTCAGGAGCTCGGCGGTCAGCCCTTCCTTCGCGGCGGCCGCGGCGGGAAGGAGCGTCACGAGCCCCGCAAGTACCAGCGTTGCGACGGCAACGCGCATGGCCGGAATCCTACGACACGGCGGCCCGCCGCACCGGCGCGGGGGCCGGGGCCGCGGTCGACGCGCGGACGCGCAGAACGGGGCGGAAGTACGAGTTCGGCAGCTTGCGCTCCGGCTGCTCGATCAGCGACTGCAGCGTCTCGACCGCGGTGTCGGCGATCTGCGCGATTGGCTGCTCGACGGTCGTCAGCTCGGGCACCGACCACTTCGTCGCGTCGATGCCGTCGAAGCCGACGATCGAGAAGTCGTCGGGCACGCGCAAGCCCTGCCGCACCGCTTCGTGCAGCGCGCCGATCGCCATCACGTCGCTCGAGCAGATGACCGCCGTCGGTGGCACGGGCCGCGCGAGCAGGTCGGCGAGCGCGCGGCCGCCGCCCTCGATCCCGAAGTCGGCGTGCGCGACGAGGCCATCCGGCTCGAGGCCGGCGCCCGCCATCGCGGACGCGCGCCCCGCGCCCTTCAGCTGCGTCGGCAGATAGTGCTCCCGCCCTGCCACGAAGCCGATGCGCTCGTGCCCCAGGTCGATCAGGTGCTGTGTCGCGATCTCGCCTGCGGCGCGCTCGTCGACCCCGACCGACGGGACGTCGAGCGTGTGCATGGCGCCGTTCACGAAGACGATGCGCGCGCCCTCGGCGACGAGGTGCGCGTAGTGGCTGTGGTCGCCGCGCAGGTTCGTCATCTCGCACGAGATGAAGATCATCCCCTCGACGCGCCGGTCGAGCAGCATGTGGACGTAGTCGACCTCGCGGAAGGCGGCGCCCGTCGTGTTGCAGAGGATCGAGGCGAGACCGCTCGGTGCGGCGCGCGTCTCGATCGCCTGCGCAAGCGCCGGGAAGACGGGGTTCGCAAGCTCGGGGACGAGCACGCCGATCAGGCCCGTCACGTCGCGCCTGCCCGGCGGGACGTAGAGGAGCTCTCGCATCGCGCGCTCGACGCGGTCCCGGGTCTCCGGCCGCACCGCGAAGCCGCCGTTGGCGACCCTCGAGGCGGTGGCGACGCTGACCCCTGCCCGCCGAGCGACCTCTCGCAAGGTCGACATGTTCCCTAGTTATGTAACAAGTTTCTGAGCGAGACGCAAACTTTTCCTATGCAAAGGGCGTCCAATGTCTTGACATCCCCGGTCAAGGGGCGTAGGTTCCCGCTCGCTGTTACATGCGCGTTTTATGCGTTTTCAGCAGTGGCCCTTCGCCTCGACGCGGGGGGAACTCGGAGCACAGGAGGGTCAAGGAATGAAGATGAAGCGCACCCCCGCGCTTCTCGCTCTCGTCGCCGTCGCGATTCTCGCGGCCGTTGCCGGAAGCGTTAAGTCCGCCGTCGCAGCCGGCCCCACGATCACCATCTGGGCCGACCAGGACCGCAAGACGGCAGTCACACAGCTCGCGAACTCGTGGGCCGCGGCCCGCGGCGCGAGCGTCAACGTCGTCGTCCACGACTTCGGCAAGATCCGCGACGACCTCGGCACCGTTGCCGCGGCCGACGCCCCGGACGTCATCATGGGCGCCCACGACTGGACCGGCCAGCTCGCGGCCAACGGCCTCGTGCAGCCGATCGTCCTCAGCGCGGCGACGAAGGCACAGTTCCCCGCGTACACCACCAACGCGTTCTCGTACGGCACTGCCGTCAAGAAGCTCTACGGCGTGCCGACCCAGATCGAGAACATCGGGCTCGTCGTGAACACGGCGCTCGTCAAGGTGCCGACGACGTTCGCGATGCTCGAGAAGGAGGCGCTCGCCTTCAAGAAGAAGAAGGCCGGCAACCTCGCGATCGCCGTCCAGCAGGGCACGAACGGCGACGCGTACCACATGTACCCGTTCTTCTCGGGTCTCGGTGGCTACGTGTTCGGCTTCAACAAGGCCGGCAACCTCGACCCGTCGGACATCGGCGTGGCGAGCAAGGCGTTCCTGCGGAACGCGAAGCTCGTCGACAAGTGGAACAAGGAAGGGCTGATCAACTCCAAGGTCGACAGCTCGACCGCACAGAACGCGTTCCTCAAGAAGCAGGCGGCGTTCTGGATCACCGGCCCGTGGAACTCGGACACGCTCAAGAAGAGCGGCCTGAAGTTCAAGATCATCCAGGTGCCGAAGATCGCGTTCCCGTCCGTGCCGTTCCTCGGCGTGCAGGGCTTCCTCGTGACGAAGTACGCCGCGACGCACGGCGTCGAGTCGCTCGCACAGGACTTCGTCGCGAACTACATCTCGACTCCGGCGGCGCAGGCTGCACTCGCGAACGCGAGCGGTCGCTGGCCCGCGAACTCCAAGGCCGGCGCGTCGTTCTCCGACCCGGTTCTCGCGCAGTTCGGCAAGGCCGGCAAGGGCGGCGTCCCGATGCCGAACATCCCGCAGATGGGCAGCGTCTGGACCGACCTCGGCCAGGCGTGGGTGCGGTCGACGAAGGGCGCGGGTGCGGCCAAGGCCGCAGCCTCGTTCACGGCGGCAGCACGCGCGATCGCCGACAAGATCGGCTAAGCGACAGCTGAATGACCGTGCGGGCGCCCCTCGGGGCGCCCGCACTTCACCTGCGACTCTGCGAGGGTGCCCACCGTGAGCGCGAACACAGCGGGATTGCCGGACGAGGCGCCGAGAGGCGCGATCGTGCCGCGCGTGCTCGCGTTCTTCTCGGGCTCGGTCGGCGTCGCCGTGAAGGTCGCGCTGCTCGCGATGTCGAACGCCCTCGCGGCATGGGCGGCCTACGTGCTCATCGATCGCGGCCACTGGATCGCGCTCGGGATCCTCGTCGCGACGACGGCAGGGATCGACGCGCTCTATTTCGGCCGGCACACGCTCCCTGCGAAGTTCCTACTGCCGGGCGTGCTCTTCCTCGTCTGCTTCCAGATCGTCCCGATCGTCTACACGATCGACGTCGCGTTCACGAACTACTCGACGGGACACATCCTCAAGAAGTCGAGTGCGATCTCGCAGATCGAGCTCACGTCGCTGCAGCCTCCCGCGAACGGCAAGCAGTACTTCATGGCGCCCGCTCACGACTCCGGCGGCGACCTCGTGCTCGTGCTCAAGGACCAGGTGAGCGGCGCGACCTTCATCGGCACGGAGAAGGGCCTGACGCCGTTGCCGAAGAGCGACGTCACGGCGAACGCCCTCGGGATCACGGCGGCGAAGGGCTACTCGATCATCAAGGGCAACGAGCTCTTTGCGCTCGACCAGACGCTGCACGCGTTCCATGTGCCGACGACAGGCCAGAGCTCGATCACGCCGCAGACGATCTCGACGGCGGTCGAGCTCGAACCGACGCTGCGCTACGACTCGAAGACCGACACGTTCACGCGCATCAGCGACGGCGTCGTGTTCCGCGACAACGGCAAGGGCTCGTTCGTGCACGGCGACCAGGAGCTCGAGCCGGGGTGGAAGACGACGATCGGCTTCCACAACTTCGGCACGATCCTCGCGAGCAAGGCGCTCCGCGGCCCGTTCTTCCGGATCTTCATCTGGACGATCGTCTTCGCGGCATCGACCGTCTTCCTCTCGTTCTTCATGGGGCTGTTCCTTGCGATCGTCCTGAACAAGAAGGGGCTGCGGTTCCAGCGCTTCTATCGCTCGCTGATCCTCATCCCGTGGGCCGTCCCGGGCTTCCTCTCGCTCCTTGTCTGGCAGGGGCTCCTGAACGACGACTTCGGCGTCGTCAACCGGATCTTCCACCTGAGCATCCCGTGGCTCTTCGACGCCAACTGGGCGAAGGTGTCGTGCATCCTCGTCAGCTTCTGGCTGACCGTGCCGTACTTCTTCCTCGTCTCGATGGGCGCGCTGCAGTCGATCCCGGAGGAGCTGAACGAGGCGGCGCACGTCGACGGCGGCGCCGCGACGCAGATCTTCCGGCGCATCACGCTGCCGCTCGTGCTCATCGCGACCTCGCCGCTCCTGATCGCGTCGTTCGCGTTCAACTTCAACAACTTCAACAACATCTACCTGCTCACGCAGGGCGGCCCGACGCAAACGAACCAACCGATCGCCGGTGCGACGGACATCCTCATCAGCTACACGTACAAGCTCGCGATCGCGACCGGCAAGGGACAAGACTACGGTCTCGCGAGCGCGGTCTCCATCATCATCTTCCTCATCGTCGCGACCATCTCCGGCGTGTCGTTCTCACGCACGAAAGCATTGGAGAACATCAATTGAGCGGACTCACTGCAGCGGTCGAGCGGATTCGCGCTCGTGAACAGCGCACTCCCCGGAAGAAGCTGTCGTTCGCGGACACGTGGTGGCGGCACCTCATCGGCCTGCTCGCGGGCGCGTTCGCGCTCTTCCCGGTGTGGTTCGTCGCATCGGCGGCGTTCAGCCGCGAGGACTCGGTCTCCGGCACGACGTTCCTGCCGAACCACTTCACCGTCGACAACTTCAGCGCGATCCTCCGGAACCACGTCGTCGACCGTTCGCACACGGGCTACGTCGACTCGCGCTTCCTGCACTGGCTCCTGAACACGATCCTCGTCGCAGTGATCGCTGCGATCGGCACGGTCATCCTCGGCTCGCTTGCGGCATATGCCTTCAG
>Ga0207657_10005577_pt1 | contig 13141 bp, 15 predicted proteins | sample KBSC33metaG_FD_184316 | JGI IMG/M metagenome (GOLD analysis project Ga0207657, IMG submission 184316) | Corn rhizosphere microbial communities from Kellogg Biological Station, Michigan, USA - KBS C3-3 metaG (SPAdes) (version 2) | ecosystem: Host-associated > Plants > Roots > Rhizosphere > Soil ...
TTCAGAAGGACCCCGACAGCGACGTAATCCATGTCGTTGTTGGCCGGCTGGAGGACCAGACTTCCATGCTCAGTCACCTGAGCGACGATTCGCTACTGCCCTCAACGCTCGAAAAAGGCGACCATCCCGGAAGTTGGGGGCGGCCTCAGAACCGCCACCCGCGCAACGTCGAGATTATCCCGAAAAGCCGCGATTTTCATTAAGCTGCCATTCCCCCGTAACCTCATATCCGCAATGACGAGGCCACATGCCACTACCGACAGCCATAGCCGCGATACTCGCGCTCAGCGCAGCGCAATCGCCCGCGACCGCGGGAATCGAGGGGTTGTGGCGAAATCCGATCGGAAGCGCGATCATCCGCGTCGAGCCCTGTGGCCGGACACTCTGCGGCAAGGTCGTCTGGGCCTCCGAACGCGGCAAACGCGAGGTGTCCGCAACCACGTCGAAAATTGTCGGAACCACAGTGCTCACGGACGTAAAATCGGTTGGCGGCAACCATTGGGCGGGCCAGCTCTTCATCCCCGACGATAATGTCCGAGTCTCGGCAAAGCTGCAGCTAATCGGCAATCGAGAGCTCAAATTGACCGGCTGCGCGGTTCTCGGCCTGTTTTGCCGGTCACAGATATGGACGCGCACAGATGAGCCGTTGGACTCGGCCGGCTAGCCGTTCGCGTTCATGCTGGCGCAAGTTTATGGAACCATTCCTGCCACAAACCACAGCTAAGTCCCTTGTGATGAAACGCATTCTTGCAAGCCTCGCAGCCATTGCGATCGCCGTCTCGCCGGCCCTCGCTTCGGCCAAAAGTCCTCTCGAAGGGCACTGGAAGCACGGTCCGATGGTGATCCAGATCGCACCCTGTGGCTCCAAGCTGTGCGGAACCGTCGTCAAAGCTTCGCCAAACCAGCAGCGCAAGGCGAAGGACGGCAGCGGTACCGAGCTCATCGGCGCCCGGCTGATTACCGATATCGAGCCGACCGGTCCCGGGACCTACAAGGGCCGGGTCTTCGCGGCCGACCGCAACATTTACGCCAACGGCACCGTGCGGGAGATTTCACACGACCGGCTCGAGGTCAAAGGCTGCGTCCTGCTCGTCATCTGCAAGTCGCGAACCTACGAGCGGGTGCGTTAGGCGAGGAATTCCTCGCCGGCGCCAATCTCTCCACTGAGCACCGCACCCTGCAAGGCCGCCATGTCGTCGGCCCAATAATGGTCGGCAGCGAAATGGGGCGTGATCGTGCGGATCGCCGAATGGAGAGTCTGGAGCCTGGGCGAGGTCTTCAGCGGCGCGTGGAAATCGACACCCTGCGCCGCAGCGATCAGCTCGACCGCGATCACGCCAGCGGCATTGCGCGCGATTTGGCCGGCCTTGCGTCCGGCAATCGGTGCCATCGACACATGGTCCTCCTGGCCCGCCGACGTCGGGACAGAGTCGACGCTGGCCGGGAAAGCGAGGCTCTTGTTCTCGCTGACCAGAGCAGCGGCGGTCACCTGCGGGATCATCAGGCCGGAATTCACGCCCGAATCCTCGGTGAGGAACGGGGGCAACCCGCTCATCTTGGGATCAACCAGAACGCTGGTCCGCCGCTCCGAGATCGAGCCGACTTCGCACAGCGCAATCGCTATGGTGTCGGCGGCGAAGGCGACCGGCTGCGCATGGAAATTGCCGCCCGAAATCGCTGTATCGTCGCCGGGGAAGACGATCGGATTGTCTGTGACGGCGCCGGCTTCGATCGTCAGCGTCCTCGCGGCATTGGCGAGCAGATCGAGCGCTGCGCCCATCACCTGCGGCTGGCAACGGAAGCTGTAGGGGTCCTGCACCTTCGGGCAGCCGCTGGCATGGCTCGCGAGAATTTCGCTGCCGTCGAGCAGCCCGCGGGTCGCGGCGGCGACAAGGATCTGACCCGATTGGCCGCGAAGCGCCGAGACGCGCGAATCGAAGGGCTTCGCGCTGGCTTTCAGCGCATCCACCGACAAGGCGCCGGCAGCGATCGCGGCGGAGAAGACGCGCTCGCCGGTGAACAAGGCGTCGAGGGCGATGGCGGTGCTCGCCTGCGTGCCGTTGATCAGCGCGAGACCTTCCTTGGGCCCGAGCTGGAGCGGCTCGATCCCCAAGCGGGTCAGACCTTCGGCGGCGGCAACTGCCGTGCCGCCTACATCGATGCTTCCGTGACCCATCAGCGCCGCCGTCATGTGCGCGAGCGGGGCGAGATCGCCACTTGCGCCGACGCTACCCTGCGCGGGGATCACGGGAATCGCGTCCTTGTCGAGAAGCGCCTGGAGCGCCTCGATGACGACCGGCCGGACTCCCGAATAGCCGCGTCCGAGTCCGAGCAGCTTGAGGACGATCATCAGCCGCGAAACCTGGCGCGGAAGCGGATCGCCGAGCCCTGCGCTGTGCGACAGGATGAGGTTGGTCTGAAGCTCGGCAAGCCGGTCGTTCGGGATTCGGGTGTTGGCGAGAAGGCCGAAGCCCGTGTTGACGCCGTAGACGGTCTCGCCGCTGGCAACGATCCGCTCGACCGAAGCAGCGGCATTCGCAACGCGCTGCATCGAAGCCTCGTCGAGGCGCGCAGGCGCACCGCTCCATAGCCGGCGCAGCGTGGCGAGGTCGATTGTCTCGGGATTGAGCTTCACTTCGTCACCATTGGCAGGTCGAGCCCCTGCTCTCTCGCGCATTCGATGGCGATTTCGTAACCGGCGTCGGCGTGGCGCATGACCCCCGTCGCCGGGTCGTTCCACAGCACTCGCGCCAGCCGCCGCGCCGCGTCGTCGGTGCCGTCGGCGACGATCACCTGGCCCGCGTGTTGCGAATATCCCATTCCGACTCCGCCGCCATGATGGAAAGACACCCATGTCGCGCCCGACGCCGTGTTCAGCAGCGCATTGAGGATCGGCCAGTCGGACACGACGTCGCTGCCGTCGATCATGCTCTCGGTCTCGCGGTTGGGCGAAGCGACCGAGCCGCTGTCGAGGTGGTCGCGGCCGATAACGATCGGGGCGGAGACTTCGCCGCTCCGCACCATCTCGTTGAACGCGAGACCGAGCTTGTCGCGCTGTCCCAGGCCGACCCAGCAGATGCGCGCCGGAAGCCCCTGGAATGCGATCCGTGTCCGAGCCATGTCGAGCCAGCGGTGAAGATGTTTGTCGTCCGGGATCAGTTCCTTCACCTTGGCATCGGTCTTGTAGATGTCCTCCGGATCCCCGCTCAGCGCCGCCCAGCGGAACGGCCCGATGCCCCTGCAGAAGAGCGGCCGGACATAAGCGGGCACGAAGCCGGGAAAGTCGAACGCGTGGGTGACGCCCTCGTCATAAGCTTCCTGGCGGATGTTGTTGCCATAATCGAAGGTGGGAACGCCCATGGCCCTGTAGGCCAGCATCGCTTCGACATGGACGGCGATCGAAGCTCTGGCGGCGTCGGCCACGGCCTTGGGATCGCGCTCGCGCATTTCCTGCCACTTCGCCACGCTCCAGCCGGCCGGGCAGTAGCCGTTGGCCGGATCGTGGGCGGAGGTCTGGTCGGTCAGCGCGTCGGGGCGGATTCCGCGCTCCAGCATCTGCGGAAGGATCTCCGCCGCATTGCCGAGCAGGCCGACACTGGTCGGCTCGGTCGCGTTGCGGATGATCTCCAGCGCCTCGTCGATGGTGGAGGCGCGATGATCGACGTAGCGCGTCTCCAGCCGTTTCTCGATCCGGCTTTCCTGCACCTCGATGGCGATGCAGTGCGCGCCCGCCATGACTGCCGCGAGGGGCTGCGCCCCGCCCATTCCGCCGAGGCCGGCGGTCAGTATCCATTTGCCGGAGAGATCGCCCCCGAAATGCTGGCGGCCCATCTCGACGAAAGTCTCGTAGGTGCCTTGGACGATGCCTTGCGAGCCAATGTAGATCCAGCTGCCGGCGGTCATCTGGCCGTACATCATCAGCCCGGCGCGATCGAGCTTGTTGAACGTCTCCCAGTTCGCCCATTTGGGCACGATGTTGGAATTGGCGATGAGGACTCGCGGCGCGTCCTTGTGGGTGCGGAAGACGCCGACGGGCTTGCCCGACTGGACGAGCAGGGTCTGGTCTTCCTCCAAGCGCTCCAGGGTCTCGACGATTGTGTCAAAGCATTGCCAGTTGCGCGCCGCGCGGCCGATACCGCCATAGACGACGAGGCTCTGCGGATCCTCGGCAACTGCGTCGTCGAGGTTGTTCTGGAGCATCCGGACCGCGGCTTCGGTGGTCCACTGCCTGGCCACGATGTCCGAGCCCCGCCGGGCGCGGATGTGGCGGCTGTTATCGCGTCTGTCTGTCATTGCGCGCTCCTAACGATTCCGGCCTTGCCCTGCCAGCACCAAGCCGCTTGCGCGCCAACCGGCTTTTTGCGACCTTCCGTTCCTTAGGGGCGAGAGTGATGCAACTTCGCGAACGGTACGACCGCCATCGCCCGTTGATCGGGAAATTCATCTTCGAGGTCGTCATCGTCTTCATCGGCGTGACAGCGGCGTTCGCCCTGGAGGCAGCGCGGCAGGACCGCCAGGATGCCCAATATCGGCAGAGCATGCTTGGCGCGCTTGGCGAGACGCTGAAGGATACGATCGAGCACAACCGTCAGTTCGAGAACCAGGTCGACAAGCAGCTCGGGGATTTCGACGCAGCGATTGCGCGGGGCGAGCACCCAAAGCTGCCGGTCTATCGGGAACCCGGCTCCGAACGTCCGCCGACGCGTATCTGGGACGGAATCGTCAGCACCGGAGCGGCGAAAGCGCTCGATCCCTACCTCTTCTACCAACTGGCGATCCTGTACACGCGGCTGGATTCATTCGGCGAGAAGTACATCCGCTACAATGATTTCACGGAGCAGCACGTCCTGCCGCTCGGCCCCGAGCAAGCTGGGGTGTACGATCCGGCCACCGGTCGACTGAAACCGGAATATGCGGCCTATGTCGATCGGCTGCGTGACCTTGAAGAGCTGGCGAAGGAACTGGATGCGAAGGCCGCCATGCTGAAGGCCCGGCTCGACGCCCTTCAATGACGGCTTAGCTGTCTTCGCCCGCGTAAATCCGCCGCTCCGGCCCCGGAAGGCCGATCCAGTAGCCGAGCTCGGCGAGGCTTTCGAGCCGCCAGACGCATAGGTCGGCGGCCTTGCCCGCAGCGATGGTGCCGATCTCATCCTCTCGTCCGAGAGCGCGAGCGGCGTTGACCGTCATTCCGGCGACCGCCTCTTCCGGAGTCATGCCGAACAAAGTGCACGCCATGTTCATCGCCAGCGTCGGCGACAGGAGGGGCGAAGTGCCGGGGTTGCAGTCGGTCGCGACGGCCATCGCAACTCCGCTGTCGCGGAGCAGCTGCACCGGCGGCTTGCGCTTCTCCTGGAGGGCGTAAAAGGCGCCGGGCAGGAGCACCGCGACCGTCCCGGCCTCGGCCATCGCTTTCGCGCCGGCTTCGTCGAGATGTTCGAGATGATCGGCGGAGAGCGCCTTGTACTTTGCGGCAAGCGCCGCGCCGTGCTGGTTCGAAAGCTGCTCGGCGTGGAGTTTCACCCGCAGCCCGTGCTGTTCGGCCGCCTTGAACACCCGCTCCACTTCTCCCGGCGTGAAGGCAATGCCTTCGCAGAAGGCGTCGACGGCGTCAGCCAGGCCGGCGTCGGCCGCAGCGGGAATCAGCTCGTCGACGATCATCGCGACGTAACCGATCCGCCGGTCCTTCCAGTCGGCCGGGAGCGCGTGGAGCGCGAGCAGGGTCGGGACGATCCGTACCGCCTCGCTCGCCGCAAGCGCCTTCGCGCAGCGCAGCATCCGAAGCTCGCCTTCGACGTCCAGGGCGTAGCCGGACTTGATTTCCACCGTCGTCGCGCCGCCCTTCATCAACGCATCGAGCCGCATCGCCGACGAAGCGAGGAGCTCTGCGTCCGGCGCCTCGAGCGTGCGCTTCACGGTCGACACGATTCCGCCGCCCGCCTTCGCGATGTCCTCGTACGTCGCTCCGGCGCGCCGCATCGCATGCTCGTCGGCGCGATTGCCGCCGAAGATCAGGTGCGTGTGGCAGTCGATAAGCCCCGGGGTGACCCACGCGCCGCCCAGCGGAAGAACCTCGCGGGCTCGATTTCCCGCGAGCTCGGTCCGCGAGCCAACGCGTACAACCTTGCCGTCCTGGATTCCGATCGCGCCATTTTCAACGATCCCGAGCGGATTGCCCGGCGCGCTTTCCATTGTCGCGACCCGGCAGTCGGTAAGCAGTCTGTCCCACATGAATTTGGCCTTAGGCGACTGCCCCTGTTAGGGCAAAGCCATGAACGCCTGGCCCAATCTCTCCGAGCTCCTGATCGACGAAGGTGCCGAGGTCCCGATCGGCCTCGTTGGCGCTCCTCTCGCCGCGGGTTCCGTCACCTCCGGTCATTGCGACGAGGCGCCTGCGAAGCTTCGCCAGACGCTGAAGCGAATCGGCCGCTACGACATCGAGATCGGCCGGTCGCTCATCACGCCGGTCCGCGATCGCGGGGATGTCGCGCTTGCGGGACTCTCTATCGAGCAGGCGACGGCCCCGATCAGGGACGCCGTGGCGGCGAGCGTGGCCGAACACCGGCTGACATTGCTTGCCGGTGGCAACAACGCGGTCACGCGGCCGGGCGTGCTGGCACTGGGCCTGCCACTGAAGAAGGTCGGCCTGATCACCCTCGATGCGCATTTCGACATGCGCGACCTCGACGATGGCCTCAGCAACGGCAACCCCGTGCGAGCGCTGATGGAGGACGGACTTCCCGGCAGAAATATCGCCCAGATCGGACTCGCCGGCTTCGCCAATACCGAGAAGATGCATCGCGACGCGCTCGCGGCGGGCAACCTCGTCATCAGCATGGACGAAGTCCGGCGCGATGGAATTCGAAAGGCGATCGCCGACGCTCTCGTGCATACCAAAGATTGCGACGCGCTGGTGGTCGACTGCGATATCGACGTGATTGACCGTGCGCAGATGCCCGGCGCTCCCGGAGCGAGGCCCGGCGGCATGCACGTCGTGGATTTCTTCTGGGCGGTGCGGGAACTGGCTTGCCATCATCCCGTACGGCTCATCGACCTAACCGAATGGGACCCGGCGCTCGATTCGACGGACCTCAGCTCGCTCGTCGCCGCGCGCTGGCTGGCCGAGTGCATTGCGGGGTTCGAAGGTCGCTAACGGCTCTTTCGCTGTGGCGGGTCCGGAGTAACCAGGATCCGCTTCTCCTCGATCTTGCGGACGCAATCCCATGGAATACGGCGCCCCTTCGTCCTGGCCGTCATCCGCTCGATGAAGCTTCCAGGCCCGACCTTCAGCGCGATGAGGACCGCATTTTCGCAGTGCACCTCGTGCACGCGCCCCAGTCGCTCGCCGTCCAACGTGCGCACCTCCTTGTTCCGGAGGTCGGTCAGACGCATCACAAAGCTCCCCGACGCGGAATCCAGGCGCGCACCTTGTCTTCCGATGTCTCGAGCCCAAGCTCCCGCGCGTTTCCATTGAGCTGCACGAAGCTGCGGATCGACTCCACTTTCGCGATCGGCACCCGGGTGATCCTGTCGCCGGCAACGAGTCGTATCAGCCACATCGCCCATCCAGGCATCCTCCCTGCATAAGCGCCCGGGCCCACCAGCAGCGCGGCGAGGCGCGTTTTCTTCCCGACCGCCCCATCGAATTCCACGTCGTCGACGATCCCGCAGTAATTGCCCTCGCTGTCGATGAGCGGAAGGTCGAGGAGCTGGCTGACAAGCTTGAGGCGGCCGGACGGCTTCATCCCTGGCCTCCGGATGTCAGGAAATAGAGCGGCAAGGCCCCCACCGCGGCGAGGGAGATGAGCACGAAGTAGATCCAGCCCAGGATTCCGCCCAAGGAGCCGTTGGCATATTGGCCCATGTAGCTTTTGTCGCCCGCAAGAAGCAGCAGCGGCAGATAGGTGAGCGGAAGCACGAGGATCGAGAACAGCACCGCATATTCGACCAGCTGCATCGGATCGATTCCGGTGAGGATGATCAGCAAGGCCACGGTGAAGAAGCAAGCCCATGCCACCGTGAACCTGGGCGCTTCCCAAGGCTTCCGGTGCCGCCCCCATTCCCAGCCGAAGAATTGGGAAAGGGAATAGGCATTCGCCATGCAGGTTTCGATCGCTGCCCCGGAGATCGCGAACAGCATCCCCATCAGCGCGACCACCAGGCCGACCGCGCCGAACGGGATTGCCACCTCGAGCGCGGAGCTTCCCAGCACCTGCGGATCGACATTGGCTGGAGTGAAAAGCTGCGCCGAACTTGCGAGGATCGCAATCGAGAGCAAGGAGCCGAGGCCGAATCCGACCGTGCAGGTGATCGTGTTCGTCGGCAGGTCCTTGGGACCCCATTCTTCCTCGATTCCGCCGGAGGAATAGAAATAGGCCTCGTAGGGAAACATGACCGCGCTCACGATCGCCACGGCAAAATAGGCGAAGATCAGCATTTCCTTTGTCGAGAGACCTTTTGGAATTTGCGGGACAAAGCCGCCGGCGAGCTGCCCCCACGGCGGATGGATGGCCACGAGCGCGACCGCGAACACGATCATGAACAGGCCGAGCAGGCCGTAGATGCGCTCGATCCACTTGAAGGGCAGCACCCACATTGACGCCATCAGCGCCAGCGCGCCGACAATCGCCATGAGCCGGAAGGAGCCGCCGGTGAGGTAATTGAGGATCATCGCGACCCCGCCGATTTCGGCCGCGCAGGTGATAAGGTTGGCGACGAGCGATGCGAACAATGTCACGAGCCCTAGCTTCAGCCCGAGCCGGTGCCGCATCAGGTTGAACACCGGCTGCTTGGCGACGGCGGCGACGCGGCCGCTCATCTCGCCGAAGACCATGATGCCGACCGTCGCTACGGCAAAGACCCAGATGAGAGCGTAGCCGAATTTCGAGCCCGCCTTGGCCGCGAACACCAGTTCGCTGATGTCCACGAAACCGCCAACCGCGGTCATGATCCCCAGGGTCAACTCAAGCGGATTCAAGGGCGTCCTCGAACTGTTTGAGCCGCTCGGCGTGGTGGCGGAGCACCTGCGGAGGAGCGTCGTCGGGCGTCGCAAGAAGCGTCGCCATTTCGTGCGCGTAGGAAGAATCCGGTACGGTCAATGCCGCTTTCGCCGTCCGTATCTGCTGGCGCAGCGATTTGTGCATCGCCGAGACGTAGGCGCCGGTCAGCTTGCCCTCGGCGGCCTGTTCGTTGACCAATGCCCATTCGGACGCCAGCGACCGCGCCTCGCCGATATATTGAAGGTCGGCTAGCGGCCCCTTCGAGCAGCCAGCCAACAGCAGCAGCGGCAACAACAACCAGCGGAGTGGCATGGGCGCTCAACCTTTTCGCGGGGCTTGCCGTTCCGGTCAGCCCGCGCCGGCGGCGCGTCGCCCTTTGCCGGAAAAAGTTCGGAAGGTGATCGAGAAGCGCAGGGTCTCGCCGGGCGCGATGCTGTGCTCCCACTCGTGCCGTGCGGGACCGGACAGACGATAGGCCGAGCGCGGCTCGAGGTCGATGCTGGCCCGCTCGAAGCCGACTTCGCGCCGTCTGCGGAAGCGGAGAACCGCGGGCGCGCCGAGCGACACGCCAACGACCGTCTCGAACACGGGCCGGTCGCGGTGCCAGCCAATCCCGGCGCCAGGGTCATAGCGGACCAACAGGGCGTGGACGAAATCCTCGGGCGAGACACCGGCAAAGGCTGCAGCTTTCGCACGAAGCGGCAGAAGCCAGTCGGGTATCGGTTCGGCCGGCGCGAAGCTTCGGTCGTCGAAATCGTAGCGCCAGCCAAACGTGCGAGTCCGGCGCTTGCCGGTCCAGCCCTGGAACTTGAACGGCAATAGCTCCGCAACAGAGAGATGGCCGATCAGCTCGCGCTCCACGTCGTCGCCGATAAAGTCGGGCCGGTACTCGAGCCCGGCGATGAGCGGTTCGCCGAACAGGTCGGCTGTCATGCCAGGTCTTCGTCATTGCGAGCGGAGCGAAGCAATCCAGCGCCGTCTGGATTGCCGCGTCGCCTTCGGCTCCTCGCAATGACGAATATCATGTGCCGAAGATTTCCCGGAGCTGGGACGGGCGAAGCGCAGGCCTCAACTGGTCGCAGGTGCATTGCCGCGGGTCCTTGTCGGGCCGCCAGCGAAGCAAGCCCGTGCCGTGGCGGAAGCGGCCGGCGGTCACCTGGTCGTACTTCACTTCGACCACCAGCTCTGGCTTGAGCGGCTTCCACTCGTCCGTGCGGTCGGCCTTCCAGCGGCTCGGCCCGCCCGGCCTGCTGCCGGTGAACCCCGGGGGCTCGATCAGCTTTTCGAGATCCGCGGTGAGCGCCTTCCGCTCCTTGGCCGGAATGCCGGAGGTGAAGCCGACGTGATTGAGGAGCCCCGCATCGTCATAGAGGCCGAGGAGCAGCGAGCCGACCACATCGCCCTTGGTCGCGTAGCGGAAACCGCCGACGACGCAGTCCGCGGTGCGTTCCGGCTTCACTTTGACCATCGCCCGCTCGCCGGATTTGTAAGGCTGCTCCAGCCGCTTGGCGACGACTCCGTCGAGGGCTCCGCCGCTTCGCTCCAGCCAGCCGAGCGCATCGGCGCGGCTGGTCGTCGCCGGCGATAGCCTGAGTTGCGGCAGGTCCGTGGTTTCGAAGAACGCCTCGAGCGCACGACGACGCTCCGACAGCGGCTCGCCGGAATAGTCCTTGCCGCCAAGCGACAGCAGATCGAACAGCATCAGCTCGGCCGGGCTCTGGGCCGCGAGCTTGCGGACGCGGCTCTCGGCGGGGTGTAGCCGAAGCTGCAGCGCGTCGAATGACAAGACGTCGCCGACAGGAATGATCAGCTCTCCGTCGAGCAGAAAGTGCTTTTGCTCCAGCCTCGAAAGAGCCTCGACCAGATCGGGGAAATAGCGGCCGAGCGGGCGGCCGTTCCTCGAGATGAGCTCGACCTCGCCGCCGTCACGCTTCGCAAGGCAGCGGAAGCCATCCCACTTGGGCTCATACTGCCAGCCATCGCCCGCAGGCAGTTCGGCCGCGAGCAGGGCTTCCATCGGTGCCGGGGTTGCGCTGTTTTTCGCCATTGGCCGACAAGCGTCTGCCGCTGGCAGTCGTTCCCATTGCGAATGGCGAACCGCCTGTTACGCTTGCGGTCCAATCGGGAGGGGATTGGCGATGGCATTCAACGTCGACGCGGCGACCGCACGTTTCATCGATAGCCTGGGACCGACGGCGCTTCAGAAAGCGCACGATTACACGGTCGGCAAGGAATGGATGTTGCTGTGGGGCTTGGTCGTCTCGGCGATCGTCACCTGGCTGATCGTCCGCCCGGGCGTTCTCGACGGATTGGAGGCAAAGCTGCAGCGTCGCGGGCTTGCGCTGAGGGCGTTCGTCATCGGGCTCGTCTATCTCATCATCTCCGCGCTCCTGACGCTGCCGTGGAGCCTCTATGCCGACTGGTGGCGGGAGAAAGGCTATGGCCGGACGAGCCAGCCGCTCGGCGACTTCCTCTTCCAGGGCGGAATTTCGCTGGCCATCGGCGCTCTTCTCGGCGGCATTTTCCTGATGTTGCTCTACCTTTTGATCCGGAAGGCCGGCCGAACCTGGTGGCTGTGGTCGGGCGGCCTGACGGCGATCGTCCTTGCGGTCGTGATGCTTTTGGCGCCGGTGCTGATCGAGCCTTTGTTCAACAAATATGAGCCGGTGCCGCCGGGCAAGGTCCGCGACGCGGTGGTGGAGATGGCCGGCCGCGCGGGCGTTCCGCCCAACAAGGTCTACATGTACAACGGCTCGCGCCAGTCGAACAATTTCACCGCCAACGCCGGCGGCGTCGGAAGTACCGCGCGCGTCGCAATCTCCGACGTCGCGCTCAAGGACGCGTCACTGGCGGAGGTTCGCGCGGTCACCGGGCACGAGATCGGCCATTACGTCCTGAAGCACAGCTGGTGGGGGATCCTGTTCTTCTCCGTTCTGGCGATTGTCCTCTTCTGGCTGGCTGACCGACTCTATCCGCGGTTCGCGCGGTTCTTCGGGTCGAGGGCGGCGATCGCCGATCCAGCGGGGGTGCCGGTGCTGCTGTTCATCGCCTCGTTCTTCGGACTGCTAGCATCGCCGCTCCTCAACACGTTCAGCCGGACTCTCGAGAGCCAGGCGGACCTGTATTCGCTCCAGACCGAGAACCTGCCCGACGCTCTGTCGAGCGCGCTCGTGAAGACCGCCGAGTACCGCTACCCGCGGCCGGGCAAGCTCGAGGAGATCGTCTTCTACGATCACCCGTCGGTCGAGGCGCGCGTTCACCGGGCGATGGAGTGGAAAGCGACGCATCCGGCCAATCCGATCGATCCGCCGGTGCCTGGGGAGTAAGGCGGGGCATGCGACGTTCCGCCATTGCCTTCAGCGCGCTGGCGTTCATTGGTCTTTTCGTGGCCCAGGCCGCTTTACTTCAGGTCACGCAACGCCTCGTCTTGTTGGAGGCGAAGGCTACGCCTGTGTACATCTTCGAGGGCGACCTGGTTTCGGAAACGCCGCCCGCGAACGCGCAAGAAGCTTCTCACACCGTGCGTGAAACGTGGTCCAGTTGCCGATATTGGACTGGGCTTTGGGTCAAAAAAGGTACTGGTTCCAGCGGGGAACTGTCCGTCAATTACCTTGTGATCAGTCCCGTTGTGTCCTCAAAAGCAGCGTTAGGCATCGCAGAGAAATGGTCCCGCCGGGCGCAAAAAAAGCCGCCCGAAGGCGGCTCCTGGGCCCCGGCCTTCGCCGGGGCAACGCAAAGCCTAAGCTCCTGCGTCGCTAACTCTTTGCGGTGGTTGCGGGGGCAGGATTTGAACCTGCGACCTTCAGGTTATGAGCCTGACGAGCTACCGGACTGCTCCACCCCGCGGCACCATCTCTTTTAGCCTCAGGCGCCGGCGCTGGCGTCCGCCAGCTTGGCTATCCTCCCGCCCCAAAAGGCGGTCCGGGCGGCCATTTGGCCTTGCGAAGCCTTGCGGCTTCGGGACCTTTGCCCGGTAAACAAAAAAGCCGCCGCTCGGTTTGCACCGGCAGCGGCTGTTTTGACTTGTGAATGGGTTCTCGATCTTCTCGCCGTCAGCAAAGCCTGGCGACGACCTACTCTTCCACTGCTTAGGCAGTAGTACCATCGGCGCTGTCCGGTTTCACGGCCGAGTTCGGGATGGGATC
>Ga0207657_10005578_pt1 | contig 13141 bp, 10 predicted proteins | sample KBSC33metaG_FD_184316 | JGI IMG/M metagenome (GOLD analysis project Ga0207657, IMG submission 184316) | Corn rhizosphere microbial communities from Kellogg Biological Station, Michigan, USA - KBS C3-3 metaG (SPAdes) (version 2) | ecosystem: Host-associated > Plants > Roots > Rhizosphere > Soil ...
CGTGCGAAGCGCGAAGTCGATTTCGGCAAAGTCGCCTTCACGGTAGCCGAGGCCGAGTCCGTCGTCCTCGTACAGCGTGAACTCGCTCTCGCCGGCGCCGCGTGGCGGAAAGATGCGCAGCTGCCGCGACGGCTCGTCGTGCAGGCGAGAAAAGTCGAGCGAGTCGGTCGCCGGAATCATGCCGCCATCCGGCACGAACAGCGGGATGCGCGCGAGCGGCGCGTCCGTCTCGATCTCGCACCCCGCAGCGTGGCGCGCGCCGGTCCAGAAATCCGTCCATCCCGGTGGACCGCCCGGCAGATACACGCGCCGCCGGCGCCGCCCCGGCTCGACGATGGAGGCGACCAGCAGATTCGGACCGACCATGAAGTCGTCGCTGTCGGCGAACGCGCCGGGATCGTCGTCGAAATCGTAGAACGGCGGGCGCAGCATCGGCGCACCGCGCATCGCCGCCTCGCGGTACAGCGTGTAGAGATACGGCAGCAGACGATAGCGGAGCCGGATCGCATCGCGGATCGGCGCGAGCGCTTCGCGATGCAGCCACGGCGTATTCGTCTGCCCGCCTTCCTTCCACGAATTCATGATGAAGCGCGGGCTGAACGCACCGCTTTGCGTCCAGCGGATCAGAAGCTCAGGGTCCGGCACCGGTCCGAAGAAGCCGCCGACATCGTGGCCGGTGTTGAACATGCCCGACAGGCTCATCGTGAGGCCCATCCGTATGTTCCAGCGCAGCGTGTGCCAGCTCGTCGTGTTGTCGCCGGACCACGTCTGCGCGTAGCGCTGGATACCTGGTGGTCCGGCGCGCGTCACCGTGTAGACGCGCTCGCCAGGCCGATGCCGCGCCTGCGCCTCGAACGTTGCGCGCGTCATCAGCAGCGCCTGCAGCGGCCGCGAGCGGCCGATCTCGATCGGGATACCGAATCCGTCCGATAGGCCGAAATCGTCCCACACCTCGTATTCGTTGTTGTCGTTCCAGCCTGCGTCGATGCCGTAGTCGAGCACCTCGCGCTGCAGATTCTCCTGCCACCACGCGACACCGGCCGGGTGCGTGAAGTCGACTTGTGCACCGACGCCGTCCCAGAACTGGCCGACGCACGGCGTTCCATCCTGCGCGTCGCGCACGAACGCGCCACGCGCCGCAACGTCCGCGTACGCAGGGTGATCGTCGAGCAGGCAGGGCTTCAGGTTGACGACCGTGCGCAGACCGGCGCGGACGAATCCGTCGATCGCTTCGCGCGGCTGCGGAAACTTGTCGCGATTCCATGTGAACACGTACCGCCGCTTGCCGATGCTCGTATAGCCCGATCCGAAGTGGAAGGCGGAGCAGGGGACATCGTGCTGCGCGAGCTGCGCGCGGAACTGCGCGAGCTGTTCCTGCGCGTCCGGCGCGTCGGTGAGGCTCATCGCCGTGTTCGCGTAGCCGAGGCTCCACCGCGGACCGAACGCCATGCGCCCGGTGAGCTCGGTGAACCGGCGCACGACATCGCGGATGCGCGGGCCGACGATCACGTAATAATCGAGATCGCCGTCGTCGATCTCGGTGCAGCGATAGAAGCCGTGATAGTTGTCGTACTCGCAGCCGAGGTCGAACGTGGCCGGTGCCAGCGTGTCGTAGAACTGCCCGAACGCAATGCCGCTCGCCGTGCTGCGCTGGATCAGGAACGGCCAATGCTTGTACAGCGGGTCCGACGTGCGTGCGTCGTAGCCGAGCGCATCGAGTGCCAGCGTGCGCAGCCGCCGGCCGTGCTTGTCGAGCGCCCCGGTCTTGTCGCCGAGGCCGAAGTACTGATCCGATAGCGACCGCGCGACGTAATGGCGCACCAGTCCGCTGCGCGCGGTCCACTGGTAGGCGTGCGTGGGTCGGTCACTCGCGAACGGCGTCCCGTCCGCCATCCGCCATTCGAGCACGAACGGGTTCAACTGAATGCGCACGCTTGCCGAAGACGTCGACAGCGTGATCTCGCGCTCGCTGCGTTGGACGTCGTGGGCCGGACAGGCAAAGCCGGTCAAGTCGAGCCGATCGCGGCCCTTCCATGGCACGTCGCTTCCACCCGGGATCACCGTCCAGCTGCGCGGTTCCCTGAGGCCGCTTGCGGGAACGAGGAGCACGCGAAACAGATTCTCGTCCAGCACGAAGACCTGGCACTGCCACGAGTCCTCGAGTGCCACGATGACGCCGGCAGGCGCGTTCCCCGCGAATTGCGCATGCGCGAGCGGTCGCACGCTTCAGCCCGCCGCGGCGCGATCGGCGAGCGTCAGCGAGCGCCCGGCCTCGGAGGTCTCGAAGAGATGAATCGCCGCGACCGGCAACTGCACGGCGATCGTCTCGCCCGCGCGATGGTTCACCTGGCCTGCTGCATGCACGGTGAGCGGCACGCCGCTTGGAAGCCGGCAGTAGAGGAAGCTCGCCGCGCCGAGCTGCTCGAGCCGCTCGATCGTGACGCTCACTTCGATCGATGCCGGATCGCTGCGATCGAGCCGCACGTGCTCGGGCCGGATGCCGACGGCAACGGCCGCATCCGCGGGCGCATTCGGATCGATCGCGAGCGCCGGCGACGTCGCTTCTTCGACGCCATCGATCGCGATGCGCGCGCTTCCCGGCTGCGCCGAAACGAGCCGGGCCGGCAGGAAATTCATCTGCGGCGAGCCGATGAATCCGGCGACGAAGCGGTTGCGCGGATGATTGTAAAGCTCGAGCGGCGTGCCGATCTGCTCGACGCGCCCGGCGCGCAGGACGACGATCCTGTCGGCCATCGTCATCGCTTCGACCTGGTCGTGCGTGACGTAGATCATCGTCGTTCCGAGCCGCTCATGCAGCGCCATGATCTCGGCGCGCATCGCGACGCGCAGCTCGGCATCGAGGTTCGACAGCGGCTCGTCGAACAGGAAGATCGTGGGCTCGCGCACGATGGCGCGACCGATCGCCACGCGCTGCCGCTGCCCGCCCGAGAGCTCGGTGGGGCGCCTGTGCAGCAGCGTGTCGAGCCGCAGCATCTTGGCCGCGGCCTCGATTCGCGCGTCGATTTCGGCGGCGGGCGTACGGAGGTTCTCGAGACCGAACGCGAGGTTCTGGCGCACGCTCATGTGCGGATACAGCGCGTACGACTGGAAGACCATCGCGAGCCCGCGATCGGCGGCCGATATGTCGTTGACCCGCTTGCCGTCGATGCTGATGCTGCCTTCGGTCACCGGCGCGAGGCCCGAGATCATCCGCAGCAGCGTCGATTTGCCGCAGCCTGAAGGGCCGACGAAGACGACGAACTCGCCGTCCGCAACGTCGAGCTCCACGTCGTGGATCACCGTCGTGTCGGCGAAACGCTTGCCGACGTGCTCGAGTCGAAGGGAGGCCATGAGCTTATTTCACGCCGGCCGCCGCGATGCCGGTCGCGATGTGCTTTTGCAGGAACGCGAATACCACCGTCACCGGCACCAGCGTGATGACGGTCATCGCCAGCAGGTAATTCCACTGCGTGGTGAGCTCGCCCTGGAACGCGTTCAGCGCGAGCTGCAGCGTGAAGTTCTCCGATTTGGAGAGCACGATCAACGGCCACAGGAAGTCGTTCCAGCGCCACATCACCGAAAAGATCGCGAGGACGGCCAGCGCCGGGGCCGACAGCGGCAGCACGATGCGCCAGAAGATCCGCCATTCGCTCGCATGATCCATTCGCGCCGCGTCGATCAGCTCGTCGGGTATCGTCAGCATGTACTGGCGCAGCAGGAAGACGCCGGTGGGCGTCGCGACCGCCGGCCAGATCACGCCCCACAGGCTGTTGAGCAGGCCGAGCTGCGAGATCACGAGGAAGTTGGGCACGAGGATGATCGTCGGCGGGATCATCAGCGTCGACACGATGAGCAGGAATACGGCATCGCGCCCCGCGAACCGATACTTCGACAGCGCGAACGCCGCCATTGCATTGAACAGCAGCGTGATGAGCGTCGCGACGACGGTGATGAACACGCTGTTCCACAGATACCGGCCGAAGTCGAACTTGCCGAAGATCTCGGTGTAATTGCCGCCCGCGAAGTGCAATTCGCGGACGCGCTCGCGGTCCCTGATGTTGACCTTGAATTCGTCCTGCGGCGATTGGGGGTCGACCATCGTTGCGACGAGACCGATGCGCCGCGCTTCGGCGAGCGTGCGCGTGCTGCCGTCCGGAAGCTTCGCGCGATAGAGCGGAAGCGGCCGGTCGAACCCCTTGACGCTCACCTGCGCCTGGCCATACGGCAGCAGCTGCGGAGGAAATTCGTTCAGCGCGGCCGGCGTCTTGAACGACGACAGCACGAGCCACACGACCGGACCGAACATGAGCACGAGACCGACGCCGAGGTGAGCGTACGCGAGCCAGTCGGTCCAGTCGCGGCGCCCGCGGCCGCGTGTCGCAGCGAGAAAGGCTTTCGCGCTACGCATCGTTACGAGCCGTCGAAGCCGCCGAGCGCCGCGTCAGACGCAGCTGCAGCAACGTGAGGGCGAGCAGCGAGACGGCGAGGATCAGCGACGCCGCCGCGGCCAGGCCGTATTGCCGGATCGCTTCGGCGAAGCCGGTCATGTAGATGAACTGGACGATGAATGTCGTCGCCGACCCCGGGCCGCCGCCGGTCAGCACGAACACTTCGTCGAACACTTGCACCGCGCGGATCAGCCCCAGCACCAGCACCACCGTGAGGCTCGGCATCAGCAACGGCAGCGTGATGCGACTGAAACGCCGCCAGGGTGACGCCGCGTCCATCTCCGCCGCCTCGTACAGGTCGGCGGGAATCGCCTGCAGACCGGCCAGCAGGATCAGCGTGTAGAAGCCCATGTGCGCCCAGATGCTGACGAACACGACCCAGAAGAACGCCCAATGGCTGTCGGTCAGCCATTCGACCGGCGATGCGCCTGCGCTCGCGAGGAGCGCGTTCAGCACGCCCTCGCGCTGCAGTATCCACTTCCAGATCAGCGCGACGACCACCGGCGACAACAGCACGGGGTAGAAGAAAACGCCACGCCAGAAGCCGCGCGCGCGGAGCTTGCGGTTCAGTACGAGCGCGGTGACGAGCGCGAAGAACACCATCAGGCCGACCTGCAGCACGGAGAACTTCGCCGTGTTGAAGATCGCGCGCCAGAACACGTCCTTGTTGCAGGTCGACGGATCGAGGAAATTCCTGCATTCGAACAGCGTCGTGAAGTTCTCGGCGCCGACGAATGGCCGCTGCGATGGATAGAGCTGCACGCCGCCGGTGAAGGCGAAGTGGAAGTCGATGACGATCGGAACGAACGTGAACAGCGTCAGGATCGCGAGATTCGGCAGCACGAACATCCAGGCGATCCGCGGGACGCCGACGAGGCGCTGCAGCGCGCGCATCGGTGCGTCGACGATGTCGAGCAGCACGCCGGCGATGCGCGCCGGGAACGACACCAAGCTGCGCGAAGGTGCGAGGCGCTGATCCACGGGCACGGCGCGCAGTCGTGGGCGCGCGGGCGCGCTATTTCTGTGCGGCCTTCACCTGTTCATCGATGTCCGACGCGATGCGCTTCAGCGCATCGTCGAGCGACATCTCGCCCACGATCGCCTGCCCGAGGCGCGCGGCGGTGGGATTGAACAGCGCGCGGTTGTACTTGTAGCCCTGGATCTCGTAGGCGATCGGCGAAAGCTTGGGCACGTCGGCGACGAACACGCCGAGCGCCGCCTTGGCCGCAGGGGAAACCTTGTAATCGACGCCTTTCTTCGCGACGCCCGCGTGCGCCGGAATGTTCTCGGTGCGCGCCATGTACTCGGCATAGATCGGCTCGCTGGCGAGGAAATCGAGGAAGCGACCCACGTCCTTCGGGCTCTTCGTGCGCTTCAGCGCGACGAACGCGGCGCCGCCGGGAATGCCGGTACAGGCGGCGGGACCGCAGGGGTTCGGGACCGCGATCCAGTCGAAGTTGCGCCCGATCTGCTGGTCCATCCGGTGCACCTGCCAGCTGCCCGACAGGTACATCACGACGCGACCGTTCGCGAACTCCTCGAACGCATCGCGGTAGGTATTGCCGCCGACGCCGCCCCACACCTCCTTCGGCGTCGTGCCGTCGCGGTTCCAGTCGTAGAACTTCTTCGCCATCGCCTTGTAGCCGTCGTCGATGACGAGATTGCCCTTCGCGTCGAAGATCTTCGCGCCCATGCTGATGGCCGGACCGGCAAAGCGATGACCGCTGCGATCGAAGGCGATCGCATACTGCGTCTGCGTCGCCTTCGCGACCTTGCGCGTGGCGTCGGCCCACTGGTCCCACGTCGCGGTGGCACCCGGCAATGGAATCTTCGCCTGCTCGAACAGCGTCTTGTTGACGAAGGGCCCCGTGACGGTGAGCTGCGTCATCATGCCGTAGATGCCCTTGTCGTTCGGCGTCGGCCGCAGCCACTTGAGTGTCTCGCCGAAGTTCGCCTCCCAGTACTTCGGATCCTTCACGTAGGGCGTGATGTCGAGGTAGTACTTGGCCAACCCGCCGAGGTCGGTGACGCGCGCGATATCCGGCCCCTCGCCGGCCGCGAGCTGAACCGGAAGCTGTTCGAGGATCGCCTTGTACGGGACCTTGTCGACGATGACCTTGACGTCGGCGTTCTGCGACTCGAAGCGCTTCGCGAGGTCCTGCGTGACTTCGCACTCGTTGCCGTCCGAATAGCACGCCACGCGGATTTCGCCGGCGCGCGCAGCCGTTGCGAAGGCGACGATGACGGTCGCGATGCAGGCGAGATACCGTGGAGCGTGGCGGACGCGCATGGCGAATCTCCGGGAAAGAGGGTTCGGTCGCATTGTATAGCGGGGAACAGTCACAGCGCTCGTTGTCTGCCGCAGCTTGTAGTCGACGATCGGCGTCGCCGACCATCGGTTCGGCTCGCTTCCATGCAGGCACCATGACACGATGGTGTCGCCACTTTCGAGGGAGCGCGGTCGATGAAGATTCGAAAGCGTATGGGAATGCCGAAGACGCGTCTGATTTCGCCGCGCAGGGACGTACGTCCAGCGCGCTCGTCGATCCCGTCCGAGATCATCGAGATACTGACGGATCGGGCGCGAAGGACCATCGAGCAGGAGCAACAACTTGCCGCGAAGCAACGCAGGCTGCTCGAACTCGCCGCGTCAGGGACTCAAGCGGCCGGCGGCGACTCGACTATCGTCAGGCTCGCCGAACTGATGGCATCACGAGGGGAATCTTTACGTCCCGGATGAAAAAGAGGGTGGAGGCCCTCACGCCATGATGCCGACATTGCACGGTCGCACATTCACGACCTCATTCAGGCGATCTCGGTGCTCGAGACCAACCCTCTGATTGGTCGGCCGGCACGGCGAAGCAGGCGTGCGCTGATCATCGGCCGCCCGACACGAGCCTACATCGCCTTGTACCGCTATGTGTCCGAGATCCGACACCGTATTCATCCTCGGCTTGCGCAGCCGGCGTGAAGCGGGGTACAAGCGGGTCTGATTCGGGAGCCGGCCGCGTTCGTGGACAACCTCGAATCGCAACGGCAGTTCTTGAAGTTGGCGGATCACGCTCGTTGCGTGCCATTGCGCGCGACCGCGCGCGGCGACCGGTGGAACAGGATCTGACGCATTCAAGAACTTCGTAGGCATTCCGCAGGACCAGCTTCTCGAGCGCCTGCTGGAACTCACGTTGTATACCGAGGAAAATCTGCGCTAGACGAGTTGGCACAGCGTGCCGCGGTACTCGAACAGCGCACTTGAATCGCGAGAATTGCCGGACAACCGCACGGGCCGACACAGTGAACCAGCACGATCTTCCAAAGCCATCCGTCCTCGCCGCCATTGCCCACAAGGTGATGCTGCAGCGTGGACTCGAGCCGGACTTTTCTGCCGCCGTGCAGTCCGAGCTTGCGGCCATCGCCGGCCCGGCGAGGAGTGCGGACGCCGATGTCCGTGATCTGCGCGCGCTTCCATGGTGCTCGATCGACAACGACGATTCGCGCGACCTCGACCAGCTGACCGTTTCCGGCGCGGACGGCAGCGATGGGAACATTCTTGTTGCCATTGCAGACGTGGATGCGCTGGTCACGAGCGGCTCGGCGATCGACGCTCACGCCGCGACCAACACCACCTCGGTCTACACCGCGGCCGGGATTTTCCCGATGCTGCCGGAGAAGCTGTCCACCGACCTCACGTCGCTGGGCGAAGGCGACGAGCGACTCGCCATCATCGTCGACATGACCGTGAACGATGCGGGTGAGGTGACCGCGAGCGCCGTGTACCGCGCGGTCGTACGCAATCACGCCAAGCTCGCCTACAACGCCGTTGCGGCGTGGCTCGATGGCGCAGGACCTGCGCCGCAAGGTTTGGCAAGCGTCGCCGGTCTCGACGCGCAACTACGGACGCAGGATGCCGTCGCGCAGTGTCTCAAGCGATCGCGCTCCGAAAAAGGCGCGCTCACGCTCGAAACGCTCGAGGTGCGGCCGGTGTTCGAGGCGGGCGCGCTCGCCGATCTGCGTCCCGATTCGAAGAACCGCGCGAAGGAGTTGATCGAAAACTTCATGATCGCGGCGAACGTCGCAACGGCGAGGTTCCTGGGCGGCCACGGATTCCCGTCGTTGCGCAGGGTGCTGCGATCTCCGGAACGATGGCAGCGGATCGTCGATCTCGCGGCAGGGCTTGGTCACGCGTTGCCCGCGGCACCGGATGCGCGCGCGCTCGACGCGTTTCTCCTCGCGCGGCGGACGATCGATCCTGACGGCTTCGCCGATCTCTCGCTCGCCGTCGTGAAGCTGCTCGGTTCAGGTGAATACGACGTGGAGTTCCCCGGCGGGAGCGGGGAGGGGCACTTCGGCCTGGCGGTGAAGGATTACTCCCATTCGACCGCGCCCAACCGGCGCTTCCCGGATCTCATCGCGCAGCGGTTGCTCAAGGCCGCGCTTGCGGGACGTCCGCCACCGTATTCGAACGACGAGCTGCGCGCGCTTGCCACGCACTGCACGGAACAGGAAGACAACGCGACGAAGGTCGAGCGCCAGGTTCAGAAATCGGCGGCGGCATTGCTGCTGCAGCGGCGCATCGGCGCGAAGTTCGACGCCATCGTGACGGGCGCGTCGTCGAAAGGCACGTGGGTGCGCATCTCGCATCCCACCGTCGAAGGGCGTGTCGTCCGCGGATTCGAAGGCCTCGACGTCGGCGACGCGGTGCGGGTCGAGCTCGTGCACACCGACGCATCGCGCGGATTCATCGATTTCGCGCGCACGGGACGATGAGATGACGGACAGACCGCGGAGGCGCAAGAAGGTCGCGTACAAGGACGATGCGTTCCTGGACAGCGACGACGCAAGGCCGTTGCGCATCCTCGCCGAGTACCTGCAGCCGATGGCGGCGTTTCGCCGCGAGAACGTGGCGGACACCGTCGTCTTCTTCGGCTCGGCGCGGCTGGCGCAGGACGGTCCGCTGGGTCGCTATTACGACGACGCGCGCGAGCTTGCCCGACTGCTGACGGCGTGGGCGTCGAGCCTGCCCGCGAACTGTGCGCGTTACGTCGTGTGCTCCGGTGGCGGAGGCGGCATCATGGAAGCGGCCAATCGCGGGGCTGCCGATGCGGGCGGGCGCAGCGTCGGTCTCAACATCGGCCTGCCGCACGAGCAGCGGCCCAACCCGTACATCACGCCGGAACTCACGTTCGAGTTTCACTACTTCTTCATGCGCAAGCTGTGGTTCGCGCATCTCGCCCGCGCACTGGTCGTGTTCCCGGGCGGGTTCGGGACGCTCGACGAGATGACCGAGATCCTGGAGCTGGCGCAGACGGGGAAGCTTGCGCGCCGCATCCCGGTCGTCCTGTACGGACAAAGCTACTGGAACGAGATCATCGACTTCGAGGCACTCGTGCGTCACGGGATGATCGATGCGGAGGATCTGAAGCTGTTCAGCTACGCGGATGATCCACCGACGGCGTTGAAGCTTCTTCAGCGCCAGATGGCGCCGACAGCGGAACCCGAGAAGAAGCCGGATTTCGCGGCGTCGCGGATACCGCCGGGGGCCACTGGCTGAGCGCTGGCAACGCCCCTGACGTGCGCGATCCCGATGATCGCAACGACGACCTGCCCCACCGAGCGTTCCCAACTGCAAACGCCTGACCTGCCTCGGCGCCGCCTAAGCGCGGCGATGTCACTACCGTTCGGTGTTATCCTCCGGTCGAACGATCGTTCGCCGCTCCCATTGGCGTGGCGTGCTTTCCGACCTCGGGTTCCGTCATTCGATGCTCGACTACCGGCCGCCAGCGTCCACAAAACTTCCGGCGACGACAACCGACGTCCCCGACTACCTCGCTTCGCTGAACGCGCAGCAGCGCATAGCGGTGGAGCATGGCGTCGGCCCTGCCGCAAATGACCGCGGACCGCTGCTGATCATTGCCGGTGCCGGCTCCGGCAAGACGAGCACGCTCGCGTGTCGCGCCGCGCATCTGATTGCCAATGGCGCCGATCCGCAGCGCATCCTGCTGCTCACGTTCTCGCGTCGCGCTGCCGAAGCGCTCGAACGGCGTGCGGGCCAGTTTCTCCATCGGGTGGTTGGTGTCGCGGCGGCGCATCGGCCGGGCACGCTGCCGTGGGCGGGAACGTTCCATGGTGTCGGCGCGCGCCTCCTGCGACAGTACGCCGAGCGAATCGGTCTGAACGCGTCCTTCAGCATCCTCGATCGCGGCGACGCCGAGGATCTCCTCGACATCGTTCGGCACGATCTCGGCCTTTCGGCCACGAAGCGTCGCTTCCCGGCCAAGGGCACGTGCATCGCGATCTATTCGCGCGTTGTCAACGGCGAGGCTGCGCTCGACGAAGCGCTTGCGCAGGCGTATCCGTGGTGCGCGCAATGGAGCGCTGCGCTCGCAAAATTGTTCGAGGCGTACGTCGCGGCCAAGCAGGCGCAGAACGTGCTGGACTACGACGACCTGCTCCTCTACTGGTCGCACATGCTCGCCGAGCCGTCGATCGCGCGCGACGTCGGCGATCGCTTCGATCACGTGCTGGTCGACGAGTACCAGGACACGAATCGGGTGCAGTCGTCGATTCTTCTCGCGCTGAAACCGGACGGCCGCGGCATCACCGTGGTCGGCGACGATGCGCAGTCGATCTATTCGTTCCGTGCGGCGACCGTGCGCAACATCCTCGATTTTCCGCAGCACTTCCAGCCCGCCGCGCGCGTGGTGACGCTGGAGCGCAACTACCGATCGACGCAGCCGATCCTCGATGCCTCCAACGCCGTGATCGGGCTCGCCCCCGAGCGCTTCACCAAGAATCTCTGGACCGATCGTGCATCAGGCCAAAAGCCGCGACTCGTCACGACGCGGGACGAAGCCGGGCAGGCGTGTTACGTCGCCGATCGCGTGCTCGAGGAGCGTGAAAGCGGAACCGCACTGAAGTCGCAGGCCGTCCTGTTCCGAAGCTCGAGCCATAGCGCGCAACTGGAGCTGGAGCTCGCGCGGCGCGGCATCCCGTTCGTGAAGTACGGCGGGCTCAGGTTCCTCGAGGCCGCGCACGTCAAGGATGTGCTGGCGGTGCTGAAGTGGGCGGACAACCCGCGCAATCGCATGGCGGGATTTCGCGCGCTGCGGCTGCTTCCCGGCGTCGGGCCGGCCAAGGCGACACGGTTCCTCGATGCGCTGTCCGGGGTACCGGATTTACGTTCCGCAATGGAATCGTTCACGCCTCCCGCGGTGCTCGCGTCGGATTGGACTGCGTTGGCCGCCTTGTTGCGCGCGCTCGGCGAATCGAAGGCGAACTGGCCCGCGGACGTCGACGCCGTCGTGCGCTGGTACGAGCCGCATTTCGAGCGCATCTTCGACGACGCATTCGTGCGCCGTGGAGATCTCGTCCAGCTTCAGCAGATCGCGTCGACCTACCCGTCGCGCGAGCGGTTCCTGACCGAACTGACGCTCGATCCGCCGGACGCAACGAGCGACGAAGCCGGTCCGCCGGGACGCGACGACGACTACCTCATCCTGTCGACCATTCACTCCGCGAAGGGACAGGAGTGGAAGGCCGTGCATGTGCTGAACGTGGTCGACGGCTGCATCCCGTCCGACATGGCGACGGGCAGCACCGAGGAAATCGAGGAAGAGCGTCGGCTGCTGTATGTGGCGATGACGCGCGCGAAGGAAACGCTCGATCTCATTTCACCGCAGCGCTTCTTCGTACGCCAGCAAAGCCCGCACGGCCTTGGGGTTGTTGCCGACGATTGATGCGGCGATCCGTCGCGCGGTCGGCAGCAACTCGTCGTGCGGCACCACCTCGGTGACCAGTCCCGCCAAGAGCGCATCGGCTGCCGACAGATAGTCACCCGTCAGGCTCATTCGGCGCGCCATCCCGACGCCGACCTTCTGCGGCAGCCGCACGCTCAACCCCCAGGTGGGCAGTAGCCCGACGCGCGCGTGCGTGTCGGCGAAGCGGGCCTGCTCGGACGCGAGCAGGATGTCGCAGTACAGCGCGATCTCCAGGCCGCCTGTCACGGCTGCGCCGTTGATCGCGCCGATCACCGGCTTGGTCATCGGCGGCCACTGCGGCGAGATATCCGGCAGCTGCGCCGAGTCGCCCAGCTCCTTGAGGTCCAGCCCCGCGCAGAACACCGGGTCGGCGCCGGTCACGATGACGACGTCGACGTCATCATCGGCCTCCGCATCGCGCAGCGCAGTGAAGAAGCGCCTGCGGAGCTCGGCCGACAACGCGTTGCGAGACTGTGGCCGGTTCATCGTCAGGGTCCTCACCCGGTCGTCAGTCTCGATCAGCAGCACGTCGTCGTTGGTCATGGCATCAACCTATCGTGGGGGTTATGTGCCGAAACATCACGGAGCTGCGAGGCCTGGAACCTGCGGCGACGGCCGAGGAGATCGAGGCCGCAGCGCGCCAATACGTTCGTAAGGTCAGCGGCATGACGCGGCCATCCGGCGCCAACGTCGAGCCTTTCGAAACCGCGGTCGCGGAGGTCACCGAGATCACCACCCGGCTGTTGGCCGACCTGGCGCCGCGACGGCAGCCGCCGAAGACCCTTCCTCCGTTGCGCCGTCCCGAGGTCCGGGCCCGTCTCGCAGCCAAATGACCGCCACGCTGACCCAGCCTGCGCTCAAGGAGTGGAGCGCGGCGGTCCGTGCGCTGCTCGACGGCAGGCAGACGGTGCTGCTGCGCAAGGGCGGAATTCACGAAAA
>Ga0207657_10005579_pt1 | contig 13139 bp, 16 predicted proteins | sample KBSC33metaG_FD_184316 | JGI IMG/M metagenome (GOLD analysis project Ga0207657, IMG submission 184316) | Corn rhizosphere microbial communities from Kellogg Biological Station, Michigan, USA - KBS C3-3 metaG (SPAdes) (version 2) | ecosystem: Host-associated > Plants > Roots > Rhizosphere > Soil ...
CGCCGACTTCGCGATCCTGATGGAGCCGAGCGAGGCCGTCGTCGAGGCCGGGTGCCAGGGCACCTTGCGCGTGGAGGTGCGCACGACGGGCGAGCGCGCCCACCCCGCCCGTTCGTGGAAGGGCGTCAACGCGATCCACGGTGCGGCCGACGTCCTCGCCCGTCTCAACGACTACACCGCGCGGCGGCCGACGATCGACGGGCTGGAGTACCACGAGGGCCTCAACGCGGTGCTCATCTCCGGCGGCGTCGCCACGAACGTGATCCCGGACGAGTGCGTCGTGACGGTCAACTATCGCTACGCCCCCGACCGTGGCGAGGAGGAGGCACAGGCCTTCGTCCGCGACGTCTTCGCCGGCTTCGAGGTCACCGTCGTCGACAGCGCGCCCGGTGCCCTTCCTGGTCTGGGTGTGCCGGCGGCCAAGGCGTTCGTGGAGGCGATCGGCGGCGAACCCAAGCCGAAGTTCGGCTGGACCGACGTCGCCCGGTTCAGCCGGCTCGGCGTACCGGCGGTGAACTACGGTCCCGGTGACCCGTCCTTCGCCCACAAGGCCGACGAGCACGTGCCGCTCGACCAGATCCGACGCTGTGAGGCCACGCTGCGCAGTTGGCTGGGCGCCTCGTGAGCACCGAGCCGCGACCGGAGGAGCCGGCTCCTCCGGTGCGGGCGGTCAAGCGCAAGGGCCCGATGTTCCTGCGCGACGAGCAGATCGACCTCTCCACCACCGACCAGCGGCTGCTGGACTCCCGTGGGCCTACCGACTGGGTGCACACCGATCCGTGGCGCGTGCTGCGGATCCAGGCGGAGTTCGTCGAGGGTTTCGGGGCGCTCGCCGAGCTCGGTCCGGCGGTCGCGGTCTTCGGCAGTGCCCGCACGACGCGCGACGACCCGTACTACGCCATGGCCGTCGAGCTGGGCGCATCACTCGCGCAAGAGGGCTTCGCGGTGATCACCGGGGGCGGGCCGGGCGCGATGGAGGCGGCGAACAAGGGCGCCGCGCAGGGCGGCGGCGTCAGTGTCGGGCTCGGCATCGAGCTGCCCTTCGAGGAGGGCGTCAACGAGTACGTCAACCTCGGCGTGAACTTCCGCTACTTCTTCGCCCGCAAGACGATGTTCGTCAAGTACTCGCAAGGCTTCGTCGTGCTGCCCGGCGGGGTGGGCACCTTCGACGAGCTCTTCGAGGCGCTCACGCTGGTCCAGACGCACAAGGTCACGTCGTTCCCCATCGTGCTGGTCGGCAGCGACTACTGGCGCGGCCTCCTGGACTGGCTGCGCGGGACCGTGCTCGCGCAGCGCAAGATCAACGAGGCCGACCTCGACATGCTCACCCTCACCGATGACATCGACGAGGCCGTCTCGATCATGGTGGCCGCCAGGTGAACGCGCGATGATGTGGTTCTTCGCGGTCCTCATCGTGCTCGCGATCGGCGGTGTCGCCGTGGTGGCGTCTGGCTTCGGCGCACCACTCGCCCGCGCGTACGACGACCGCCCCGACGCCGTCGTCCCGGCCGACCGGCCGTTGACCGGCGCCGACCTGAAGGCGGTGCGGTTCTCGACCGTCGTACGGGGGTATCGCGCGAGCGAGGTCGACGCCCTCCTCGACAGGCTCGCGACCCAGCTCGACAGGTCCCCGCCTCCGGGGTCGGGTTCGGGCACACTGGGCCCGTGACGCCGGAACGCATCGCCTTCGTGCTGACCGCCCTGGCGGCGGTCGTCGTGGTGCTGACCCGGGTGCGGATGACCTCGGGCGACGAGGAGGCTGCCGGTCGCCTCGACATCCCCCGAGGCCTGGTCAACGCCCACACCGTCTTCGGTGTGCTCGCGCTCGCACTCTGGTGCACGTTCCTGTTCTCCGACGTCGGCGGCAAGCTGGTCGGCTACGCCGGCCTGCTGTGCTGGTGGCTCACGACCGTGGCGGGTCTCCTGATCCTGCTGCGCTGGCTGCCCGCACGCGGGCGGCATGCCTCGGGTCCCGCCGCCGACTCCTGGGGCGAAGGCCCCGGCCTCTCCGTGCTCGGCCACGTGGGCCTGCTGGTCGGCTCGATCGTGTGGACCTACCTGATGGTCGCGGGCAAGCTGTCCTGATGCGCCGGCTCTCGGGTCTCGTGCTGCTGCTGGCGCTGGTGGCGGCGCTGTTGGTCGTACCCGGTCCTGCCGAGGCTGGAGGGCCGTCCGCCGTAGCCGCCGTAGCCGTCGTACCGGCCCGGGCGGGCGCTGCGCTCGAGGTGCGCGTGATCGGTCGCAGCGTCAAGGGACGAGCGATCCGGGCCTGGCACCTCGGTGACCCGTCCTCGCCGGTGAAGGCGGTCTTCCTCGCCAGCATGCACGGCAACGAGCCCCGGCCGGCGCGGATCCTGGAGAGCCTGCGCGACGGTCCGCCGATCACCGGTGCCGACATCTGGGTCGTGCCGACCATGAACCCCGACGGCCTGCATCGACACACCCGCAAGAACGCCCGCGGCGTCGACCTGAACCGCAACTTCCCGGTGCGCTGGATCCGGCAGCACGGCGCCTACAACTCCGGGCGCCGGCCCGCCTCGGAACCCGAGACGCGCGCCATGATGAGGTTCTTGCGGGCGGTCCGGCCGGCGTACGTCGTCAGCTTCCACCAGCCGCTGTACGGCGTCGACACGTCGTACTGGAAGACCCGCACCCTGGCCCTGGCCCTCAGCGAGAACCTCCAGCTTCCCCGCAAGCGGTTCACCTGCAACCACCGCTGCCACGGCACCCTCACCCAGTGGTTCAACAAGCGCCTGCCGGGCGCCGCGATCACCGTCGAGTACGGCGCCCGCATGACCTGGCGCCAGAAGTACGTCACCGGTCCCACCGGTCTGCTCTCCTCCGTCGGCGCCTCCCGTTGAGTTGGCCCCTCGTTCCCGTTGAGTCGCCCCCTCGTTCCCGTTGAGTTGGCCCTTTGTTCCCGTTGACTCAGGCGTTCGTTCGCATCGAGTTGGCCCTTCGTTCCCGTTGACCCAGGCGTTCGTTCGCATCGAGTTGGCCCTCCCGCCGTACGGCTGGACCCAACCGCCACGGGCACGAACCCCGAACTCAGCGGGCACAAACTCCCGACTCGACGGACCGAACCCCCGACTCAACGAGACCGAACCCCCGACTCAACGGCCGCGGAAAGAGGGCTTCTCCTTGGCGACGAACGCGGAGACTGCGTTGCGGTGGTCCTCGGAGGCCCCGGTGAGGTTCATCTGGTCGGCCTCGAAGGCGAGGGACTCGGGGAGGTCATGGGTGCTGGAGAAGTTCACCGACTGGCGCATGGACGCGTAGGAGAGGGTCGGGCCGGCGGCGAGCTTGGCGGCGAGGGTGGCGACCTCGGCGCCCAGCTGGTCATCCGGTACGACGGACGTCGCGAGGCCGAGCTCCAGGGCCGTCGCCGCGGGGATGGTGCTCGGGAAGTAGAGCAGCTCGATGGCCTTGGCCCGACCGACCAGTCGCGGCAACGTCCAGGACGCCCCCGTGTCGCAGGACAGCGCCACGCCGGGGAAGGCGAGGTTGAAGCCCGCCGACTCGGCCACGACCCTGAGGTCGCAGGCGAAGGCAAGACTCGCGCCGGCCCCCGCCGCGACACCGTTGACGGCGGCGACCACCGGCTTGGCCATCGTCGCGAGCGCCGTCACCGTCGGGTTGTAGTGCCTCTCGACGGTGGTGAACAGCTCCTCGGAGCTGCCGCTCTCGAGCAGCTGGACGTGCTCCTTGAGGTCTTGGCCCACGCAGAACGCGCGGCCGGTGCCGGTCAGCACCACGCACCGCACGGCGGGGTCTGCGGCGGCGTCGGTGACCACGTCGCGCAGAGCCTCCTTGGTGGCGATGTCGAGGCTGTTCATCGCGTCGGGCCGGTTGAGGGTGATCGTCGCGACGCCTTCGGTCAGGTCGTAGGTGACGGGCTGCGCGTGGGTCATGGTCGGGCTCCTGCAACGGTGGGGGACAGGCAGAGGTCGATGAAGCGGTCGGCCGCGGGCAGCAGTTGCGCCGCGTGCTGGTCGAAGAATGCCGCAGCCCGCCGGCCGGGCCACTCCCGGGGCAGCAGCGAGTCGGGCAGACCGGGGTCGGTGAAGAGGAACTTGCGCCAGCTGTGCACGAGCTCGGTCCGTACGACGAACGCGGCGACGTCGTCCGACCCGCGACCCGTCCGTGCTCCGACCCTTTCGCCGAGCGTCGCGACCAGGTCCTGCGCGTCGGCCAGCCAGGCGGCGTACTCCTCCGCGAGCGACTCGACGTCGAACGCGGCGAGCAGCACCGGCACCGGGCCGATGTCGGAGGTGGTCAGGCAGACGGCGTCCAGCCCCTCGTCGAGGAGGAGCTGGTCCACCTCGACGGAGGGGCGGGTGCTGACCCAGGTGCTGTCGCTGATCGGTGCCACGCCGAGGAAACGCAGCTGGTTGCGCACCCGCTCCCGGCGACGGCGCTCGGTGATCGGCGCGAGCACACGGACGTGCCACGACCCGTCCCACTCCCCGTCGGTGCGGTAGATCCGGGACCCCGCCAGGTCCAGGCGCACCCGCGCGCGCTCGGTCAGCGCGTAGCCGGGCACGGCGAGGCTGCCGATCTCCACCGGTGTCAGCCAGCCCTGGGAGACCATTCGCGAGACGGCGGTGCGCACGGCCGGAGGGCGGATCGCGAGGGGCTCCAGGAGCCGGATCAGCGCCGCGACCGGCGCTGAGCTGCCGCGGCGGAGCAGGTGGTCGCCGTACAGGTCGAACAGCGCTGAGCGGGCATGCACAGGTCCGAGTGTGCCGCACGGCAGGGCGAACGCCTCACGGATTGTCCGCTGCCGGGCGTCATGGGGAATAATGGGTGCGGACAGCGTCACATGTCTCACGGGGGCGCTCGGATCCACGTCTAGGAAGAGGTGTGCGCATGGCGGCGATGAAGCCGCGGACCGGCGACGGGCCGCTCGAGGTCACCAAGGAGGGTCGGGGCATCGTGATGCGCGTCCCGCTCGAAGGGGGCGGCCGGCTGGTGGTCGAGCTCAACGCCGACGAGGCTGGTGCGCTGGGCGCGGCACTGAAGGACGTGGTCGGCTGAGGCCGACCGACTCAAGCTGAGGCGAGGGCCCCGGCACCGGCAACGGTGCCCGGGGCCTTCGGTATTGTCGCTGCGTGCCGATGACGCCCGTGGTCCCACCGACCTTCGAGCACAACGACGGGCCACCGTCGCGCACCGGCACAGCCGTCCTCGCCCTCGCGGTCCTCGAGTACGACGGTGAGCTGGTCCTGGGCCCGGGAGCCGCCGAGCTCGCCGACGACCTCGACCTCGACCTCCTCGCGCTCGCCGAGCCGTTGCGACCCGGCACCAAGGCGGGCGAGGTCACGACGATGTCGGTGCCCGGGTTCCTCGTCCACCTGGTCGGCGTGGGGGACTGCGGGTCGACCGACCTGCGACGGGCGGGCGCCGGCTTGGCCCGAGCCGTGCGAGGCGTCGAGACGGTGGCCTCCTCGGTGCAGTCCGTGGCCGGCGCGGACGGGCTCGCAGCCTTCGTGACCGGGGTCGTGCTCGGCTCGTTCCGCTTCTCCCTGGGTGCCGAGCACGAGGACCAGCGGCCGGTGCGGCAGGTGCTCCTCTCGGGCGCTCCCGTCGACCCCGGTGCGCTCGACCGCGTCGTCGCGATCGCCCGCGCGAGCTGGGAGGCCCGGCGTCTGGCCACGGTGCCGTCCAACATCAAGTCGCCGGAGTGGCTGGCCGCCGAGTTCGTGCGCATCGGCGAGTCCGCCGGGCTCAAGGCGCGCGTGTGGGACGCCGGGCAGCTCGAGAAGGAGGGCTTCGGCGGCATCGTCGCGGTCGGCCGCGCGTCAGCAACCCCACCTCGGCTCGTCCAGCTCGACTACGTGCCCGGGAAGCGCCACCGGGCGCCGCACGTGGTGCTGGTCGGCAAGGGCATCACCTTCGACACCGGAGGTCTCTCGATCAAGCCCGGCGACGCGATGGTCAACATGAAGCGCGACATGACCGGCGCGGGTGTCGTCGCTGCCACGATGAGCGCGCTGTCGGCGGTCGACGCCCCCGTACGGGTGACGGGGCTGATGCCGATCGCGGAGAACGCCGTCGGCGGCGCAGCCTTGCGGCCCGGCGACGTGATCCGGCACTGGGGGGGCCGCACCACCGAGGTCACCAACACCGACGCCGAGGGGCGCCTGGTGCTCGCGGACGCCCTGCAGTACGCCGTCACGAAGCTCAAGCCCGACCTCCTCGTCGACATCGCCACGCTCACCGGCGGCGTCAAGGTAGCCCTCGGCCTCAACTTGGGCGGCTACTTCGCCACCGACGACACCCTGGCGCGCAAGATCGAGGAGGCGTCGGCGAGCTCGGGCGAGCGCGTGTGGCGGATGCCGTTGGCCGACGTGTACGAGCCCTTCCTCGAGTCGACGGTCGCCGACGCCGACAACGCGCCCGGCCACGCACCGGCGATCACGGCCGCGCTGTTCCTCCAGCACTTCACCGGCGGCCTGCCGTGGGCCCACTTCGACATCGCCTCGGTCGGTGACTCGCTGCAGGACACCTTCGAGTACACCAAGGGCCCGACCGGCTTCGGTGTACGCCTGCTGCTGCACTGGCTCGGGTCGTCTGCCCCCGTGGCAGGAGTCGCCCGGTGAGAGAGATGGCCGGCCTGACGGTGCGCTGGTCCCTGGTCGACGCCCCCGACGGCGTGGAGGACGCGCTGGCGGCGTACGTCGCCGAAACGTCGTACGCCCGGTTCACCGGCCTGGAGGGACTGCGTTTCAAGACCTGGCGAATGCGTCCGGGAGAGTGGTTCGAGGGCTGCTACCTCTTCGTCGACGACGCTGCCCGGGCTGCGTTCCAGGAGTCGTTCACGGTCACCGCAGCCACCTCGCCCGGCTCGCAGCTGATCGGATCGGCGCCGATCCTCATCGAGGAGTGCACCGTCGTGGCGATCGCCGAGGGTGCCGTGGGGTTCATCGCGTCAGCGCGCTACTGAGCTGAGGCGACCCACCTGGGCGGGCAGAGCAGTGGGCCCGGAGTCGACTCCGGGCCCACTGCTCCGTGCTGCGCGTCAGTGCGGGGCGCGCGACGACCGTTGGGCAGGCGTGGCAGCCTGCGTCGGCAGGGCCTGCCGGCCAGGCGTCGCTGCCTGGGTGGGCTTGGCCGGATGTGTGGGTGCGGCTGCTTGAGTGGGCTTGGCCGGATGGGTGTGGGCGGATCCGATCAGGGTCGTGCAGTACGTCGCGACGTTCGCCTCGCCTCCTGCCGCTGCGGTCAGCGCACCGAACGCCGGGTTGCTGTGGTTCGCATCGGCCGCTCCCGCCTGGAACGCGTGGCAGAGGCCGCTCAGCGAGGGGCTCGGCGTCGCGCTCGGCGCCTGGGTCGCGGTCGCCTCGGGGGTCTCCGGGACCGCGGTGGCTGCGTGCGTGAGGCCCGGGTTCGTCGTCGCGGGGGCGGCGGGCGCCTTGTCCGAGCGGTTGTCGTGACCTGAGAACGGCACGTCCAGCGCACCCTGGGAGGCTGCGAGGGCGATGCCGCCTCCGCCAAGCACGAGCGCTGCGGCGCCCAGCGCGGCGACGGGAGCCGCCATCATCCTGCGAACGGTCTTGATCATCAATGGCTCACCTTCGGTAGTCGGTGCCTGATCGAGATGCGTGGCTGCGCGGAAGTCGGCAACCGCGAGGTCCTCGCCGCGCTGATCGGCTCGGGAGGGGGCGGAGGCGGCGGCCAGGAGCAGGCCGAGGGCATCGCTGCCCGCAGTGCCGGGTCGATCGAGGATGCGTGCTGCCGCGCGCAGGGTCAGGCGTTGTCGGAAAGGTCTCATCTCACCTCAACAGCGTCAGTGCCCGCGGTTTTGTCACTCCTCGGTCGTGACTTTCTTCTGCAAGGACTTCAGGCCCCGGTAGGCGGCAGTGCGAACCGCGCCGGGACGTTTGCCCAGGACGCGGCCGGCGCTCTTGGCATCCAGGCCCATCACCGCGCGCAGCAGGACGGCTTCGGCCTGGTCGGGCGGAAGGCTGGCGATGAGCCGCAGGGCTGCGGATGTCGAGACCAGGCCGAGCGCCTCCTCCGCGACGTCGAGACGGTCAGCGTGACCGATCATGATCTCCTCGACCGGGGTGTCGTCGATCGGCCGCCGGCCCCTCGTGCGCAGGAGGTCCAGTGCGCGGTTGCGGGCGATCGTGGTGACCCAGCCACGAAACCGGTCCGCCGTACCCGTGAAGCTGCCCAGGTCGCGCACTGCCTGCGCCCAGGTCTCTGCCGCGACGTCCTCGGCATCGGTCGCCCCGACCATCACCGTCAAGTAGCGCAGGAGGCCGGGGTGGATTCCCCGGTACACCGTCCGGAACGCATCCTCGTCGCCGTGCAGCATGCGCTGCACAGTGACGTCCTCGTCCTCGTCGTCGTCGACCATCGCAACGCGAACGATAGGGCTGTGTCTGTGACGCGTCTCGGCTGGGCGATCGACCGCGACCGTTGGTCAGCGCGGCAGCAGGCGCGAGGCCAGCAGCGCGGCCTGTGTCCGCCGCTGCACCCCGAGCTTGGCCAGGATGCGTGTCACGTGGTTCTTCACGGTCTTCTCGGCGAGGTAGAGCCGGACCCCGATCTCCCGGTTGGTCATGCCCTCGGCGAGCAACGACAAGATCCTCAGCTGCTGTTCGGTGAGGCCGGCGAGCTCGTCGGGCCCGTCGCTGCCCTGCTCCATCCAGCTGATCATCCGGCGCGCCAGGGCGGGATCGATGAGCGAGTGTCCGCTGGCGACCGTGCGCACGGCGCTCAGGAGCGAGGTGCCCTGGACCTGCTTGAGGAGATAGCCCACCGCGCCGGCCTTCATCGCGGCGGCGATCGACTCCTCCTGGTCGTTCGAGGTCAGCACCAGGGTCCGGGTCTGAGGCGACAGGGCGTGCAGGTCACGGCACAGGTCGATGCCGGACCCGTCGGGCAGATCCGTGTCCATGATCACCACCCGTGGGCGCAGATCGGGGACGAGTCGCCGGGCGTCGGCCACCGTGGTCGCCTCACCGACGATCTCGATGTCGTCGGCGGACTCCAGGAGCGCGCGCACACCCTTCCGGACGATGTCGTGGTCGTCGACGAGGAAGACGGGAAGCGTGCTCACCCGTGTTTTCTACCGTGCCCGGCTGGGCGGTAGGTCCGAAATGGGCCAAATGCCCCGACGAACCGGGCAAACGGTATAGACCGGGCCGGGCAGACGCGGCCAAACCGGGCGTAACGTACGCGCCGTCCGGCTCGTTGAGCCTAACGTCGCAACATCGAGCCGTAGCACCTGGGGAGGGGTCATCGTGGAGCTCATCGACGTGGAGATCTCGGAGTTCACGCGGCGCAGCCGTTCGTTCCTGCTCACCCACGAGGCGACCGGGCTGGTCCGGGGACTGGAGTACGGCGAGCGCGTCCTGCTGCACACGGGCGCGGAGTACCGCACGGCTGTCGTGGCCGACATCGACCACGACCGGGAGCACGCCTACTACCGACTGGTGCTGGGCGGCCTCGTCCCCGCGGAGATCGCACTCGACCGGGTCCGCGACGGCGCCCCACGGCTGTCGGGTCGGGTGTCGGTCCACGACGTCGCCGATGTCATGGCCCATGCCCGCGAAGGCCGCCGGATCCCGATGCAGCGGAACTCGACCGAGTCCCTGCTCGAGCGCTGACGGTTGCGCACCGCCTGACACAATGGCTCGGTGAGTGACCTCATCGACACCACCGAGATGTACCTGCGCACCATCTACGAGCTGGTGGAGGAGGGCATCGTCCCGCTGCGGGCCCGCATCGCCGAGCGACTGCACCAGAGCGGACCCACCGTCAGCCAGACGGTGGCTCGGATGGAGCGCGACGGTCTGCTCACGGTGGAGGGTGACCGGCACCTCGAGCTCACCGACCAGGGCATGGAGCTGGCCATGCGCGTGATGCGCAAGCACCGCCTGGCCGAGCGGCTGCTCGTCGACGTCATCGGTCTCGACTGGGAGCTGGTGCACGCGGAGGCGTGCCGGTGGGAGCACGTGATCAGCGAGAGCGTCGAGCGACGGCTGCTGGAGCTGCTGGACAACCCGACCGAGTCGCCGTACGGCAACCCGATCCCCGGTCTGGCCGAGCTCGGGCAGGACGACCACGGTGAGGAGTTCATGGCCGGGGTCGTGGCGCTGAGCGACGTCGCCGGGGCGGACACGAAGCGGGTGCGCGTACGCCGCATCTCCGAGGAGATGCAGAAGGACGAGGACCTGATGGGAGTGCTCCGCCGGATCGGTGCCCAGCCGGGCCAGGCGGTGGCCGTCGTGGCGACCCCCGAGGGAGTCATGCTCGGCAGTGGTGGTGAGTCGGCCGAGATCGTCACCGAGGCCGCCGACCACATCTTCGTCACGGTCTCGGACGGCTGACCTACCGGGCGTACCTCAGCTCCGCGCGTGACCTCGCCTTGGCCGCCTCGACCTCGCGGTCCTTCGGTGGCGCGGTCGTGACCAGGTCGTCGAGCAGGTGCGCGGTGATGTGCGCGATCTCGTGCACGGCGTGGTCGAACGCCGCCTGGTTCGCCTGTGACGGCTTGGTCGTCCCGCTGACCTTCCGCACGTACTGGAGCGCAGCGGCCTGCACCTCGTCGCTCGTCGCCGGCGGGTCGAAGTTGTGGAGGGTCCGGATGTTGCGGCACATGGGACGAGCCTACGTCGACCTACGGGCCCGGTGGGCGGCTCTGTCGAGACCACGCAGGTGCCCGCAGGTGTCGGCGTCTGCGCCCAGGCACGGCGGGCTCAGCCGAGGTCGAGGATCCGCAGTCCGTCGTCGACCAGCGCAACCCGGCCGTCGTCGAGCGGCAGGGTGCGGGCGTTCCAGCCGACGGCGGTGGCGACGTCGTGGGCGTCGAGGGCACCGCTCGGGCTGACATGCAGCGCGACCAGGCGGCTCCTGTCGCCGCCTCCGTTGCTCCAGTCGGTCACGCTGGTCAGGCCGGTACGCCGGTCCGGTAGCCAGGTGAACCCGCGGGGGTCGTCCAGTGCCGGCAACGAGGAGGTCAGGCCGAAACCCTGCTGGGAAACCCGACGTGGGGCGATGAGGTCGCGGATGTCGAACACCGCCGCCTGCGCACCGAGGCTGCGGCCCTCGTCGGTGGCGTCGACGCCCAGACCGAGGAGCAGGTCGCCGCCGATCGGATGCAAGTAGCCCGAGTAGCCCGGGATCTTGAGACGGCCGATCTCGCGCGGGTGGTCCTGGTCGCTCAGGTCGATCGTGTACAGCGGGTCCATCTGGCGGAAGGTGACCAGCACGGCGAGGTCGTCGAACCAGCGCACCGACTGGATGTTCTCGTCGATGCCGAGGTCGCCGACCTGTCCTGTCGGCACCAGCGCGCCGGCACGCTCGGAGAGGACCGTGATGCCGTTGCGGGTGTGCTGCCGCGTCTCGCCGTTGCTGTCGGTGACCGTCCCGGAGCCGTCCCGCGTCCACGCGACCCGGAGCCTGCCGTCGTGCTCGTCGAGCGACCACCGGTCCCGCACCGACCCGGCGACGTGGCCCGACCCGACGTACCGGGTCTCGGTGCCGTCCAGCGCGAAGGCGTGCAGCTCCGTACGGACCTCCGCCGGTCGGACGGGCATCCGCCCCTGACCGGTGACCGTGCCGTACATCCGCTGCCACACGCTCGGCGGGTCGACCTCGGTGGAGGTGACGTAGAGCCGGTCGGCCGAGGAGTACACGACCTGCCCGTCCGCGGTGACGCCCACCGAGTGCCGCGCGGCCGGGTCGGTCACGTCGTAGGTCGTGACGGCGGTCGTCGAAGCCCCCGACCACACCGCCGGGTGGTAGACGTCCTGGCAGTCCAGCAACGGCGTCCGGCGGGCGGCGTGCAGGTTGTCGGTCACCGCCGGCAGCCAGTCCTCGATGGTGGTGGCCCGCACCAGCTCGCGGTTGCGCCGGGTGGCCGCGCGCTCGTCGAACCGGCTCGACGACCTCGGCCGGGGAGGTGCCCAGGCCAGCTCCGGGCGGCCCGTCGTCGTGACCACGCGCACCGTGTCGCCGTACAGCCGCATCGAGACCAGCTGGCCGGTGTAGCTGTCGTCGTGCGCGATCACCGGGTGGGTCGCGTCCGCGATGTCGACGTCGATGACGCGGGTGCCGCCGGGCGCGATGCTGAACGGCGTCCCGCCCACAGCGCTCTGGCCGGCCATGTCCTCGGCCGGACCGGTCAGCGGCATCGGGCCGCCCCAGACGCCGGGTGTCGACTGCGAGACCAGCACGTGGTTCCCGGCCAGCAGCAGCTCTCCGCCGTAGGCGTCGACCGGCAACGAGACCCGGCCGAGCTCCCGAGGCTGGGCTCCGGTGACGTCGCTGATCACCAGGGTCCGCTGGTCGACCAGGCGCACGACCCGTCGGCCGTCGGTCTTCGCCAGGTCGGGCTCGTCGACGTCGGCCTCCTGGGTGTTGGTCCCGGTGCCGCCGCTCGGGCGAGCGTCAGCGGTGTCGCTCGACGCGGCGGAGCTGCCGGCGGCCTCGGCCGCCAACGCCTGAGGGGCGCGCGCGATCGCAAGGTCGTCCATGGCGTACCTGACCGGGCCGTTCCAGCCGTAGGGCCCGACCTCCTGCACCGCGTGGTCGACGTACCAGTCCCGCAGGGCCGCACAGCTGCCGAACCGGGAGAGCGAGTCCGCGTTCGCCTGCGGAGCGAGCGGATCGGTGACCACGAGGGTGGCCGTGGCGGCGAAGACTCCGGCGACGATCAGGCCGCCGACGGTGGCGACGGACACGAAGCTGCCGCCGAGGGCGACCTTGGACCTTGTTCGCATGCCGATCCGACGTCGCTAGGCTGCACCTGGTTCCCCACCCCGCCCGAGGAGTTCGCCGTGCCTGCACAACGTGACTTCGACATCGTCGTGTTCGGCGCGACCGGCTTCACCGGCGAGCTGACCGCGGCGTACCTCGCCGAGCACGCTCCCGCCGGGTGCCGCTGGGCGCTGGCCGGGCGGAACCAGGCCAAGCTGGAGGAGGTCCGCACCCGACTCGCCGCCCTCGACCCGGGCTGTGCAGGCCTGCCGCTGCTGCACGCCGACGCCGGCGACGCGGACTCGCTGCGCGCCGTGGCCGAGTCGACCAAGGTCGTGATCTCCACGGTCGGGCCCTACCTGCTGTACGGCGAGCCGCTGGTCGCCGCGTGCGCCGAGGCCGGCACCGACTACGTCGACCTGACC
>Ga0207657_10005582_pt1 | contig 13137 bp, 12 predicted proteins | sample KBSC33metaG_FD_184316 | JGI IMG/M metagenome (GOLD analysis project Ga0207657, IMG submission 184316) | Corn rhizosphere microbial communities from Kellogg Biological Station, Michigan, USA - KBS C3-3 metaG (SPAdes) (version 2) | ecosystem: Host-associated > Plants > Roots > Rhizosphere > Soil ...
TGTGGCCGACGGAGCATCGAACGCTTACGGCATGCACGGGTTCCCGGGCTGAGGCAGCGGGGAACGGCGTCGCAAGAGTTGGAATGCTTGAATAGTCATGCGGGCAATGTTAAGGCGTTTTGCACAGTGCGTCAAAAGCTTTTTGTTGCCAGATTAATCACTTGTTTGCCAGATCCGCTTCCGAGGTGAAGGCGTCGGCATAGAACTCTTCTTCCGGCAGCTTGCACTGAGCGGTGAAATCGCGCTTGGCCGAGTCGACCATGACAGGCGCGCCGCAAGCGTACACCTGCCAGCCCGACATGTCGGACAAATCTTCCATCACTGCGCGATGCACGAAGCCAGTACGTCCGGTCCAACTGTCTTCCGGCAGAGCGTCGGAAATCACCGGCACGTACTTGAAGTTCGGTACGCTGCCAGCCCATTCTTCGCACAGCGCGTGCATGTAGAGGTCTTTCGGACGGCGTCCGCCCCAGTACAGCACCATGGGACGGCTGGCACCTTTGTGGATCGCGTGCTCGATGATGGCCTTGATCGGCGCGAAGCCCGTGCCCGAGGCCAGCAGCACCATCGGCTTGTCGGAATCCTCGCGCAGGAAGAAGGTGCCGAGCGGCCCTTCGAAGCGCAGGATGTCGCGCTCCTTCATGTTGGTGAAAACGTGGTCGGTGAATACGCCGCCGGGCATGTGACGGATATGCAGCGTGACATGTTCGTCCCGGTGCGGCGCGTTGGCCATGCTGTAGCTGCGGCGTTTGCCGTCCTTCAGGATGAATTCGATGTACTGGCCGGCCTTGTATTGCAGGCGTTCGTTAGCGGGCAATTGCAGCGACAGCACGGCGACATCGTCAGTGACCTTGTCGATCTTCGCTACGCGGGTCGGCAGCTTCTTGATCGGGAATTCGCCCACGCCCAGTACTTCGCGCGCCTCGATCACGATGTCTGAATGCGGCGTCGCGCAGCAGAAGAGGGAATGGCCTTTTTCCTCGTCGGCGGCCGTCAAGGCCTTTTCCTGATGCGGACCATGCGTGACCGAGCCTTCGAGCAGCTTGCCCTTGCAAGTGCCACATGCGCCGTTCTTGCAACCGTAGGGCAAACCGACGCCGGCGCGGATTGCCGCCGCCAATACTGTTTCATCGTCTTCGCAACTGAATTGCCGACCGCTCGGCTGGACTGTGACCTGGAAACTCATGATTTAACTGAATGATGGCCGCAAGGCATTGATTTATTGGAAAAATCGGAGGTCGTATTGTCGCATTTTTTTCGTGTGTTTTTTTGATCCTGTGCTTTTGCCGTATGGTTCTACAATGCGCGGATGAGAAATCGACAGAGCAAAAAGATCGGCAAGCCGCGCTTGCTGATCCTGGGATGCGGCGACGTAGGCATGCGCCTGCTGCCGCTGGTGCGCGACCGTTTTCGCGTGTTTGCCGTGACCAGCCAGGAGGAACGTTGCGATGAGCTGCGTGCTGCCGGGGCCGTGCCCATTGTGGCCGACCTGGATAGGCCGGACAGTCTTGCGCGCCTCGCGGGCCTTGCCTCTTGCATCATCCATCTCGCGCCGCCTCAGTCGGAAGGCTTCGTTGATCGCAGGACCAGGAATCTCATCTCCGTTTTACCGCAGCAAGCGGCATTGATTTATGTCAGCACGACGGGTGTCTATGGCGATTGCAGCGGCGAACTGGTGCGGGAATCTAGAACGGTCAAACCGCAGAACGCTCGCGCCAGGCGCCGGGTGGATGCGGAATGCGTACTGCGTGCATGGGCGCGGCGTAGCGGATCGCGGTTGAGCATTTTGCGTGTGCCTGGCATCTATGCTGAAGACAGGCTGCCGATCGAGCGCTTGCATAAGGGAACGCCCGCGCTTTTGCCGCAGGAGGATGTTTATACCAATCACATTCACGCCGACGATCTTGCGCGCATTCTTGTTCTCACCTTGTATCGTGGCGCACCGGGCCGCATCTATCATGCATGCGATGACACGCAGATGAAGATGGGCGATTACTTCGATGCGGTGGCCGATGCCTTCAATCTGCCGCGTCCGCCGCGTCTGCCGCGCGGGGAACTTGAGAAGGCGGTATCGCCCATGCTGCTGTCTTTCATGTCGGAATCGCGCCGTCTTAACAATCGGCGGCTGAAGACCGAACTCCGTGTACGCCTGCGCTATGCCCAAGTGGCCGATGCGCTGGCAGAGATGAGGAGGCAGTGAAATGGAAGTCTTGAAAGTGGGGCAACAGGAAATCGATCTCGATATTGAAGGCATGAGTTGTGCATCTTGCGTCGGTCGCGTTGAAAGGGCGCTGCGCAAGATGGACGGGGTGCTCGATGCCGAGGTGAATCTCGCTACCGAACAAGCGCATGTCAGGCTTGCGGCTGGCGTACTTCCCGAGGCCTTGAGTGTTGCGGTCGAGAAGGCCGGGTATCACGCACGATTGCATCGGGCGGCTGAACAACCCGTAACAATGGGACACGAGCGCGAGCTTCTTCACGTGCTGCTGGCGGCAGCTTTGTCTCTGCCACTGGCCTTGCCGATGCTGCTGTCCCTGTTTGGTGTGCAATGGATGCTGCCCGGCTGGCTTCAACTGGCGCTGGCAACCCCGGTGCAATTTGTCCTCGGTGCGCGTTTCTATCGTGCAGGCTGGAAGGCCTTGCGTGCCGGCACCGGCAATATGGATTTGCTGGTGGCGCTTGGCACCAGCGCGGCTTATGGACTGAGCCTCTATTTGTTGGTCACGCGCGGCCCGCATCACTTGTATTTCGAAGCATCGGCTGCGGTGATCACGCTGGTGCTGCTTGGCAAATGGCTCGAAGCGCGCGCCAAACGGCAGACTACGGCGGCGATTCGTGCATTGCAGGTATTGCGGCCCGAAAGGGCGCATGTGCGGCGTGATGGCGTTGATGCCGATATACCGAGCGAACAGGTGCGCGTGAGCGATGTGGTCGTTGTGCGTCCGGGCGAGCGTATTCCTGTGGATGGCATCGTGCAGGAAGGCGCGAGTCACGTCGATGAGTCGATGATCACCGGCGAGAGCCTGCCAGTGGCCCGGCAGGCGGGCGACAAGGTGACGGGCGGTGCGATCAATGCAGAGGGCTTGCTACTGGTACGTACCACCGCTGTCGGGGCGGAAAGCACGTTGTCGCGCATCATTCGTCTGGTGGAGAGCGCGCAATCGGCCAAGGCGCCGATTCAGCGTCTGGTGGACAAGGTGAGTGCCGTGTTCGTGCCGGTGGTTGTGGCGATTGCTGTATTGACTCTCGCTGTCTGGTGGCTGTACGGCGGCGATGCTGAAGTGTCGATCATCAATGCCGTCGCAGTGCTGGTGATTGCCTGCCCCTGTGCTCTCGGGCTGGCGACACCGACTGCAATCATGGCTGGTACTGGAGTCGGCGCTCGGCATGGCATTCTCATCAAGGATGCTGAAGCGCTGGAGGTGGCGCATGCAGTGACGACAGTTGTCTTCGACAAGACCGGCACGCTGACCGAGGGCAGACCGGCGTTAATCGACGCCATTCCATATGGGATAACACCTGTGGAGTTGATTCGGCTTGCGGCTGCAGTGCAGAGCGGCAGCGAGCATCCGCTGGCACGTGCTGTCGTCGAGGCGGCACAGGCTGAGGGCGTCGTTGTGCCTGCAGCAAGCGAGGTAGCGGCTTTGCCGGGACGAGGTTTGTCTGCGATGGTCGAAGGACTATCGTTACGGCTGGGTAGTACACGGCTGATGCAGGAATTGGGAATCGATCTTGCTCCGCTGGCTGCGCAGGCAGAAGCCTTGCAGCAGAAAGGCATGACGGTGTCTTGGTTGGCATCTGAAGGCGGGAACCGGCGGTTGTTAGGTCTGTTGGCGTTCGGCGATAACATCAAGCCCTCGGCCAAGGCGGCTGTGCAGCGCTTGCATGCCATCGGCGTGAAGACGGTGCTGCTGACCGGCGACAACAAGGGAAGCGCACAAGCGGTTAGCAATGCGCTTGGCATGGACCGTGTGGTGGCGGAAGTGCTGCCAGCGGACAAGGCTGGCGAGATCGCGGCGCTCAAGTCTGGCGGCGGCAAGGTGGCGATGGTCGGCGATGGCATCAACGATGCACCGGCATTGGCGGCTGCCGATGTCGGTATCGCAATGTCAACCGGCACCGATGTCGCCATGCATGCTGCCGGCATCACGCTCATGCGAGGCGATCCTGCGCTGGTTGCGGATGCGATAGATATTTCGCGGCGCAGCTATGCCAAGATCCGGCAGAACCTGTTCTGGGCTTTCATCTACAACCTGGTAGGTATCCCGCTTGCGGCATTCGGTTTGCTCAGTCCCATGATCGCCGGTGCGGCAATGGCGTTCAGTTCGGTAAGCGTGGTCAGCAATGCCTTGCTGCTCGCTCGCTGGCGTCCGGCCAGCGAGCAGGAGAGGATGCGATGAAGATTGCTGTGCGCAATCCTACGAGGCAGCGCGGGACAGCACCGGATAACCTGCCTCGTCCACTGCGGAAACGATTTGTTCCATGCTGGCTGCTGAAGTCACACGTACGGTTTGCTGCGACAGATCCACATCGACCTTTGCCTCCGGGTCTATCGCCTGCACCGATTTTTTAACGGCATTCACGCAATGATTGCAGCTCATGCCTTCCACTTTCAATTCGTACATGGCCGAGTTTCCTTTCAATGAAACCATCACTGTACGACATTTCAAAGCGGGAAGGTCAAGTGCGGCATGTTCGCCAGATGTTCTTTAAGCCTTGTTTAAGGCGGCTTCCCTAAACTCTTTAACGGCATACATAAACAGGAGATGTCATGAGCCCACAAGAAATGCAAGCCTTGGAAAATTTTCTGAATCAACTCACTCAGGCCAGGGCAGGCGTGAAGGACCCGCAGGCGGATGCCCGCATTGCCGAGGCAGTCGCAAGACAGCCGGATGCGGCATATCTGCTGGTGCAGCGGGCATTGCTTCTTGAGCAGGCTTTAACAGCGGCAAAGGAGCAGATATCCACATTGCAAAGCCAGCTTCAAGCCGCTCAGGCTGGCGGATCGAATGCGTTCCTCGACCCGGCAAACGCCTGGGGAAATGGCATCGCTTCACGGCCGGCCGCACAGCCTTCCGTTGCCGCCGTTCCGATGCCGACGCAATACCAGAACCAAAACCCTAATCCGCCTGCGCCGCCATCGCGTCCGGGTTTCCTGAGTGGAGGCTGGGGCGGTACTCTTGGCAATATCGCCGCTACCGCAGCCGGTGTGGCGGGAGGCGCCTTCCTGTTTCAGGGGATAGAAAACCTCTTGCATCACAACAGCGGAAACAGCCTTGGCAGCGGCTTCTTCCCGCAATCGGCTGCAGGACAGATTCCTGCTGAAACAACAATCGTCAACAACTACTATGGAAGCGGCAAATCCTCCTCTGAGGGCGCATTCGATACGGCGCTGGACGATGGACTGTTGAGCGACGATGACGTGATGAACGATGATTCATCGATGATCTGACAGGTTGGATTTCAACAATGCAAAAAGTCCGGTTATCAGCCCGGACTTTTGTACTTAGAGCGGTTTGCGGATCAGTGTAAGGGGCCAATCTCGGGCCTGCGGTGCTCGGCGTACCTCACGTACGCGTGCGCTCCTCGGCCCAACCTTGGCTCCCTTACACAGACCCGCAAATCGCTCTAGTAGCGGATATGGCTGCCGTGTAGAATTTTCCATGGCATTCACGCGAGGATTGCCTGTCTTGCGCATACAGAGCAGCAATCGCGAGCACAAAGAGCGAGCGCGCATGCTTTTTGCTGAATCATGCTCATGGACGCAATCCTTACCTCAAGATCCCGTGTGCACCAAGGGGCAAAGCTCTCGGTCAGGAAATTGAGCAAATGGCTGCTTATCGGGATAGCCGTTATTGCCGTTGCATTGTTCGGCTATCGCTATTGGCGTCACAGTCAGCTTTACGTCAGCACAGACAACGCTTATGTCAACGCCAACATTGTTGAGGTTGCGGCGCAAATCAGCGGTCCGGTGACACATGTTTATGTGCGCGATAACCAGCAGGTAAAGCCCGGCGATCCGCTCTTCGATATCGATCCCGAACCCTATCGTGCGGCGCTTGAAAAAGCACAAGCGCAATTACGCCTGGCAGAGCAAGCTGTGTCGCAGCAAAACGCTGCAGTGCAGGCGGCAGAAGCGCAGGTCGCGCAACGTCGCGCGGAGTTGCAGAATGCGCGTTCCAACAATGCACGTGACCAGCGGCTCGTACGGCAAGGCTTTATTTCGCGCCAAGGCAGTGAAGCGGCTCGTACTCAGGAAGCGACTGCAGTCGCCGCGTTGCAAGCCGCGCAGGCCAATCTGGAACAGGCGCGCAGCGCGCTCGGCGAAACCGGCGAACACAATGCCAATGTGCAAGCGGCGCAGGCCGCAGTGGAGCAAGCCAGGATTGATCTGGAACGCACTCATGTGACTTCGCCAACGCAAGGTTACATCGCCAATCTGTCGCTGCGGCCGGGCAATACGGTACAGCCGGGCACGCCCTTGTTCTCGATCATCGGTAACCAGGAATTCTGGGTCGATGCCAATTTCAAGGAGACCGAATTGGAGCGAGTGCGTATCGGCGCGCAGGGGACGGTGACGGTTGATATGTATCCGGACCATCCCTTTCACGGCGTGGTCGAAAGCGTGAGTGGGGGCAGCGGCACGGCTTTTTCATTGTTGCCGCCGCAAAATGCCACCGGCAACTGGGTCAAGGTGACGCAGCGTGTGCCGGTGCGCGTGCGTATAACAGACCCTGATTCGCGATACCCCTTGCGGGTCGGCACCACGGCGACCGTCGAGCTGGAGACGCGCGACGCATCGCGGACTTCCGGAGGATAAGAGCCATGTATCGCAAGATCCTGCTCTGTTACGACGGCACGGCAGAGGGGCGCAATGCGCTCAAGGATGGGGCCGATGTAGCCATCTGCATGAAAACCGAAACGTACCTCCTCGCCATCATTCGCGATGCTGCGGAGCGATCAATCCCAGAGGCGGTGAGCGAAGTTTCCATCATGTGTGAAAACGACGAAGCCCTGCGTATCCTGCGCGAAGGCGTGGCTTGGTTGAAGGAGAAAGGTTTGCAGGCGTATGGGTATATTGCCATCGGCAATCCCATCGAGCAGATCGATGCCACTGCACGTTCGCTCGGTGTTGACCTGATTGTGCTCGGCCATCGGCAGCGCAGCCGTCTGGCACGGTGGTGGAGCGATTCGGAAAATGCCACGCTCTTAGAGCGTGCTCCGTGCAGCATTCTCGTCGCGGTAGCGCCGCCCGGCGGATGACATGGCGGCTGCGCAGGCCAATACGCCGCTCCTGCCTGACAAAACGGCACGCTTGTTCATCACGCTTGCCGTCATGTCGGCTACGCTGATCCAGGTGCTCGATACCACCATCGTCAATGTCGCATTGCCCCATATGCAGGGCGAGTTGAGCGCGACGACGGACCAGATCAGTTGGGTACTGACCAGCTATCTGGTGACAGCAGCGATCTTCATGCCGCTGACCGGTTACTTTTCCGACATCCTTGGCCGCAAGCGTTACTTGTTAATCTGCATTGCGGGTTTCGTCGGCGCGTCGGCCTTGTGCGGCATTGCCGGCGATATCGTGCAGATCGTGTTGTACCGGATGCTGCAGGGAATTTTCGGCGCGGCGCTGGTACCGTTGTCACAGGCGATCATGACCGAAGCCTATCCGCCGGAAGAGCGTGGCAATGCCATGGCGATCTGGGGCTTGGGCGTGATGGTGGGGCCAGTACTGGGACCGACGCTGGGCGGCTGGCTGACGGAAGCGGCGAGCTGGCGCTGGACTTTTTACATCAACGTGCCGGTTGGCGCATTGTCGCTATTCATGGCGTCGCAGTTCGTTCCCGACACGCCACGGAAGCAGCGCAAGATGGACTGGCCGGGCGTGACCTTGCTTGCTACCGGCGTGGCCGGGACGCAGTATGCGCTTGACCGTGGCACGGTGCAGGATTGGCTGGCTGCAATGGATATCCGTATCTCGTTGGTGCTTGGCGTTGTGGGTATTGTCGGGTTCATCATCTACGGCTGGCGGCGGGGCGCGGCGGCGCTGTTCGACATCCGCATTTTCAAGGACCGCAATTTCGCCACGGCTTGTCTGATGATTGCACTGCTTGGCCTTGGCATGTTCGGCACCATCGTTGTGCAACCTATCTTGCTGGAGCGCTTGCTCGATTATCCGATCGTCACCACAGGCCTTGTCATGGCGCCGCGTGGTATCGCCACGGCCATCAGCATGTTGTTCGCCGGGCGTCTGGTGGCGCGTACTGATCCGCGCCTTTTGGTCGGCGCCGGCATGTTGATCAGTGCGCTTGGCTCGCACTACATGACGCATTATTCGCTGGATATCAGCACGTTCTGGGTTATCTGGCCAGCCATGTTGCAGGGGCTGGGCATGGGCCTAATCTTCGTGCCCTTATCGACGATTGCTTATGCAACGCTGGACCGCTCGCGCATGGCGGAAGCCGCCGGTCTTTACAGTCTGTTGCGCACCATGGGGGCAGCGGTCGGCATTTCGATCGTTACCACGCTGATGACGCGGCAAGGCCAGGTGCTGTGGAATGAACTGGGCGGCAACATCACCAATTTCAACCCGGCGGTACGGCAATACCTGCAAAGCTTGCATCTGTCGCCGACCGATCCGCATGCGGCGGCACTGTTGGCACAACAAATTGCAGAGCAGGCGCAGATGCTCGCAATGATCGACGCTTTTCAGATGATTACCTGGAGTTTCATTTGCATGTTGCCGCTGGTATTCCTGTTGCGGAGACGCAAGGCAGGTGCAGTACCAGTGGCAGCGCATGCAGCGGCGGAGTAGAGCGCTCTAAGGGCTCGTGCAGGGGGGAGGGGGCGTTATTTATGTTCCTGCAATGAATGTGCGCACGCCGGAACCGATGAATTGCACGCCGATGCAGACCAGCAGAAAACCCATTAGGCGGCTCATGGCTTCCATCCCGGCTTCTCCGATGATCTTCGATACATATTGGGCGGATCGCAAGAGCAGCCAGATCAGGAAACAGGTCAGCACAATGGATGACACGGTGCCGCTATAGGCCAGAACTTGCTGCACACCGCTGCGGAGTTCGGCGATTTCAGTCGAAATCCCGATGACCACCGCAATCGCCCCCGGCCCGCTGATACCCGGCAGGGCGAGTGGGAAGAAGGCAATCTCGCGCTTGGCGATATGGGGAGCCGGCTTGCTGGCATCTTGCGATTGGAACAACATGCGATATCCGAGGACCGCGACGGTCAGACCACCGGCAATGCGCAGGGCGCCATAGGAAATGCCGAATCCTTCAAGAATGAATACCCCGGCAAACAGGCTGACTACCAGAATGGTGAACGCATAAATGCAGGCTTTGCGGGCCTGCTGGTAGCTGGCATGCGAATCCATGCCGGTAGTCAGTGACAGGAAAAGAGGGATCTTCGATAACGGATTGGTAATGGTAAGCATGCTGACCAGACCGCCAAGGAAGAACGAGACAAATGTCTTATGGATGATGCTGTTGATGAGATCCATGATTTTTCGGAATTGTTAAAACAGACACATACCTCAAAGCAAATATGATAGGAGGATATAGCGATTCTTTTATGGCAGCAATGCGGAATTGGCATGAGGTTATGAATTCTTGGCATTGTCAATGTGCTTATGTTTTCCGCTCTCAAGCTCTTGTCAGTGTTCACTATGGTTGCGTAAGTCCTAACGATTAGAATTGAGCCTGGTTTTGAATAAGGGGAAACTTCATGGAATTTGCTGCATTCAGCCTGGTAATCGCAGGTGCATTCATGCACGCGGTCTGGAACTTCCTGGCCAAGAAATCTTCGGGGGGATTGCCGTTTGTCTGGCTGTATGGCGTGGTATCGCTGGTGCTGGCTCTGCCGGTAATCGCGATCTTCTGGTTTCGCAACCCTCAGCCTTTAAGCGGCGTTGCTATTGCCGCGGCGATAGCAAGCGCGGTATTGCATGTCGTGTATTCGCTTGTGCTGCAGCAGGGGTATCGGGTAAGTGACTTCTCAATCGTCTATCCGCTGGCGCGCGGAACCGGACCCTTGTTTTCTGTGTTGGGTGCGGTGCTGATCCTGCATGAAACTCCCAGCGCGACGGGATGGCTCGGGATCGTTCTGATCTTGTGCGGCGTGTTTCTTGTGTCAGGTGGCATGAAAATATTTGCCGGGCCTCGGAACCCTGATTTGCAACGCGGAGTTTCGTGGGGAGTCCTGACCGGAGTGCTGATTTCGTGCTACACGCTTGTGGATGGATGGACGATCCGTTCCCTCGGTGCCTCGCCTGTCCTTTTTTATGGAATCGGTCTTTTGTTTCGGACGCTCCTGGTTACGCCGTTTGCGCTGCGCAATACCGACCAATTGCGCTTGCAGTGGCACCAGCATAAAAGGAACATCATCGCAGTCGGCATTCTGTCTCCCTGTGCCTATGTGCTGGTGCTCTTTGCATTGACGATGGCACCGCTCAGCTATGTCGCTCCTGCGCGCGAGTTGTCGATGATGATCGGCGCTTATCTGGGCGCAAAGCTTCTCAAAGAGCAAGACCTCCGCTTTCGAAGCGCAGGCACGGTGTTAATGGGACTGGGTGTGCTTGCTCTTGGCTGGGTAACGCGCGGCTCATAGGAGTGTGCGCGTACTCATGATCGCGCCGGATCGACACTGACTACCAAGGCCTCTTTGTAATTGACTTCCACTTCATCTCCGGGTTTCAGTTTCTTGAGATACGCGCGGGCATCCGGGTTCTTTACCGTAATAGTGCGGGATACGCCTCTGGGACCGACAAAGGTGAGCGTGTGCCGCTCAGGATTGACTTCCTTGACCTTGATGGTGGCCTTGATATAGCGTTCAGCCGTGCCGCCGGGTCGTGCGCCAGGTTGTGAGTGCTGCACGTTTTGCGTGGACTCCATTTGTTGCTTCCCGCTGGTCCCGGGAGGTTTGATCTCGGCAGCAACTGCTTGCGTGTATTTGATTGAGATCTTGTCGCCCTTTTTGAGTTGCGGCAGATTGCGCACCAAGGGGTCCACGTCGATCGTTTGCACATCTCCGGATTCGGTCCTGATTGTCAGCAGGCGATTCGGCACATCGACGGATTCGACTGTCACTGTCGTACCGATAGTCTCCGATGTTTCCAGGGTCTTGGCGTCGTCTGCCGCAGCAGCATATTCCGGAATACCCAGAATCATCCATATGCTCAACAAAGCAGGGCTGAATCTTCTCATGGCAACACACTCCTCTAGCGCAGACATATACCAAGAGTTTATGCCTTGAACCGGTAGTTACTAATTGACCTTAAGTCCAATTGTCGGCAGGGGCGTTTCATTGGACTTAGGTCCAATTGGTTGCGCTCGATCCCGTTATGAAAATGAAGTAGCAATATTAAGTCCATAAGACAGACGAGAGGAAACATCATGAAGCTTGATGGAAAGTGCGCCATTGTTACCGGTGCCGCCAGTGGCATAGGCAGGGAAATCGCGCTCACCTATGCTCGCGAGGGGGCGAAGGTGGCAATTGCAGATTTGAATCTGGATGCGGCGAACGGAGCTGCCGGCCAGATCCGCGATCTCGGGGGCCAGGCGCTTGGCATTGCCATGGATGTGGCAAATGAAGACCAGGTAAATGCCGGTGTGGAAGCCGTGGTGCAGAAGTGGGGCGGCATCGACATCCTTGTGAGCAATGCAGGCATTCAGATCGTGCATCCGATCGAGGAATTCAGTTTTGCGGAGTGGAAGAAGATGCTGGCGATCCATCTGGACGGCGCGTTCCTCACCACACGCGCTTGCCTGAAACACATGTATCGGGACGATCGTGGCGGCAGCATCATTTATATCGGCTCCGTGCATTCGAAAGAAGCATCTGCGTTGAAGTCGGCATACGTGACCGCCAAGCACGGGCTGGAAGGATTGACCAAGGTTGTAGCCAAGGAAGGTGCGCAGCATAACGTGCGTGCCAATCTGATCGCTCCCGGTTTCGTGCGTACGCCCTTGGTCGATAAGCAAATTCCGGAACAGGCGAAGGAACTCGGTATCTCGGAAGCCGAGGTGATCAAGAACATCATGCTGAAAGAAACCGTGGACGGCGAATTCACGACGTTGGAAGACGTTGCGGAAGTGGCCTTGTTCTTTGCATCATTCGCATCGCGGGCGCTTACCGGCCAATCGCTGGTCGTCAGTCATGGCTGGTTCATGCAGTAGCTTTCTTTCCGGATGCCGGTTTTATGGCAGCACTACTGCGAATGATCAAATCGATTTGGCTTGGACGTAGCCGGAACAAGCGCGTGGTCTAGAATCATCTGTACAGTTGGTACAGGATGTAGTGCCGCATGCCGGATTTCCCGGCACGCTCGAACTGCGTATTGCATTTGGGCTCATCGGTGACCAGGCCGGCATGGCGGCGGAGCATGCAAAAGATGAACTCAAGTACCGCCATGCCAGGAAGCCGAATCGGCAAAGTCTCTTCCGGCAGCTTGCTGCCGACGTTTTTGCTTGCTGCCGGCTATTACCTTGGTGCGAAGATAGGTTTCGCACTGACATTCGATCCGGCGCCGGTCTCGATCCTCTGGCCGCCGAATGCCGTCCTCCTGGCCGGGTTGCTCATGAATCCGCCCCATGCCTGGGGTCTTATCTTGCTGGCTGTTTTTCCCGTGCATCTGGTGACGCAACTGCAGAGCGGCGTTCCGTTTGCAATGGTGCTGGGCTGGTTTGTCAGCAATTGCAGCGAGGCGTTACTGGGCGCCGTTTGTGTGCGCAGTATTCTGGGCGAACGGCTGCGTTTCGACTCCTTTCAACACGTCGCTGTATTTTTGTTCTCTTGTGTGTTCCTTGCTCCTTTTGCATCCACATTTCTGGATGTGGCATTCGTCAAGATGTTGGGCTGGGGAACGGGGAGCTTCTGGCAATTGTGGCGGTTGCGGTTCTTCTCCAATGTCGTCGCGATGCTGATGATCGTACCGGTATTGCTTGCATGGCACGCCGGCATTTTGTCATCCATGCGCAATGCCGCGTTTTTCCGCCGGCTTGAAGGCGGTCTTTTTGTGTTTGCGTTCATGAGTGCGGGCGCTATGGTGTTCATTTCCCGATTGGAATCTGCAGGGTTCGTACCCGTGCTTCTTTATGCGCCTTTGCCGATATTGCTGTG
>Ga0207657_10005587_pt1 | contig 13134 bp, 9 predicted proteins | sample KBSC33metaG_FD_184316 | JGI IMG/M metagenome (GOLD analysis project Ga0207657, IMG submission 184316) | Corn rhizosphere microbial communities from Kellogg Biological Station, Michigan, USA - KBS C3-3 metaG (SPAdes) (version 2) | ecosystem: Host-associated > Plants > Roots > Rhizosphere > Soil ...
CCCTCGCATCTGCGGAAGACTATGCTAAGCGCCAGCGCGTCATGATGGAATACAAGTCCGAACTGCTGCGCACGCTTTCGTCGCGCGGTTATATCCACCAGGTGACCGACGCGGCGGCGCTCGATGCGCTTGCGGCGAAATCGGTCGTGCCGGCCTATATCGGCTTCGACGCGACCGCGCCGTCGCTTCATGTCGGGTCGATGGTGCAGATCATGATGCTGCGCCGGCTCCAGCAGGCGGGCCACAAGCCGATCGTGCTGATGGGCGGCGGCACGACCAAGGTCGGCGATCCGTCGGGCAAGGACGAGAGCCGCAAATTGCTCACCGACGAGGCGATCCAGGCGAACATCGCCTCGATCCGCCGCGTGTTCGAACGCTTCCTGACATTCGGGGACGGGCCGACCGACGCGATGCTGGTCGACAATGCCGATTGGCTCGACCAGCTCGCCTACATCCCCTTCCTGCGGGATATCGGGCGGCATTTCACGATCAACCGCATGCTGGCGTTCGACAGCGTCAAGCTGCGGCTCGACCGCGAGCAGCCGCTGACCTTCCTCGAATTCAATTACATGATCCTCCAGGGCTATGATTTCCTGGAGCTGTCGCGCCGTGCGGGCTGCCGCCTGCAAATGGGCGGATCCGATCAGTGGGGCAATATCGTCAACGGGATCGAACTTGCGCGCCGCGTCGACGGCACCGAGGTGTTCGGACTCACCACGCCGCTGATCACCACCGCCGATGGCGCCAAGATGGGCAAGACCGCGGCAGGCGCGGTGTGGCTCAACGAGGAACAGCTTTCGGCCTACGATTACTGGCAATTCTGGCGGAACACGCACGATGCCGATGTCGGGCGATTCCTGCGCCTGTTCACCGACCTGCCGCTCGAACGGATCGCCGAACTGGAGGCGCTGGAAGGCGCGGAGATCAACCGCGCCAAGGTCGTGCTCGCGACCGAGGCGACCAGGCTCTGCCGCGGCGCAGACGCCGCCGTACAGGCACAGCTCACTGCACAGGAAGTATTCGAGCAGGGTGGCGCCGGCGAAGGGCTGCCGCGCCTCAAGATCACGGATGGCACGATCGGCATCGTCACCGCGCTGACCGTGCTCGGCTTCGCGGCCTCGAACGGAGAAGCCCGGCGGAAGATCGCCGAGGGCGCGGTGCGGCTGAACGATTTGGCCATCAAAGACGAGAAATACGAGATCGAGATCGATCCGGGCGCGAGCGTGAAGATCAGCCTCGGCAAGAAACGTCACGGATTGCTCGAGCGGGAGTGAGCCGCTCTATTCCGTCATGCCAGCGCAAGCTGGCATCTCGTGAGATAGGCGCCTGCCCGGCCTCCTGAGACCCCAGCTTTCGCTGGGGTGACGGGATTTGGCGGGGTTTGGCGGGGTTATCGATCGCCCGTCTGGACCGACGCAAGCGCCCGTGCGGCGCGGCTGCCGGCGGTGATCGTCCCGACGCCCGGGTTCAGCCGGACCAGGTTGATGATGTAGGATCGCGGGCGGCTCATCAATTTGGGCTGGCTGTCGTCGACCTTCATTCCGAGCGCGCGCGCGACATCGCCGACGAAATGGACGCAATTGGCATGGTGCAGGTCATAGGAAGGCTGCGGCAATTCGCGCCATTTCTTCACGACCGCCAGCACCTGATCATATTGCTCGTCGCTCAGCACGAGCGAGAGATGGCTGTCGCTGCGCCGCACGTAAGTCGGGTTGGCGGCCAATATCTCGCCTCCGACCGCGCCGACCAGCACCGCCGGAGTGACCGCCTTGGCGGTGAAGCCGTAATTGGTGTCGATCGGCTTGTCGGGCTCGGCGTCGGTCGCGCCGGTGATGCGGACGAAGGCGTGCGGGAAATAGACGCCCAACTCGCGCGAATAGAAAGTGAGCGTGACCTTGGCAGAGGCCATTGCCGGCCACAGCAATAGCGCCACCAGAAACAGGAATTTCCCCTGCATATCCCCCTTCCCTAACCCATCATCCCGAGCGGATCAGCCCCACCGCCGCGTCGCGTTCGAACAGATAGAGCGCGATCCGCGCCGCCTGGCCGCGCGGGCCCTGCAAGCCGCCGTCGCGATCGACCAGCAGGCGGGCATCCTGCGTCGCGCTGTCGATCAGCTCGGCGACCTGTTCCGGCATGGCGACACGGAATGCCGCCTCGCCCGACTGGCGCGTGCCCAATATCTCGCCCGCGCCACGCAGCCGCAGATCCTCCTCGGCGATGCGGAAGCCGTCATTGGTGTCGCGCAGCAGGGCCAGCCGCGCACGCGCGGTCTCGCTCATCGGACCGGCGGTGCGCAGCAGCAGGCAGATCGAGCGGCCCTCGCCTCGCCCGACCCGGCCGCGCAGCTGGTGCAATTGGGCGAGGCCGAAGCGGTCGGCATGCTCGACGATCATCAAGGTCGCATTGGGCACGTCGACGCCGACCTCGATCACCGTGGTCGCGACCAGCAGTCCCAGATCGCCGCGCTGGAAGGCAGCCATGACCGCATCCTTTTCGGGTCCCTTCATCCGGCCGTGGACCAGCCCGACCTTGTCGCCGAGCCGCATGCGCAGCGCGGCAGCCCGATCCTCGGCCGCGGCGAGATCGCTGGTCTCGCTCTCCTCGACCAACGGGCAAACCCAATAAGCCTGTTGGCCGGTGGCGAGATGACGCTGGAGGCCGTCGACGACCTCGATCAGGCGATCGTCGGAAATGACGCGCGTTTCGATCGGCTGGCGGCCGGGCGGCATCTCGTCCAGCTGGCTCGAATCCATCTCGCCATATTGGGCGAGCGTGAGCGTGCGCGGGATCGGGGTCGCGGTCATCGCCAGCAGATGCGGCGGCTTCTCGGCCTTCTGCGTGAGCAGCATGCGCTGCGCGACGCCGAAACGGTGCTGTTCGTCCACCACCGCAAGGCCGAGCCGTTTGTAGCTCACGCTTTCCTGGAAGATGGCGTGCGTGCCGATGAGGATGTCGATCGACCCGTCGGCCAGCCCCATCAGGGTCGCCTCGCGCGCGCGGCCCTTGTCGCGGCCGGTCAGGATCGCGACGTTGACGGGCACGCCCGCAAGCAACCGCGACAGCGTCTCGAAATGCTGGCGCGCGAGGATTTCGGTCGGCGCGAGCAACGCGCCTTGCGCGCCCGCCTCGACCGCGATCAGCAACGCCATCAGGGCAACCAAGGTCTTGCCCGCGCCGACGTCGCCCTGGAGCAGGCGCAGCATCGGCGCGGATTGCGCCATGTCGCCCTCGATCTCGCGCACGGTGCGCGTCTGCGCGCCGGTGGGGGAATAAGGCAGTTTGAGCGCGTCGCGGAGGCGGCCGTCGCCTTGCAGCGGTGTGCCCTTGCGGGCGCGGGAGGAGGCGCGGACCAGCATCAAAGCGAGCTGGTTGGCGAAGAGTTCGTCATAAGCGAGCCGCTCGCGCGCCTTGGTATCGGACGGATCGGCGTGGATACGGATCAACGCCTCGCGCCAGCCCGACCAGCCTTGTTTCGCGACCAGGCTCGGCTCGATCCATTCGGGCAGGTCCGGCATGCGCGCGATCGCCTGCGCGACGAGCGCGGCCAGCCTTTTGTTGGTGAGGCCTTCCGACAAGGCATAGACCGCCTCGCGCGCGGGCAAGGCCTTGGCCTCTTCGGGCGTCATCACCTCGGGATGCACGATCTGGAGCCATTGATCGTAGCGGTCGAGCTTGCCCGACACCGCCTTGGGCTCGCCCAGCGGCAATTGTTTCTTCGCCCAGCCCGACGAGCCGCCGAAGAAGACCAGGCTGATCGCGTTTCCGGCCGCATCGAGCGCGACCACCCGGGCCGGCGCGCGCGCGCTGCCCGACATGCGATATTCGGTCGGGGTGACGGTGACGGTGACGATCTGGCCGACATCGGCCTCGTCCAGCTCGGTCACCGCCTTGCGATCGATCCAGCCAGTGGGGAGGTGGAACAGCAGATCGATCGCGCGCGAAAGGCCGAGCCGCGACAGGGGCTTGGCCATTTGCGGGCCAACCCCTTTCAGCGCCTCAACCTCGGCGAACAGTGGATTGAGAATATCGGGCCGCATCACTAGATGCGTGTCTCAACTGCGGCCTGATCGCAACCCGTCACCCCGGACTTGTTCCGGGGTCCACCGGCCGGAACCGCACTTTACGTGAGGATGAGGGGTGGATGCCGGAACAAGTCCGGCATGACGATTTATCTTTTGAAGCCGACGGTTTCGCGCCGCCGGCTGTTACCCGTTGGAGCCCTATGGACCGCGACATCCGCCTCAAGCGCCTGCGCTTCCGCGCCTGGCATCGCGGCACCAAGGAGGCCGACCTGTTGATCGGGGGCTTCTTCGATACCTTCTCGGCCGCATGGAGCGAGGACCAGATCGCCTGGTTCGAGGCTTTGATGGACGAGGAGGATGTCGAGATCATGGGGTGGGCGATCGGCACGATCTCTATTCCCGAACGCTGGCGGGGGCCGCTGATGGAGCGGATGCGGGTCCTCGATTATATTCCGGTGGAGAAGTGATGCGGATTGATAAGCTCCCCTCCCCTTCAGGGGAGGAGCTGGGGGTGGGGCCTGTCCACGGGCTGCTCGCCCAGCATTTAGGCCCCACCCCAACCCAGTGCCGGGTGAACAGCGCCCCGCGCTGTTCAGGTCATGCCGGGGGCATGACCGGCCCGGCACTCCTGAAGGGGAGGGGCTAATCATGACCGACCTCCAACGCATCCTCAAAGCCAGCGAGGCGCTGACGCTGGCCGGGGCGCCGGCGGGATTTCTGCCGTGGTTGATGGCGGACCTCGCGCGTGCCGCGAAGGGACGTGCCGTGTTCGTCGCGCCCGACGAAAGCGCGATGCGCGCGATGGCGGACAATGCGCGTTTCTTCGCGCCCGAGCTGGAGGTGTTGACCTTTCCGGCGTGGGACTGCCTGCCCTATGACCGCGCTTCGCCGTCCCTGCGCGCGACATCGGAGCGGTTGGCGGCGCTGCATGCGCTCCAGCGCAAGACCGACACGCCACAGCTCCTGGTCACCACCATCAACGCGATCACGCAGCGCACGCTGACGCCGTTCCGGATTCGGCAATTGTCGGCCAGCCTGGCGCCGGGCGAGCGGATCGATCGCGACGCGCTCGCCGAACTGCTCCAGGCCAATGGCTATGTCCGCGCGGATACGGTGCATGAGGCCGGCGAATATGCGGTGCGCGGCGGGCTGGTCGACCTGTTCCCGTCGGGCGAAAACCTGGCCTTGCGGCTCGACTTCTTCGGCGACGAGATCGAGACGGTCCGCCAATTCTCACCCGAGGATCAGCGAACCACCGCCAATATCGACGGCTTCACATTGCTGCCCGCGTCCGAGGCATTGCTCGATGCCGAGGCGATCAAGCGCTTCCGCAGCCGCTATCGCGAGACATTCGGCGCGACCGCAACCGGCGACCCGCTCTACCAGGCTTTGTCCGAAGGCCGGCGGCTGGCCGGCATGGAACATTGGCTGCCGTTGCTGGAAGAGCGGCTGACAACGCTGTTCGACCATCTGTCCGACGACGATCTGATCGTGCGCGACAGCGGCGCGGATGGCGCGGCGGATGCGCGATTTGAATCGATCAGCGACTATTATGAGAATCGCCAGCGCGCCAAATCGAGCGATCCGGGGAGCTATCGCCCGATCGAGCCCGACACGCTCTATCTTTCGGCCAAGGAATGGCGCGAAGCGGTCAAGGATCGCCCGATCCACCTGACCACGCCTTATCATGAGCCCGAAAGCGCGCAGGTGATCGACTTCGGCGTCGACGGCCCGCGCGACTTCACGCCCGAACGCACGCAGAATGCCAATGTCTACGAAGCGGTGGTCGCGCATATCCGCGATCTCGGCCGCTCCAAGCGCAAAATCGTGCTGGCGAGCTATTCGATCGGCGCGCGCGAGCGGCTGAAGGGCCTGCTCAACGACCATGGCCTCGACGCGGCGATGCTGGCGGACGACTGGCAGGATGCACTCGGCGCCGCCTTCCGGCCCGGCACGACGGCGCTGACCGTGCTGCCGCTCGATCACGGCTTTACTACGCCCCAGGTCGCGCTGCTGACCGAGCAGGACATGCTCGGCGATCGGCTGATCCGCCGCCAGAAGAGGCGGAAATCGGCCGATGCCTTCCTCGCCGAGCTGGCGACGCTCTCGCCGGGCGACCTGGTCGTCCACGCCGATCATGGCATCGGGCGCTATGAGGGCCTGACGCAGATCCCAGTGTCGAAGGTGCCGCACGATTGCGTCGCCTTGTCTTATGCCGGCGGCGACAAGCTCTATGTCCCGGTCGAGAATCTCGAGGTCCTGAGCCGCTACGGCAGCGAGGAAGGCGCGAGCCTCGACAAGCTTGGCGGCGTCGCATGGCAGACGCGCAAGGCGCGGATGAAGGAGCGCATCCGCGAAATTGCGGGCGAGCTGATCGCGACCGCCGCGCTACGCGCTTTGCGCGCGGCCGACGTCGCGCAGACCGATGCGGCTTATGCCGCCTTCGCCGACCGTTTCCCGTACGAGGAAACCGACGACCAGGATCGCGCGATCGACGATGCGCTGGGGGATCTGGCCGCGGGCAAGCCGATGGACCGGCTGATCGTGGGCGATGTCGGTTTCGGCAAGACCGAGGTCGCGCTGCGCGCCGCGTTCGTGGCGGCGATGGCAGGGATGCAGGTCGCCCTGGTCTGTCCGACCACCCTGCTCGCCCGCCAGCATTACACCAATTTCGTCGAGCGGATGCGCGGCTTCCCGATCGAGGTGGGCCGTCTATCCCGCTTGGTTCCTGCGGCTGAGGCAAAACGAACCAAAGAGGGATTGGAAGCGGGCACGGTCGACATCGTCATCGGCACGCATGCGATCCTGGCCAAGGGTGTCGAATTCAAGCGGCTGGGCCTCGTCATCGTCGACGAGGAACAAAGGTTCGGCGTGACGCACAAGGAACGGCTCAAGGGGATGAAGGCGGACGTCCACGTCCTCACGCTCACCGCCACGCCGATCCCTCGCACGCTGCAGATGGCGATGTCGGGGCTGCGCGAATTGTCGGTGATCCAGACGCCGCCGGTCGATCGACTGGCGGTGCGGACTTACGTGGCGCCATGGGATCCGGTGGTGATCCGCGAAGCCCTGCTGCGCGAACATTATCGCGGCGGGCAGAGCTTCTTCGTCGTGCCGCGGATCAAGGATCTGCCCGATATCGAGGAGTTCCTGCGCAAGGAGGTGCCCGAGGTCCATTATGTCGTGGCCCATGGCCAGATGTCGGCAACCGAGGTCGAGGAGCGGATGTCGGCTTTCTACGACAAGAAGTTCGACGTCCTCGTATCGACCACGATCGTCGAGAGCGGGCTCGACATCCCCAGCGCCAACACGCTGATCGTCCATCGCGCCGATCGCTTCGGCCTGGCGCAGCTCTATCAGCTGCGCGGGCGCGTCGGCCGCGCCAAGACGCGCGCTTACGCCTATCTCACCACCCCGCCCAACCGCATCGTCAGCGAGACGGCGGAAAAGCGCCTGCATATCCTGCAGAATCTGGATACGTTGGGTGCGGGGTTCCAGCTCGCATCCCACGACCTCGACATTCGCGGTGCGGGCAACCTGCTCGGCGACGAGCAATCCGGGCATATCAAGGAAGTCGGGTTCGAACTGTACCAGTCGATGCTGGAGGACGCGATCCTGGAGGCCAAGGCCGGCGGACTGGCGGAGGCCGCGCGCAGCCGCGAATTCTCGCCGCAGATCAGCGTCGATGCGCCGATCATGATCCCCGAGGATTATGTCCCCGATCTCGACCTGCGCATGGGCCTCTACCGGCGCATGAACGAGCTGGAGAACAAGGCCGAGATCGAGGCGTTCGCGGCCGAGATGATCGACCGTTTCGGCCCGATTCCGCAGCCGACCGCTAACCTGCTGTCGATCATCGAGACCAAATTGAACGCGAAGAAGGCCTGCATCGCCAAGCTCGACGTCGGCCCGCGGGGCGCGCTCGTCACCTTCTTCCAAGACAATTTCCCCGATCTTCCGGGTCTGCTCGGCTATGTCGACCGGCTCAAGGGCACGGCCAAGCTGCGCCCCGACAGCAAGCTGGTGATCAGTCGCGCCTGGCCCGATGCCGCGGCGCAGCTGCATGGTGCGCTCCAGCTTTCGAAGGGATTGGCCAAGATATTGGCGTAAGCCGGCAGGTCGGCATCTATTCCTTGGCCCCGCCATGGATGGCGCGCGTCGCGTAGTAGATCGCGACGCCGCCGACCAGCACGCCCGCCAGCGCGATCTTCTCGCCAGGCTTGGCGAGCCAGATCATCACGGTCATGCTGACGATCCCGAACAGGGCGATCAGCGGGAGCCCGGCGACGGTGAGCGGCTTGCCCAGGATTGCGACATTGCGACGCCGCAGCTTCACCGCCGCCGCGCAGACCGACATGTAGAGCGGCGCGATCGCGAGCGTGGATAGCACGGCGAGCTTCTCGTAGGTGCCGGTCAGCGCCAGGCCGAGGGCGAGCACGAAATGGGTCAGGATCGCGACGTAAGGCGTGCGCCAGCGGGGATGGACCTTGCCCAACATGGCAGGCAACAACCCATCGCGGCCGAAGGCGAACAGGACGCGCGGCGCGCCGAGCAGGTCGCTGCCGAGCCAGACCAGCATCGACCCGAAAGCGCCGGCGAGCAGGGGCGCGCGCCAACGCGGATCGAGTGTGCCGAGCGCGTCGGCAAGCGGCGCCTTCGAGCCGATCAGACCGGCGCCGAGCAGGCGATCCGAGACGATCTGCACCGCGATATAGAGCAGACCGATCGAGATCATCGCCAGCAGCAGCGCACGCGGCACGGTGCGCGCCGGATCGCGCACCTCGCCCGAGGCGGCGAGCGGCGTCTCCATGCCCGTCAAAGCGAACACGCCGAGAATGGCTGCCGCCCCGAAACCCTCGGTCGGGGGCGTGTCGATCGGCGCGGCGGCGGCATGGCCCATGAGCAAGGCTCCGCCGCCAACGATCAGGAACAGGAAGAGCGGCAGCAGCTTGACCATCGTCGCCAGCCCCAACACCTTGGCGGCGATATCGACCCCGATCAGGTTGATGAAGGTCATCAGCCCCAGCACCACGGCGACCACCGCATAATGCGGGACGGGCGGGGCCATGACGGGGAAAGCCGAACCGACCGTATCCGCCAGCGCCACCGCGATCCCGCCACAGGCGAGCACGCTCGACAGCCACACCAGCAATCCGGCGACGAATCCCGGCATCGGACCGAACGCCGCCTCGACATAGCCATAAGGTCCGCCGCTGGTCGGCACGCGGCTTCCGGCTTCCGCAAAACAGAGTACGACCGCCGCCATCGCGATCAGGCAGGCGAGATAGGCATAAGGCGCCACCGTCCCCGCCGCGCCCGCCATCACCGCAGGCAGACGGTAGACGCCCGATCCGACCACCTCGTTGGTGATCGCGGCGGCGAAGGTGAAGATTCCCATGGCGCGTAACAGGCCGTGATCGCGGCTCCGCTCTTCGCTCGCGATCCCGGCTCTGCTCGCCATGCCTGTCCCTGTCCTTGAAAGCGCGAAGCTTGCCTGAGGGATCGGGAGGCCGCAACAGACCTTTATGATCATGGATGCGCGCGGGCGCGATCGGGCGCGCGTTCGCATGACTGTTGTTGCATCGCCCTGCCCCGCCGTGGCAGGGAGGCGCTACAGGGGAGAAGCCGCTTTATGGAAACAGTGTACGATTGGGTGACGGTGGCGATCTTCGCCGGGCTCATCGTTCTCTTCCTGCAACGCTCCTCGGGCACGGGCGAGCCGCAGGATTCGATCTGGCAGTATCTCGCCGCCTCGGTCGGCTGCGCGGCGGCCAATTATCTGGGCAACCAGGCGATCAAGCATGAGGGCGGGGTGGATTATCTCAACCACGGCCTCGCGATCGTCGTGCTGGTCGGCACGCTCGCTTATATCTGGATCGTGCTGAAGCCGCTTTCGGGGTTCGGTCCCAAAAAATAGGGTTCACCCTCCACTTTCGGGCCATATCCCGGCCGGAAGTTCTCATTTTGTTCTTGCGATTCCGAAACGATCTTGGCAGCATGCGAGCCAAGAGAGGGGAGAATCGGTTATGGGCTTTTCGCATTCGTGGATCGCGGTTCAGGGGCTGGCGCCGGAGCGGGCGATCGAGGCGCTTGGTCTGGAAGTCGAGGAAGAGCGCACGCCGGATGAGATGACCGCCGACGGGCTCTATTTGGGCGTAGCGCCGAACGGCTGGCTGATCGCGCTCACTGACCATCGAGCCAATGCCTTCGAGGGCGCGCTGGCGGGCCTGGCGAATCTTGGCCCTGCCGTCGCCTGCGAGGTCAACGAGCGGGTCATGTATTCCGAAGCGCGCGGCTATGACGGGGGCAGCGAAAGCTGGCGGGTTATCTACGACTGCGAAGAAGGGCCGGACGCCCTGCGCGTCGATGGCAATCCGCCGACGCAGTTCGGCGAAATCCAGCGTAAAGCCAAGGCGGAACAGGAAGCCGCAGGCGGCGAGGATGCGGATGTGGACGCCTTGTTCGAGATCCCGGCGCTGCTCGCCCGATCGATTTGCGGCTTCATGCTGGGCGAGAGCGAGCCGGAAGGTTTCCGTTACCTCAAGCTGCGCAGGATAGGCGGCGAACCGGAACGGCGCCCGAGCTTTTTCGCGCGGCTGTTCGGTCGCGGCTGAAGAGCGGCCAGAGCAGGCGTAAAGCCTGGAACTGACGATGGGGCACGCGATGGACGATGTAAATTATATGCTTGTCTGGATAGCGGTTCAGGGCCTCTCGCCGGACAAGGCACTCGCCGCGCTTGAAATGGAATTCCTGGAAAGCGCGGAGGCGCGCGAGGTGCCCGGCTGGCCAGATTTCCTCAATCGGCGGGATTTTCACGACCGCATTTTCATGGGCCAGCTCCCCGGGAACTGGCTCCTGCTGTTCGGCAATCTCGATGAGGAGCAGAAAGACCTTCTGTTGCAGCTTGCCCGCTTTGGACCGGCTTTTGCCGGCGACATATCCCGCATCGGCAACTACGCAGAAGGCCGTGCCTATAAAGATGGCAAGGAAGCCTGGAGTGTCGACTACGACCTGGAAAGTCGTAGAGGCGGCGAGTTGCTGCTGGTGGAGGGGAAACTTCCGGCAAATCTGGCTGCCATCGTCGCCGGGGCGCATACGGCCGAAGCTGAGGGCCGGGGCAGCGACATTGGCGTCGATGTGCTGTTCGAGGTGCCCGGCGCGCTATCCAAGGCAATATGCGACTTTAGCCCGCACGAAGACCCACCCGAGGGCTTTCGCTGGTCGATGCTCCAGCGGATCGGCGGCGAACCGGAGCCCACCGAGAGGCGCGGCTTCTTTGCACGGCTGTTCGGTCGCGGCTGATCGTCAGGCCGGATCGGCCTGATGACAGGTTAGGTGAGGGCCTTCTTACGCCTTGGTGCGGCACTCGTATCGGGAAGAACAAGAAAGGCCCTCATCCAAACCTTCTCCCGCAAGCGGGAGAAGGTTTAAATCGGCGGCCGGTTTCACCTCAGCTTATAGCTGTCCGTGGCAGTGCTTGTACTTGAGGCCCGAACCGCAGGGGCATGGCGCGTTGCGGCTCACGCGGTTCTCCCACTCGGACGGATCGCCCAGCACCGGCGTTTCGGGCTGGACCATCTGGAGCGGCGGGAGGCGCGTGGTCACGAGACCGAGCGAGGCGGCGTCGCGGTCGGCGCTGTCGTCATAGCCGGTCAGCGGATCGATGTGCGTGGTGGTGAAGATGTCGGGCATCTTCGGCATTTCGGGCGGCGGCGCGAAGTTGAAGCGGATGTTCGAGAGCGTCCGCGTCACGTCCTCGCGAATCACGCTGAGCATGCGCTCGAACATCGCGAAGGCTTCCTGCTTATATTCGTTAATCGGCGTCTTCTGCGCATAAGCGCGCAGGTGGATCACCTGGCGCAGCGCATCGAGCGTCGACAGATGTTCCTTCCAGTGATGGTCGAGCTGCTGGAGCAGGACGCTTTTCTCGATATTGTGCCAGCTCTCCAGGCCGACTTCCTCGACCCGCTTGGCGAGTTCGGTTTCCGCCATCTCCTGAATGCGCGTCGCGAGGAGTTCGGGCTCGACCATCTCCTCCTGCAGCCACGCTTCCACGGGCGCATCGATCCCGAAAATGTCGGCCGCGGCTTCCTTGAGCCCCGCGACGTTCCACTGCTCGGGATAGGAGCCCGGCGGGCAGGCGTCGGCGACGATCGCATTGACCGTCTCGGCGCGCATGTCGGCGACGACATCGTCGACCGTGTTCGCGTCCATGATGTCCGCGCGCTGCTCGTACACGACCTTGCGCTGGTCGTTCATCACGTCATCATATTCGACGACCTGCTTGCGGATATCGTAGTTGCGCGCCTCGACCTTCTTCTGCGCGGTCTCGATCGCCTTGGAGATCCAGGGCGAGATGATCGCCTCGCCATCCTCCAGATTCTTGTTCATCATCTTCGCGAACATCGTCTGCGGCCCGAAGATACGCAGCAGATCGTCGTCGAGGCTGAGATAGAAGCGGCTGAGACCCGGATCGCCCTGACGGCCCGAACGGCCGCGCAGCTGGTTGTCGATGCGGCGGCTCTCATGTCGTTCGGTGCCGAGTACGAACAGGCCGCCGGCGGCGAGCACGGCCGCCTTTTCGGTCGCGATCTCGGCGCGAATACCCTCGGCGATACTCTCATATTCGGGCGTGCCGGCGACCAGATCGGGATGCTCGGCGAGCATGCGCATCTCGAGATTGCCGCCGAGCTGGATGTCGGTGCCACGGCCTGCCATGTTGGTCGCGATCGTGACCGCGCCCAGTCGGCCGGCCTGCGCCACGATAAAGGCTTCCTGCTCATGATAGCGCGCATTCAGCACATTGTGCGTCACGCCCTCGCGCGTGAGATATTCGGACAGCATCTCCGATTTCTCGATCGAGACGGTGCCGACCAGCACGGGCTGCCCGATCTCCTGCTTGCCGCGGATCGCTTTGGTGATCGCGGCGAATTTGTCGCCGATATTCTTGTAGAATTCGTCGTCTTCGTCCTTGCGCTGGACGGGAACGTTGGTCGGGATCGAGACCACGTTCATCTTGTAGATCTGGTAGAATTCGTTCGCCTCGGTCGCGGCGGTGCCGGTCATGCCCGACAGCTTGGGATACATGCGGAAATAATTCTGGAAGGTG
>Ga0207657_10005588_pt1 | contig 13130 bp, 11 predicted proteins | sample KBSC33metaG_FD_184316 | JGI IMG/M metagenome (GOLD analysis project Ga0207657, IMG submission 184316) | Corn rhizosphere microbial communities from Kellogg Biological Station, Michigan, USA - KBS C3-3 metaG (SPAdes) (version 2) | ecosystem: Host-associated > Plants > Roots > Rhizosphere > Soil ...
CTCCTCGGTGAACTGCGTAGCCATCAACTAGTCTCCTTTGCGGCCCAACTGCGCTCGGAGGGAGGGCAATTCAAGTGCATGAGCACCTCCCGTCATTCCCGCAAAAGCGGGAATCCCGCTTTGCCTTCCGACACTGCTAAAGAAATCGGAAGCCCGCTTTTGCGGACGCGACTAAAGGAAAACCCCATGAATGTTCCCGAAGGCTGGACGCTCGAAGATAAGGCGCTGGTGCGCCGTTGCACGTTCAAGGATTTCAGCGAAGCGTTCGCTTTCCTGACGCGCGTCGCGCTTCACGCGGAGAAAGTCGACCATCACCCGGAATTCACGAGCGTCTGGAACCGCGTCGACTTCCGCCTGACCAGCCACGACGCGGGCGGCGTGACGGACCGCGACGTGAAGCTCGCCGAGGCGATCAACACGCTCGCGCGTTAACCATCGCCCGCAAGGAATTGGCAGCACGCAGAGAGGAAAAGGTCCGTCGCCGGCGCCGGTCAAAGGCGTCATAGTTAATCTGGAGAGGGCGATGTGTCAGTTAACGAAACTTCTCCGTTGCCAGCGCGGCGCGAACGCGATCGAATATGCGCTGGTCGCGTCGCTGATCTCGATCGCTGCGATCGGCGCCTACAGCCACCTCGGGAACAAGGTCGATGGCATGCTCAACAACGTCTCGAACCACATGAACTGATCGGCACTTTTCAGGGCCATTGATCGTTCAGGCGGCGACTGACATACAAGAGACCGTCATGACCCGCAGTCACGCGCTTCTCAGCTATTACTATCCCGACGAGGTTGGGACCGGCTGACGCGCGCCTTAAGCGAATCCGACCAACCTCGACCCGCCCAGCAGATCGCTCGGCGGGTTTTTTGTTGCCCGAGAGAAGGAAGACCGATGCTCGACGATCACAGCCGGACCCCGCCACCACTCAGCTCCGCTGAGCGGTCCCCCTCCCCACCGCCTTCGGCGGCAGAGAGGAGCTGGACGGAGTATGTCGTTCCGCAGTGCTGGGACTCGTTCATGCCCGACGACCACGCCGTCTGGGACCTGCTGTTCGCTCGGCAAGTCGATCTGCTCGGAAGCCGAGTGGTGTCTCCGTTCTTCGATGGGATCGACCTGCTCAAGCTCTCGCACCCCGGCGTCCCCGACGTCGAAGGGCTGAACGCGATTCTCGAGCCGCGGACCGGGTGGCGGACCGTCGCAGTGCCGGGCCTGGTCCCCGACGACATTTTTTTCGCAATGCTTTCGGAACGCGTATTTCCAGTCGGCAATTTCATCCGGACCCGCGACCAGCTCGACTATCTCGAAGCGCCCGACTGCTTCCACGACATGTTCGGGCATATCCCGATGCTCGCGCATCACGATTATGCGGACATGACTCGGCACGTCGGCGAGCTTGGCCTCGCCGCGATTGCAGCCGCGCAGGGCCACAAGGCAGCGCGGCTTTACTGGCACAGCGTCGAGTTCGGGCTGGCGATGGAGCATGGCGAGCTGAAGATCCTCGGCGCGGGACTCGCCTCCAGCTTCGGCGAATCGCATTTCAGCCTGGAAAGCGGCGAGGTCGAGCGGCTGCCCTTCTCGGTCGAGCGGGCGGTGAACACGCCCTACAAGCACGACGCCTTCCAGCCGCGCTATCTGGTCTCGGAATCGCTCGAACAGACGATCGCGGAGGTGCTGGCTCTGACGTCCGGTGAATTGCTGGACCTCTAGAACCCGCGCTCGCCGGGGCGGCTTCCGCTTGGGCTTCCGAGCATCGTGTCGAGATAGACCGCCTCGAGTGCGACCCTCTGCGCATCCTCGTCGGGTACGATGCCGGCGGCGTGTCCGCCCTCGATCGCCTCATCGTAGAAGAACCTGTCGCCGCAGCCCTGAAGCTTCGCCGCGAACTTGCGGGCGTGGCCGGGATGCACGCGGTCGTCGCGGGTCGAGGTGTAGATGAACGGCACCGGATAGCGCACCCCGCACTTGAGGTTCTGGTAGGGCGAATATTTGCTGATGAACGCCCAGTCGGCGGGGACATCGGGGTTGCCGTACTCACCCATCCACGACGCGCCCGCGAGCAGGTGCGAGTATCGCCGCATGTCGACCAGCGGCGAGCCGATGATCGCAGCGCCCCACAGGCCGGGCCGCTGTTCGATGGCGACCGAAGCGAGGAGCCCGCCATTCGAGCGGCCCGAGACGGCGAGTCGCCCTTTCTGGGTTACCCCCCGCGCGATCAGGTCATCGGCGACGGCGTAGAGGTCGTCGAAGGCCTTCTGCCGGTTCTCGCGAAGCACCGCATTGTGCCACTTCGGCCCATATTCGCCGCCGCCGCGGATGTTGGCGAGGACATAGGCATTGCCCTGCTGCACCCAGAACAGCGCGAGCGGGCCCGAACGGTAGGGCTCGTGCACGAGATAGCTCGGCGTCTGGGCGACCTCGAACCCGCCATAGGCGTGGATCAGGGCGGGCACCGGGCCGGTCACGTCCTTCCGGCGGGCGAGGAAGTAGGGGATTTTGGTGCCGTCGGGCGATGTCGCGAAATGCTGCTCGACGACCATGTTCGACGCGTCGAACTGGGGCGGAAGCGACTGGATCGCAACCGGCGCAGCGGCAGGCTCGACCCGGAACAGGGTCGGCGGCGTGAGCATGCCCTCGACCGTCGCAAAGGCGAGGTCGGAGGTGCCTGCAGTAGCGTTCAGGTGAACCGTCGACTTGTCCGGCAAGGCGACCGGGGCGCTGCTCCATGTCCCGTCCGCAGCGCGGGTGAGTGCGGTCAGGCGGCCTGAGACGTCTTCGAGATATTTCACCCACAGCTTCGACTGACTGGCTGAGACATCTTCGACCGCTTGATGCTCGTTGGGAATGAAGACCGTCTCGATCGCCGGGGTCCGGCCGGCCAGCAGGTCGGGAATCGAATAAGCGACCAGCGCGCCGGCGGGGCGGCCCTGCCACGGCGTCTTGAGCGAGGCGATGACGCGTCCGTCGAGGATGTCCGAGATATCCGCGTCCTCGGGAAGCGGCGACGGCACGAGGCGACCGTCGGGTGCGACGTGGCTGAGCTTGTGGTGATAAGTGTCGATGCCGCGATTGACGATCGGCCAGGTCTGCGCGCCATCGACGCGCGTCGAGGCTCTCACGGACACGTCGGTCTTCAGTCCTTCCGCAATCGTCGTTGCCGAAGCCAGCGGCGTTCCACGCCGCCACAGCTTGACCATTCTGGCGTAACCGGAATCCGTCAGCGTGCCCGGCCCGAAGTCGGTCCCCACGAACAAGGCATCCGGCCCCGCCCAGGCAACATCGGTCTTGGCGTTCGGAATGGTAAAGCCGCCAGCGACGAATGCCGCCTTGTCGAGGTCGAACTCGCGGATCTCGACGGCGTCGCCGCCGCCGTTCGACAGGCTGACCATGCAATCGGCGTAGGCGGGCGAAAGGCAGGTCGCGCCCTTGAACACCCATTTCTTGTTGTCCGCCTTGCTCATCGCGTCGATGTCGAGGAGCGTTCGCCACTGCGGGTGGCCGGCCGCGTAAGCGGCAAGCGGCGACACGCGCCACATCCCGCGCGGATGCTGCTCGTCCTGCCAGAAGTTGAGAACCTTTTGCCCAAGAATCTGGTCGGGCTCGGCGATCTTCTGGTTGGTCGAGAGGAGCGCGAGCGCCTTGGCGCGATAACCGGCATAGCCCGGCTGCTTTTCGAGCTCGGCCCGGGTTGCCGCGTTCCACGCTTTGACCTGGGCGAGCGCGCGGGCGCCGTCGACTTGCTCGAGATAGAGGTTCCGGTCTGCCGCCGGAGCTGCGGCAGAGGAGGCGTTGAGGGGCAACGCGACAAACCCGATCACGATCAACGATTGCGCCACTCGCTTCATTTCTACTCCCTCTCCTTGACCGCCGCCCGCTATCGCGCCTCGCAATGGCAGTCGAGGGCGCTATAGCCAAATGCATGGCCGGGACGACGAAGGGCGAATTTCGAAGCGGGCATGACCCGCGGACGCTGCGCGACGCGCTCGGCTGCTTCGCCACCGGAGTCACGGTCGTCACCTGCGTTGACGAAAAGGAGCAGCCGGCGGGGTTGACGGTCAACAGCTTCACCTCGGTGTCGCTGGAGCCGCCGCTGCTTCTGGTTTGCCTGCACAAGCAGGCGACGAGCGCGCCCGCGCTGGTGGCGGCGTCCCATTTCGCGATCAACGTGCTCCAGACGGGACAGCAGCCGGCGTCGATTACCTTTTCGACCCGCGTCGAGGACCGGTTCGGCTGCACGCCCTGGTCGCGCGGCGAGGCGGGGGCGCCGATCCTCGAGGAGTCGCTGTGCGTGTTCGAGTGCGAGCGCTACGCCGCATACGACGGAGGCGATCACCACATCCTCGTCGGCCAGGTCGTGAAGGCGAGCTTCGATGCCGGGCTCGATCCGCTTCTCTTCTTTCGCGGAAGCTACCGCCGGCTGCACTTCGACTAGTCGACGATCAATTCCTCCGGGTGCCGGGTGAAGCGGCGGACGATGAAAACGATGATCCCGCCGATGACGATCCCGGTGACCGCGCCGGCGAGCGCGGTGACGAGCCAGCTGACGATTCCGCCGAAGTTGCCGACTGCCTCCCCCGCCCGGTGCGCGGCCTCGTGGACGACGTGCGGAATCGGGCCCCCGAGGTGAAGTTCCTCGATGCCGTGGAGGAGGATTCCGCCGCCTACCCACAGCATCGCCGCAGTCCCGATCGTCGCCAGGCCGCTCAGCAATTTGGGAACGACACGGACTAGCGCATTGCCGACTGCGCGCGTGCTTCGCGCGCGCCGCTGCGCCATGTGAAGACCGATGTCGTCGAGCTTCACGATGAGCCCGACGACGCCATAGACGCCGGCCGTGACCGCCAGAGCGACCACGATCAGCGCGAGGGCCGTGGTGACGAGCGTCAAATGTTCGAGGCTGGCGAGCGCGATCGCCATGATCTCGGCGGAAAGGATGAAATCGGTGCGGATCGCGCCCTTGACCTGCAGCTTCTCGAGCTCGGCGGGGTCGGCCATCGCGTCGACCAACTGCTCCTCATGCTCATGCTCGTGGAGGAGCTTCTCGAGGATCTTCTCGGTCGCCTCGAAGGCGAGATAGGCGCCGCCGATCATCAGCAGCGGAGTCGTCAGGAACGGCGCGAAGGCGGTCAGGAGAAGCGCCAGCGGAAGCAGGAACAGGATCTTGTTCCGAAGGCTGCCCCACGCGATCTTGCCGATGATGGGAAGCTCGCGCTCGGGCGCGAGGCCGGTGACGTAGCGCGGGGTCACCGCCGTGTCGTCGATGACCACGCCCGCGGCCTTGGTGCTGGCTTTTCCGGCCGCGCCCGCGACATCGTCTAGAGAGGCGGCGGCAAGCTTGGCGAGGGTCGCGACGTCGTCAAGGAGGGCGAGGAGACCGGAGGGCATCGCGCCGCCTTGGCCGAAGGCCCGGAGCCGCGCAACTTGCCTCTGGCAGCCGTTCGGCTAGGCACGCGCCGATGCTGGCACTGGATTTCATCAAGGCGAACCGCGAGACGGTCGAGCGCGCGATCCGCGACAAGAACGTGGACCTCGACCTCGACGCGCTGCTGACGCTCGACGGCGAGATTCGCGCGGCCAAGACCGAGATCGACCGGTTGCGTGCCGAGCGCAATGCCGTGAGCGCCAGGTTCAAGGACGCTGCGCCGGAGGAGAAGGCCGAGCTAGGGCGGCAGGCGAAGGAAGCGGGCGCTCGCGCTTCCGAACTCGAAGCCGAGCTGTCCGACAAGGAAGCCGCGCTCAAATGGTTGATGCTGAAGCTCCCCGGCATCCCTTACGAAGGCGCGCCGGTCGGACCCGACGAGAGCTACAACAAGGTCATCCGCACGGTCGGCGAGCCGCCGAAGTTCGACTTCCAGCCGCTCGACCATGTCGCGCTGATCGAGAAGAACGGCTGGGGCGACCTGTCGCGTGTCACGCAGGTTTCGGGGAGCCGGACCTATTGCCTCAAGGGCGGCTTGGCGCTGCTCGAAACCAAGTTGATGGGCTGGGCGCTGTCGAGGATTGCGGCTGCTGGCTTCACCCCGATCACCGTCCCCGCGATCGCGCGCGAGCAGGCATTCCTCAACCAGGGCCAGTTTCCCGGCCATCGCGAGGAGACCTACGAGCTTCCCAAGGACGATCTGTGGCTCGCGGGCACCGCGGAGGTCGTGCTGACGTCGCTCCACGCCGGCGAGATCCTCGAGGCGGACAAGCTGCCGATCCTCTACGCGGGATTTTCGCCCTGCTTCCGACGCGAGGCGGGAAGCGCCGGCAAGGACGTGCGCGGGTTGCTTCGCGTCCACCAGTTCGTGAAGGTCGAGCAATATGTGGTGTGCGAGGCCGACGATGCGCAGTCGGCCGAGTGGCATGCGACGCTTCTGCGGCTGGCCGAGGAGATGCTGGGCGCGCTGGAAATCCCGTACCAGGTGATTGAGACCTCGACCGGCGACATGGGCCTCGGCAAATATCGAATGAACGACATCGAGAGTTGGGTGCCATCGCTCGGCAAGTATCGCGAGACTCACAGCTGCTCGACGCTTCACGACTGGCAGGCGCGGCGCGCGAACATCCGCTACCGCGGCGCCGACGGAAAGGTCCGGTTCGCGCATACGCTCAACAATACGGCGCTCGCTTCTCCACGAATCCTCGTGCCGCTGCTCGAGAACCATCAGACCGCCGACGGCCGCGTGAAGCTTCCAAAAGCGATGCAGGAACTAATGGGGAGCGAATACCTCTGAGGTACCGCTTCACGGGCGATGACCGGCCGCCGCCGGGGTGGAGGCGGATTTCTGAGGGGGCGTGGCTCCTGCCGCGCCTCCTGCGGGGGTTCAAGGACGTCCCCGTATGCGGACCCGAGGACGGACCGCCGGCCTATGTGATCCCCGGCTTCTTCGCTTCAGACCGCACCTGCAGCGAGCTTCGTCTTTCGCTCGCGGAAGCTGGGTTTCGGACCTTCCCATGGGACCTCGGCCTCAACCGAGGCGCTCAGATCGACACGCTTCGGCACATCCGGCAACGGCTCGAGGTCATTCACGATGGCCGCCCGATCCTGCTGGTCGGATGGAGCCTTGGAGGCGTTTATGCGCGGGAGATCGCGCGGCAGGTACCGGAGTTGGTACGAGCGGTGGTCACGCTGGGCTCGCCTTTCTCCGGCGACCCGCACATGAACAACGTGTGGCGGCTCTACGAATGGGTCGCCGGGCATTCCGTCGACAATCCGCCGGTCCCTCATTTCCCGGACAAGCCGCCCGTGCCGACTCTGGCGATCTGGTCGCGCAAGGACGGGATCATCGCGCCGCGGGCCGCGCGGGGACTGGACGGCGAGCGCGACGCCGAGGTCGAGATCGGCTGCAGCCACATGGCATTCGGCGTGTCGGCGAGGGCGACGCGGCGGGCGGTGCGGGAAATCGACAGCTTCCTGAAAGCCCGCGCTTAATTTTTCGCAGGTTATTGTTTCGGTAACGGAAAGATACCATCTTAGAGGCGTGAAATGGGCGCGAACCGCGGTTGCCGGACCAGCCGGCACGGTTCACCCGGACGACCTTGCGCCTCCGGGCTGGCAGCGCTTTCGCGAAATGGCCTGGCATCTTCCGCGGATTTTGGCGGGACTCGGTCCCGTCGGCCCTAGAGGCCCGGAGGACGGGCCGCCGGCGCTCGTCCTTCCGGGTTTCCTCGCCGGCGACCGGACGACGATGGACATTCGGCGCGCACTCGCGCGGTCGGGGTGGCGGGTCTATCCTTGGGAACTGGGCGTCAATCGCGGCGCCAGAACCGACACGCTGGAGCTTCTGGCCCGCCGCCTGGACGAGATTTACGACGGACGGCGCGTGCTGCTCGTCGGCTGGAGCCTCGGCGGCATGTTCGCTCGGCAGCTCGCGCATCGGCATCCCGACAAGGTGCGCGCCGTGGTGACGCTGTGCTCGCCTTTCTCCGGCGATTACAAGACCAACACCAATGTCCGCGAGCTTTATGAGCGGATCGCGGGCCACGACGTCGACAAGCCGCCCTTTCCTCGAATCAAGGGCAAGCCGCCGGTGCCGACGCTCGCCTTCTGGTCGCGGCGGGACGGGATCGTCGCGCCGAGCGCGGCGCGCGGACTCGACGATGAGATCGACCGCGCGGTCGAGATCGACACCAACCACGTCGGCGCAGTGTTGTGGCGGCCGGCGCTGGGCCTGATCGTGCACGATATCGAGGCATTCCTGACCGAGACCGAGGGACGGCCGCCGATCCGCCGCAAGCCTGCCGAGTCGCAGGATTGACTCTTGCCCGCGAGTCGCGGGAATAAGAACAAAAGAAGAACAAGAACGTTGTGAGTCGTGTGGCAGGAGGCCTTATCCTGGTCGCCGGCGGCGAAAGCCGCGCGGCCCATTTTCACCAGCTCCCAAGGGGGTTGGGCGACCGCTGGCACCTGCCTGTATCGCCCAACCCCACCCTCTCGGAGCTTTTTGCCGTGCATCCGAGCGATGGCGGCTGGGTCGGATTCCTGCTGGCGCAGCTTGGCACCGACAAGCCGCTGCTGTGGGTGCAGGAGCGGATGGCGATCCTCGAGAGCGGGCGCATCCATCCGCCGGGCCTGCCAACGCAAAATCTCATCCACGTCGAGACCCGCGACGCGCGCGACGCGCTGTGGGCGATGGAGGAGGGGCTAAGATGCTCGGGGCTCTCGGCCGTGATCGGCGAAATCTGGGGCGACCCGAAAGCGCTCGATTTTACCGCGACGCGGCGGCTTGCCGTCGCTTCGGAGCGGTCTGGCGTGGCCGCCTTTTTGATTCGGCTGGGCGGCCACGCCAATCTGAGCGGCGCGCGCATGCGCTGGCGGATTGCGAGCGCGCCGTCGCTGGCCAACGACCTCGACTCGAAGGCGCCTGGAGTGCCGGCGTGGGATGCCGAGCTGTTCCGGGCGCGTGGGATGCCGCCGGGGCGATGGAATCTCGCGCATGAAGCGGGTGCTTTCCATCTGGTTGCCGCAGCTGGCGATCGAACGCTGGGCGAAGAGCGCAGATTGCGCGCCTGACGCGCCGGTCGTCCTCACCGTCGAAGGAACGCATGGGGCGGTCGTCCATGCCGTCACCAAGGCAGCGGCGGAGCGGGGCGCGAGGGCTGGTGCGCGGCTGACCGATGCGCGGGCGCTCGATCCGGCGCTGGTGGCGGTTCCGGCCGATCCCGAGGGCGATGCGGCGCTGGTGCAGCGGCTCGCGAAATGGGCCGGGCGGTGGTCGCCGCTGGTCGAAGTGGATGGCGATGGCTTGAGGCTCGACGTCACCGGAGCGGCGCATCTGTTCGGGGGCGAAGACGAGCTGGTGCGCGATGTGGAGCGGCGGTTCGCGGTGCTTGGGCTGACGGCGCGTGTGGCGATTGCGCCGACCGCCGCGGCGGCGTGGGCGTTGGCGCGCTTCAGCTCCTCTCCCCGGCGGGGAGAGGGCGACTCGCCGAAGGCGAGCGGGGTGAGGGGTGTGCAAGCTGCCACACCCCTCACCCTTCCGGCGCTTCGCGCCTCCCTCCCTCTCCCCGACGGGGAGAGGGGCTTATTGGAGCAGCTCTCGCCCCTCCCCGTCTCTGCTCTCCGCCTCGATGCCGACACCATCCGGACGCTCGAGCGGCTTGGCCTCAAGACCATTGGCGCGCTGCTCGACATGCCGCGGCTCGCGCTGGCGCGGCGCTTCCGGGGCGCGGAAGATGTGGTCGACACGCTCGACCGGGCGCTCGGCCGCAAGCCGGAACCGCTCACCGCCATTGCCGCCGATCCGCCGCCGCGCGCGACGCTTCGGGTCGAGGAGCCGGCGACGCATCACGAAGCGGCGGGCCAGGCGCTCGAGCGCCTCATCCCGGAGTTCGTGCGGCAGTTGCAGGAGCGGCATCTCGGCGCGCGGCGGCTGGCGCTGCATGGCTTCCGGGTCGACGGCAGCGTCGCGACGGCGTCGGTTGCAACGACGATCCCGAGCCGCGAGCCCAAGCATTTGCAGCGGCTGCTCGCCGACAAGGCGACTGCGCTCGATCCCGAGTTCGGTTTCGATGCCTTCGCGCTCACCGCCGATTGGACCGAAAGCCTCGACGCCGCGCAGGAGAGCCTGGTCGAGGAGCCGTCGGGCGAGCGCGAAGTGGCGCGGCTGGTCGACCGGCTGACGGTCAAGCTGGGTCCGAAGCGCGTGCGGCGGCCTCGGGCAGAGGAGAGCCATTTGCCTGAGCGGGCAAGCGGGTGGGTTGCGGCTGTTAGCTCCTCCCTGCCGGCGAAGCTGGCGGGGAGGGGGAGCATTGAACGAAGATTCAATGGCGGAGGGGTCGGCGCCAAACCCCTCCGCCACTCGACCGCGTCGAGCGGGCCCCCTCCCCGGCCTTCGGCCAGGGAGGAGCTACGCCCCCAACGCCTCCTCGACCATCCCGAAGCCATCGACGTTATCTACGCCACCCCCGAAGGCATGCCGCGCCGGTTCGTCTGGCGTCGGGCGGTGCACGACATCGCCCGCGCCGAGGGCCCGGAACGGATCGCGCCGGAATGGTGGCGGCAGCCGTCGACCAGCCGGCTGCGCGATTATTATCGCGTCGAGGACGTGAGCGGGCGCCGCTACTGGATCTACCGCGAAGGGGTGATCGGCGACGGGCGCGGCGGATTGCCGGGCTGGTTCATCCATGGGCTTTTCGGCTGATGCCCGAGCAAGAGGGCTTTTCGCGGGTCAAGCTCGTTCGGCGCGACGACATGCCGCCTCCGCCGATGGAGAAGTCGGCGTTCGTCGAGCTTGGCGTCGCCTCGCCATTCTCGTTCCTGCGCGGCGCGTCGGATGCGATCGAGCTGGTGCTGGCGGCGCTGAGCCAAGGCTATGACGCGATCGGAATCGCCGACCGCAACACGCTTGCCGGCGTGGTCCGGATGCACAGCGCCTGCACCGGCGCGGGCATCAGGCCGCTGATCGGCTGCCGGCTGGATTTGACTAGGGACAGTCCCCAAGGGGACTGTCCCTCTCTTCTCGCCTACCCGATCGACCGCGACGGCTACGGCCGCCTCTCGCGCCTGCTCAGCCTCGGCAAGATGCGCGCGGAAAAAGGCGCGTGCGAACTGTCGCTGAGCGACGTCGCGGCGCACCAGGAAGGTATTGCCTTCATCGCCTGGCCGGGCGACGATCTTGCTGTTTTCGAAGCAGAATTGCCGCGGCTGCGTGACGCCATTCCGTCACTTCGCCATGTCGCTGTGAGCTGGCTGTACCGAGGCGACGACAATGCGCGGGTCGAGCGGTTGAACCGCATCGCCAAGCGCAACGGCTGCACGATCCTCGCCACCAACGACGTCCATTATCACGCGCCCGACCGCCGGCCGCTGCAGGACGTCGTCACCTGCATCCGCGAGAAGACGACCATCGCCAAGGCCGGCTATTTGCTGAACCCGAACGCCGAGCGGCACCTGAAATCGCCGGCGGAGATGGTTCGGCTGTTCGAACGATGGCCGCATGCGATCGCCGCTACGCGGGAGTTCGCGGATTCACTTCACTTCAGCCTCGACGAGCTACGCTACGAATATCCGAGGGAGACGGTGCCCGATGGCCGCTCGCCGCAGCAGCATCTCGAGCATCTGACGTGGAAAGGCGCGGAGGAGCGCTGGCCGGACGGCATTCCGGACAAGGTGCTGAAGCAGCTGAATTACGAGCTGCCGCTGATCGAGCGGCTCGATTTCGCACGTTACTTCCTGACCGTCCACGACATCGTCGCCTTCGCGCGCGGTCTCGACCCGCCGATCCTGTGCCAGGGCCGCGGCTCGGCGGCGAACAGCGCGGTCTGCTACTGTCTCGGGATCACCGCGGTCGACCCGTCAACCAGCGACCTGTTGTTCGAGCGCTTCATTTCCGAGGAGCGCAAGGAGCCGCCGGACATCGACGTCGATTTCGAGCACGAGCGGCGCGAGGAGGTAATCCAGCACATCTACGAGAAATACGGCCGCGATCGCGCCGGGATCGCGGCGACCGTGATCCACTACCGCCCGCGCTCGGCGATCCGCGAGGTCGGAAAAGTGATGGGTCTCAGCGAAGACGTGTGCGCGGCGCTGGCCTCGACCGTGTGGGGAAGCCACGAAGCCGAGCTCGACGGCGGCACTCGGGCGAAGGACGCGGGGCTCGATCTTTCCGACCCGCACTTCAAGCGCACCGTGAAGCTCGCCGAGCAGCTGGTCGGAATGCCACGCCACCTCTCGCAGCATGTCGGCGGCTTCATCCTGACCGAGCGGGCGCTGACCGAGACGGTGCCGATCGGCAACGGCGCGATGGATGACCGCACCTTCATCGAATGGGACAAGGACGACATCGACGAGCTGGGAATCCTCAAGATCGACGTGCTCGCACTCGGAATGCTGACCTGCATCCGCAAATGCTTCGACCTCATTGAGCAGCATCATGGCGAGCGGTGGGAGTTGGCGACGGTCCCGCAGGAGGTTCCGCAAGTTTACGACATGCTCTGCCGCGGGGATTCGCTCGGCGTGTTCCAGGTCGAAAGTCGGGCGCAGATGAACATGCTTCCGCGCCTCAAGCCGCGCTGTTTCTACGACCTCGTCATCGAGGTCGCGATCGTCCGCCCGGGGCCGATCCAGGGCGACATGGTCCATCCGTATCTGAAACGGCGCGGCGGCAAGGAGCCGGTGACCTTTCCCTGCCCGCACCCCGAGCATGGGCCGCCCGACGAGCTTGAGAAAATCCTCAAGCGCACACTCGGAGTGCCGATCTTCCAGGAGCAGGCGATGAAGATCGCCATCGACGCGGCACGGTTCAGCGCGGCCGAAGCGAATCAGCTCCGGAAGGCGATGGCGACCTTCCGATCGAAGGGGAATATCGAGGAGCTTCAGGGCAAGATGGTCGGGCGGATGGTCGAGCGCGGCTACGACCCCGAGTTCGCGCAGCGCTGCTTCGACCAGATCAAGGGCTTCGGCGAATATGGCTTTCCCGAGAGCCACGCCGCGAGCTTCGCGCACCTCGTCTACGTGTCGAGCTGGCTCAGGTGGAAATATCCGGCGGCATTCGCCTGTGCGCTGCTGAACTCGCAGCCGATGGGGTTCTATGCCCCCGCCCAGATCGTCCGCGATGCCCGCGAGCATGGAGTCGAGGTTCGCGAAATCGATGTGAATCACAGCGACTGGGATTGCACATTGGAGGGCGGCGCCATGAGACTAGGATTGCGC
>Ga0207657_10005589_pt1 | contig 13129 bp, 11 predicted proteins | sample KBSC33metaG_FD_184316 | JGI IMG/M metagenome (GOLD analysis project Ga0207657, IMG submission 184316) | Corn rhizosphere microbial communities from Kellogg Biological Station, Michigan, USA - KBS C3-3 metaG (SPAdes) (version 2) | ecosystem: Host-associated > Plants > Roots > Rhizosphere > Soil ...
TACAACCGCGGGCAGGTCCTGTACCGGCTGGCCGAGACGATGGAGACCAGGCAGGCCGCGCTCGCAGCGGTGTGCAGCGGGCGGCGCGAGGTCGCGCGCGCGATCGACCGTGTCGTCTGGTACGCGGGATGGGCGGACAAGCTGGCGCAGGTGCTCGGTGGCGCCAACCCGGTCGCCGGCCCGTACTTCAACTTCACGCTGCCCGAGCCGACGGGTGTGGTCGCCGTCGTCGCGCCCGACGAGCCGGCGCTCGACGGGCTCGTCGCGCGGGTCGTACCGGCGCTGGTCGGCGGCAACGCCGTCGTCGTGGTCGCATCCGAGGCGCACCCGCTGGCTGCGATCGAGCTCGCCGAGGCCGTGGCGACGTCCGACGTGCCGGGCGGCGTCGTCAACGTGCTCACCGGCCTCCGCGCCGAGCTCGCGCCGGTGCTCGCAGCGCACATGGACGTGAACGCGATCGACGTCACCGGGGCCGACGGGGATGTGGCGGCGCTCGAGATCCTCGCCGCGGAGAACGTCAAGCGCGTGGTCCGCGCGCGCGAGGACCGCAGCCCCTGGGAGGTCGGTGCCTTCATGGAGCTGAAGACGGTCTGGCACCCGATCGGGCGCTGAGGGACTCGCGGGCGGTCGGCGTTTCGACGCGTTTCACGCGAACGCCCTCTCTGGGGCACCCCAACCCACCACCCGCTGCAGATTCTATCGTACCCGTCGCCCGATTTGGCGACGAAACTGCGCCAGCTCTGTGCCAACTTCGTGACGCCAATCGACCCGTCAGCGCCGCGCTCTTACCCGTCCGCCCGTCCGCCCGTCCGCCCGTCCGCCCGACGGTCACTTCGCGGCCGCACGAACGGAGAGCAGCTCGTCCACAGCATTGGCCGCGGCCGCGATCCGCCGCTCCAGCGGGCCATCGACGAGGAGCCACGCCCGAGCGCTCGCGCGTGCATGGTCGAGGTACCGCTCGTGCATCCAGCGCCGCTGCTCCTCGAACTCGCGGACGCCGTCGTGGCGCCACGGCACGTCGAGCCCGCAGATGACGAGCAGGTCGTAGCGTCGCCGCAGGAGGTCGTCGAATCCCGTGGCCGGGACGCCGAGGTAGAGCTCATGGAAGACCGCCGTCGTGAACGCGTCCGTGTCGGAGAACAGAACGCGGTGCGCGAGCGTCGCGAGGAAGTCCTCGTACCAGCAGTGCATTCGCGCGATGTGCGTGAACTCCCAGCTCGTCCAGGGTGCATCGTGCGGACGACCGATCTGGGTGTACGGCCGACCGTACTCGGGGTTCCACACCGTTTCGAAGCGCTCGGCGAGTGCCTGGGCAAGGGTCGACTTGCCGGTGGACTCGGCCCCGAGCAGGCACACACGTGCGACCTCCGTCACGGTGGGCGAGCCTACGCGATCCCGGGCGCCGGATAGCATCCGCGTCCGTGACCCACCGGCGACTGAGCCAGGCGATCGCAGAGGGCGACGGCATCTCCGTTCTCGTGCACGTCCGTGATGCCGACGGTGCCCGGCGCGCCGAGGAGAGCGGCGCCGAGGGCATCGTCATCAGCGCCGCCGACGCGGACGTGCGGCCCCACACACTGCTGCCCCTTCTCGCCTACGGCCCCGAGCCCGAAGCCGCCGCGGCGGCGGACGCGGTCGTTCTCCAGGCGGACGAGGAGTCGCTGCATGCGCTGGCGGAGCGTTGCGCGGAGCTCGGTCTCGAGATCGTTGTCCGCGTGAGGGACGACGACGAGCTCGGCCATGCGCTCGAGCACGTCGATCCCGAGATCGTGCTTCTGACCGCCGACGCGGCGGAGGAAGCGCAGTCGCCCCTCGACCGGGTCTTGGAGCTGCTCCCGGACGTGCCGGCCGGGAAGCTCGCGATCGCCGAGCTGGTCGACGCGTCCCGCGAGGACGTCGAGGAGCTCGAGCGCGCGGGCATCGACGCCGTCCTCGTCGCCGGGGACGTGGAAGCGCTCGTCGGCGACGGCGTGCCGGACGTCTAGGATCTCGCTCTGGCGCGCGTGCGTCGGTCGTTCTCGGCCGCCGAGCTCGCGGCGCTCGGCGCCGTCCTCACGGTCGCGGCTGCGCTCAGGATTGTCGGCTCGGGATCGGGTCTCCCGCTCCCACTGCTCAACCCCGACGAGACGAACATCGTCCCCCGCGCCTGGGACGTCGTGCACGGCGGCGGCCTCGATCCGGGCTGGTACGACTATCCGAGCCTGATCTTCCTGGCGCTGGCGCCGACGCAGATCGGCTTCGACGAGCCCTCGTACGGCGCAGCTCGGGTCGCGGCCGTCCTGGTCGGGATCCTCGGCGTCGCCGCGGCATGGTGGCTGGGGCGCGCTGCATACGGCACGACGGCCGCGCTCACGGGCGCCGTCGGCGTCGCCGTCGCGACAACCGGCGTTGCGTACTCGCGCATGGCCGTGACCGACGTCTTCCTGACGCTCGGCGTCACCGTGACGCTCGGTCTTCTCGTCTCGGGCAAACTCGAGTGGGCCGGTGTGGCCGCGGGGCTTGCGGCATCCGCGAAGTACCCCGGCGTGATCCTCGTCGTCCCGATCGTCGTGGCGGGGATCGGAGCCTGGCGGCGTGTCGGTATTGCGGTCGGTCTCGCCGTCGCGGCGTTCGTGCTCACGAGCCCCTTCGTCGTGATCCACGCCGGTGCGGCCTGGGACGACTTCCACCGTGTCCAGGATCTCGCGCGGGACGGGTGGCTCGGCTTCGAGAATGACCCGGCGACGCCGTTCGCCTTCGGCCTGCGGCTCTGGGAGACGTTGGGCCCGGTCGTGCTCGTGGCGGCCGTCGGGATCGTCATCGCCCTACGCCGACGCGAGCGCGCCGACCTGATCCTGCTCTCGTTCGGCACGGCGTACGCGCTGTCCCTCCTCGCCTCGCACGCGCATTTCGATCGCTACGTTCTGCCCCTCGTGCCCGTCCTCGCGGTGCTCGCCGGACGCGGACGGGCTCTGGCGATCGCGGCGCTCGTCGCGGCGGTCGTGCCACTCTGGTGGTCGATCGAGGACGCCCGCTCGCTGACGGGGCGCGACCCGCGTCTCGACGCCGCCGCCTGGATCGACCGCACGATCCCGACGACCGACCCGATCGCAGCCGATCCCTCGACGCTTCCGCTCACGGGGCGCCGGGTGGAACGCCTTGCGCTCGCGGGACCGGGGCGCGCGTTCGACACGCGACGGAATCTCGAAGCGCTCCGTGCGGACGGCGTCCGCTGGCTCGTCGTCGGCGGAGGCGTCACCGACCGTGTGCTCGCGGCCGCCGACCACTACCCGCGCGAGGCGCGGTTCTACCGTTCGCTCGAGCGCCTGTCGCCGGCCTACGCGACACCGTCGGAGCCTGGGCGCCGGCCGCGTCCGTGGCTCCGGGTCTACCGCATCTACCCTTGAGCGATGGACCGCGGCGGGACACGGGTCGACGGGCTCGCTCTTGCGGCCGCGGTGTTTCTCTCCGGCGCCGTGCTCCTCGGTGTCGAGATAGCTGCCAGCCGCGTGCTCGCGCCGACCTTCGGCAGCTCCCTCTACGTGTGGGGTGCGCTGATCGGCGTCGTGCTCTCGGGGCTCGCAATCGGGTACTGGCTCGGGGGGACGCTCGCCGACCGGTGGCCGACGCCGTATCTCTTCGTCGGCGCCATCGCCCTCGGTGCGGGCCTCGTGATTGCGATCCCGCTCGTGGACCAGTGGGTGCTCGAGCAGGTGGTCGCGTGGGACCCGGGCCCCCGGCTCGACCCGCTCGTCGCCGCGATCGCGCTCTTCGGCCCGATGAGCGTCGTGCTCGCGTCCGTCTCGCCGATCGCCGTGAAGCTCGCCGCCCGCGACATCGATCGGCTCGGGCGCACCGCGGGACGCCTGTTCGCGATCTCGACTGCCGGGTCGATCGCGGGGACGTTCGCCACCTCGTTCTGGCTCGTGCCCGAGTACGGCACCGATCAGGTGCTCGCCGTCGGCGCCCTCGTGCTCCTCGTCGCGGCCTCGGTTGTCGCACTGCTCGAGCGGCTCTGGGTGCCGGGTGCAGCCCTCGTCGCCGCGGCGGGCGTCGCGGTCTTCGCCGTCGGCGCACTGGCGCCGGACACGACCGGCAAGGTGCTGGCGGGCTCGGCCGCCCGCAACTGGTCGCCGCTCTACCGTGAGCGAGACGTACGCACCCCGCGCAAGCTCGACCCGGCCGAGGTCGGCCTCGGCGGAGAGGGCTTCACCGTCCGCGAGGCGCGCGACACGCGCTACCACCGGCTGCTCGTCGTCGAGGACGGCGCCTCGCGCTACCTCCGGTTCGACAGCTCGTTCCAGAGCGGGATGTACCTGAAGCGCCCGTTCGCCACGCGTTTCTCGTACAGCGACTACCTGCAGCTCGGGCTCGCGTACAACCCGAGCGCGAAGAAGATCCTCGTCATCGGGCTCGGCGGCGCCGCCGTGCAGAAGCGGCTCTGGCGCGACTTCCGCGACGTCCAGGTGACGACGGTCGAGCTCGACCCCGCCGTCGTCGACGTCGCGTACCGCTGGTTTCACCTCCCGCACGACGCACGGCTGCCGGTCGTGGTCGACGACGGGAGACGCTTTCTGCAGCGAACCGACGAGCGGTTCGACGTGATCATGGTCGATGCCTTCTACTCGGACGGCGTCCCCTTCCACATGACGACGCTCGAGTTCGCGCAGCTGATGCGCGACCGGCTGACCCCCGGGGGCGTCGTCGCGACGAACGTCATCGGCGCGCTCACGGGCGGCAGCTCCGAGATCACCCGCGCGCTCTGGAAGACCTATGCGGCCGTCTTTCGGACGGTCGAGCTCCATCCCGTGTACGAAGGCCCGGGCGACCGGTACGCGGGCGACATCCGCAACATCATTCTCGTTGGCACGGAGCGGGCGGCGCCGACCCCGGCGCGCCTCGCCGAGTCCTGGGAGGAGACGCGCGCGGCGCGCGCGCCGACAGCACCCGATCTTCGGGCTGCTGCGACGGGGCGCTGGGAGCGCGACGTCGTGACGGGCGACGTGCCGTTGCTCACGGACGGCTACGCGCCGACCGACGCGCTGCTCATCGGCTGAGTCGGCTACGGCGCCGAAAGCGTCCCGGCGACGTCGAGGATCGCCGGCGGAACAGCGCGCGGCTCGGCCCGGACGACGTCGAGCGGCACGTCGAGGATCTCCGTCCCACGCAGCGCGACCATCCGGCCGAAGGCGCCCGCGACGGCGAGGTCGGCGGCTGCGACGCCGAGTCGCGAACCAAGCACCCGGTCGGCCGCGCTCGGCGTGCCGCCCCGCTGGACGTAGCCGAGGACGGTGACTCTCGCCTCGAACCCTGTCAACCGCTCGAGCTCGGCCGCGACGACCGCGGACACGCCTCCGAGCCGCTCGAACCCGAACGCGTCGAGCGGGGCCACGATCTGCGCTCCCGGCGGCGGCGCGATGCCTTCGGCGACGACGACCACGGAGTAGCGGCGGCCGCCGGCGGCGCGGGTCTTCAGCAACTCGGCCAGCTCCGAGAGGTCGTAGGGGTTCTCGGGCACGAGGATCGCGTCGGCCCCCGCCGCGATGCCGGCGTACGCCGCGATCCAGCCGCACGTGCGGCCCATCACCTCGACGACCATCACGCGGTCGTGCGACTCCGCGGTCGTCGTGATGCGGTCGATCGCCTCGGTTGCGATCTGCACGGCCGTGTCGAAGCCGAACGTGACGTCGGTGCCCGGGATGTCGTTGTCGATCGTCTTCGGCACGCCGACCAGCGGAATGCCCTCCTCCCAGAGCGCGAGCGAGCTGCGCAGGGTGCCGTCACCACCCACGACGATCAGCCCGTCGAGCCGCTCGCCCTCGATCGCGCCCCTCACCGAGGCCGCGCCGTCGCCGTGCACGTACGGGTCGCGCCGCGACGTCCCGAGGATCGTGCCGCCGCGCTGCAGGATGCCCCGCACCGCGTCGCGGTCGAGCGGGCGGAAGCGACCCTCCATCAATCCGTCCCAGCCCTCGAGGATGCCGACGACGTCCGCGCCGTGCTGTCGCGCGCGCGCGACGACGCCGCGGATCACCGCGTTCAGCCCGGGGCAGTCCCCGCCCGCCGTGAGAAGCCCGATGCGCACGACGCGATCCTAGAGGCGTCTTACGCGGTGTTGCGACCGCGACAGCGGGCGCCTTCAGGGATCTGCCCCGCCGCAGGCGGGGGATCGAGCGGCGGGAATCCACTTGGCGGATTCCCGCTCGCGAGCTAATACAAGAACATCGGTTTGCCACGGACGTGGCGGACCTTCGGGCGGTACTCGTCCACGTCGTAGAGCTCGTCGACGTCCACCCGCTTCACGCCCTCGCGCGTGGCGGAGATCGGCACGGAGGTGTAGGTGCCGCTGCGGAGCGCGACCATGCGCCCGGAGGACCCCTCGAGCGCGAGGTCGGCCGCCATCACGGCGTAGTTCGTCGCGACCATCAGGTCGAGCGAGTCGGGCGCGCCCGACCGCATCAGGTACCCGACGACCTGGACGATCATCTCCTCGCCCGTGTGCTCTTTGAGGAGCTCCGCGGTCAGCTCGCCGATCCCGCCGAGCTTGCGGTGCCCGTACGCATCCTCCTCGCCGGAGAGCACCATGTCACCGCCCGCGACCGTCGCGCCCTCGGAGACGGTGACCATGGAATAGTTGGACGGATTCGCGCGCTTGTCGGCCACGAGCAGCTCTCCCAGCCGCTCGACGTCGAAGGGGACCTCCGAGATCACGGCGCGGTCGACGCCCGACAGGTAGGCCGTCACGAGCGACGTCTCGCCGCTGTAGCGGCCGAACAGCTCGACGACCGCGATCCGCTCGTGCGAGCCCGTCGAGGTGCGGAGGTTGTGGATGAACTGCACCCCGCGCGTGACGGCCGTCGAGAACCCGATGCAGTAGTCCGTGCCGTGGACGTCGTTGTCCATCGTCTTCGGGATGGCGACCACGGGGACGCCCTCGTCGTGCATCCGCAGCGCGTAGGAGAGCGTGTCGTCGCCGCCGATCGGGATCAGCACGTCGATGCCGAGCGCCTCGACGACGCGCAGCGCGTGGTCGGTGAAGTCGAACGGGCCGTCGCCGTCCGCGCGCGAGGCGAGGTGCCCGGGAACCTCGCCGGGGCGTACCCGGCTTGGATTCGTCCGCGAGGTGTGCAGGAAGGTTCCCCCGGTGCGGTCGATCGTTCGCACCGTGGCGGGTGTGAGCGGCTGGAACCACTCCTCCGCCGCCCCGGGGTCGTCGAGGTCGTGCTGGAGCAGGGCGGACCAGCCCCGCCGGAGGCCGACCACCTCGTGGCCGTCGTGCACGACCCGGTTGACGACCGCCTTGATGCACGGGTTGAGCCCGGGCACGTCGCCGCCGCCGGTGAGGATCCCGATCCGCATCGTGCCGAGGTGATACCGGAAGCGGACGGTCGCTGCGATGCCGAAGGTGGGGCTCGAACCCACACGCCCTCGCGGGCAACGGATTTTGAGTCCGCCGCGTCTACCAGTTCCGCCACTTCGGCCCGTCGGACGAATCGTAGAGGCGTCGCAGCTGGACCTCGGGATCCGTCGCACCCGCTCTGACACACGCAGGCCGTGACTTCTCTAGACTCCCGCCACGCAACGTGGACTTTGCCCGGCTGGGAGCCGGGCGCACGGTCCCCCCACGAAGGAGGAGGAGCTTGAAGCTCAAGAACAAAGGGGTACTCCTCGCCGGTCTCTTCGTCGTCGCCGCTGCGTTCATCGCGGCCGGCTGCGGTGGGGACAGCGGCGGCGGCGCCCCCGAGGCCCTGCCCTCGTCGTCGTGCACAGGCATCGAGTACAAGGGCGACGGCGACCCGGACTACACCATCGCGTCCGACCTGCCGCTGCAGGGGTCGTCCCGGACGCAGACGGAGCAAATGGTCGCGGCGATCCGCTACGCGCTCGATCAGGCCGACTGGAAGGCCGGCGACTACAAGATCGGCTACCAGGTGTGCGACGACGCGACCGCGCAGGCCGCGAAGTGGGACTCGGGCAAGTGCTCGACGAACGCGAATGCCTACGCCGCGAACGACAAGGTAATCGGCGTGATCGGCACGTTCAACTCCGGGTGTGCGGCGATCGAGATCCCGGTGCTCAATCAGGCGCCGGACGGCGGCATCGGCATGGTCTCGCCCGCGAACACGTACCCCTGCCTGACCGTGAACCTGCCGGGCGGGTGCGACTCGACCGAGCCCGACAAGTACTACCCGTCGGGCACGCGGAACTACATCCGCGTCGTCGCCCACGACGCGTACCAGGGCGCGGCCGCGGCCGAGTTCATGCAGTCGCAGGGCGTCAAGAGCGTCTACATCCTGAACGACAAGGAGGCCTACGGCCTCGGCATCGCGACAACGACGCGCAAGGCGGCGGAGTTCCTCGGAATCAAGGTCGCGGGCTTCGAGGCCTGGGACCCGAAGGCGACGAGCTACACGGCGCAGATGCAGAAGATCAAGTCGACCGGGGCGGACGCCGTCTTCCTCGGCGGACTGATCGACGAGAACGGCGCCCAGGTGATCAAGGACAAGGTCGCCGTGCTCGGGCCGAACGACGGTGTCAAGCTACTGGCGCCGGACGGTTTCACGCAGCAGTCGACGATCGACGAGTCGGGAACGGCCGCGGCGGGCATGTTCATGTCCATCGCGGGCGTGCCGATCGACACGTTCAAGGGCGCCGCCCTCGAATTCATCGACGGCCTCCAGAAGGGCCCGCTGCAGGGCGAGGCGATCGACCCGTACGCGATCTACGGCGGGCAGGCCGCGCAGGTCCTGCTCAAGGCGATCGAGAACTCGGACGGGACCCGGGCGGACGTGATCAAGCAGCTGTTCGCGACGAACGTGACGGACGGGCTGCTCGGCTCGTTCAAGATCGACGAGAACGGCGATCCCGAGAACGCCTCGGGCGCAGTCGTCGGCTTCACGTTCTACAAGGCGACCGACGAGCTGGTGGCGGACAAGGTCATCTCGCCGAAGCCGGACGTGGTGGCGGCGGCAGGCGGCACGAGCTAGTACCCGAGTCACTGCGAGGCGGGAGGGCTGTTGCCCTCCCGCCTCGTTCGCTCTAGAGTCGTCGGGCCGATGAGTGACACGCGCGCCAGGGTGCTTCGGACGCTGCGGAACCCGAAGCTCGTCAACGGCATCGGGCTCGGTCTCGTTGCGCTCGTCGGGGTCTGGCTCGTCGTCAACTTCGTCAAGGGGCCGCAGGAGTTCGTCAACGTCGCGCTCGACGGGCTGACCCGCGGCTCGATCTACGGCGTCGTCGCCCTCGGCTACACGCTCGTCTACGGGATCCTGCAGCTGATCAACTTCGCCCACGGGGATGTGTTCTCCCTGTCGGGCCTCGTCGCGAGCACGATGCTCCTCTCGGTCCTGGGGCTGACCGGCAGCTCGAGCAACCTTGCGGTGATCGGCGGGATCGTCATCACGCTCGCGATCACCATCCCGCTGTTCGCAGTGGTCAACGCGACAATCGAGCGCGTCGCCTACCGGCCGCTCCGCCACGCCCCTCGATTGACGCCGCTGATCACAGCGGTCGGCATGTCGTTCATCGTCTCGAACATCTCGCTTGCGCTCTACGGCGTCGACTTCGAGAGCGGGTCCGAGCTGATCCCCCAGGGCGCCGCCTTCTCGATCGGTGAGATCAACGTCACGTGGAAGCTGGTCTTCGCGCTCGCGATCATCACGCCAGCTCTCGTTGCGTTGAGCTGGTTCGTGGGCTACACGCGGCAGGGGAAGGCGATGCGCGCCGTCTCGCAGGACACCGAGGCGTCGGCGATGATGGGCATCAACGTCAACCGGACGATCTCTGTGACCTTCTTCATCGCCGGCTCGCTCGCCGCCGTCGCCGGCCTCGTGTTCCTCCTCGAGTACAACCTCCGTTACGACACCGGCTTCGAGCTCGGGCTGATCGCGTTCACGGCCGCGGTGCTGGGCGGCATCGGCAACCTCGCGGGGGCGGTGCTCGGGGCGCTCCTGATCGGCTTCGTCCAGTCCTTCAACGAGGGGCTCACGTGGTTCGCGCCGGGCGGAGACTGGACGCGGTCGATCGTCTTCGGGATCCTGATCGCCGTCCTTGTGTTCCGGCCGCAGGGCCTGCTCGGGGAGCAGACACCGGAGGGTGCATGAGATGAGCAGCCTCGCGAGTCGCGCGAAGGACCTTCGGTCGAGCCCGAACAAGTGGGTCGCCCCGGCGGTCATCCTGCTCGGACTGCTCTACCCGTTCCTCGAGGAGCCGCTTTCGACTCTCCCGCTGATCGGCGACTTCATGCCGAGCACGGGGACGGTCGTGGTGATGATCGCCTTCACGATGATGGCCGTCGGGCTCAACATCGTCGTCGGCTACTGCGGCCTGCTCGACCTCGGCTACGTCGCGTTCTACGCGGTCGGCGCGTACACCGCCGGCTGGCTTGCCTCGCAGCACTTCGAGCAGGTGACGTTCCACTTCGGCTCGTCGGTCGACAACGACCAGGTCGGTATCCACGTGACGATGTGGATCGTCCTGATCGCGGCCGGGCTTCTGACGATGCTCGCTGGGATCGTCATCGGCCTGCCGACGCTCCGGCTGCGAGGCGACTACCTCGCGATCGTGACGCTCGGCTTCGGGGAGATCATTCCGCAGGTCGTGCGGAACGGCGACAGCTTCGGCGGCTTCAACCTGACGAACGGGACGTTCGGGATCGCGCCGATCGACTCGGTGGGCTTTCCTGTCCTGAGCAGCATCGCCTTCTTCCCCGAGAACTTCCAGACCTCGGACAACCGAGAGCGCTGGTACTACCTGATCGCCTTCCTCCTGCTCCTCTTCACGATCTTCTGCTCTGTGCGGCTCCGGGACTCCCGGCTCGGGCGCGCGTGGATCGCGATCCGCGAGGACGAGACCGCGGCCGCCGCGATGGGCGTGCCGTTGATGAAGACGAAGACGTGGGCGTATGCGCTCGGCGCGTTCTTCGGCGGGGTCGCGGGCGCGTACTACGCGAGCTTCAAGTCCGGCGCGTTCCCCGCGGACTTCTACTTCAACATCTCCGTCTTCCTGCTCTGCATGGTCATCCTCGGCGGAATGGGCTCGATCTGGGGCGTGACCGTCGGCGGGATGATCCTCGCCTACCTCAACTTCAGCGGCCTCTCGACGATCGGCTCGAAGATCCAGGACGCCGGGCTCAATTTCGACCCGACGAAGTATCAGTTCGGGATCTACGGGATCATCATCGTGCTGATGATGCTGTTTCGGCCTACCGGCCTGATACCCGAGCGGCGCCACAAGGTCGAGTTCGAGGAGGGCGTGCACGACACGCCGTTCTACGACGTCCAGACCGAGGGCTCCCTGACCGACCGCGACCGGGGCAACGACTGATGGCCGTCGACAACCTCGTCGAGGTCACGAAGCTGCGCAAGGAGTTCGGCGGTCTCGTCGCGACCGACGACGTCGACTTCGTCATCCCGCGCGGCTCGATCGTCGCGTTGATCGGGCCGAACGGCGCTGGCAAGACGACCTTCTTCAACCAGCTGACCGGCGTCTACAGTCCGACGTCGGGGTCGATCCTGTTCGACGGGACCGAGGTCGTCCACCTGCCCCCGCACGCGATCACCGCCCTCGGCGTTGGTCGCACGTTCCAGAACATCCGCCTGTTTGCGCAGATGAGCGCCGTCGAGAACGTCCTCGTCGGTATGCACTGCCGTCTGCAAGGCGGCATCATCGGATCGATCCTGCGGACGAGAAAGGTCAAGCGGGAGGAGGAGGAGGCACGCGACCGTGCGCGCGAGCTCCTCACGTACTCCGGGCTACCGCGCCGCCACGACGACCGTGCCGGGAACCTGCCCTACGGTGACCAGCGCCGGCTCGAGGTTGCACGGGCGCTCGCGACGGAGCCCAAGCTGCTCCTGCTCGACGAGCCCACCGCCGGGATGAACCCGCAGGAGACCGCCGAGTTCACCGCGTTCGTCCGTCGGGTCCGCGACGACAAGGGGCTGACGGTGCTCCTGATCGAGCACGACATGAAGGTCGTGATGGGGGTCTCCGAGCGGATCACCGTGCTCGAGTACGGCGCGAAGATCGCGGAGGGCAGCCCGTCGGAGATCCAGTCCGACGAGCGCGTCATCGAGGCCTACCTCGGCAGGGGAGCGGCGGCATGAGTACCAAGGCGACCGTCGGCGACATCCTGCAGCTGGACGACATCCACCTCTACTACGGGGCGATCCACGCGCTCAAGGGCATCTCGCTCCGCGTCGGTGCCGGCGAGATCGTGACGCTGATCGGCGCCAACGGCGCGGGCAAGTCGACGACGCTCCGCGCAATCAACGGGCTCAACCGCCCCCGCCAGGGCAGCATCCGCTTCGAGGGCCGCGACATCACGATGGCGCCTCCGCACGAGATCGTCGGCGGCGGCATCGCGCAGAGCCCGGAGGGTCGACGCCTCTTCCCGCGGATGACCGTGATCGAGAACTTGGAGATGGGGGCGTTCCAGCGTTCCGACAAGGAGAACTTCCAGGGCGACATGGACCGCGTCTTCGAGCTCTTCCCCCGCCTCTACGAGCGGCGGACGCAGAAGGCGGGGACGATGTCCGGCGGCGAGCAGCAGATGTGCGCGATCGGCCGCGCGCTCATGGCGCGCCCGAAGCTGCTCCTGCTCGACGAGCCCTCGATGGGGCTCGCGCCGATCTTCGTCGAGAAGATCTTCGAGATCGTGGTGGAGATCAACACGCAGGGGACGCCGGTGCTCCTCGTCGAGCAGAACGCGCTGATGGCGCTCGACACCGCACACCGCGGTTACGTCATGGAGACGGGCCGCATCACGCTCGAAGGCCCCGCCGCCGACCTAAAGACCAACGAGGCCGTGCAGAAGGCGTACCTCGGATTGGACTAGTCCTTTTTGCGAGCGGGATTCCGCCAAGGAATCCCGCCGCTCGGATCTCCGCCTGCGGCGGGGCACATCTCTGAGGGCGTCGCCTGCGGCGCCGCAACTGCGGCGTTGTCCGCCTCGACCGACGACCTACTGGGTGCTCAGGCGCCGCTGACGACGAGCGCGGGGTACGGCGGCCCCAGGATGACGCCGGTGCGGCCCCCCGGGCCGGCGAGCCCATCGGCCATCGCGAGCGCGGTGGCCGTGTTGTGCGACGGGACGAGGCCGAGCGCTCGCGCCGCGCCCGCGTCGCGGCAGCCCGCGACGATGACGCGACCC
>Ga0207657_10005590_pt1 | contig 13127 bp, 11 predicted proteins | sample KBSC33metaG_FD_184316 | JGI IMG/M metagenome (GOLD analysis project Ga0207657, IMG submission 184316) | Corn rhizosphere microbial communities from Kellogg Biological Station, Michigan, USA - KBS C3-3 metaG (SPAdes) (version 2) | ecosystem: Host-associated > Plants > Roots > Rhizosphere > Soil ...
GGTGATCATCAGCGCCGAGGACAGCGCCTTCACCCAGATCGGCTTCGACAATGCGATCGGCCTCAACACGCCGACCTTCGCGCGCTTCCGCGAGAGCGGGAAGACGATCGCGGGGCAGGGCGCCCGCTATCGCGTGAAGGCGTTCAACTATGGCCTGGCAATCGACACACTCGGCGGGATGGGCCGCTTCCGCACCAACTGGCAAGCCGAGCCGCTGCGCGCGGTCCCGGCCGCGACGCGCGCGATCCGCCCGCTGCCGCCGACCAGCGCCTGGGCCAATGTCCACGATCTTGGCGTGAAGGGCGACGGTCAGACCGACGATACGGCCGCGCTGCAGAAGGCGGTCGACGCGCATCGCGTGCTCTATTTCCCCCAGGGGCAGTATAAGATCACCGACACGCTCAAGCTCCGGCCCGACAGCGTGCTGATCGGCCTGCATCCGGCGCAGACCTTGCTGTTCCTGCCCGAAAATGCGCCCAATTACGTCGCGCCTGGCGCGGTCAAGGCGATGATCGAGAGCGCCAAGGGCGGCGACGCGATCCTGAGCGGCTTCGGCGTCTATACCGGTGTCACCAATCCGCGCGTGACCGGCGTACTGTGGAAAGCCGGCGCCAATTCGATGATCAACGACGTCAAGTTCCAGGGCGGCGGCGGCACCCCGCGCGAATTCAGTGAGCGCGTGCCCAATGGCAAGATCGACGGCCAGAATCCCAGCATCTGGGTGACCGACGGCGGCGGCGGAACATTCGCCAATATCTGGATGCCGCATCCCTATAATTGGGCGGGCCTCTACGTCACCAACACCAAGACGCCGGGCCATGTCTACGAGCTCTCCAACGAGCATCATTTCCGCAACGAGATCGTGCTCGACGGCGTCGAGAATTGGGAATTCCTCGCGCCGCAGACCGAGGAGGAGGTGCGCGATAGTGGCGACGCGATCAGCCTCGACATCCGCAATTCGCGCAACCTGCTGTTCGCCAATTATCACGCATACCGCGTCACCCGGATGCCGAAGGTGGCGCCGACCGCGGTGCGCGTCCAGAATTCGACCGACATCCGCTTCCGCAACCTGCACACCAATGCCGAGAGTGGCTATTCGATCTGCGACGAGAATGGTTGCGCGCCTTACCTGCGCGCGAGCAAATATCCGTATGAGAATGCGATCACCGACGTGACCCGCAACGTCGAATATCGCGAGCGCGAGTTCGCAATGCTCGACATCACCGACAAGATGCCGGTGGCGACACCGCCCGCGCCGTTGCCCGGGGCGAGCGGGGTGGAGAAAATCGCCGACGGCTTCGCCTCCATCTCGGGTGCCGCGACCGCGCCCGACGGATCGCTCTATTTCGTCGAACGCCGCTTCCAGCGCATCTACCGCTTCACGCGCGAGAAGGGGCTGGAAATCATCCGCGACAACCCGCTCGACCCGGTCAATCTCGCGATCGACAAATCGGGTAACGTGATGGTCCTGTCGCCGCAGGGCCCGGATGTGACCGTTTATGCGTTCAAGCCCGACGAGCCGGTCGAGAAGATGACTTTCATCCCGTCAACCGCCGCCAAGGCCCGCGAGGGCGTGACGGTCGCCCTGCCGGGCAATGTCTGGAAGAACGATGCCGAATTCCAGGATCAGCTCGACCACGAGACCTATCGCTTCCCGACGCTGACCGAGCAGTTCGTGAAGGGCATGGCGACGCCCAAGGCGCGCGAATATGTCTCGCCCGACGGCAGCCTGGTCCTGCCCGCCTTCCGCGCCTTCCGCCAAGGCGACTGGCGTTTCTCCGACACGATGGATGCGCTGGGTTTCGTCACCGCCAAGCAGGGCGAGCGCGTGTTCCTGACCAACGAATCCGAGGACCGAACCTATAACGGCCTGGTCGGGCCGAACGGGACGGTGACCGACCTCAAGGTCTTCGCCAATCGCGGCGGCGAGAGCGTCGCCGTCGGCCCCGACGGCAAGGTGTTCGTCGCGAACGGCCAGATCTTCGTCTACGCCCCCGACGGCAAGGAGATCACGCGGATCGACGTGCCCGAGCGGCCGATCCAGCTGATCTTCGGCGGCAAGGACAAAAGGACGTTGTTCATCCTTTGCCACCACGCGCTCTATTCGGTGGGGGTGTGATGCGATTGCGGTGACGCCGTGTATCCACCGCGTCACCGCATCTCGAAACTGTCGCCGGCCGTAAGCATTGCCTGCAATCCGCCGCGCGTCAGCCAATCGGTTGCCGCCTGATCCCGCATCAGCGTCGCCTTCCAGAATGCGGTGGTGGCGGCGATCGTGACCGCGCGGACATGCGGATCGGGTGCCATGCCGTTGCGCAGCACGTCTTGCCCGTTGAACTGCATGTGGGTCGCACCGACAAGGACCAACAGATATTTGCCGCCTGCGGGCATCGCGCGGAATGGCCGCTGGCGATCCGCCGCGCTGATGTTGGGCGTGATCGGGACGACATCCGCGGTGCCCGTGATCGAAAAGAAGGGGATGTGGATCGCCCCGAACGCGGCCGCGTCGTCATTGCCGCGCATCGGGGGTGACGGGCTGAGCGCGATCGCGGCCTTGATCCTGGGGTCCGCAACGCCCTGCATCGCCGCGAGCGGATAATGCTGGCCACTTGCGGCCTGCGTCGTGATCGCGCCGAAACTATGGCCCGACATGCCCAATCTCGAGAGGTCGATCCGCGCGAGATCACACGCGCCTTCGCGTTTCCGGCGGCCGAGTTCGTCGATCACGAAATGAACGTCTCGCACGCGGGCGACCAGCTGCATCGGCGACATGCCCGTTGCGATGCCCTTGGTCAGGATAGAGCGGTCGCTGCCCGGATGCTGGATCGTGACGCTGGCTATGCCCGCTGCGGCCCAGGCCTCGGTCCAGTCGGTGCCCGAATCGAGTGAGCCACCCAAGCCATGGCTGAACAGCACGACCGGTACTTTTGCCCCTCCGTCCGGCATCCGGATACGAACCGGCACCGCGCGCTGTCGCGCCGGATCGGTCCAGGTTGCGTTGCAGACGGTGACTGCCTGCGCGGTGGCGGGCAGTGCGAACAGCAACAAGGCAGCCAGCAAGGTGCGCATCATTCGTCTCCGGGTGCGGCGAGCGCGAGGTCGAGCCGCGCGCGAATGCCTTTCCTCGAACGCATGGACTCGAGTAGCTGCTGCCACTCGCCGAAGGCGATGCGAACGGGATTGCGGCTCTCCGCGCGGTGAGCAAGGCCGTAACGGAGCGGCTCGTCCGGCTGCTCGATCGCTAACGTCCCGAACAGCCGGTCGAAGATGATCAGCATTCCGCCATAATTCCGATCGAGATAGGATTCGTTCGCGGCGTGGTGAACGCGGTGGTGCGCGGGCGTGTTGAAGATCCATTCCAGTGGACCCAGCCGGCCTACCGCCTCGGTATGCAGGAAGAATTGATATCGGAGGTCGAGCACCAGCAATCCCAGCACCAGCCGCGGGTCGAACCCGATGAAGACGAGCGGCAGGTAGAAAAGCCATCCACCCGAGAGCGCGTTGGTCCAGCCGAGGCGGAACGAGGACAGGAGCGTAAGCTGCTGGGCGGAATGATGGACCGAGTGGTTCGCCCACATCCAGGCGACGCGATGGCTCGCGCGGTGGAACCAATAATATGCGAATTCGACCAGCAGGAAGCCCACGGCCCAGGTCTTCCAGTCGTGAAGCGGCCAGTGAAGCGGCGCGACCCGCCATATGAGCGCGTAAGAGCCGCCGATGATCGCGGCGTTCAACAGGCTGGCGGGAATGTTGCCGATCGCCACGCCGAGCGTGGCAAGCGCGGACGCGGTGTCATAGCCGCGGCCCGTCCACTTCCGCCAACCGAGTTCGCCCAGCACCATGGCAGCGACGATCGCCAGCCACAGCGGTGAGCGGTGCAGCCCTGTCATCACTTGGCCGCGCGCCGCGCCGCCGCGGCGGCGCGCTCCGCCTGGTCGATCGCGCCATCGTGATTCTTGTCCATCAGGTCGAACGCGGTCGCGGGCGCCGCATCCAGTTCGGCGCGGCTCGCGACGCCGTCATGGTCGGCATCGACCGCAGCAATGAAGCTATCGATCTGGTGGGCGGCCTTCGGCCTAAAGCGACGCAGCCGACCGAAATCGTCCTTGCTGACGACTCCATCATGGTTGCGGTCGAGCCGATCGAACATCGCGCGGCGTGCCGCGAGGAACTCGGCGCGCGTGATGCGGCCATCCTGGTCGGTGTCGGCTTTGTCCAGCATCGCATCGAGCTTGCCGCCTTTGGCGGCGTGCGCGGGATGTGCGAGCATCAGTAGAGGGGCGAGGAACAGCATGCGCTTCATGATCTCATTCTTCCCGGGGCAAGAAAGGCCGCGCGATGGGATGCGCGGCCAGGCGGGGGGGGGGGCTTAGTGCGGCGTACGACCCACGGTGCCGCTGATGGTGCTGGTCTGGCCATTCAGGCCTTCATGGGTCGTGGAGAAGCTGGCGGTGCCGTCGCCATTGCGTGCGACGCTGGTGGTGCGGCCAAAGCTATCGCCATTGTTGAGTGTGTGGGTCGCGCTGCCATTATAGGTGCCGTTGCCCCAGTTCGCCTGGCGATTGGTCGCCATGCCATATCCGCCGTTGGTCTGGGTGTTGCGGTTGACCGAAACGCTGCCCGGTGCGCGCGAGACGGAGCGGTTGTGGACGTAGCCGCGGCCGAAGGGGCCTTCGATGCGCGTGACGTGACCGTGCCAGGCGAACGCCGGCGCCGCGGCGGCGGCCATGGCAATTGCCGCAGCCAGCAAGGGAATGGGCTTATTCTTGTACATGATACGCTCCTTAGGGGGCTCGGACCGTCATGCGGTCGAGCTGCCTCCTAAGCGCCGCATGTGTTCGCAGGCTTTCAGGACAGAAACGAAGTGTTACGAAACGTATCCGTGGCGACGCTACGGCTTTCCCGTGCCGCGCGGGCAACGCTAATAAGTCCCCGTGACCGATCCCAGCTTCATCGCCGTCGTCGAGGATGATGCCGAAATCCGTGCGCTGGTGATCGCCTTGCTCACGCGCGAGGGGTTCGAGGCCGGCGGCTGCCGCATGGCCGAGGAGTATGACCGGCTCGCGCAAAGACGCCGGATCGACCTCGCGATCCTCGATGTCATGCTGCCCGGCGAAGATGGCCTCTCGCTCTGCCGTCGGTTGCGTGCGGTAGGCGAGGTGCCGGTGCTGATGGTGACGGCCAAGGGGGACGACATTGACCGTATCGTCGGTCTGGAGATTGGCGCCGACGATTACCTGCCCAAGCCGTTCAACCCGCGCGAACTGGTGGCGCGCGTGCGGGCTATCCTGCGCCGAACGCGTGGCGCTCCGCGGCGGGTGCCCAACCATCCGTCGGATATCTATTGCTTCGCGGGGTGGCGGCTCGATGCCGCAGCGCATGAATTGCGTGATCCGGATGGTGCGGCGGTAGAGCTCACCGGTGCCGAATTCGATCTCCTGCTTACCTTTGCCACCCATCCGCAACGCGTGCTCAATCGGGATCAGCTGCTCGACTGGACAAGGGGTCGCAACGCGGCGCCATTCGATCGCAGCGTGGACGTCCAGCTCAGCCGATTGCGCCGTAAGCTGGAGGGGCATCCATCGGGTTCAAACCTGATCAAGACGGTGCGCGGCGGCGGCTATCTGCTGAGCGCGGTCGTCGAGAAGGGCCAATGATGCTCGGATCCAATCTCGGAACCCGGGTCAGCCTGCTGCTGCTCGGTGGCTTCGTGGTGATCCAGCTTGTCATTTTTGCCGCCCTGGCTTTGCCGACCAGCGGAGCAGGAACGCGCCCCTACAACCTGCCGCCGCCCACCGAGTTGGCCGCGATTGTGCACGCGATCGAGAACGCTCCTCCGACCGAACGCGCAGGCTTGCTGACGGCCTTTAACGGCTCCGTCTATACGATGCGCCTGCTGGCGGGGCCGCGGGTCGTGAATGGAGATGATGCCGCGCCTGATCTCGCTCCGTTGCATGGCCCCTATGCTGCGGTTTTGCCCGGGCGCGTGGTCCGGATCGAAGGGCGGCCCGGACCGCTCGGTCGGCTGATCCGTCAACGGCCTGGGCCGATGCATTTCCTTTCCCCCGTGCAGATCACGGTATTTCCGGTGGGGGGCGTTACGCTGGAGATCGACAGCCGGCCGTCGCTGCTGGTGCGCACCTATTTGCGGCAGCGCGCGGGCCAGGGGCTGATCGGCGCGCTCTTGGTACTGACGGCGCTGCTGATCGCGATCCGCCAGACGACACGTCCGATCGCGCAATTGAGCGATAGCGTGCGTCGTTTCGGTACCGACCTTTCCGCCCCCGATCTCGCCCTGGTGGGATCGGGCGAGCTGCGCACATTGGCCGAGGCTTTTAACGAAATGAAGGGCCGTATTGCCGAGTTGGTCGCGGACCGCACGCGCATGCTTGCGGCGATCGCACACGACATGCGTACCTATCTTACCCGTCTTCGCCTGCGCATCGAGTTCATCGACGATGCCGACCAGCGGAAACGGGCGGAAGCGGATCTCGCCGAACTGGGGGCGATGCTCGACGATACCTTATTGTTCGCAGGCCAAAACCAGCGACGGATATTGCCGCGATCAATCGACGTTGCCGAAGAGCTGACCGCGATCGCAGCCCTGCGGGCTGAAATCGACCAGCGCGTGCGGCTGGATCCGATCGATGCCGGAGCGCGGCTCATCATCCGGGCCGATCCGTTGTCGCTTCGTCGCATGCTGTCCAACCTGATCGACAACGGTTTGCGCTACGCGACATGCGTCACGCTGTCCGCCTGGTCCGATGCGGCGGGCGGCGTCCTCATCAGGGTGGTCGACGACGGCCCTGGCGTGCCCGCTGAATTGCTGGCCCGATTGGGCGAACCTTATGTTCGGGGCGAACCCTCGCGCAATCGCGCAAGCGGAGGCGTCGGGCTCGGACTTGCGATCGTGCGTGCGCTGGCCGCGGAGAATGATGCCGTCGTCACGATGCGCAACAGGGAAGACGGAGGGTTCGAAGTGTCGTTACGCTTCAACGGCGGGTGAGGGGGCCAGCCACTTGCCCAACGCCGATGGCGCATCGCGGTCGGACCCGATGACAAAGCGTTCGTCGCGAACGGCCACCTCTTCCTTTAGGTGCTTTATTCGGTGGCGACCAAGCGCGCGGGTAGCCTAGCCGGCGGTGTCGGTAGTCAGCTTCATATCGGTGCCGGGCCGACTGCCCATCGTCATGAGCAGGCCCCCCAGCCCGAGCGCGGAGGCCGCAGCCCCCGCCAGCGCTACGGCCGGGTAGCCGAGGCCCGTCGCGATCACGCCGCCACCGAGCGCCGCGCCGAACGCATTGCCAAGGTTGAAGGCCCCGATATTGACCGAGGAAGCGAGATTCGGCGCGGCGGCAGCGGCGGCCATCACACGCACCTGCAAAGGCGGCACCAACGCGAAACTGGCCACGCCCCACAGAAAGACCAGGATCGCGGTGGGCGCCGCATGCGGCATGAGCGCGGCGAAGGCGATCAGGATCGCCGACAGCGACGCCAACGTGACGGCGAGCGTCAGATCGACCGAGCGATCCGCAAATTTGCCACCCAGCCAATTGCCCACGGTTAGGCCCAGGCCAAAGATGATCAGCATCGCAGTCACGAAGCCGAGCGAGGCGTGGGTCGCATCGCGCAGGATGGGCACGATATAGGTGAAGACGGTGAACAGCGCGCTCGACCCCACCACGGTCAGCGCGAGGGCACCCAATACCCGCTTATGCGTCAGCACGCGCAATTCGGTGATCGCATCGCCCCCATCGGACGCCGGCAGGACGGGAAGGGTCATCCGCAGTGCGATCATGGTCAGGACGCCAAGTCCTGCTATGCCCCAGAAGGAGGCGCGCCAGCCGAGATGCGCCCCCGCCCAGCTCGCGAGCGGGACGCCGACGACGTTGGCGATGGTGAGCCCCATGAACATTGCGGCGACTGCGCCCGCCCGCCGCTGTGGCGGCACCAGGCCAGCCGCGACGATCGAGCCGACGCCGAAGAAGGCGCCATGATTGAGCGAGGTGATCACGCGCGCCGCCAGCAGCAGGCCATAGCCGTGGGACAATGCCGCGAGCACGTTGCCAAGCGTGAAGATGCCCGCCAGTCCGATCAGCAAAGTCCGGCGCGGCAGACGGCCGGTGGTGAGCGTCATGAGCGGCGCGCCGATCATCACGCCCAGCGCATAGGCGCTGATCAGCAGCCCTGCGGCGGGTATCGAGACATGAAGGTCGTTCGCGATTATGGGCAGCAACCCCATCGGGGCGAATTCGGTCACGCCAATGCCGAACGCGCCGATGGAGAGAGCGATCAGGCCGGGATTGAGTTTCATCGTCTGTTCCTCAAATCAGGGGAGGATTGAGGCGGGCAAAGCCTTGCTGCTGGCGATAGGGCGTATGCGGATAAGGCGGCAGTACGTCGCTGGCCGCATCGAGCGCGGCGATCTGCTCGTCGCTCAGCGCCCAACCGACCGCACCGAGATTCTGGCGAAGCTGCTCTTCGTTGCGGGCACCGATGATTACCGAGGACACGGTCGGGCGGCGCAGGAGCCAGTTGATCGCGATCTGGGGTACGGTCTTCCCGGTTTCGGCCGCGACCGCCTCCAGAGCATCGATCACGCGGTAGAGATAGTCCGCCTCGACCGGCGGCGCGAATTGCTCGGTATCGTGCAGGCGGCTGCCGGTGGGGATCGGACGGTCCCGTCCGATCTTGCCGGTGAGGCGGCCCCAGCCGAGCGGGCTCCACACCAAAGCGCCGATGCCCTGATCGGCGGCGAGCGGCATCAGATCCGCCTCATAAGCGCGTCCAATCAGCGAATAATAGACCTGGTGCGCGACCAGCCGCGGCTTGCCCAGCCGATCGGCCAGAGCCTGCGCCTTCATGAGCTGCCAGCCCGGATAATTGGAAACGCCGGCATAACGGACCTTGCCGGCGGCGATCAGCTGGTCGAGCGTGCCGATCAGTTCCTCGACCGGCGTCGACGCGTCGAAGGCATGGAGCTGGAGCAGATCGATATAATCGGTGCCCAGCCGGCGCAGCGCATCCTCCACCGCGCGGATCAAGCGCGGGCGCGATGCGCCCCAATCCTGGGGCCCGTCGCCCATCGGCAGGCCGGTCTTGGTCGAGATCAGCACCGCATCGCGCCGCCCACGGATCGCCGTGCCCAGAATCTCCTCCGAGGCGCCGCCCGAATAGACGTCGGCGGTGTCGAACAAGGTCACGCCGGCATCGAGGCAGATGTCGATCAACCGGCGTGCCTCGGTCTCGTCGCTCTGGCCCCAGGCACTGAACAACGGACCCTGGCCGCCGAACGTGCCGGTGCCGAAGCTCAGCGATGGTACGCGCAGGCCCGACGCGCCGAGTTGCCGATATTCCATGGTTCACCTTCCCGTTGCTATGGTGACGCATAAGTGGATGCCCGATCGTGGATCGGGTACCGGACGCCGACGCGAAGGATTTTTGCAATGGACGCAAAACTGGCGGGTGGAGCCGATCGGGCACGGGCGCTCAGCCTGTTTGTCGCCGTGGTGGAAAGCGGGAGCTTTTCCGCCGCCGGGCGGGTTCTGGACCTCAGCCCATCCGCTGTGAGCCGCGCGATCGACCGGATCGAAGCGCGGCTCGGCGTGCGCCTGCTGCTGCGTTCGACGCGGGCGCTCTCGCTCACGGCGGAGGGGCAGGCCTATCTCCAGACCGCGCGCCGGATACTGGCCGATCTGGACGATGCCGAACAGCAGATCGCCGATCAGGGCGCGCCGCGCGGGCGGCTGCGGGTCAGTGCCGCCTTGTCCCACGGCCGGCTATGCGTCGTGCCGCTGCTCGGCGAATTCGCCGCGCTCTACCCGCATATCCTGGTCGATATCGCGCTGACCGACACGTTGGTGGACGTCGCTGCCGGCCAGGCGGATGTGGCGATCCGCTTCGGGCCGCTCGCCGACAGCACATTGACGATCCGCAAGCTGGGGGAGACAGGGCGCGTGATCGTCGCATCGCCCGCTTATCTCGCGCGGCACGGTACGCCGCGCAGGCCGGAGGACCTTCACAGTCACAATTGCCTCAACTTCAACTTCCGCCGCGCGGAGCCGATCTGGCCGTTCCGTGCCGACGGCCGGGATTTTTCGCTGTGCGTGAAAGGCAATATAGAGGCCAATAACGGCGAGACGCTGGGCCAGCTGGCGGCGAACGGCGTCGGCGTCGCGCGTGTCGGCGCGTTCAGCGTCGTCGGAGAGATTGCGGCCGGGCGCCTGATCCCGATCCTGGAAGCTTATAATCCCGGCGACGTCGAGCTGATCCACGCGGTGTTCGTCGGTGGTGCCAACACGCCGGCGAGGGTGCGGGTGTTCGTAGATTTCCTGGCCGCACGGCTGCGCTAGGCACCGATCTTGGCGCCGCCCAGCCCGAACGGTGCTTCACTATCAGCGCGGGATGATCCGCGTGTAGAGATGCCAGGTCGCATAACCGAGCACGGGCAGCACCACGGCAAGCCCGATGAAGGCCGGTATCGCGCCCAGCACGAGCAGCGCGCCGACCATCACGCCCCAGCCGATCAGGCTCTTCCAATTGGCGGCGAAGGCGCGCAGCGACGTGGCGAAGGCGGTGCCGACGTCGACCTGGCGATCGACCAGCATCGGGAAGGTGACGACGCTCAGCGCGAGCACGACGAGCGCGAAGCCCGCGCCGACGAGATTGCCGAGCAGGATCAGCGTCCAGCCCTCGCGCGTCGCGAACAGATGCGACAGGAAGTCGGGCAACGTCACCGTGTTGAGATGGCTGAACGACCACATCATGTAGCCGTCGCCGAAAGCCTGCGTGTAAAGCAGCCAGGCCGCGCCCAGCCAGAGCCCGAAGATCGCGGCCAGGACGAGGGTCGCGAGCGCGATCGACGCGCCGTTGCGGCGGAAGCCATCGAGGAAATGGCTCCAGTCGGACTCCTCGCCGCGTTCGCGCCGCCGCGCCAGTTCGTAGAAGCCGACCGCGACCGCCGGTCCGAGCAGGGAAAGCCCCGCGCACAGCGGGAAGGCGAGCGGCACGAAGCGGTCGTTGAGCGCCATCGCCGCGACGATCAGGCCGATCAGCGGATAGAGAAAGCCGACGACGAGGATATCGCCGCGCTTCTCCTGGAAATCGCGCCACCCGTCGCGCAGCGATTCCCGAAGGTCCGATAATCCAATCGGCCGCACGGCGGTGGGCGCCTCCGTGCCGGCCGGCATAGCCTGTGTGATCGCCATAGCGTCTCTCCCGCAGTCTCCGACCGCCGGCGAAGCGCGACTCCCGCTTCACCGGAGTCCTTCATTGTTGAGAGTGTTTTACGCCTGTTCGGGCCGCATAAAAAGCGGGGAATGATCCGCCGCTCAATCCACCCAGTCGCGTTGGAGGCGCGGGGCGGCGATCAGCATCAGCAATCCCGCGACGAGATAGCAGGCGAGCGCTGCAAGCATGCTTATGCGCAGCGCCTCATCGCCGAAGCTGGGTTTCAAGAGGTCGGACAATTTACCTATCGTGAGTGCGCCGAGCCCCAGGCCGAGCAAATTGTTGATCAGCAGGAAGCTGGCCGAGGCGGTCGCGCGGACGGGGGCGGGGACGAGGTGCTGGACCGCGGTCAACACCGGGGCGAGCCAGATATAGGACAAGGCTTGCGGGACCAGGAACAGCGCGAAGGCGAGCGCGGACGAATGGCTCAATATGCCCGCCGCGAACAAGGGCACCGCGATCAAAAAGGCGATGCCTGGGATGCGCGCATAACCGGTCTTGCCGCTGAGCCCTGCGCGGTCGGCGGTCCAGCCGCCGAGCAATATGCCGGGTATTCCGCCGACCAGCAGCAGCAGGCCATAGAAATGCGAGGCCGAGAGCAAGGTCATGCCGAACGAGCGCTGGAGCAAGGAGGGGAGCCAGAAAGCGAGGCCGTAACCGACCATCGAGCTGCACGCCGCGCCGAAGGCGAGCAGCCAGAATGCGGGCTTGGCGGCGAGGATCGCGATGACGCTGCCGATCGATACCGGGCTCTGGCCGGTCGTGCCGGTGCGTTCGGGTTCGCGCACGGTCAGCGCGAAGATCGGGGTGAAGATCAAGCCGGCGAGACCCACGGCAAGGAAGGCGGTGCGCCAGTCTACCGCGGCCGCGACGGCGCCGCCGAACAATACACCGAAGCCCGCGCCGAGCGGGATGCCGAGCGAATAGATGCCGAGCGCCCGCGCGCGCTGTTGCGGCGGGAAGACGTCCGAGATGAGTGCGTAGGATGGGGCGACGCCGCCGGCCTCACCCACGCCCACACCGAGCCGGCACAGGAAGAGCTGCGCGAAGCCGCTCGTGACGCCGCACAAAGCCGTGAATCCGCTCCACGCCGCAAGCGAAATGCCGATCACCCAGCTGCGCTTTGTGCGATCCGCGATCCAGGCGAAGGGGATGGCGAGCGTCGAATAGAGGATCGCGAAGGCGAGGCCGCCGAGCATCCCCAATTGCGTATCGCTCAGATGGAGCTCGGTCTTGATCGGGGTGGCGAGGATCGACATCACCAGCCGGTCGAGGAAGTTGAACGTGTAGACGATCAGCAGCATCGCCAGCACGAAGGCGCGCGAGGCGGCGGTGTCGTAGCGCTTCATCCCAACTTCCCCAAAAGAAACGGCCGGGTGTCTCCACCCGGCCGGTAGCATCTTAGAACTTCGCGGTGAACGTGGCGAGGATCTGGCGGGGATTGCCGTAGAAGGCGGTCGCCACGCCTTCCTTGCCGAGCGTGGGCACATATTTGCCGTTCACGAGCTTCGGCACGCCGGCGATATCTGAACTGATATATTGGTATCCGGACGTCTTGTAGCGCTTGTCCGTCAAATTCTTGCCGTGCAGCCCGATCGAATAGCGGCCCGCAGCGAAGCTGTAGACCAGGTTAGCGTCCCACAGCGAATAGCCCTTCTGGTCGAGGAACGGGCTCGCCGTCTCGAACTGATGCGTCAGGCTGCGATAGGAAAGCGTTGTCGACGCGGTGATCGTGCCGCCCGAGACGGGGAGTCCGGTGCCGAGCGTGGCGCTGGTCGTCCAATGCGGGGTGTTCTGGAACACGCGCACGCCGGACACGTCGCTGCCGGTCGGCCCGATGAACGTCTTATATTTTGGATCGATATAGCCGAGCGTGCCGTTCAAATAGAGGTTCGACC